>ERZ827478.469-NODE-469-length-41337-cov-10.305242_pt1 | contig 41337 bp, 41 predicted proteins | sample MGYA00519705_ERZ827478 | MGnify/ENA primary metagenome ERZ827478 (study PRJEB31778, sample SAMEA3449318) | human gut metagenome | biome: human gut; feature: human-associated habitat; material: faeces | place: United Kingdom | collected 2010/2012 ...
CCTTCGGGACATTTCCCCCTGATAGGGGGAATCGGCCCCTGGGAGGGGAGCCTTTGCGAGGGGACTCTCGAACCGATACACACAAGAAAGGATCCCATTATGAAAGCAGTCGTTACCCGCGTGAATTCCGCCAGCGTTTGTATTGACGGCGCGCTGCACGGGCAGATCGGACGGGGATTTCTCATCCTGCTCGGCATCGGGCCGGACGATACGCCCGCGCTCTGCCGCAAGCTGGCCGAAAAAATCCTCGGTCTTCGCGTATTCCGCGATGAAAATGATAAAATGAACCGGTCGCTCGCGGATGTGGGCGGAAGCGTGCTGGTCGTGAGCCAGTTCACGCTCTACGGCGACGTGAGCCACGGCCGCCGGCCGAGCTTCATCGGCGCTGCAAAGCCGGACCTCGCCATCCCGCTCTACGAGCAGTTCCTTGCCGAGTGCGAACGCCTCGGCTTCCCGCCGCAGCACGGCGAATTCGGCGCGTATATGCAGGTCTCGTCGGAAAACGACGGGCCGGTCACCCTGATCGTCGACACGGACGATCTCAAATAAGGAGACGCTATGAACATTCAGACGCTCACGCTGGGCCCGCTGGCCACCAACTGCTATCTCGTCCGGCAGGACGGCTGCTCCCGCGTTGTCATCATCGACCCCGCGGCAAACTCCAAAAAGCTCCTCGCCGCCCTGCAGGAGCAGGGGCTGACGCTCGAGGCCATTTTCCTGACGCACGCGCATTTTGACCACATCGGCGCGCTCAAAAACCTGCACGCGGCGACGCAGGCGCCTGTCTTCGTCGGCGAGGCCGACAAGGACGACCCGAGCCATATGTGCCACGATCTGCTGCTCTACACCGACACCTATCGGGAGGGTGACGAGCTTACGGCCGCCGGGCTGCGCTTCCGGGTGCTCTCGACGCCCGGACATACGCCGGGGTCGGTGTGCCTGCTGTGCGAAAACACGCTGTTTTCGGGCGATACGCTCTTCGCCGGTTCCTACGGGCGGACGGATTTCCCCGGCGGCAGCGACGCGGCCATGTCCGCGTCCTTAAAGCGGCTGTCCACGCTCCCGCCCGAGACGCGCGTGCTGCCCGGGCACGGACCGGCCAGCACCATCGCGGACGAGCTGCGCACGAATCCCTACCTGCGCGGAGGCTTTGCCGGATGAAGCTGTATCTGAAAAACCACACCGAGCGCTACCCCGTCGAGCAGCTGCAGCTGCAGCTGTTCGCGCAGGAGCCGAGCGAATTCTGCACGGAGCCGTTCACCGGCGACGGGACCGTCTCGTCCCTCTCGCGCGGAAAGCACTTCCTCACGGCGACCGCCAAGGTCACCTATCGCGGCAGGACCGGCTTCGCCTCCAACCGCGTGCGGCTGGAGGATGCCGACGTACGCGCGACAAGGCGCATCCTGCAGCGCAGCTACTATCTCGCGGCCATGCAGGTGCTGGACGCCGCGCCCCCGTGGGGCGCGCTCTCCGGCGTGCGGCCGACGAAGCTTTCGACCCGCTGCCTTTCCGGCGGCGGCAGCGAAAAAGACGCCGAGCGCCTGCTGCGCGAGACCTATTTTGTCTCTCCGGCGCGGGCAAAGCTCTGCGTCGACGCCTCGCGGCATACCATCGAGGCCGCGAAGCTGCTTGACCCGGACGATCTTTCGGTATATATCGGGATCCCGTTCTGCCCGACGCGCTGCGCGTACTGCTCATTCGTGAGCCAGTCCATCGAGCGCTTCGGGGAGTTTTTGCCTGCGTATCTGGACGCGCTGCTGCGCGAGATCGCGCATACCGGTAAGCTGCTGCGGGATTCCGGTTTCCACATCCGCACGCTCTACATCGGCGGCGGCACGCCGACGACGCTCTCGAGCGCGCAGATGGCGCAGCTGCTGGAGGCCATCCACACGAGCTTCGATCTTTCCCGCTGTCTGGAATTCACGGTCGAGGGCGGCCGCCCCGACACGCTGGACGAGGAAAAGCTGCGCGTGATCAAAGCCGGCGGCGCCACGCGCATCTCCATCAACCCCCAGACCATGTCCGACAAGGTCCTCGCGGCCGTCGGCCGCCGCCATACGGCCCGGCAGACCATCGAGGCCTTCTACCAGGCGGTCCGCGCCGGGTTTGACGATATCAACATGGACCTCATCGCGGGTCTGCCCGACGACGACGAGGAAGGCTTTGCCGATTCCATCCGGCAGGTGCTCGCGCTTGGCCCGAGCAACATCACGGTCCACACGCTGGCGCTCAAGAAGGGCGCAGCGCTGTTTTCCTCCCGGGCTCCGCTCCCGCCGCAGGAGGCGGTGGCCGCCATGCTCGCAGGCGCGGAAGATGCGCTGCGCGACAACGGCTACGAGCCCTACTATCTCTACCGGCAGAAGTACATGTCCGGCAGCTTTGAAAACACCGGCTGGTGCAGGCCGGGCTACACCGGACTTTACAACATATACATGATGGAGGAGCTGCACACCATCCTCTCTCTCGGCGGCGGCGGGATGAACAAGATCAATCTCCCGGCGGAGAAGCTCGCCCGCTACCACAACCCCAAGATCCCGCAGGATTATATTTCCCGCATCGACACGATCCTGCAGCAGAAGGACGAGATCTTCTCCCTGCTGCGTCAGATCCGCGAACAGAACCCGTAAGGAGGGCTTCCATGGATACACTGTTTTCCCATGTCAATATCGTCACGATGAACGAGCAGATGACGCTCTGGCAGGACGCGTTCGTCGGCGTCACGGACGGAAAGATCGCCTATATGGCCAAAAAACCGCCCGAGGAGCAGCCGAAGAAGATCATTGACGCCACCGGCATGGTCCTGATGCCGGGCCTCATCAACTGCCATACGCACCTGCCGATGTACCTGCTGCGCGGCTACGCGGACGACCTCAATCTGCAGGACTGGCTCGAGCACTATATCTTCCCGCGCGAAGACCGGCTCGACGGCCGCGCCGTCAAGGCCGCAGCGACGCTCGCCATCGCCGAGGCGCTGCGCTTCGGCACGACCAGCGTGTCGGATATGTACTATTTCTGCGACGAGATCTGCCAGGCCGTGGCCGAGTCCGGCATCAAGGCGAATATCTCCCGCGGCACGTCCATGTTCCTGGGCGACGATTTCTGCTTCGATACCTTCCCCGCCTGCCGTGAGCTCGTGGAGCTGAAGGACAAGTGGCATAACTACGACAACGGGCGCATTAAGATCGAGGCCTCCATCCACGCCGAATATACCTCGACCTATCAGCTCTGGGACGCGCTGGCGGAATACGCCATCAACAACGGCCTGCAGCTGCAGGTCCATCTGTCCGAGACGAAGAAGGAGCACGACGAGTGCGTGGAGAAGTACGGCCTCACGCCCGCGCAGGTGCTCGACTGCCACCATGTGTTCGACGTGCCGACCGTCGCGGCCCACTGCGTTCATGTGACGCAGGAGGATATGCAGCTGCTGGCAAAGCGGCACGTGTCCGCGGCGCACTGCCCGGTGAGCAACCTGAAGCTCGCCTCCGGCTGCGCGGACGTGCTCGGCATGGTCAAGGCCGGGATGAACGTGTGCCTCGGCACGGACTCGGTCGCGTCCAACAACAATCTGGATCTTTTTGAGGAGATCAAGGCCGCCGCGCTCATGGCCAAGGGCAAAACCGGCGACCCGAAGGCGCTTCCGGCAGAGGCCGCGCTCATGATGGCGACGGTCTGCGGCGCGAGAGCGCAGGGGCGGAGCGCCGAATGCGGCGTCATCGAGCTCGGCATGGACGCCGACCTCATCCTGCTGGACTTCAACCAGCCGCACCTCATCCCGTGTCACAACGTGCTCTCGCAGCTGGTCTACGCGGCCTCCGGCCACGACGTGGCGCTGACGATGGTGCGCGGAAAGATCCTCTACGCCGACGGCAAATATCCCACGCTGGATATTGCAGGCGCACTGAAGGAGCTGCACGACTACGCCATCCCCAGAGTCTTTTCTGATGGACCGGAGGCGCAGGCATGAGCGGCGGACAGGCACAAAAGAAGCAGAGCTTCCTGCAGGGCGTGGCGGTTCTGACCGCGGCGACCATCATCGTCAAGCTCCTCGGCTTCATCTATAAGGTCCCGCTGCAGAACATCCTGCAGGAACGGGGCTTCGGCTACTTCAACACCGCCTACGACGTGTACAACGTCCTGCTGATGATCTCCACGACGGGCCTGCCCGTCGCCGTCAGCCGGATGATCTCGCAGGCGCAGGCGCTCGACAATTACGCGCAGATCCGCAAGATCTACTCGGTGTCCATGAAGGTCTTTCTGACCATCGGCGTCGTCGGCACGCTCATCATGCTCGTGTTCTGCCGCCAGCTGTCGGTCATGGTCACGACGAATGAAAACTCCTGGGCGGCCATCGCAGCGCTGTCGCCGTGCGTGCTGCTCATCTGCATCGTCTCGGCCCACCGCGGCTTCTTCCAGGGGCAGAGCAACATGACCCCGACGTCCGTCAGCCAGGTCTATGAGGCCATGATCCGCGTGGTCTTCGGCCTCGGCGGCGCGTACCTGATGCTCAAAAAGACCGGCAGTCTCGTCTACGCGGCGGCCGGCGGCATCTTCGGCGTGACGGCGGGATGCATCGTGGCGGTCATCTATCTGCGCATCCAGTTCGGCAAGTCCAATCAGATCCTGCAGCAGGGCGGCGGCGAGGCCAAATCCGGCCGCCAGACAATGAAGGAGCTGCTCGTCATCGCCGTCCCCATCACGCTGGGCTCGGCAGGTCTGCAGATCATCAACCTGTTCGACACGATGATCTATATGCGCAGGCTCACCGGCGCGCTCGCGTGGTCGTCCGACGCGGCGGATACCGCCAAGGGCATCTATAACTTCTGCCAGACGATCTTCAATCTCCCCTGCTCGCTCATCACGCCCATCACCATCTCCATCATCCCGACCGTGACCGCCGCCCTGACCCGCGGCAATGCCGACGGCGCGCGCCATACGGAGGAATCCGCCGTGCGGACCATGGGCCTCATCAGCCTGCCGTGCGCGGTGGGGCTGGCCGTGCTGGCCGAGCCCATCATCCGCCTGCTCGCGGGCAACTACGGCCCAGAGAGCGTCGCCACAGCCACGCCGATCCTCGCGTATCTGGGCATCGCCGTCGTCTTCAACAGCACGGTCCTGCTCTTCAACGCCATCATGCAGGCGCACGGCGACGTGACGACGCCGGTGGTCAACATGCTCATCGGAGGCATCGTGAAGGTCGTCGTCAACTATATCCTGGTCGCCATCCCGTCGCTCAACATCATCGGCGCGGCCATCGGCACCATCGTCTGCTATGTGACGATCACGGCGCTCGACCTCATCGCCATGCGCAGGACCGTCACGACGCATCCGGCCGTTGCACGTAACCTCATCCGCCCGACCGCGGCCGCGGCGATCATGGGCGCGGCGACGTTCTTCGCCGAAGCGGTGCTGCGCCGCGTGACGAACTCCAACACGATCATCTGCCTGGGTGCGCTTGTGATCGCGGTGATCGTGTACGCGATTTTTGTCCTTGTGCTGCAGTGCATCACCTATGAGGACTGCCTGCTGCTGCCGAAGGGCGAAAAAATCGCAAAAATCCTGCATATCAAACACAAAACATGAATTTCCTACTTGCGAAAGAAACAAAAGTATGATAAATTTTACTAGCAAACCGCGCTATGACCTGTCCGACCTGATCCGGCTGGTGCATGTGCTGCGCGCGCCGGGCGGCTGCCCGTGGGACGCGGCGCAGACGCACCTGTCCATCCGCCGCAATTTCCTTGAGGAAGCCTACGAGGCCTGCGAGGCGCTCGACTGTGACGACGCGGCCATGCTCCGCGAGGAGCTGGGCGACGTGCTGCTGCAGGTGCTGTTCCACGCGGATATCGAAACCGGCCGCGGCCGCATGACGATCGACGACATCGCCGACGCCGAGTGCAAAAAACTCATCTTCCGCCACCCGTTCCTCTTCGGCGGCGAGGCGGAGAGCTGGGACGAACTCAAGCAGAAGGAAAAGGGTCAGAAGACCACCGGCGAGGCCATGGCGGGCGTCGCCCGCTCGCTGCCGGCGACGTGGCGCGCGGAAAAGATCCAGAAAAAAGCCGCCAAAACCGGCTTCCGCTGGGAATCCGCCGATGAAGCGCTGGACAAACTAGCAGAAGAGACCGGCGAGCTGCGCGAGGCCGTGCGGGATCACACCAACATCGACGAGGAGTTGGGCGACATGCTGTTCGCCGCGGTCCGCGTCGCCTCCACGCTGGAACGGGACCCGGAGCAGGCGCTGCACGCGGCCTGCGAAAAATTCATCAGCCGCTTTACCGCTATGGAGCAGACGGCTCTTGCCGAAGGCAGGCCCCTGGAAACGCTTTCGAAAGACGAGCTGCTTGCCGGATGGAACGCGCAGAAACGTGTCGTGCCCGGCGGTGAACAATAACTCATATACTTTATGAAAAGAGGAACTACACATGAATAAGACCGAACTGATCGCGGAAGTCGCCAAGAAATGCGGCATTTCCAAGAAGGACGCCGAGAAGGCCGTCACCACCACCTTTGACACCATCGCTGACGCACTGAGCCAGGGCGACAAGGTCCAGCTGGTTGGCTTCGGCGGTTTTGAGACGAAGAAGCGCGAAGCCCGCATGGGCCGCAACCCCAAGACCAAGGAAGCCATCGAGATCCCCGCTACCACCATCCCCGTCTTCAAGGCCGGCAAGGCGCTGAAGGAAAAGACCGCAAAGTAAGCAACGACCCGCAGGGCAGCCGGACGGCTGCCCTGTTTTTTTGCATTTGGACCGTGATTTTCGAACTTTTTCCGGATTTCTGGTTGACTTTTCTCTCATTTGCCGCTATAATACTCTGGTCTGCGAGCGCAGACGATCCTTGCCGCAGGCGGGACCTGCGGCCATAAGTCCAGAAGGAGGTGCAACATCATGGCAAAACTTTCCGCAAAGTATGAGGTCCTCTATATCATCGACCCCGCACAGGGTGAAGAGGGTATCGCGGCTCTCGTGGAAAAATTCAAGGGTATCGTGGAGGCTCACGGCACTCTGACCAGTGTTGACGAGTGGGGCAAGCGCCGTCTTGCGTACCCGATCAACGACCTGATCGAGGGCTACTACGTCTACATGACCTGCGAAGTGACGCCCGAAATGCCGGCAGAGCTTGATCGTGTCTTCAAGATCACCGACGGCATCCTGCGTTCCATCATCGTCGCTGTTGAAGAGTAAGGAGGCACTCACATGCTGAACCACATCGTTCTCATGGGCCGACTGACTCGTGACCCCGAGCTGCGCCGGACCGGCAGCGGCGTCGCGGTCGCATCCTTTACGCTCGCTGTCGACCGCGATTACGCGGCGCAGGGCGCGGAAAAGGAAACAGATTTCGTAGACATCGTCGCATGGCGGAGCACAGCTGAGTTCGTCAGCAAGTACTTCTCCAAGGGCCGTATGGCGGTCGTCTCCGGCCGGCTGCAGATCCGCAACTGGCAGGACAAGGAAGGCAACAAGCGCCGCTCGGCCGAGGTCGTAGCGGACAACGTCTACTTCGGCGACAGCAAGCGCGACAGCGCCGACGGCGGCTTCAACCAGTCGCAGGGCTACGCGCAGAGCTTCAATCAGATCCCGCAGCCGCAGCAGCCGGCGTATCAGGCGCCGCAGAACGTGTCTGCCGCCTCGTCTGATTTCTCCATGCTCTCCGACGACGATCCCGAGCTCCCGTTCTAACATTTTTCCACAAGACCAAGATAGGAGGATTCACTATGGCAATGTCTAATGATCGTGTTCATCCTCGCAAGCGCAAGAAGGTTTGCTCCTTCTGCGTTGATAAGGTGACGCACATCGATTTCAAAGACACTGTGAAGCTTCGCCGTTACCTGTCCGAGCGCGGCAAGATCCTGCCCCGCCGTACTACCGGTACCTGCGCTGCCCATCAGCGTCAGCTGACGGTCGCTATCAAGCGTGCCCGCCAGATCGCCCTGCTGCCCTACGTAGCAGACTGAGGTTTCAAGCAAAAAACCTGTCCGTATGGGCAGGTTTTTTGAATACGCGGAGGTTTTTATGTTTTCCATCACGCTCATCTGCATGGGCAAGCTCAAGGAGAAATTCTATACCGAGGCGGCCGCCGAATACGCCAAGCGGCTGAAGGCCTACTGCGCCTTCCAGCTCATCGAGCTGCCGGAATGCCGCCTGCCGGAGGAGCCGAGCGCCGCGCAGATCGCCCAGGGCCTGCAGAAGGAGGCGGAGCTCATCCGCGCGAAGCTGCCCAAGGGCTGCTTTTTCTGCGTGCTGACGCCGGAGGGCAGGCTCCTGTCCTCGGAGCAGCTAGCCGATACCCTGCGGCAGGCCAAGCTCGGCGGCCGGTCGGGCGCGTGCTTTCTCATCGGCTCGTCGTTCGGCATCGCGCCGGAGATCAAGGCGCTTGCCGACCTGCAGCTGTCTATGAGCAAGATGACCTTTCCGCACCATCTCGCCCGCGTCATGGCGCTCGAGCAGCTCTACCGCGCCGAGGCCATCCAGGCGGGCAGCAAATACCACAAATAACAGGAGGTTTTCGCAATGTTTCAGATGAAAGACGAAATGCAGACCGCCGTCAAGCACAACATCCGTGGCGGTGAAGGAAGCCCCAGCTTCCGTTACCTGTTCTCGGCCGAGCAGCTCGGCGGCCGCGCGGAGATGATGGCCGTCATCACCCTGCAGCCCGGCGAGTCCGTCGGCGTGCATCCGCACGAGACGAATGGCGAAGCCTACGTCATTCTCGAGGGCGCGGCCACCGTCACCGAAGACGGGCAGGCGCGCGAGCTGCACGTCGGCGACGCGGAATTCTGCGCCGACGGCCATACCCACTCCATCCGCAACCACACCGCCGCCCCCACCCGCTTCCTCGCCGTGATCGTCCCGAACAAGTAAGCAAACGCCTGATCGCCGCAGCAGACTCCCTGCTGCGGCGATCCTTGCACTGTTTTCATCGGTATGATAGGATAGGCACAAAGCATTTGTGAGGTTTTTATGGATCGGACATTTCAGAAGTTCCTGCGCAGCGGCCTGGACCTCGCCCCGTTGGGCGTGGAGCGGCGGGAGGAAAGCCTGCCGTATTTCTGCACGCCGAAGGGCGCGGCCATCTTCGGCTGGGCGGGCGTCGACGGCATTCACTACTGCTTCATCCGCGGCTTCGGCGGTATGGTCTTCGCCGTGAGCCCGATGAACGCGGCGCCGGACTGCGTGCATCCGCTGGCCAGGGATTTCGCGGACTTTTTGCGGCTGCTGCTCGCCTGCGGCGACGCGGCGGCGCTGGAGCAGGCGTGGATGTGGGGGGAAGCGCAGTTTGACGCTTTTTTGCGGGAAAATCCCCCCACAGCGGAGCAGGAAGCATGCCTGTCTGCCGTCGCCGCGCAGCTGGGTCTCGCCCCGATGGAACACCCGTGGGCCTATCTCCGGGAGCTGCAGGCATCCTTTGACCCCGGCAGCATCAAGTACACAGAGGAATATTACAATGTCACCGGATGTCCAGCGGCAGAACCAGCGGAGCCGGACTGGAAGGTCTTCTTTGGCGGAGGCTTCTGGGGCGGACGGGGAAACGGCCGGGCCGGGACCGAGCTCCGGCTGGAAACGCAGTTTGACTGGGCGGGGCGCCATTGGGTCGTCCCCGCGGCGTATGCCTGCGGCAAGGGGCTGGTCGTGGACGTCTGCATGCGCGCAGAGGCGGACGAGATCCGCAGGTTCCTGAAAACGTGGGATCTGAGCCCGGAAAACGACTCGCGCGACAATTTTACGCCGGAGCAGCAGCTGCAGATCGATCTTGACAACCCGCTCGGCATGCAGCCCGACCCGCAGCTCACGCTGAACGGCCAGCCGCTGCAGCTCTCGCACGGCTGCACGGTGTGTCATAACCCCTGCCTGCCGGGAAGCTTCCGTTCGCCGGAGGCGGAGCGGATGCTCCGCCATTACGGGCTGGACGCCGCCTGCGGGTGGATGCTCTGCCGGTTCTCCTTTTTGTGGGCGGGCAAGCGCCGCCCGAAGATCCGGACTCTGACGCTCACGATGCGGCAGCGGCCGTGCCGCGTGCCCGGCCCGCATTTCAAGGTCCATGCGCCCGGCGATTCGTTCACCTTCCGCCACCCGGTCAGCGAAGCAGAATACACGCTGCAGGTGCAGGAGCTGGCACAGGAAACGCTTCCGCGCGGGCTGCTCACCGCGTTTTACCCGACGCATTTCACCGCCATGCGCTACACGCTCTCCCCCGCGCCAAGCGAGGACATCTGGATCTGTGACTGCGATGTGGGCGACCGGCCGCTGGAGATCGGCCCATGCACGGATGCCCATGCGCCGGAGGCGCAGAGCAGCGCCGCCTGCATCGGCATCATCGGCGGTGCGGACGGGCCGACCGCGCTCGTGGCCGGTTCCGGGCCGGAGGGCAGCCGCGGTGTCTGCTCCGCCCTGCACTTTGAGCCGGTGCAGGATGACGTGGAATGGTGTGTAGAGTTTTTGACCCAGCCGTTTGCGGGCGCGGATATCCCGCTGCTATAACGAGCCCCTGCCCGGTGAGCGCACCGGGCAGGGGTTTTTATTCCGGTTTGACGCGCCAGTAGCCCGTCGTGTCCCGGGCCAGCACCTCCACTTCTCCGCGGCCGACGAAGTCGCCATGGTCCGTCGCCCGGTTTTCGCCGCCGAACATCGTATTCGCGCCGACGGCAATATGAAATGTCCCCGCCATTTTCTCGTCCAGCAGTGTGTATCCGCACAGGTCGGTCACATTCGGGTTCATGCCGGGCCCAGCTCGCAGACGATGCGGTTTTCCCGCGGCAGGGCTGCAAAGTGCGCCGCGACCGCTTTCTGGCTGCTGCCGGTGACCTCGCCGTTCGTGATCTGCAGGGTCACGTCCGTGTATGCCTCGCCCTCCAGATAGAGCGTCCCGAAGAACACGTCTCCGTTGGTCTTCGCCTCGACCGGGGCGATATAAATTTCGCCGCAGGGCAGATCGCCGTCTCCGGCATCGGTCAGCCACGTGCGCCCGGTCAGCTCCAGCTGCAGCACGCAGCCTTCGCCCGTGCGGACCGTCACCCGGCTGGCTCCGGCAAACTGCGCAGCCGCATGCTCGCAGGCGGCGCGGACAGCGGCATAGTCGACGTCATATGCGCGGTCCATGCGGCGGATATACTCCTGCGGGTCGAGGCCGGACTCGGCCGCGTTCGCCGCCGTCGGGATGCGGATCTGCGCAAAGCGCCTGCACGTCACAAGCTTTTCAAACAGCTGCGAGATATATCTGCGGTACAGCTCCATCTGTGCATCCTCCAGCTCGTATCCGAGCACGATCGGCTGGCAGGCGAATACGTCCAGGACCGCGTCGAACTTCGAAAACAGGCCAAAGTACCGCTCATCAAAGCAGCTCTCCTTCGCGCCCGCAAAGATCTCCCGGTTGACGGACCGTGCCTGCTGCAAAACGACCGGCGAAGCGCCCAGCGCGGCGACGGTCTTGTCGGCGTTTTCGCCCCAGAAGTGGATCAAAATCAGCTCTCCGGTCGAAACGCCGCTTGCTTTTACGATTTTTGCTATGGTTTCGCGCGTCATACGCACACCTCCTCTGTGCCTGCGATTCCATCATGCTCTCATCGGAATGTCAAGTCTGATTTGATAAATGTAAAAATAAATAATCAGAATTCACTTCGAAATAAGTAAACCCCGGCGCGGCCAACGTTGGCCGCGCCGGGGTCCCGGTCTGGTTTGTCTGCCTGACGGCGCTTATGTTGTCTGCTCCTGCAGGATCCGGCCTTCCGCGCTGATCGTCACGACGCGCAGGGGAAGGGCCCTGCCGCTGTGCGCGATCGCCTGGCGGGCGGCGTATTCCAGTCCGCCGCAGCACGGGACCTCCATGCGCGTGAGCATCACGCTGCGCACGTCGTTCTCCGTGAGGATCGCGGTCAGCTTCTCCTCGTAGTCCGCGGTGTCCAGCTTCGGGCAGCCGATGAGCGTCACGCGGCCGCGGATGAAGTCCGCGTGAAAATTCCCATAGGCATAGGCCGTGCAGTCGGCGGCGATGAGCAGGTCGCAGCCGTCAAAATACGGCGCGCGGACCGGCACGAGCCGCAGCTGGACCGGCCAGTTCTGCAGCTGCCCGGGCGCGGGCTGCGCCGCGGCGGCCGGATGGTGCATGGCACGCACCTGCGTGCCGGGGCAGCCGCAGGCCAGCTTGTCCGGGGCGGGCACGTCCGGCTTTTTGGCCGCCTGCACGTTTTTTACCGCCTCGGCCGTCAGCTTTTCGAGCTTTGCGCGCTTCACGGCAGCCTCGTCATAGGCCGCGGCCTCGCGCTCGATAACATGGATCGCGTCCACCGGACAGACCGGCAGGCAGTTGCCCAGCCCGTCACAGTAATCGTCGCGGATCAGCTTCGCCTTCCCGTCCACGATGGCGATCGCGCCCTCGTGGCACGCCTCGGCGCACAGGCCGCAGCCCGTGCAGGCGGCTTCGTCGATGGTGATGATGGTCCGTTTCATGTGTTGCCCTCCTGTTCGCGTTTGGCTTCCAGTCTTGCCCGGCGCTCGGCGTCCGCCTTTTCCTGATTGCGGCGGGCAATGATCATCAGCTTTTCATAGGTCTCCTCGCCCACGCACTGTTTGGCGTATTTGCACCACTGCACGCAGCTGAGCTTGTCGTTGTAGACGACGAAGCCGCACTTGTCGCAGGCGACCTCGGTGTCCGTGGAAAAAATCTCAATGGGATTGCCGCAATTCGGGCAGATGCGGTCCTCGATCGTCGGGGTCCGCGGCTTTCCCTGACAGCCGTCCATGATCATTCTGCGCACCTCCTTGACTTTCTGGTCTCAGTATAGGATACTATCAGAAAATAGTATGTTGTTTTTCCAACAAAGGAGCTGAAACTTATGGAGGTTTTTCCGGCACTTTCCGCGTGCTCGCTGTTTGCGGGGCTGACGCAGGACGAGATCGCAGCCATTCTCCCCTGCCTGTCTGCGCGGCAGGCGGGCTTTCGCCGCGGGCAGTTTCTGCTGCGCGCGGGCGACGAGGTCCGCTTCGCCGGGGTCGTGCTGGCGGGCGAGGTCGAGCTGCTGCAGGAGGATTTCTGGGGCAACCGCAATCTGCTGGCTGCGGCCGGGCCCGGCGAACTGTTCGCCGAGGCCTTCGCCTGCGTGCAGGCGCGCGCGCCGGTGAGCGTGCTGTGCAAAACGGACGGGCGCGTTTTGTATCTCGATACCCACGCGGTCTTTTCCCCCTGCGAAAAGGGCTGCACGCAGCACCGGACGCTGTCACAGAATCTCATCCGCGTGCTGGCGGAGAAAAACATGCAGCTGAACGAGAAGGCCGGGTATCTCTCGCAGCGCTCGACGCGCGAAAAGCTGCTGGCCTATCTCTCCGCGCAGGCGCGCCGGGCCGGCAGCGCCAGCTTCCGCATCCCGTTCGACCGCCAGCAGCTGGCGGACTTCCTGTCGGTCAACCGCAGCGCGATGTCCGCCGAGCTCTCCAAGATGCAGCGCGAGGGGCTGCTGCGCGCCGAGCGCAGCGACTTCACGCTTTTCCAGCCGGAATGACCTTCATCCTCCGGCTTTCTTCCTGGGCAGCACCGCACAATTGCGTCTTCGCGCTTCGACGGATCTTTTTCGCCAATTCTGCGGTTTGAAAAGCGAGAAATACATACAGTATTTCTTCACTTTTCAAACCTTGACTTGACAAAAAATCTCTCGCCGAATCTGCTTGCCGAATTGTGCGGTGTTGCCCTTGCTTTTCCCGCCCGGACGCGATATACTGAAATTAACAGGCAGCCGCGCTGCAAAGTATGAAGAAAGAAAGGATCTTTACCGGAATGAGTATTGCATACCAGGATCTGACCCCCGCCCAGGCGCATGAGGAATACGCAGCAGTCAAAGCGCAGTTCGACGCGCTGCAGGCCAAGCATCTGAAGCTGAATATGGCCCGCGGCAAGCCCGGCAAGGAACAGCTGGATCTCGTCTCCGATATTCTGAGCATTCTGAAGACCCCGGAAGACTGCATCTCGGACGGCGTCGACGCCCGCAACTACGGCGAGCTGGCGGGCCTCAAGGAAGCGAGGGAATTCTGGGCGGACGTGCTCGGCTGCAAGCCGGAGGAGTGCTTCATCGGCGGCAACGCCTCTTTGACGCTCATGTACGATCTGGTCAGCAAGGGCTATACGCACGGCCTTGCACGCTCGGAAAAGCCGTGGTGCAGGCTCGATACCGTCAAGTGGCTCTGCCCCGCCCCCGGCTATGACCGCCATTTCAAGATCACCGAGTCCTTCGGCTTTGAGCTCATCACCATCCCCATGACCCCGACCGGCCCGGATATGGATCTGGTCGAAGAAGCTGTCAAGGATCCGGCGGTCAAGGGCATGTGGTGCGTGCCGAAGTATTCGAACCCCGACGGCATCGTCTATTCCGACGAGACCATCGCGCGCATTGCGGCTTTGAAGCCCGCCGCGCCCGATTTTGCCCTCATGTGGGACAATGCCTACTGCATCCACGAGTTTGACGGCGACTTCGTCCCCTTCCGGGACATCCTGACACTCTGCCGCGAGGCGGGCAATCCCGATATGGTCTACGAATTCGCCTCCACGTCGAAGGTGACGCTGCCCGGCGCGGGCTTCTCCGTCATGGCCACGAGCGAGGCCAACCAGGCCTACCTGCAGAAGCTCATCGGCATCCAGACCATCTCCTACGACAAGGTCAATTCCCTGCGCCACGTGCGCTATCTCAAGGACAAGGCCCACACGCTCGAGCTCATGAAAAAGCACGCGGCCATCCTGAACCCGAAGTTCCGGTGCGTCCTGCGCCATCTCGATACCGAGATCGCGCCGCTCGGCATCGCCTCCTGGCAGCGGCCGAAGGGCGGCTATTTCGTCTCGGTCAACACGAAGCCGGGTCTTGCCAAGCGCACGCTGGCCCTCTGCAAGGAAGCGGGCGTCGTCATGACCGGCGCGGGCGCGACGTTCCCCTACGGCCGCGACCCGCAGGATTCCAACATCCGCATCGCCCCCTCCCTGCCCCCGGTCGAGGAGCTGGAGCAGGCGATGGAGATCTTCTGCACCAGCCTGCGCCTGGCCGCGCTGGAGCAGAAGATGCAGTAATCCCCATTTTTCCGCAAAAAAGCGCCCGGACAGTCGTCCGGGCGCTTTTGATCTTCGGGTTTGCGGGGTGCTTACTTTGCGAAGACCTTCTTCAGTCTTGCGAAGCGGGGCAGACCGTCGACCTTCTCGAGCTTCGTCTCGCCCTGGATGAGCGGCATGGCGTACTTGACGAAGTCCTCGGTGACGTTGTTGCCTTCCGGGGTGATCCACTCGGCCGGGAACTTCTTTTCGAAGTTGGCGACGTCGGAGAGGTCAAACAGCTTGGCCTTGCAGGTGTAGCCGTTCGTGCGGTCGCACTCGAAGCCGACCATCTTGTCGGTCACACCGGCGATCATCTGCTCGACAGCGGTCTTGCCGGACATAAAGGCTTCCTCGATATCGGTGCCGGAGGCGCAGTGCGCGGCGCAGCGCTGCAGCAGGCTGAGCTCGATGCCGCGGACCTTGGCGCCGGTGCGCTCTTTCATGATGTTGGCGAGCGTCGCAGCCAGGCCGCCCAGCTGGGCATGGCCGAAGCCGTCGGTCGCGGCGGTCTTGGCTTCGGAGACGAAGCTGCCGTCGGCATAGTGCACGCCCTCGGAGACGGCGACGATGCAGTTCTTCTTCTCCTCATAGCGCTTGGAGACGTCGGCGACGAACTTGTCCATGTCGAAGTTGACCTCGGGCAGGTAGATGAAGTCGCAGCAGGGCTCTTCTTCGTTGGCCAGCGCGGCAGCGGCGGTCAGCCAGCCCGCGTGACGGCCCATGCACTCGATGATGGTGATCATGCCGGTGTCGTAGACGTGCGCGTCGCGGGAGACTTCCATGACGGAGGTCGCGATATACTTGGCGGCGGACGCATAGCCCGGGCAGTGGTCGGTGCCGAAGAGGTCGTTGTCGATGGTCTTGGGGATGCCCATGACGCGGCACTCGTAGCCGACCTTCTTCATATACTTGGAGATCTTGTTGCAGGTATCCATGGAGTCGTTGCCGCCGTTGTAGCAGAAATAGCGGACATCGTACTTCTTGAAGATCTCAAGAATGCGCTTGTAATCGGTATCGTCTTCATCCGGGTCCTTGATCTTGTAGCGGCAGGAGCCGAGGGCGGAAGACGGAGTATAGGGCAGGCGGTCAAGCTCGGCACGGTCTTCTTCGTCCATGCACAGAAGCTCGTCGTTCAGAACGCCCTTGATGCCGTGATATGCGCCGTAGACCCTGGTGATGCAGCCGGCGTCGAGCGCGGTGCGGATGCAGCCGTACGCGCTGGCGTTGATGACGGAAGACGGGCCGCCGGACTGACCGATGATCAATGCGCCTTTCAATGCTTCAGACATAATAAATTACCTCCGTATGCGATTAGAATATGTTGAACAAAACAAAATATATCACATCCCGCGGAAATTGTAAATTCGTCTATTGCAAAAATAGCTGAAATTTGCTAGAATTCTTCGTGGAATTTGAATAAAACAAGGAGATGTCATTATGCCTCTGGTTACTTCTACCGAAATGTTCAAGAAGGCTTACGACGGCGGCTACGCCATCGGCGCTTTCAACGTCAACAACATGGAAATCGTTCAGGGCATCACCGAAGCCTGCCAGGAAGAGCACGCTCCCGTTATCCTGCAGGTCTCCAAGGGTGCTCGCGCCTACGCGAACCACAACTACCTGGTCAAGCTGGTCGAAGCGGCTGTCATGTGCTGCCCCGATATCCCCATCGTCCTGCATCTGGACCATGGCCCCGACTTTGAGACCTGCAAGGCCTGCATCGACGGCGGCTTTACCTCCGTCATGATCGACGCTTCCTCCAAGCCCTTCGCAGAGAACATCGAGATCACCAAGAAGGTCGTCGAGTACGCACACGACCACGGCGTCGTCGTCGAAGCTGAGCTCGGCACGCTGGCCGGCATCGAGGACGAAGTGAAGGTCGCCGCACACGAGGCTTCCTACACCCATCCCGAAGAAGTCGAGGAGTTCGTCTCCAAGACCGGCTGCGACTCTCTGGCCATCGCCATCGGCACCAGCCACGGCGCATACAAGTTCAAGCCCGAGCAGTGCACCCGCAACGAGCAGGGCATCCTGGTCCCGCCTCCCCTCCGCTTCGACGTGCTGAAGGAAGTCTCCAAGCGTCTGCCCGGCTTCCCGATCGTGCTGCACGGCTCCTCCTCCGTCCCGCAGGAGTATGTCAAGATGATCAACGAAAACGGCGGCAAGATGCCCAACGCCATCGGTGTCCCCGAGGATCAGCTGCGTGAGGCTGCCAAGCTCTCCGTCTGCAAGATCAACATCGACTCCGACCTGCGTCTGGCCATGACCGGCACCATCCGTCAGTTCTTCAACGAGCATCCCGACAAGTTCGACCCGCGCGAGTATCTCAAGCCCGCACGCGCCAACATCAAGGAGCTCGTCCGCCACAAGCTGGTCGACGTCCTCGGCTGCGCCGGCAAGGCTTAATTTCTTCCGAAAAAATGCCTCTGCACATCCGTGCAGAGGCATTTTTTGCGTTCTTATTTCTCCGGCACATCCGCCGGTTCCTGGCTCTCGAGACCCTCGGCGAGCTTCTGCAGCGGCAGATGGCGCAGCAGGAGCTGCACGGGGTTGAGCTCGGACGCGGCGGTCTTCGCTCCTGCCTTCATGAACAGGCGCAGCGTGCTGCCCAGCGCCTGCCGCGTGTCCTTGTCGAGCGTGCGGTATTTCCTGACCATGGCCGCCGCGGTCCGCAGGCCGCCCTCCTTGAGGTCGGTCAGGGTATCGGCGTCGGTGCAGGTCAGGATGTCGAACAGGGCATCGATGAAGGCCACGCGCTGCTCATCCGAGAGCGAGACGATGAACGCGCGCAGCGTCTCGTCGACGAGCTTGCCGCCCTCAGTCCGGTCTGGCAGGTGTTCAAAGCGCTCGCCGCGCACCTGCCAAGAGAAGCCGTCGTGCTGCATGAGGCCGATCTGCGTGCTGCGCACGACCTCGCACCGTTCTTCATGCTCCAGCAGGATCCCGACGACGGACGATTCCGGGATGATCGTGACGATCCGCCCCGCCACACGCTTGTGCTCCGGCAGGGGCAGGAGCGAGGTGCGGAAGCCGGGGCCGTCGTTGTTGTAGACCTGCATGAGCTGGTTCTGCACGGCTTCGGAGCAGAAAACCGCGCTGTAGACCGCGAGATTGCCGCCCTTCGAGTGCCCGCCCACGCGCAGCGGCCGCTCCGAGAAGACCGCCGCCGCGGCCTGCAGATACTGCACAGCCATCCGCTGCGCGGGGACGACCGGGAGGAAGGCGAGATTGAAGTCCTCCTTCCAGCCGACGATGGTATCGTCGGTACCGCGGAAGGCGACATAGGCCGTCCCGTCCGGCAGCAGGAGCGTGAGGGCAGAGAACTGCGTCTGCGTCTCGTCGTCGATCTTATTTTCATAGCCGCAGAGCAGCAGCCCGGAGAAGCGGGCGCTCGCCGCCATGCGGCGGCCAAGCTCCGGGATCTGGTCCGGGACGAGCACGCCCATGCTCTCATGCTCCCGCAGCACGTCATAGCGCCGCATGGCCTCCTGCAGAGGGACCGGCGCGTCAAAGCCGGGCGGGACGATGCCGCCGAAATCCAGATAGCACAGCTCCGCCAGCAGCAGATTGTCCACCTCGTTGAAGCCGCGCTCACTGATCTGCAGATCGCCGCGCCAGTCCAGATAATCCAGAATATTCGCCATTGCCATACCTCCGGGCATTATAGTCGTTCCTGTAAAAGTGTACCCATCATACACAAAAGCAGACCAAAACGCAAGGAAGGCGGGCGGAAAAAATGCTTAAGTTTTTCTGAAGTTCTCCAGCCTATAAACCTATTGACTTTATGGGGAATATATGCTATTCTCGTGTCAGAAAATAAGTATCCCATGCAAAGGAGCTGATATTGATGCAAGTCTATGCGGATAACGCAGCGACCACCAGAATGCACCAGACGGCCATCGACACGATGACCTACCATTTGAATCATACCTTCGGCAACCCGTCGAGCCTCTATACCATCGGCCAGGAGGCCAAGGAAGTGCTCGAGACGGCCCGGGCCGATATGGCCGCCTGCTTTGGAGCCCAGCCGCGCGAGATCTACTTTACCTCCGGCGGCAGCGAGGCGGACAACCAGGCCATCACCTCCGCGGCCTACATCGGCGCGCGCAAGGGCAAAAAGCACATCATTTCCACCACGTTCGAGCACCACGCCGTGCTGCACACCCTCAAGCGCCTGGAAAAGCAGGGCTTTGAGGTGACGCTGCTCGACGTGCACGCGGACGGGCTCGTCACCGCGCAGCAGGTCGCCGACGCCATCCGCGACGACACCTGCCTCGTGACCATCATGTTCGCCAACAACGAGATCGGCACCATCCAGCCCATCCGGGAGATCGGCGCGGTCTGCAAGGAAAAGGGCGTTCTGTTCCACACCGACGCCGTCCAGGCGGCGGGCCACGTGAAGATCGACGTCAATGAGATGAACATCGACATGCTGAGCCTCTCCGCCCACAAGTTCCACGGGCCGAAGGGCGTCGGCATGCTTTATGCCCGCCGCGGCATCATCCTCACGAACCTCATCGAGGGCGGCGCGCAGGAGCGCGGCAAGCGCGGCGGCACGGAAAACGTCCCCGGCATCGCGGCGATGGCTGCAGCCCTGAAAGAGGCCTGCGCCAACATGGACGAGAACACGAAGAAGGTCACCGCCCTGCGCGACAGGCTCATCGACGGCATCGCAAAGATCCCGCACTGCGCGCTCAACGGCGCGAGAAGCCCGCGCCTGCCCGGCAACGTGAACTTCTGCTTTGAGGGCATCGAGGGCGAGAGCCTGCTGCTGCTGCTCGACGCGAAGGGCATCAGCGCGTCCTCCGGCTCGGCCTGCACGTCCGGCTCGCTCGACCCCAGTCACGTGCTGCTGGCCATCGGCCGGCCGCATGAGGTCGCGCATGGCTCGCTGCGCCTGACCATCTGCGAAGACAACACCGAAGAAGACATTGACTATATTCTGGCTGAGCTTCCGCCAATCGTTTCCTACCTGCGGGATATGTCCCCGGTGTGGAAGGATCTTATGAGCGGCAAGCGGCAGTTCACGCTGTAAGGAGGCGTTCGTTATGGCACTTTATACCCAAACCGTCATGGATCATTTCATGCACCCGCGCAATGTCGGCGAGATCGCGGACGCGGACGGCGTCGGCGAGGTCGGCAACGCCAAGTGCGGCGACATCATGAAGATGTACCTGAAGATCAAGGACAACAGGATCGAAGACGTCAAATTTGAGACCTTCGGCTGCGGCAGCGCGATCGCATCGAGCTCCATCGCCACCGAGATGATCAAGGGCCGCACGCTCGAAGACGCGCTGGCGCTGACCAATCAGGAGGTCGTCGACGCCCTCGGCGGTCTGCCCGCGCACAAGCTCCACTGCTCCGTGCTGGCGGAGGAAGCCGTCAAGTCCGCGATCCAGGACTATTACGACAAGAACCACATTGCCTACGACCACAGCAAATTCCCCAAAAAGGAAGACTGCGAGTCCTGCTGCCGGATGGTCTGATTGGAATTTTGAAAAGCGCTGCCCGCTGGGCGGCGCTTTTTTCTGCCCGCGGGCAAAAAGGCTTGACAAAGCGGCATGCGGGCTGTAAGTTATACAAGTATGAAAATTACCCATTGTTAGGAGGCCGGCTATGGCAGGCGGGAAACACATTCTGGGCAAGGCGAAGCGGCATATTTTCGGCACGGCCCGGGTCGGCGAAAAGGGGCAGATCGTCATCCCCAAGGAGGCGCGGCAGATCTTCGGCGTGCAGCCGGGTGATACGCTGCTCATCCTCGGCGACGAGGAGACCGGCATCATCGTCACCAAGCCGGATGTGCTGCGCGACGCGGCAAACGAAATTTTCGGGAAGATGGAGAAATAGAGATGGAACTGACAACGATGTATGAGTCGCTCGGCGTGAGCCGTGCGGTCTATGAATACGGCGAAAAAATTCTGGCGGAGCTGAAGCCCCGCTTCGAGGCGCTCGACCAGACGGCGGAATACAACCAGACGAAGGTCCTCGCCGCCATGCAGAAAAACAAGCTCTCCGCGGGCTGCTTTGCCGCGACGACGGGCTACGGCTACGACGATATGGGCCGCGAGGTGCTCGAGAAGGTCTACGCCGACTGCTTCGGCACCGAGGCCGCCCTCGTCCGCCCGCAGATCACCTGCGGCACGCACGCGCTGGCCGTCGCGCTGGGCGCGAATCTGCTGCCGGGCGACGAGCTGCTGAGCCCGAACGGCGCGCCGTATGACACGCTCGAGGAGGTCATCGGCATCCGGCCGTCGAAGTGCTCGCTGATGGAATACGGCGTCAGCTACCGGCAGGTCGACCTGCTGGCGGACGGCACCTTCGATTTTGACGGCATCCGGGCCGCGATCACGGAAAAAACGAAGCTCGTCACCATCCAGCGCTCAAAGGGCTACGCGACAAGGCCGTCGTTCTCCGTGCAGCAGATCGGCGAGCTGATCGCGTTCTGCAAGCAGTGCAAGCCCGACGTCATCTGCATGGTCGACAACTGCTACGGCGAGTTCGTCGAGCGCATCGAGCCGTCGAACGTCGGGGCGGATATGATCGTCGGCAGCCTCATCAAGAACCCGGGCGGCGGTCTGGCCCCGATCGGCGGGTATATCTGCGGCACGGCGGCATGCGTCGAGCGCTGCGCCTACCGGCTCTCCGCGCCCGGCCTCGGGCAGGAGGTCGGCGCGAATCTGGGTCTGCTCCCGAGCCTGTACGAGGGCTTCTTCCTCGCACCGAACGTGGTCTCGGGCGCGCTCAAGGGCGCGATCTTCGCGGCGAACGTGTACGAGCGGCTGGGCTTCCGCGTCGTGCCGGACGGGAAGGAATCCCGCCACGACATCATCCAGGCCGTCGAGCTCGGCTCGGCGGAGGGGATGCTGGCCTTCTGCCGCGGCATCCAGGCGGCCGCGCCGGTCGACAGCTACGTGACGCCGGTGCCCTGGGCTATGCCGGGCTATGACGCCGAGGTCGTCATGGCGGCGGGCGCGTTCGTGCAGGGCTCGTCGATCGAGCTTTCTGCCGACGGGCCCATCCGCGAGCCCTACGCCGTCTATTTCCAGGGCGGTCTGACCTGGTACCACGCCAAGCTCGGCATCCTCATGAGCCTGCAGAAGCTCGTGGACGCCGGTCTGGCAAAGCTGCCGGAATAACAGGTTTCCTGTAAGATACAACATTTTCAGAAAGGAAGGACCCGGCGGTGTGCGCCGGGAATAGATCTATGTGGTTTTGGCTTGCAATCATCGCGCTCCTTTGCTGGAGCGGTTCGGACTTATTTTCCAAGATCGGCTGCCGCGACGGGCGGGACAAGTATAACCCCCTCAAGATGGTCATCGCCGTCGGCGTCGTGATGGGCATCCACGCGGCGTATGAGATCTTCGTGGGCGGCGCGGTCGTCACGTGGCACGTGATGTGGACGTATCTGCCGGTGTCGCTGCTGTACATCGGCTCGATGACGCTGGGCTATGTGGGTCTGCGGTACATTGAGCTTTCGATCTCGTCGCCGATCTGCAATTCCTCCGGCGCGCTCGTGGCAGTCCTGTGCCTCATCACCGGCACGCTGGACGAGTCGATCACGGGCGCGATGCGCTGGATGGTCATCGGCGCGGTGGCGCTGGTGTGCATCGGCGTGGTCGGCCTCGGCATCGTCGAGTCGAGGGAGGACGACGAGCTGCGCAAAAAACGGCAGGAGTGCTCCAACTACAAATACGCAAAATCCTGGCTGGCGCTGTGTCTGCCGGTGGCCTACTGCCTGCTGGACGCGGCGGGCACGTTCGCCGATTCTCTCGTCCTGCGCACGCTCAATGAGGATTCGGCCAACTGCGCGTATGAGCTGACGTTCCTGGCCGCGGCCGTGATCTGCTTCATCTACGTCGTCATCATCAAGAAGGACAAGCTCGTCTTCAAGGCCGAAGCGCCGAAGTACGCCGGCGCCCTGTTTGAGACGGCGGGCCAGTTCGCCTACATCTACGCGCTGGCCGACGAGGCGCACGTCGCGCTCTCGGCACCGATCATCTCGGCCTACTGCGTGGCATCCGTCCTCTGGAGCCGGATCTTCCTGAAGGAAAAGCTCTCCTGGAAGCACTACGCCATGATCGCCCTGGTCGTCATCGGCATCGTCATGATCGGGGTATTCGATATCTGAGGCAGGGCGTCTAAGGCCTTCCCCTATGAGGGGAAGGTGGCACGGCGAAGCCGTGACGGATGAGGTGGGGCACCCCGCATATCCACCCCTTTTCTTTCCACGCCCGACATGTTAAAATAAGAAAAAACCCAAAGGAGGCGCGTCCATGCTGCAGATCCTCTGCGGGCCGGACCGGACGGCCAATTCCATGCGGATCCTCGATCAGATCTGCGAAAACGCCAGGGCCGGCGTCGCCGGCCAGATCCTCATCGTCCCCGAGCAGTATTCCCACGAGACCGAGCGCGCGCTCTGCGCCCGCGGCGGCGATACCATCAGCCGCTATGCGGAGGTTTTGAGCTTCACGCGGCTGGCTGCGCGGGTGTTTTCCGTCTGCGGCGGCGTGTGCGAGGAGTATCTGGACGAAAACGGCCGCGTGCTGACCCTCTATCTTGCCGCCCAGCAGGTGCGCGAGCAGCTGAAATTCTATGCCGCCGTCATGACCCGGCCGGATTTTCTCCGCCAGCTCGGCGCGCTCATGGAGGAGCTGCTGACCTCCTGCATTTCGCCCGACGCCCTGCACGCCGCCGCCGCGCGGCTCGAAGGGCGGCTCGCGCAGAAGGTGACGGAGCTGGCCCTGCTGTACGAGAGCTATCTTGCCGTCTGCAAAACCGGCCGCGGCGACCCCGTCACGCGCCAGATGCGCCTGCGCGATCTGCTGGACGAGACGGATTTTCTGGACGGCCGCACCGTCTTCCTCGACGGCTTCTCCGACTTTACCGCCCTGCAGCAGCAGATCCTCGCCGCCATCCTCGCCCACGCGGAAGCCGTCCACGTCAGCGTCCTGATCAGCGGCGGTGAACAGGCTGCCTGCCAGACCGGCAACGAGACGAAAAAGCGCCTGCAGCAGCTGGCTGCCCGGCAGGGCGTCGAAGCCGCTGTCTGCCGCGTGACCACCCGGGCCCCCCGCGACCCGGCGGTGCAGTCCTGGCTGGATGGCCTGTTTTTCGGCGGCCCGGCAGAGTCCGGTGCGCCGCAGAATATTTCGCTCGTCCAGGCCAGCAGCTGGCAGGCCGCCTGCGCCTATGCCGCGCGGCAGATCCGCACCGGAGCGGCCTCCGGCCTGCGCTACCGCGATTTTACCGTCTGTATGACCGATGAAGCCGCCTGCGCGCTTCCCATGCAGACGCTTCTCTCCCGCGCCGGCATCCCTGTCTACAGCGCGGCGAACGCGCCGCTGCTCAAAAAGCCGCTCGTCGCGGCTCTCCTGAGCGCCCTGCAGGCGATCCTGCGCTATGAGCAGGGGCCGATGCTCTCCTTCCTCAAATCCGGCTTTTCGCCCGTCAGCGAAGACGAATGCGATCGGCTCGAGCGCTATGTCCACTACTGGAACATCCGCGGTCAGCTCTGGGAAAAGCCGTGGCAGATGCACCCGCGCGGCCTCGGCCTTCCCATGACGCCGGAGGACACACAGGCGCTCGTAGAACTGGACCGCATCCGCGAACAGGCCGTCGCGCCCCTGCGGCGGCTGCGCCTCGCCTTTGCCAAGGCTCCCGACACCGACGCGCGCCTGCGCGCCATCGCGAGCTTCTGGGAGGAGCTGGACGTCGCCGGCCGCCTGCAGGCGCAGAGCGAAGCGCTCGCCGCCGCCGGACAGGCCCAGCAGGCGCAGGAGTGCGGCCAGCTCTATGAGGCCCTGATCTCGACGCTCGAGCAGATGGACCGCGTGCTCGGCAGTACATCTCTGGAGCCGGAGCTGTTCGTGCAGCTGTTTTCCATGCTGATCGCCAACACCGCGGTCGGCACCATCCCCTCCGTCTGTGACGCCGTCCAGCTCACCACGCTCCCCATGCTCCGCCACCGCCGCAGCCGCGTGCTGATCGTCCTCGGCGCGGACGACGGGCTGCTGCCCGCGTTCTCCGACCCCGGCGGTCTGCTTGCCGACCCCGAGCGGCAGAAGCTCCGCAGCCTCGGCGTGGACCTGAGCCCCGGCCGCGAGACGGCTGTCGACCGCGAGATGAGCTGGGTCTGCGCCGCGCTCAGCGCCGCGGAAGACCGTGTCTGCCTCGTCACCACCGCCGCGCAGCCCTCTTTCCTCTATACCAGAACGCAGACGATCTTCCCCGCGCTGCAGGTCCTTCGCGCGGAGGACGAACCCTTCCTGCCGGACTGCGCCGCCGCAGCCGGCGCCGCCCTGCGCCAGCCCTCGCTGCCGCCCTGGCTCCCGGACGCCGTCCGGGCCGAGACTGCAAGCCTCTCGGCGCGCAGCAACTATCATTTTGCGGATATGGCCCCCGCCGCCGTGGAGGCGCTCTATGGAAAGACGCTCCCCCTGTCCGCCTCGAAGCTCGACTGCTTCGCCGGCTGCCGCTACGCCTTCTTCCTGCAGTACGGCCTGCGGGCGCTTCCCTGGAAGCAGGCGGAATTTGACGCGCCGCTGTTCGGCTCCTTCGTCCATGACGTTCTCGAGCACGTCGTGCGCGAGGCCCAGGCGCAGGGCGGCTTCGCGGCCCTCACCGACGCGCAGGTCGCGGCGCTCACCGAGCGCTGCATGGACGCGTGTATGCAGACCTACCTCCCGCAGGGCGACGCCCGCGCCAGCCGCGAGGGCTATCTCTCCACCCGCAACCGGCAGGAGGCTGCCGCCGTCGTGCTGGACGTGGCCCGCGAGCTGCGTCTGTCGCAGTTCACCCCCGCGGCGGAGGAGCTGACCTTCGCCCCCGGCGGCCAGATGCCGCCCATCGTCTACCATGCCCCCCGCGGCGACGGTCTGCTCACCGGCAAGATCGACCGCGTGGATACCTACGAAAAGGACGGCACGACCTACTTCCGCATCGTCGACTACAAGACCGGCCGCAAGGATTTCTCCTATACCGACCTGCTTTACGGCAAGGACCTGCAGATGCTCCTGTATCTCTTTGCCCTGCAGGAGAACCAGAAAAAGTCCGGCCATCCCATGCAGCCGGCCGGGGCGCTCTATGTGCCGGGCCGCTGCGATATGATCCGGCTCGAGCCCGGCGAAGACGCCGGCGAGGCCGACGCCGAGCGCCGCAAGCAGCTGCGCCGCAAGGGCCTCGTCCTGCAGGACGAGGCGATCCTGCAGGCGATGGAGCATTATGACGGCGAGCCGCAGTACCTGCCCGTGCAGCTTAAAAAAGACGGCCTGACCGGCGATCTTGCCACGCCCGCGCAGCTGGCCGCGCTCGAACGTTTCGTGACCGGCCAGGTCGCAGCCATGATCGACGAGATCCTCTCCGGCAAGACCCAGCCGAACCCCGTCGACCGCGGCCCGGCGGATTCCGTCTGCCGCTGGTGCGACTATTCTTCCGCCTGTCATAAGGACGTCTGCGCCGTCTCTCCGCGCCGCTTCGCGGCGGTGAAGGCGGACGAGTTCTGGCAGGAGATCGAAAGGAGGCAGCGTCATGGCTGAATGGAAAGCCACTCCCGAGCAGCAGGCCGCCGCGCAGGACCGGGGCGGCGCGCTGCTCGTCGCCGCGGCTGCAGGCTCCGGCAAGACCAAGGTGCTCGTCGACCGCCTGATGGGCTACCTGACCGACCCGGACGACCCGGCGGATCTGGACGAATTTCTGATCATCACCTATACCCGCGCCGCTGCCGCCGAGCTGCGCGGCAAGATCGCCGCGCGCCTCGGTGAGATGCTGGCCGAAGACCCCGACAACAAGCACCTCCAGCGCCAGCTCACGCGCGTCTATCTCGCGCAGATCTCCACCGTCCACGCCTTCTGCCAGACCGTCCTGCGCCAGTACGCGGCGGAGGTGGACCTGCCCGCGGATTTCCGCGTGGCCGACGAGCAGCAGGCCGCTGCCCTGCGCGCCGAAGCGCTGCAGGACACGCTCGCGGAGCTCTATGCCGGTCTCGACGCGAACCCCGACTTTGCCGCCATGATCGATACTCTCGGCTACGGCCGCGACGACCGCCGTCTGCTCGCCCTTGCCGAGGAGAGCTACGGCGTCATGCGCTGCCAGGTCGACCCCGCGGCCTGGACGCGCCGCTGCCTGCAGGCTTATGACCTGCCGGAGGACGCGGAAGCGGAGCAGACGCTCTGGGGCGCGTGGTTTTTGCAGGAGCGCACGCGCGTGCTGGAAAACGCCGACGCGCTGCTCCGGCAGGCGGAAGATCTCTGCCGGCGGGAGCCGAAGCTCGAGGAAAAATGCACCCCCGTTTTGGAAAAAAACCGCGCCGCCATCCGGGATCTTCTCGCCGAGACGACCTGGGACGGCTGCATGGAAAAAAAGATCGCGTCCTTCGGAGCCATGCGCCCGCCCAAGGACGCCGAAGCCGTCGAGCAGGTCAAGGCCCTGCGCAAAGAGGCCTGGGAGATGGTCAAGGACATCCAGCGCTGCTTCTACGCCCCGTCCCGGCAGGTCACGGACGACCTGCGCCGGACCGTCCCGGCCCTGCGCGGCCTGATCGCGCTGCTCAAAGCCTTTGACGAGCGCTTCACGCAGGAGAAGCGCCGCCGCCATCTTCTCGATTTCTCCGACCTCGAGCACTGTATGATCCGTCTGCTGACGAAGAAGGACACCGGCGCGCCCACCGCCGCCGCGCGGAGCCTCGCGCAGACCTACCGCGAGATCCTGATCGACGAATATCAGGACTCCAACGCCGTGCAGGAGTGTATTTTCCAGGCCGTCAGCCGGGAAGGGAAGAACCTTTTCCTCGTCGGCGACGTCAAGCAGTCGATCTACCGCTTCCGTCTGGCCGACCCCACGATCTTCCTGCAGAAATACGCCGCCTATCCCATGCGCGGCACACAGGCCCCCGGCGAGCCGCGCAAGCTCCTGCTGTCGAAGAATTTCCGCTCTCGCGCAGAGATCCTGGAGGCTGCCAACGACGTCTTTTCCCTCGTCATGAAAAAAGAGGCGGGCGAGCTCGACTATACGCAGGCCGAAGCCCTCGTCCCCGGCGCGAGCTTCCCGGAGGAGGGGAGCCCCAAGGTCGAGCTGCACTGCCTTGACCTGACCGCCGCGGACGACGATACCGGCGACAAGACCGGCGCGGAGGCCGAGTTCGTCGCCGCGCGCATCGCGGAGCTTCTGAACGGCGGCACGTTTGTAACGGAGAACGGCGCGCTGCGCCCCGCGCGCGCGTCTGATATTGTCATCCTCATGCGCTCGCCCGGCATGACCGCGGGCGTGTACCAGGCTGCGCTGCAAAAGCGCGGCATCGCCTGCGACGCGGGCGCGGGCGGCGATCTGCTGCAGACCGCCGAGGTCGAGATCCTCCTGCAGCTGCTGCAGATCATCGACAATCCCCGCCGCGATATCCCGCTGGCCGCCGCCATGGCCAGCCCCGTCTTCGGCTTTGCCCCGGAGGAGCTGGCCCGCATCCGCGCAGTGGACAAGTCCGCCGACCTCTACACCTGCATCTGCGCCCAGCCGGAGCCGACCGACCGCCTGCAGCGCTTCACCGCGTGGCTTACTGCCATGCGGCGGCAGAGCCGCCTTGTGGACGTGCCGGAGCTGCTGCAGACCGTCATCCGCACCTCCGGGCTGGAGGATGTTTTTGCCGCTCTGCCGGACGCCGAGCGCAGGCAGGCGGATCTTGCCGCCTTCTCCGCCTTCGTGACGCAGAGCGCGCAGACCGACGTCCACAGCCTTTCGGAGCTCGTGCAGCTGTGCGGGCAGCTGCTGGAAAGGGGCGCTTCGCTGCCCGCCCAGCAGACGCCCGCCCGGCAGGACGCGGTGCGCATCATGAGCATCCACAAGTCCAAGGGTCTGGAATTCCCCATTGTCATCCTCGCGGACCTCGCCCGCAAATTCAACCTGCAGGACAGCCAGTCTGCCGTCCTCACCGACGAAGAGCTGCTGCTCGGCGGCAACGTGGTCGACCTCGCGAGCCGCTCGTTCTATCCCGGTCTTGCCCGCATGGCAATCATGCGCCGCAAGACGAGCCAGACCGTCTCCGAGGAGCTGCGCGTGCTCTATGTTGCCATGACCCGCGCAAAAGAGCGCCTCATCATGACCAGCTGCGCGGCCCGGTATGAGAGCCGCCTGCAAAAGCTGCGCCTGTTGCTGTCCGACCCGCTGCAGCCCTGCGTGAGCGCGGCCGCCCGGCGTCCGGACGACTGGATCCTGATGGCGGCCCTCTGCCGCACAGAATCCGGTGCACTCTTCGCGGCCTCCGGCCCCTGTGACTGCAGCCGCGTGCGCGCGCTGCCGTGGCGCGTGACGCTGCAGCAGACCGCGCCCGCTGACCCCGCCGCCCGCGGCACCAGCCCCGAGCAGCCCGCGCAGATCCCGCCGCTCGACCGCGCACAGGTCGAGCAGAGCGCCAGCTTCCACTACGCCCACGAGGCCGCGACGCGCCTGCCCTCCAAGCTGACCGCGACCCAGCTCAAGGGCCGCTTCCTCGACGCCGAGGCCGCCGAGCAGGCGCCCGCGGAGCCGCAGCGCCGCCCCTGGCGCACGCCGCAGTTTTTGCAGGACCGGCCGCTGACCGGCCGCGAAAAGGGGAGCGCGACGCATCTTTTCATGCAGTTCGTGCGCTACGAGGCCTGCACGGACGAGCCCGGCGTCCGCGCGGAGCTGCAGCGCCTGCAGGTGCAGAAATTCCTGACGCCCCGGCAGGCGGAGGCCGTGGATGTACAAAAGATCCTGCGGCTGTTTTCCTCGCCGCTCGGCAAAACGCTCCTGTCGGCGAAAACGCTTCGCCGCGAATTCAAATTCTCCATCCTGACCGACGCCGAAGCCTACAGCCCGGAGGCGGCAGGGGAGCAGGTCATGCTGCAGGGCGTGGTCGACTGCTTCTGGCAGGAGCCGGACGGCATCGTCATCCTCGATTTCAAGACCGACTACATAGACGGCGATCTGCAGCAGAAGGCCGAGCGCTACGCCCCCCAGCTCCACGCCTACGCCGCCGCCCTCTCCCGCATCTTCCAGACCCCGGTCAAAAAAACCATCCTCTACTTCTTCTCCGCCAACCAACCCATCGAGATCTGATGCACCCCAAGGCCTCCCTCCCAAGGGAGCTGTCAACCGCAGGCTGACTGAGAGGTTGTGAGAACCTCCGGCGGTGCGCACCCCCTTGGCTCCCCTTCCAGGGGAGCTGGCTCGGCGAAGCCGAGACTGAGAGGTTGTTGCAAATTTGTGACTGCCGGATGTCTCCGACGGCCCTATCTTTTCCGACTTGCCGGAAAAGATAGGGGAGAAAAGGGGCGCTTGGTTACGTTTGGTGCATTCTGCCTCTGAATTCAGGTGAGAACTAATGTTTCAGGCGTCGTTCCACCCGATAATCACCTTACGAGTTTTTTACTACGCGCCGCCTGATACGAGGGTATCAAATTTGTAACGAGTTGCCTTTGAACAGTTGCCATCAATAGAAGCTGCAATCGAAATTTTGATGAATGTTACCTTTTCGCGGGGCACTCCAAAAGCTCCCTTGTGGAAAGGGAGCTGTCAGCCGTAGGCTGACTGAGGGATTGTTCCCCGCCGCAGCGCCCCATGCCTTCCCCTATGAGGGGAAGGTGGCACGGCGAAGCCGTGACGGATGAGGTGGGGCACCACCGATGGGGAGAAGGCTCCATACAAAAAGAAGGTACCGCGGAGCGGTACCTTCCTTTTGTCACTTGCAGTTCTTCGAGGACTGGCTCTGCTGCGTGTCTTCGGTGTTCTGCGTGGCCTTGTTCGTCTTGTTCTGCTTGCTCATGATGTGCCTCCTGCAGCGATAACTTGCGGCGCTGCCGCAGGGGTAGTTTGCCCGCTGCGTCAGGATTTATCCTTCGGACTGCACACCAGCGCCGCGAGAAATCCGAAAAACACCGCCGCCGCGATCCCCGCGGCCGAGGCCTTGAGCCCGCCGGTCAGCGCGCCGAGGATGCCCTGTTCCTGCACGGCCTCCCGCACGCCCTTGGCCAGCGTGTTGCCGAAGCCCGTCAGCGGGACTGTCGCGCCCGCGCCCGCGAACTCCACCAGCTTTTCATACACCCCGGCCCCGCCGAGGATCACGCCCAGCACCACGTAGCACACCAGGATCCGCGCCGGCGTCAGCCGCGTCAGATCGATCAAAACCTGCCCCAGCATGCAGATCGCGCCGCCGATGACAAATGCCTTGAGATAGTCCATAGCCTTACCTTCCTTCCGCCGTGATCGCCACGGCATGGCAGATGCCGGGGATCGACTCGCCCTGCCAGCTCGACGTCGGCGAGAGCAGCGCGCCCGTCGCGCAGAACAGCAGTCGCCGCAGCTCCCGCTTCTCGAGCCGGTCCAGCAGATACCCGCACAGCACGCTCGCCCCGCACCCGCAGCCCGAGCCGCCCGCGTGCACGTCCTGCCGCTTCGGGTCGTAGATCAGAACGCCGCAGTCGTCATACACCGGCGTCAGGTCGACGCCGACGCGCTGGAACTGGTCGAGCACGATCTTCTTTCCCAGTGCGCCGAGATCCCCGGTCACGATCAGGTCATAGTCCTGCGGCACGCGCCGCAGATCGCGGAAATGCGCCTGCAGCGTATCGATAGCCGCCGGGGCCATGGCTGCGCCCATGTTGTTCGCATCCTTGATGCCGAGATCCTGCACGCGGCCGATCGTCGCCGCCTCGATGCGCACACCGCTGCCGCTGCCGCCCACGATGCAGCAGCCGGAGCCCGTCACGGTCCACTGCGCCGTCGGCGTCCGCTGTCCGCCGTAGCCAAGCGGGAAGCGGTACTGCCGCTCCGCCGAGGCAAAGTGCGAGGAGGTCAGCGCCGCCGCCGTCCGCGCAAAGCCCGCGTCGACGAACGCTGCCGCCAGCAGCAGCGACTCCGCCATCGTCGAGCACGCGCCGTAAAGCCCCAGAAACGGGATCGACGTCCCGCGCGCGGCGAAGGACGAGGAAATGCACTGGTTCAGCAGATCCCCCGCGAACAGCACGTCGATATCCTCATAGCTCACGCCGAGCTTGCGCTTGGCAGTGTCGAGCGCGAGCTCCTGCAGCTTGCTCTCCGCCTTCTCAAACGTCTTCTGCGACAGCTTCGCGTCCTTCCCCAGAAAATCAAAATAGGCCGCCAGCGGCCCCTCGCCCTCTTTTTTGCCGCCGATGGCGGCGTGGGACAAAATGACCGGCTTCGATTCAAATACAAGCGTCTGCGCGCCCTTGCGCATGGCGATCAACTCCCTGTCAGCATTTGTCCTTAGTATGTACCGCGGCGAAAAAAATAACCGCCGGCGTCAAAAACCGGCGGCCGGCCCGCACGCGGCGGGCCAAAGAGGAATGGAAAAATGAAAAAGAAGTCGCACAGATAGTATGTGCGGCTTCCTCTCGTTTAAACACGGACGAAATTATTTTTTTGCGTCCTTCAGCGCGCGGGCCAGCCAGACGGAGCCGAGGTCCAGCGCGGTAAAGAAGCCGTCCTTCTCGCTCTTCTTGACGATCCGGTCGCGCGCACGCACGCCGGGATCGGTCAGCTGCAGCTCGACGGAGACCTTGCTCGCCACGTCGGCGTCGCCGACCTTCTTCGTCTCCAGGATCTGCAGCATCACGATGTGGGAGTCTGCCATCGAACCGTAATATACCAAATTGTCCTTGCGCATGAGGGGCCGCCCCTTGTAGCTCAGGATCGTTTTTTCGTCAGCCATGATACACGAACCTCCTGATGTTCATTTTCCTATAGTATAGCAAAGAATCCCTGTAAAAGCAAATCAAATTCCAAAAATGATTTCCGACAGGAAAAAACGCCTCCTTATGCACTCTGCACAAAAACACGGAAAAATATTTTTGCTTTCTAACGAAAATTTAGCTTTACAAATGCAAAGTGATACGCTATAATCCAGACAATCATTCCAGATAGAGGCGCGGGCTTCAAAAGTACCGGGCGGCAAGCACAGGCAGTGGCCGTTCGGAAAAGGGGAGACCGCCGAAATGCCGCAGGCGCTGCCTGTACCCGCGGTGTTGGCTCGGCAGATAAGATCTGCCGGACTGTCACAAAGAAAAACTTTGTGAAGCGCTATCGATGGAAGCGGCAGGGGCGGGGAATTCCGTTTTCTGTTCATTCCGTGGATCGCTTTACAGAAGCGACCCACTTTTTTGTTGCTTTTGTGAAGCCTGTCTGGGAAAATAAAAAACGAAAGGTGAATGAAAACAATGAGAAGAATCCTTGCCCTCGTCCTTGCAGCCCTGATGCTGCTGAGCATGGCTGCCTGCGCCAGCTCCACCACCGCCACCCCCGCAGCCACCGAGACCACCGCATCGACCGAAACCACTGAAACCACCGAGACTGCAGATACCCCCGCCACCGGCGTGGAAGACGGCGTTCTGACCGTCGGCATGGAATGTGCCTACGCCCCCTACAACTGGACCCAGATGGACGATTCCAATGGCGCCGTTCCCATCTCCAACGTTCCCGGCGCCTACGCCAACGGCTACGACGTCATGATCGCCAAGAAGATCTGCGAGGCCAACGGCTGGGAGCTTGAGATCGTCTCCTCCGCGTGGGATTCCCTCTGCCCGGCTGTCCAGTCCGGCACGATGGACGCCAACATCGCCGGTCAGTCCATGACCGCCGACCGCATGCAGGAAGTTGACATGGCTGGCCCGTACTACTACGCCACCATCGTCTGCGTCACCACCAAGGACAGCCCCTACGCTGGCGCTACCTCCATCGCCGACCTGGCCGGCGGCAAGTGCACCGCCCAGTCCGGTACCATCTGGTATGACTCCTGCCTGCCGCAGATCGAAAACGCCGACCTCCTTGCCCCCGCTGAGACCGCACCGGCCATGATCATGCAGCTGCAGACCGGCTCCGTCGACTTCATCTGCACCGACATGCCCACCGCCATTGGCGCCGCTGCGCAGGACGATAACCTCGTCATCCTCAACTTCTCCGGCACCGACGGCGACTTCCAGTTCGCCTCCGAGGCTGAACGCGCCGAAAACGTCAACATCGGCATCTCCGTCCGCAAGGGCAACACCGTCCTCAAGGACGCCATCGACAGTGTCCTCTCCACCATGACCGAAGACGACTTCAACCAGCTCATGGACGAAGCCATCCGCGTCCAGCCGGAGGTCTAAACCATCAGCAAACCTTCTCACCAGGCTCCCCTTGTCAAGGGGAGCTGGCCCGAAGGGCCTGAGAGGTTATCCCCGCCGCAGCGGAAAAGGCTCCCCTTCCAGGGGAGCTGTCAGCCGCAGGCTGACTGAGAGGTTGTCACAAATTTGCAGCGACCTCTCCGTCTCGGCTCCGCCGAGCCACCTCCCCTGGAAGGGGAGGCATTGACTTCGCGTATTCCCGTCTTGAATTCTTGAAAGGAGCTCTCTCCCGTGGATAAGCTTGCCAAGCTCATGCAGGATATCGCCATCCTGTGGGACAAATACCACCCGATGTACCTGCGAGGCATGCTCAGCACGCTCGGCCTTGCCCTGGCTGCGACTGCCATCGGCTGCATCATCGGCCTTGCCTGCGGCATCCTCAATACCATCCCCTGCGCCAAAAACGACCCCTGGCCCAAGCGCATCCTCCTGAAGATCCTCCGCGTCATCATCCGCATCTACGTCGAGGTCTTCCGCGGCACGCCCATGATGCTGCAGGCCGTCTTCATCTTCTACGCCCTGCCGTACTTTACCGACAACGCCCTGCGCTTTGATAACATCTGGGCCGCGTCCATCCTGATCGTCTCCATCAATACGGGCGCGTATATGGCCGAGTCCGTCCGCGGCGGCATCATCTCCATCGACCCCGGCCAGACCGAGGGCGCGAAGGCCATCGGCATGACGCACTTCCAGACCATGACCAGCGTCATCCTGCCCCAGGCCATCCGCAATATCCTCCCCCAGATCGGCAACAACTACATCATCAACGTCAAGGATACCTCCGTCATGTTCATCATCGGCTTCACGGAGTTCTTTGCCTCGCACCGCTATATCGTCGGCATCAACAACAAGTATTTCCCGTCCGCCGTCATCGAGATGGCCGGCTACCTCCTCATGACCCTGATCGCCTCCGGCATCCTCCGTCTGGTCGAAAAGGGTATGGATGGCTCCGACAGCTACGAGCTCGTGCAGGAGGATCCGCTCACCATGACCGCCGGGACCTATTCGCACCCCAAGCGCGGCAGCAACTATGACGAGCGCAGCAAGGAATACGGCGCGGAAAGGGAGGGCCGCTGAGATGGCAGACAACATTCTTGAGATCCGGCACCTGAGCAAGTCCTTCGGCACGCACGAGGTCCTGCGCGATATCGACTTTACCGTCAGCAAGGGCGACGTCATCTCCATCATCGGCGCCTCCGGCTCCGGCAAATCGACGCTCCTGCGCTGCATCAACCTGCTCGAGACCCCTTCGAGCGGCGAGATCCTCTACCACGGCGAAAACGTCACCGGCAAGAGCGTCAACGCCGCCAAATACCGCTCTCACGTCGGCATGGTCTTCCAGTCCTTCAACCTCTTCAACAACATGACCGTCCTCAAAAACTGCATGGTCGGCCAGATGAAGGTCCTCGGCCGCAGCAAGGACGAGGCGCACGAGCAGGCCATGCGCTATCTTGAAAAGGTCGGCATGGCCCCCTATGTCAACGCCAAGCCCCGCCAGCTCTCCGGCGGCCAGAAGCAGCGCGTGGCCATCGCCCGCGCGCTGGCCATGAATCCGGAGGTCCTCCTGTTCGACGAACCGACGAGCGCGCTCGACCCCGAGATGGTCGGCGAGGTCCTCACCGTCATGCAGAGTCTTGCCAACGAGGGCATGACCATGCTCGTCGTCACGCACGAGATGGCCTTCGCCCGGGATGTCAGCCGCCGTGTCGTCTTCATGCACGAAGGCGTCATCCTCGAGCAGGGCGCCCCCGCAGCCCTCTTCTCCGATCCCCAGCACCAGCAGACCAAAGACTTCCTCGCCCGCTTCCGCAACAGCTGAATATAACAAGGCGCAGACCGTTCCCGGTCTGCGCCCTTTGCTTATCATAGAAGCTTAATTTTGCAGCCGTCCCGCCACCTGATACATCTCCTCGTCGGAGATCTGCACCGTCACGTGCACGTACCGCGAAAACAGCTCAGCCAGCTCCTGCACCGGCAGGATCCCGTTCGAGACCTGCCGCGCGGTCTTCGCGTGGTGCGCGTCCAGCGTCTTGCGGGAAAATCCGTGTGCCACGGTCAGTGTGCCGCCCGGGGCCAGCAGCCCGGCCAGATGCGCCAGCAGCCGCTCCGGCTCCGGAAAATGCGGAAACGCGTTGTAGATCACGATGCAGTCGAACGGGGCAGGGAAGTGCGCCTGCTCCGCGTCGCCGCAGAGCACGGTCACGTTCTCCTGCGGGAATTTTTCGCGCGCGATGCGCGCCATCTCCGGCGAAATGTCGATGGCCGTCACCTGCGCCGCGCCGCGCTGCAGATAGTCCGGGATCAACACGCCCGTCCCGCACGCCACGTCCAGCACCCGCACACCGCCCCGGACCCCGGCGTTGTCCAAAATCCGCGCGATCACCGGCTCATTGCGCCGCAGCTGTGCGTCCCAGCCGGCGGCCGCCTGATCGAAAAATTCGATCACATCCTGCTGCTTCATCTTATGCGTACCGGACGCGCAGCAGCCGCGCCTTCGTCAGCGCCACCACGAGCGAGGGCAGCAGCACGAGCTGGATGATGATGCCCGGCAGACCCGTCACAAACGACGCCGTTGCCCACGCGGCGATCGAGAACGTCGCCGGCGCGAACAGAAGCGCCTTGCACACGCCGGAGAGCACCCGGCCCAGCAGCATCGCTGTGATCTGGCTGATGTAGAGGTCGGCATACAGCTTGCCCGTGTGCACGCGCAGCATCATCAGCCCGCATACGAGCCCGTACACGCCGCATTCGACCATCATCCCGGGCAGCACAGCCGGCCCGGGCATTCCCGTCAGCACGCCGGACAGCAGCGGCCCGAGCACGCCGCAGATCAGCCCATACGGCCACCCGCACGCCAGCCCGCACAGCAGCACAGGAATGTGCATCGGCAGGAAGATCATCCCGGCGTTCGCGATCGCGTGGAACGCCATCGGCAGCACCACGCACAGCGCGATGCACAGCGCGCAGAACGCCAGATTCTTTGCATTTACAGTCTTTTTCATGGGGAAACTCCTTCTTCATGTCGTTGCCGCCATTATACCAGCTCCCGCCGCCCCGCGGAAGCCCCACCGGGGGTTGTTTTTTCTCCCCGCCCCTTGCATTTCCCCCGCCCATCCGCTATAATAATCCCAACCAAGCTGTCTGGGCGGTTCTTACACAGACAGCCCGCCCCCAATTTCATACCCGGGTGTAGCTCAGATGGTAGAGCGCGTGGTTTGGGACCACGAGGCCGCTGGTTCGAAACCAGTCACTCGGACCAAAAAACCTCTGAAATCGCTGATTTCAGAGGTTTTTTGCTATTTCATTGTTTATTGCGGCGCATTTTTTGAGTTTGATTTCAGCAATCAGGATTGTCCCTCTTTATTGTCAACAACCTTAATAATGTCTTGATACGCATTAACAAGCGATGGATATTGTCGCATTATTTTAAATAATTCTCGTCTTGTCCACCAATCCACATCATACTTCTTTTCTAGTGATGTCAAATGATCTATTAGTGGAGCCGTAATATCAGAAGTAACCGCTAAAAGGAATCCCGTCGCTTCGTAATAATCAAGCGTATCTCGTATGTCTGTTACATGAGATTTATTTACGCTGTTTTGATATGCCTTGCACTGACAGATGGTAAGTTTACGGTTTTCTCCCTCTTTTCTACGGATAATAATATCTCGACCTCCATCTGGATTATTTGTTCGTCCGACAAGACGTACTGTTGTGTCAGGTTGCTGATATTCAATGATATCAGCAATTAATTGCTCAAATCTAGATGGGTTGACAGGGAAAATCCATTTAAAGTCTCTGTTTACATGAAGTAGTGCATTTTCTTTTGCTTGCCTGTCAAAAATTAATTTCTCCTCTTCAGCAACATATGAATGATGGTAATCTCCAGCAAAAACCCAAATATAATTACTCGACAACAAATATAATCTGTTGCTTTGACATACCAGTGTGTATTGATTAATCGAAAAACGGTCAACCACTTCGTTAACTACATCAAGGATTTCCTTTTCAATATAATTGGTGCATAAGGTCTGATCTGAAAATGATGAAAACAAAAGCGCTCCGGTAACTCCGGTTAACAGTTCATAAGAATAGGGCTGAATGAGATAGTTGCAGTCATAGTAGTTGTTGAGCAATGATATATATCCTATACTTGAATTATAGTAACAACCACTTTCCTTTCGGATGACGTAATTTGAGTCCTCACCAAGGTGTTCGATAATTGATATATCTTTCTCATCGATAAGGTCATTGGAAATTGAACCAAATATTCTTCCATGTACGCCAAGAAGAAAGTTAAAAAATTCAAACGAGTCAATAATCTTTTCTGCAAACTCTGATTCAGCAATTGTTCCAGAATAATTGTTGCCTTCAAATATTATTTCGGCTCCGTTGATTTCCGGCTCCAAACCTAAAAAGTTGTATGTACTTACATAAACAGGCTCATTGAATAATTTGAGCAATAATGCCATTGTTTCAGTAAACAGCATATAAAGATCAGATTTGTCGCCTGGAGCATACTGCCGGCTTGCCTTCCACCGTATATGAAAATCAACGCTTTCATCTCTCTTTAAAAAATATTCTACTTCTAGGCAGAATGGTACATAAATTTTTGAATGGCGAAGCCAAAAGACAATTATGTCAACCTGTTCGCCTATCTCTATTTTTACTTGACTTTGGTCGTGGATTGTTTCTATTTCAGATCTTATTTTAGATAGCATTTTCTCTCTCCGAGTAAGGTAGTCGTTGGCAGCATTGGAAAGCTCTTTATATGCGGAGGAGAAAGGATTGCTCGTTAATTTACGTACCTCAATCCATCCATACGAATTGTCTTCTGCTTGATTTGTCCATTGATATGCATGGCATAGATAGAGAACTTGATGACAGAGTCCATCCTCATTGGTTTCATAGAGAATCTCATCAAAATCAAAGAGGATTTGTTTACTGCCTAATCTTTCTGTGATATTTTTTTGTGCCACTTCTATTGATTCGGCAGAAGACTCCGGCAACATATACGGAGTCTTTTCAAACGGATCTAAACTATTACAGGCCAGAACATCATAACCATTGCTAATTAAGCAAGCAATAATAACCATAGTATCCTCCGCCATTCTCATTTTTCCTTATTCCATCGGTTTTTCCAGCAAATCCTCCATCGAGCACCCAATCACACGCGACAGTTTGTAGATCGTCTGCGCCTGGGCTTTGTCAATGTCGTTGACACGCTGCTCGTACATTTGGATGGATCGAAGGCCGACGCCGGAAATCTTCGCAAGCTCCGCTTGGGAGAGTCCGCGGCTTTCCCGCAGCTTTTTCAGCCTGCACTCCGACAGCGCCGTTGAACACCTTTCGTCCATTGTCTCGATGAATTTTGAGATGTCCATCTCGTGGTAGACCGAGTACATAGGGATGATTTCAGACAGCTTTACGCGCTCGAAGATATCCTTGAAGCGCATTCCGCTGTACCACTGATACTCTGCCAACGCCCAGCCAGCCCAATACTCAGGAGAAAGCCCTTCGGAATAACGCGGCTCCGGCAGCTTTTTCTTTTTATAGGTCGCTTCCACGACGACCCTTGCCAGCTCAATGCCGGACATGCCTGCGAGGATGGCCGGGTTGCCCCGCTCAAACTGTTCGGCATACCCGGAGGAGAGAAAGATCGACGCTACCCAATCCGCTTTCATGCCACAGTCTTTAATCAGATAATCGAAAAACTGTGACAGCCGATCCTTGGCGTCACTCAAATAGGATTCGCTGTATGCGCGGGTCATCGTTTGCCATCTCCTCTCTCAAAATATCCAGCACGAAGATATCGTTCCGGTAGGATCTGCTCTTCGCAATCTCGGTCACGTAGGTCTGCCTCGCGTTCGTATCTCGCTCGAAAAACTTTGGATAATAAACCGTTTTATCTACCGGCTCTGCGTCAATGAAACGGATCTGTTTGAATGCCTTTTCAGATACAAGGACAGTTTGCAGTCCGAGTTTGCCCAGCGTCAATGCCCGGTTCAGACTGCGTAGCGGCAAGGTGTTTTCCACGAAGGATTCTGCATACTGGAAATAGGAATCGTTTGCACGGTAACCTACGATGACATCGTATACGGTGGTGTCGATTGCAAAATGCTCTATCAAGTATTCTCTGGCGTCAATGGCAATCGGAGAGCGCAGACGGAAGGTCCTGTTTTTCAGCAGAATTGCGATCCAGTTCAGAACGGTATGGTTGCCGTCAGACAGATTCAAGATACGGAGTCCATCCGTATCTAACTCATAACGATTTACAAAACCGTCCTTTTGGTTCTTACATGCCCATTCCTTTGCCATATCCTCGATCCGGGTGCAATAGAATCCCCGCCCGTAATCATTATGAATATTTCCCTGTGAAAGCTCCGGCGTTTCAACAATTTGATTGCTTCCGTGAAACAGAGTGATATTTTCCATGGCGGTTTTCTCCTATCATTAGGATGATACATCTGTATTATATCATTCCAACGATAGTTTGTCAACAGTCATTAAGAAAAAAGAAACCGTATTTCTTTGTCTTCTGTGACGCAGATTTTGCGGCTCCAATGTTATGAGGTCATCCCCATTTTGTAGGGATGACCTCCTTTGCTGGACATCTTATCTCCCAGCAGTTGTCAGCAATTTCATCTGCCGCTTTTCCTCCTTGATCTGTTCCCGCACCTCGGCGATCATCTGCTCTAACAGCACTTCGCACTCCTCCTTCGTCTTGGCATAGACGGTGTGGACCTCGCGTTTGCCCTGAGCGTTGGTGGGTGAATAGCGACCCTCAAAGAGGTGGTCGTTGAGCTCATAGATCCCGCCGGTGCCGGGCTTGCGCACCTTGCCCTTGTACGGGGCAAACGGCGGGCTTACAGGCGGTTTTCCGCCTTCGGTGGGAAAGTTGGTCGTCCAGCGTTTCGTGGGGCTCATACGCCTCGCTGTGGCCGATCCCGCGCTCGATCTTCTGCGCGGCTTGCCGCTGCATGGCGCCGGTGATGTGGCTGTAGATGTCAATCGTCGTAGCCGACGAGATGTGGCCGATGATGGCGGAGAGCGTTTTCACGTCCATGCCGTGCTCCAAGGCGGTCGTGGCGAAGGTGTGCCCTTACGGTATAATTACGACAAACCGGAAAAGCCCCGTATATCAAGG
>ERZ827478.472-NODE-472-length-41140-cov-4.153462_pt1 | contig 41140 bp, 34 predicted proteins | sample MGYA00519705_ERZ827478 | MGnify/ENA primary metagenome ERZ827478 (study PRJEB31778, sample SAMEA3449318) | human gut metagenome | biome: human gut; feature: human-associated habitat; material: faeces | place: United Kingdom | collected 2010/2012 ...
TAAGCACGCCGCCAGCGTTCATCCTGAGCCAGGATCAAACTCTCATAAAAAGTTTTTCCCGTTTCAGAATCAACTGGCTAATTTTAACCATTCATTAATTCCAAACGTTACTGTTTTAGGTTGCTTTGACTTTCGTCTCTGCTGTTCTCTCGAACTCATTTAAATCGCGAATTGCTTCGCTGTTCTCAATGAATCTTTCAAGGTTATTTCACTGTTCAGTTATCAAAGTTCTTTGTTCGTTGCCATTCAGCAACTTTTATATCTTACCAGATGTTTAAGTGCTTGTCAACAACTTTTTTAACTTTATTTAAAAGTTATTTGTTTTTATCGTGTCACTCACGCGACAGCTTGTATATATTATCACAAGCCCATGCGCTTGTCAACAACTTTTTTCAATTTTATTTTTCACCCTCATTTTAAGGCAAAAAAATAACGGAGAAAGAGGGATTTGAACCCTCGCGCCGCGCGAACGACCTACACCCTTAGCAGGGGCGCCTCTTCAGCCTCTTGAGTATTTCTCCATATTTTTTTATAAAATTGATGCGCCGTAACGCTTTATCTACTATACAAAACTTTGTTCCGTTTGTCAATAGCTTTTTACAACTTTTTCATCACTTGTAAAACCAGTTATTTTTGAAGGCTCTGCATTTATAGAAATTCATAGAAAGAAACTATTTCCAAATGTCAATATTTCAAGTCGAACGCACGTGAGACTTGGTGCGTGATCCCACTGAAAGGTCGCAAATCGGCTGCGTTCATGAGCAAGTAGCAAAAGCGGATTGCGAATGTCTGCTTTCCCTATGCCTGAGACAAGCGCTCTTTTAAAAAAGTATTTCTCTTTGTAACCGTCACATTTCTGACCGCATAAGACAATGCCTTTCTGGTTCCTACGATAACCAGAACCTTTTTTGCACGGGTAATTCCTGTATAGATCAGATTGCGCTGCAACATTACATAGTGATTCATCAGAACAGGCATGACCACGATCGGATATTCGGAACCCTGCGCTTTATGTATCGTTGTCGCATAGGCATGCACCAGTTCATCCAGCTCCGATGCTTCATATTCTATGATATGCTGGTCAAAGTTTACTTTCAGCGTCCGTTCCTGCAGATCTACAGACTCTACTGTTCCAATATCTCCGTTAAAAATTTCTTTCTCATAATTATTTCGGATCTGCATGACTTTATCCCCAGTGCGAAACAGATATCCTCCCCGACGCAAACCGTCGCCCTGTGGATTCAAAGCTTCCTGAAGTGCAAGATTCAAATTCGCTGCTCCCACAATTCCTTTCTGCATCGGTGTCAGCACCTGAATATGATTCCAGGGCGTTTTGTAATAACGCGGAAGGTTGTTTTTTACCAGCCGGACAATTTCCTGCACCGCTTCCTCCGGATCTTCTTTTTCTATATAGAAGAAATCCGTATTTTTGCCATTGGAAATATCCGGAAATTTGCCTTCATTGATGGCGTGCGCATTCATGATGATCCTGCTGCTCTGTGCCTGTCTAAAAATCCGGGTCAGACGAACCACAGGAAATACACCGGAATCAATAATGTCACGCAATACATTTCCCGCCCCCACAGATGGGAGCTGGTCGATATCTCCCACCAGTATCAAACGCATCCCCTCCGGAATTGCTTTGAGCAGCGCATTCATCAGTATCATATCGATCATAGAACATTCATCAATGATCAGTACATCTCCATCCAGGGGATTATCCTCATTTTTCTGATATCCTTCCGGCGGTTTGCACTCCAACAAACGGTGGATTGTCTTTGCCTCTAATCCGGTTGCTTCTGTCATACGCTTGGCGGCACGACCTGTAGGTGCTGCCAACAGGATTTTTAATCCAAACGAACGGTAAGCAGCGATAATTCCCTGCGTTGTCGTGGTTTTTCCGGTTCCAGGTCCTCCCGTCAATACCATGACTTTGGAAACGGCTGCTTTTCGAATGGCATCTGCCTGAATCTCATCATATTCCATGTGTACTTTTTCCTGAATTTTACCGACATCAATGGACAGGCTTTCGTTTCCTGTCTTCTGCCGTGCATCCATCAGTGCATGCCAGAGCCGGTCTGCTGCCGGCGCCTGTGCCAGACGTTTTAATTTGCCTGCCACACCTGCTTCCGCATAATAAAATGCCGGCAGATATATAGCTTTCATTTCTGCCTGATCTGTTTTATAGTCTACCGTTTCACAGATCAGGTCTTTGTCCGCGATCATCTGATCCAAAGTCATTACGATACTGGATTCTTCCGCTTCCAGTAATTCTGCTGCCTTCGCGATCAACTGCTCCTGATATGCAAACACATGTCCCTCATCTGCCAGATTACTGAGTGTATACATAATACCACTGCGCAACCGGACATAAGCCTCCTTCGCAAAACCAAGCTTCTGTGCAATTCCATCTGCTGTCTTAAATCCAATACCCCAGATATCATCTGCCATCTGGAACGGATTTTCTTTCATTTTATCCAGACTTTCATTTCCGTACTGACGGTAAATTTTGGCTGCAAAAGAGGTACTGACGCCATGATCCTGCAAAAAAAGCATAACATTCTTGATCTCTTTCTGCCGTTCCCAGCTGTCCCGGATCATCTGGATTCGTTTTTTACCGATGCCGTCCACTTCCTGCAGCCGGGAAATATCCGTCTCAATCACTTCCAGCGTTTCTATGCCAAACTGTGCTACGATCTTTTTCGCATATTTCGGACCAACGCCCTTGATCAGACCGGAACCAAGATATTTTTCAATACCAAATACCGTCGCCGGAAGCGTTTCTTCCCAGCTCTCTGCTGCAAACTGTCTGCCGTAACGACTGTCCACTTTCCAATTTCCATAAATCAGCAATACAGAACCAACATTCACATCCAGCAGACTTCCGATGACTGTCACAAGTTCTTTGTAACTTTTTACGGCACATTTGAGGACCGTGTAGCCATTTTCCGGATTTTGATAAGTAATGCGTTCCACCACACCCCGGATTTTTACTGTAAAATGCTGAGGTCGCTGCTGAACCTCTACGTCTTCCGATGCCTTTTTTCTGGCTTCCTCCACACGCTTCTGATGTGCCTCACGCATCTCAGCCACCATGCACTCATACACTTTTTGGTTCATGTAACAGTCATTCAGTGCTCGATGCGCACCTTCCGATGAAATACCATAATGCTCCGCCAGATCCACCAGACGATGATGCTCCATCTTCGGCAAATGCTTTCGCGCCACCTGCAGCGTATCCACATAATTGTTCTGCGGAATTTCGCCAAAATACTGCTCGGCGTCACGCCAGATGAACTTCATGTCAAACCGTGCAATATTATGTCCCACCAGAACAAGACCTTCCGCAAAATCCAGAAACTCTGCCAGAACATGCGAAAACGCCGGTGCCTCCGCAACCATCGCATTTGTGATTCCATTCACTTTCGTCGCTCCAAATGGAATCTTGCGGCCCGGGTTCACCAGCGTATTAAATTCATCCACTACTTCGCCACCTTTCACCTTCAGCGCCGAAATCTCAATCACTTCATCATAGTTCGGAGAGATTCCAGTCGTCTCAAGGTCAAAGATGACATAGTTTGGTGTGTATTTGTTGATCAGAGTTCCTTTCTGTGTGGACATGAGTATCACTACTTTCTATTCATTCTTTTTCGTATCTTATCATATCCCATTTTAAAGTACAATCATCAATAGTTTATCTCAGTCTGGAGTAACAAAATTTACTCATATCTCAGTGCATCAATTACTTCCATCTTTGCTGCTTTTTTCGCCGGATAAGATCCGAAGAACACACCGATCAGCATTGAGAAGCATACGGAAAGGATAATTGCTAATACAGACGGATGTACATTCATGATAATATAACCTGCATAATCGCTGTAGTAGCTGTTGATGACAAGCATCGCCACTTTTCCGAGGATAAATCCAAACAGGATTCCAATCAAAATTCCAATGATTCCACCAACGAGGCAAAGTACCACAGATTCGATCAGAAATTGCTGCTTGATGGCCTTATTTTTAGCACCCAGCGCTTTTCGGATACCGATTTCCTTTGTTCTTTCAGTGATAGACACCAGCATGATATTCATGACACCAACGCCACCAACGATCAGGGAAATTGCTGCAATAAAGGAAATTGCCACAGTTACTACATTAATGACTGTATTAATAATGCCCATATCCGAAGACATATTGTATGTTGTGACCTGCCATTTTTCATTTTTCGCATATTTGTCTGCAAAAAAGCTCTGAATATCTGTTTCTGCCTGTTTTTGATCCGCACCTGTTTTTAAAAGGACACTTATATACGTATATCCATTGGTCGTTTCACTATGATTTAATTTATTTGCGGTTGTGGCGGGAATATACATGGTAGTACTGCGTTCTTTTTCCGGAATCGTCGTATCTTGTTTACCAAAAATAGCAGCATTATATTCATACACACCTACTACTGTAAATTCATAAGAATAACCATCACTTCCACTGTAAATAATCTGCTGTCCGATAGGATCTTCACTGCCGAAATAATAGGATGCCATCGTATCGGATACAACGCATACACGTTTCTCCTTTTTCATATCCTGCTTTGTCAGATTACGTCCACGAAGAATATTAATTTTCATGTGCTCCAGTTCTTCTTTTGTCGTTCCTGTTGCGTCCACATTCGCATATTTATCACTGTTTTTGTAAATCTGACCGCTGCCAAGATAAGCTGAAATACCAAAACCTGCGATTTCGTCCGGGTATGTTTCCTGTAATTCATCCAGCATATTCTGCGTAATATAATCATCTGCTGTCATCTTCGGATATTCCCAGTTTGACCAGTCCGCATCATCCTCCGGATAAATAGCATCCACACTGGCGCTGATACTGTTTCCACCAAGGGAGTTTAATGTAGCATTCAACGTTGATTTGATAGATGTTCCAATGGTCGTGATCGTGATAACCGCAGAAATACCGATGATGATTCCAAGCATAGTCAGCAGGGAACGCATTTTATTGGAAAGAAGGTTCTGAAAGGCTTCTTTGATATTTTCTATCAGCATAGCGTTCCCCCCTCTCCGATTTCTGGCTTATTGCATCCATCATTCATCTTGTGATAACCTGACAAATCACAGCCTTTTTCTGTTTTTCTGCTATCAGATACGATCATACCATCATTTAATGTGACAATTCGCTCGGTCTCTGCAGCCAATTCCTTTGAATGAGTGATCAGTACGACTGTTTTTCCCTGTTCTTCATGAAGCTTGTGAAAAATATCCATGATCATATGACCGGTCTGGGAATCCAGTGCACCGGTCGGCTCATCTGCAAGGATAATGGAAGGATCATTAATCATCGCCCGGGCAATCGCAATTCTCTGCTTCTGTCCGCCGGACAACTCATTTGGACGGTGTGTGGCACGATCTGCCATTCCCACCAGTTCCAACATCTGCATACCGATTTCTTTTGCATTTTTCGGACGGTGCTCACTGTACATCAAAGGCAAAGTTACATTTTTTAAAGCATTTGCTCTCGGAATCAGATTAAAGTTCTGAAACACAAAGCCAATTTTTTCATTCCGCATGACACTTCGCACGGTGTCATCCATGCTGTTGACATCCTCGCCTTCCAGAAAATAATTACCGAAAGTCTGGCGATCCAGAATACCCATAATATTCATCAGCGTACTTTTTCCGGAACCGGATTCTCCTACAATAGAAACAAATTCGCCCCGTTTGACATCAAGATTGATTCCGTGTAAAATCTCCAATTCATTTGGCTGACCAATGTAATATGTCTTCACGATCTGTTCCATGCGGATCATAATTTCATTTGACATGTATAAAAACCTCCATGATTAATCCGCAGTTACTTCAGAACTTACACTTGTAGAACCGCCATCTTCCGTTTCACTTACATCACTTCCTCTTTCTCCCTGGAAAGTATCTCCTTCGGATATAGCGTAATCCATGATAATGTAATCTCCTGCTTTCAGATCGCCACCGGTCACTTCTGTATAATAATTAATCTCCTCACCAACTGTAATGTTTTTCTTTACAGCTGTATAAGTACCATCTTTATTTTCTTCTGCACAGAGGACGTAACTTTTGCCATCCTCATCCTGCTGCACCAGATCATACGGTACAGACAACACATTTTCACGATCTGTCAGGACAATTTTTGCCTTTGCACTCATGCCACTGATCAGATCACACGGATCTAATTTGATCTGTACCGAAAATCCACCTGTATTGGCGGCTCCGGAAGTCTCCTGCCCGGTTTGTTCCGTTGTCGGCTGGGAAGCATTATATACTTTTACTACTTTGATGATTTCGCCATTGATTTCCTGATCATCCAACGCATCAGAAGTAATGATTGCTTTCATACCTTCCTGCAGTTTCAGAATATCTTTTTCTGTTACACTTGCATTCACGATCATGTCAGTATTATTTTCTACGGTTACTAACGTAGCATTTGCTGTATTTACATCACCGACAGACACATTGACTGCAGTAACAATACCTGCACTTTTACTTGTGATCGTACAATCATCCAATTGTTTTCTCAACTGATCCAGCTGTGTCTGTGTATCACTGTCATCCGTCTGGTTATATTTTGCAGATTCAATGCTGCTCTGGGCAGAATAAATCGCATCATCGGTGGAGGATTTCACGCTCGTATAATTGTTTTTTGCTTCTTTGCGGGCACTGTCTGCAGATGTAAGATCACTTTTTGCACCGGAAAGCTGATCCTGAAGGTCGGAAAGTTTTTCCTGAAGTGCTGCTTTTGTATCTTCATCAGATGCCGCATTTACCTGATCTGATACAGATTTAATCTGGTTATTTAATGAATTTACAGTGTTTTGTGCTGCTGTATATGCAGCTTCTGCACTGTTGATACTGTCATTTGCCTGTGCCAATTGATTTTTCTGATCTTCTTTGGCACGCTCAAGGGTACGCTGATTCTGATTCGTTTCATTCTGTTTTAATGCAGCTGCATTTGACAGGGATTTCTCTAGCACATCAATCTGTTTCTGAATAGAATCTTTATCCAGAGTCGCGATCACATCGCCTTCTTTTACAACATCTCCAACCTGAACATTTACAGTTTTGATCTCAGTCGCAGCTGTAGAAGAATAATTGATCTTCGTCTCTCCACTTACCGTTCCTGTCAGAGATATAAAATCGGACAGGTCTCTTTTATCTACTTTTTCCAACTGTACAATCTTGGTCGCCTCTGCTACACTGTTTAACTTTCGTTTGGCTACGCCAACCAGCACAATGATTGCTGCTACAATGATAACCAGCACGATCACCAGTTTTTTGTGTTTGAATTTCTTTTTCACCATTCGTCCTCCCTGTTGGTTCCTATACTGTCGAGTTTACAAAAATCTCGCATATAATACTTTAAGTACAAGTTGGTTTTATTTTAAAGTACAAAAGTATATAAAATTTGTAGGAATTTCTTAAGTTTTTATGACTTTATTATCTGCTCATCAGATAATAAAGTTATAACTGAAATGACAAAACCGGAGAACCTTTCCTGAAAAACAGTTAAGTAAACGTCAGCGTTTGCAGAAAGATTCTCCGATTTCTTCTTCATAATATTAAATTTTCAGCCACACAAATAAGAATTATCAGCATCTACAATCCGGCAAAAAACAATTCATAAAAATCATCTTCACCTTCCAGCATCGGAGAATTTTCTCCACCACCATTTGTACTGCGTTTCATGGTTGCATAAAATTCCTCTCCTGCCAGGACAATCTCCATTTCGTAAATCGGATATCCATATTCTTGACATTTTCTGCAAAATGCAGTCAACGGCTGCTCATCTTTTCTGGTCGCAAGTAATTCCTGACGCAACGTATCATCATGCAAAGCTTTTTGTTTTAATTCATCCAGCATTTCCGGAATTCCCATGATTTTCACTCCTTTATCTCAGACTGAGAAAATTTTAGTCTTCTACAGCAAATTCCTTAATGGCAGTTTCATACAGATTATTTCCCTCTGAATCTACTACCACAATAACCGGGAAATCCTCAACTTCTATCTTGCGGATTGCCTCTGCACCGAGGTCCTCATAGCAGACAATCTCAGATTTTTTGATGCATTTTGAAAGCAATGCGCCTGCTCCGCCGATAGCTGCAAAGTAAACTGCTTTGTTTCGGACGACTGCATCAACGACTTCTTTGGTACGTTTTCCTTTTCCGATCATGGCTTTTTCACCAAGATCCAGCAGACGCGGAGCGTATTTGTCCATACGGCTTGCGGTCGTCGGACCAGCAGAACCGATCGGTCGTCCTTCTCTGGCCGGAGACGGTCCCATATAATAAATCGTGCAGTCTTTTATATTAATTGGAAGTTCTTTTCCTTCATCCAGTACTTCCATCATGCGTTTGTGAGCAGCATCTCTGGCCACGTAAAGTGTACCTGTGATATAAACATAATCGCCTGCTTTTAAGTCAGCGGTAATTTCTTCTGTAATTGGTGTATGTATATGTTTATCCATGATAATTTCCTCCTGTCCTACAGTTCTCTTACCGCATGTCTGTTGACATGACAGCAGATATTGATTGCCACAGGAAGTCCTGCGATATGTGTCGGATAGGTATTTATATTGACTGCCAACGCTGTGGTTGTACCGCCAAGTCCACCCGGTCCGATGCCAAGATGATTGATCTTCGTCAACATTTCTTCTTCCATCTCTTTGACATATGGAATATCGGAATGTTCATTCACCGGTCTGGTCAGAGCCTGCTTTGCAAGCAGCGCACATTTTTCAAAAGTTCCACCGATACCAACGCCCACAACCATTGGCGGACAGGCATTCGGTCCTGCATCTCTGACTGCTGTCAGAATTGCATTTTTCACACCTTCGATACCATCTGCCGGTTTCAGCATAAAAATACGGCTCATATTTTCACTGCCAAATCCTTTTGGTGCAATGGTGATTTTCACTTTATCACCCGGAACAATTTTTGTATGCAGAATTGCCGGTGTATTATCTTTTGTATTTTCACGGATCAGCGGATCTTTTACCACGGATTTTCTCAGATATCCATCCACATAACCACGACGTACTCCTTCATTGACCGCTTCCTCAAAATCGCCGCCCACAAAATGTACATCCTGTCCGATTTCCATAAAAATAACTGCCATTCCCGTATCCTGACAGATTGGAATCATCTCTTTGTCCGCAATTTCCAGATTTTCCTGAAGCTGGTTCAGAATTTTTTTGCCAAGCTCTGATTTTTCTGTCTCGACAGCCTGCTTCATACATACATCCATATCCGGCGACAGATAGTGATTTGCCTGTATACACATCTCGCTGATATTGTCAGTTAATTCTTTTACATTAATTTCTCTGATCATTTTTTACTCCTCATAAATCAAAAGAAAACCATTGACACTTCTTATGCTTTCTTTGTGCTATTTATTATCATAGCTCAAACAAAAAGAAATGTGAATGGTTTTCTCTTTATATTATTTAGAAAGTAGACTTATAATTACACTTCCCTCTCCAGCGGCATACTCATACAGCGTGGGCCACCACGACCTCTGGACAGCTCCGAACTTGCCATTTCCAGTACCTCGATACCGTGCTGACGCAAAATCTCATTTGTCACATAGTTTCGATCATATACGACAACTTTTCCCGGTTCGATACAAAGGGTATTGGAACCATCGTTCCACTGTTCACGTTCAGAAGCAATTCTGTCTTTGCCACCACATTTGATCAGTGTCACTTTATCCAGTTCCAGATATTTTGCAAGGATATCAGAAAGCATCGCATCGGACTCTGTCACTTTTAACTGCCCCTTCTGATCTCCCGGTTTAATTTCAAAAATGCGAAGTGTCTGCATGATGCCCGGATGAATCGTGAATTTGTCATAATCTACCTGCGTACATACCGTATCCAGATGCATGAAAGCACGGACAGACGGAATATCCAGTGCTATAATCGTTTCAATTTCTGATGTCTCATCTGCAAATATATTCTGTGCCAGAATTTCAATCGCTTCCGGCGTTGTACGCTGGGAAATTCCGATAGCAATGACTTTATTACTCAGATTCAGAATATCTCCGCCTTCAATGGAAAAATCCATCGCTCTGTCATAGTAAAACGGTACTTTTCCGGCAAAATCCGGATGATATTTTAAAATATATTTTCCGTAAAGTGTCTCTCTTCTTCTGGTCCGGGAATACATGTGGTTCAGACTGACACCGTTTCCGATACATGCAAATGGATCTCTCGTAAAATACAGATTCGGAATCGGATCCAGCAAAAACTGACTCTCTTTTTTCACCAGACTTACCAGCGGACAACTCATTTTTACATTTAACTCAGAAGCCCGGATTCCTGACATCGTTTTTAACACAAGTTCCTTTTCGTCTGCAATATTCATCAGATATTCGTATAACTGCTCCCTCACTTTTGTTGCAGAAGCACCACCCTCTGCAATAAACTCCCGAACAAACTGCTCCTTTTTCTCAGGATTTTTCAGCACCTCTGCCGTCAGATCCTCCAGGTATACGACTTCCACCCCCTGTCCCTGCATAATCTCCGCAAACATATCATGCTCGATTTTTGCAGTTTTCAAATAAGGAATATCATCAAATAAAAGCCGTTCCAGATCTTCCGGAACCAGATGCTCCAGTTCCTGCCCCGGTCTGTGAAGCATTACTTTTTTCAATTTTCCAATTTCGCTTTTTACATGGATTGCCATTTTACGGCGTCCTCCTTATCCCCTTCATTTATAACATCCATTTCATTTTAGCCTAAAATATAATTTTTTTCACTCTTTTTTATAAAATATTTCACATGCATACAAACTGACAGCACCAAGGTACACAGTTCTGAGGAAGGAATCGCAACCCACGCCCCGTTCAGTCCCCATATTCGCGGCAACACGAGTAAAAATATAACGGTAAAAAGCAATGTTCTGCAAAAAGAAATCAGTGCAGATACTTTTCCGTTGGACAGCGCAGTAAAAAATCCAGAAGACGCAATGTTAACTCCACTGAACAGGAAATTTATTGCAAAAATCTGAAATCCTACAGAGGCCAGTTCCCATGTTCCCGGATCTTTTGTAAATATCGAAACGATTGGTTTTGCCAGAAATGCAGCGACCACAGTGATCACAACAGATGATACCACTACAAAAATAAAAGTTGTCTTATATATCCGTTTCAGCTGAGCTTTATTTTGTGCACCATACTGAAAACCGACAATCGGAGCAATTCCAACAGCGAATCCGAGATGAAAAGAATTAAATAAAAATTCTCCATACAAAATGATCGTGATGGCAGCCACACCATTTGCACCGGCCAGCCGCATCATAACTGAATTAAATAAAAATGTAATAATAGCTGCTGCCAGCTGAGATACCATTTCGGAAGAGCCATTATAACATGCATGCCAAAAATCTCTGACATTTACCTGAAATCTTGTAAAGCAAAGCCCCTTTTTATTTGCGAAAAAGAAAATCAGGCCCGCAATCGCCGGTACCGACTGCCCGATTCCGGTTGCAAGAGCGGCACCACGGATTCCCAGATGGCAATGCACGATCAATACATAATCCAGCACAGCATTTAAAACTCCTGCTAAAATAATCAAAATCAATCCAAGTGTCGGGCGTTCCGCCGTTACCAGATAACTTTGAAACAACGACTGCAGCATGCAGGCAGGGGTAAAAATCACAAGAATCATCAGATAATTTCTGCAATACATCAGCAATTCATCCGTAGCACCAAGCATATAACAAATCCGATTCAAAAAGCTCAGCGTAACCAGCATAATTATCCCACTGACAATTAATGTAATGACGACAAACATGGTAAGTCTTTCTTTAGCTTTTTCCTTTTTTCCTTCACCAAGATATTTACTGATGATCGCATTTCCTCCAGTCGCCATCATCGTTGCAATTGCAATCATAATATTCACAACCGGATACACAATATTAGTTGCAGATAATGCATTACTTCCCACAAAACGTGATACAAACATTCCATCAATGATCGTATACATTGACATAAATATCATCATAATGATGGAAGGTGCTGCAAATCGCAATAATTTTAAAGGAGTAAACTCCTGATTCAAAGACATACTCATAAAAACACCTGCTTTCTCAAACTTACATACTTTTTTATAATACTTCTATCCGTTATCTGCACATTTTCCCCATATGATACAACGTGACAAATGTGCTTTTTCACCTTTTATATCTTGACTTCTGACAGCATATACTATAGGGTAACCCTATAGTCAAGCAGATTTTTACAACATGTCTGCAGGAGATTTTTTACATCATTATCAAATTATAATCTACTCAAATCACATAATGCATAGGAATCACAGGATGCCTATAGATTGCAATTACAAGACAGGAGAAGTTAAAGTATATGGAACGCAAAGATTATCTGACCACCGGCGAACTGACCCAGCTCATGGGTATTACAAAGCATACACTTTTTCATTATGATGACATAGGTCTGTTTCAACCGAAATATATTAACGAAAAGGGTTATCGGTTTTATTCCATCGATCAGATTGATATTTTAAACACAATTCTGGTTTTGCGTGATCTCGACATGCCATTAAAGGAAATTCAAACATACGTTTCACAGCGAACCCCAGAACTTTTTCAGCAGATATTTCTGGAACATGAAGCACAGATTGCAAAGCAGATTAAGAAACTACAATCCATGAAAAAATGGATGCAACAACAGAGAAACAAGATTCAGATTGCGGAACAGACCGATTTTTCAAAAATTGAAATCACGACTTATCCGGACTGTTACTATCTTTACAGAGAGGCAGAGCCAAATTCTAATCAGTCTTTTTCCAAAAATCTCAATAAGCTGATTTCATTGTTACAAAAGACCAATCCTTATCTGGATTATGATATTGCTTATTTTCAGTACGGAAAAAATGTGGAACATGGTATTTACGATGCCTATGATAATGTTGCTCTGCTCATGGGACAGAAGCCTGCAATAAAAAACTGCCAGATACTTCCCGCTGGAAAATATCTGACAGCCTATCATGTCGGTCATTGGAATACAATCGGTGAGACTTATGAACGAATGCTGAATTATAAAAAACAGCATCAGCTTAAGACCAGTGATCTTTATATTGAATACGACGTGGTAAATAATTTTATCACAAAAAATGAAAATGAATTTGTGGCGAAAGTTGAAGTAGAAATTATTGAGTAATATATATGCAAATTCTAAAAAGGTAAATTGACCGCATTAACTTAAAGTTGCTTTTAATCCCAACTCAGTTTCTGCCAGTTCCAGTAAAAGAGGGTGCTCATCTCCCGGTTGATTTGGATAATGCAGCAGGTATTTTAACGCACCTTCTTTTGTGTGGAAAAACATCCCATGCCCACCATCTGGACCAAAAACAATCTGCTCCAAATGTCTCCATGGGCCTTCTATTTTTCCGGAATCAGAAACTGCCTGACCAACGGTATAACCTTTTTCGCCCCAACTGGACCAGAGAATCAGCAATTTTCCATTCTGTTGACGATACACTGCCGGACCATCTGTAAAATATACATCACCATCCATTCCAAATTCTGCTTTTGCAAAAGGTATCGGAACAGCCCAATCCGCATCTTTTGCAGAAAATAATGTGATAATTTTACCTTTTATACAACTGAGATTTTCTTCCAGCTCAACCATACACATATCACCAGCCGGAACATCCTCAAAAGAATGGGAAAATATCAAATATATTTTTTCCTTTTCCTGATAAAGCATCCCATCAATACAATTCCAATCGTCCGGTGTCAGAGGTGTTTCTGTCATAATCTGAAATGTTCCATCCGGTGTATCTGACTGTAAAATCTGAATGCCCTTATGTTTTTCACTGCCAAACGTGGCAACCAGATAATACTTTCCATTAATTTCATAACATTCCGGAGCCCAGAAACAACGATCTGCCCAAAAATCTTCCGGTCTGTGAAAAATTTCAAACGGTCCTTCCCAGTTCTCCAGATCCTTACTTTTAAAACAGTCAAATCCTTCTGCCGCTCCCCAACAGGTCTCTGCTCTGGTTCCGTACATATAGTACCAGTCTCCACTACACAAGATGTATGGATCTCTTATATTAATATCTGTTAACTTCATTTTATTCCTCTAAATATTACTTATTTTCTGTATGCTGTTTTTCATATACAGCTCTTACTTTCTGTCTGACTTCATCCGTGATCGGATATTTCACCAATGCTAAAATAATTACAACTCCACAAATAGCCGGAACCACAAATCTTGCAACCGTAATTCCCGTGATAACCGCCTGTGGCTCCTGTCCGATGGCATTTGCAATATATCCCGTTGCTGCAAGTGTAAAACTTACGACTGCGCTGGAAATAGCAATACCTGCTTTATTAGAAAATCCTTTCAAAGCTGCCATCGTTCCATTTACAACTCTTCCAGAATCAATTAATACCAGATCTGTCATTTCTGTCATCATCATTGCACTGAACGGCATGGATGCCGTTGCAAACATAGATGCAACGCCAGAGCAGATAAATAATACTGCCATGTTTCCATGGAAAATTACGATTAAAATATCACATATAATTACCGCAACCTGAGAAATTGCAAATGCTTTTTGTGTCTTGTGGAATAATTTCATAAACAGTGGAACAATGATAACAATTCCAAGCAATCCAATCAGTGAAACATCCAACATGTACACGGAGATCAGATCCGGTCTGCATAAACAGTACATGATGTAATACACAGAAGATGACATCATTATATTATATGCGGTATAAGCTGCCAGCCAGACAGCAATCACACTTAACAGACCTTTTACATGAAATAAATTTTTAATTTCTTCCAGCAGTGGCTTCTGTTCATTATGTTGTACACAAGTCTCTTTTGTTGTTGCAAAGCACATCCAGCATGTAATTGTCATGATAACACCAGCCAGACCTACAACGATCATGTATCCCTTTGCTGTATTATCTCCGCCAAACAAAGAAACCAGCGACAAACCAAAAGAAGTTGCAATCGTTGTGCAAATTCCCATTACCATTGTATAAGCATTGATCATTTTGCTTCTCTCTGATGGCTCATCTGTAACTGCATTGATCAGTGCACCACTTGGAATTTCAATGGCAGTTCTGAGCATTCCGTACAAAATATAAAAGACTGCTGTCCATATGATTTTTCCATGTGTTCCAATATTTGGACTTGCAAACAATAATACTACAACAACCGTCAAAATCGCCGGAATAAACAGAAAATACGGTCTGTATTTTCCCCAACGGCTCTTTGTTCTGTCAGCAATCGTTCCCATCATCGGATCATTAATTGCATCCCATACAGAAGCAACTACAGTAATCACACCAACAGCTCCTGCCGGTACTCCAAACGTATCTGTCAGGAAGATCATCAGATACGCCCCAACTAAAGAACCCATAATCTGATATCCACTTCCGGTTGCCAATGCATAAGACAAAATCGTTGACAACTTTAATTTTTCTCTTTTCATAACAAACCTCCTGCTTGTTTTCTTTTGATGATGAGATTATAATCTATAATGTCACAAATTTTATGACATTTATTTTAAAAGAAATGACAAAAAAACTCATTCACATATTGATTTTTATACGATTGGAATGACTCATTTAGAAAAATTCCGAAAGTAGCTGTTGCAAAAGGAGACAGTTATTATGATATCAGAGAACAATTTGCTTCCACTTAATGACACTGAGCATTTTTTAAAAAATTTTTTAAAAAAATTTCCGGTTTATCAGACCAAAATCATTAATCCCTTAGCAAATGAGCAGGATTATATATATCTGCTGCATTTGCTGGAAGCGGAATGGCACAAGCAGCTCCCGGATCAGACTTTTTTTCTCACCGGTTCATCCGGACATCTTTCTGAAGATTTTTTTATCCCGGAAAATCAAAATGTCTGTATTTTGAAAAATCTGAGATATATGCCACTGCTGATGCATTCCCATCAGTTTATTGAGATCAATTATGTTCTGAAAAGTAATCACAGCCTGCTGATTGATGCGGAGAAATCCACCCCACTTCAGGATGGGGATATTATTTTATGTCCTCCAAACCTTCAGCACACATTTCAGACACAAAATAAAAACAGCATCATTGTTGATTTCATTCTACGTGTCACAACATTTGATACTGTTTTCTTTCATTTACTGAATAACAATAATTATTTATCCACACTGTTTTCCAATGTGATTTACGGAGATTCTAACGGCTATATTATCTGGCACTGTCAGAATGACTCTGCATTAAAAGAATTGGTCTTAAAGGTCTATGAAGAATGGGAAAATAATCTAAAATACTGCGATAAAATGATTGAACTGCTTGTCATGGAATTTATTCTGATTCTTATGCGTTCCCATGAAGATGAAGCTGTTTTTTCCACTTCATATATCAATAATTCTGATGAAAATTTCCGTTCCCTGCTGAATTATATGCAAATGCATTACCAGACAGTTACGCTGTCAAAACTTGCTCTTGCTTTCAATTACAGTGAACGCCAGATTATCCGTATTTTCAAAAAAAATACCGGGAAAGGCTTTTCTGAACTTCTGACGGAAATCCGCATGAATAAAGCCATTCAATTGCTGAAAAACAAAGATATTCCAATTAATGGCATCGCATCCATGCTCGGATATTCCAGCACCTACTATTTTAACAAAGTATTTCTGGAAACATTTACATTCTCACCGGAATCTTTCCGAAAACGAATTTTTCAGACATAACTCTGCTCTACTTTGATCACACAGCGATAGCGCGGATTCCATTCTGTCACACGTTTTTGCAGATAGGATGTTATCTCACTGTCGCTGGTTTTGAATCCAGCTGGTTTTACACAATCAAAAATTACATTACTGGACAAATTTCCCGGAACCAGACGTACTTCATGGATAGAAAGTCTCTCATCAAACTCTTTGGCCGCCTGACTGACAAAAGCTCGGATTTTTGCCACTTCCTCACTTTCCTCCACAATAGGGTCGTAGTGGATGGTCAGAATCATATGCTCCTGTTTCTGAAAATCACGCTCAATCTCATCCATAATTTCATGCGCCTCAATGACAGGTGTTTCCGCCGGAAATTCCACATGTACCGTGGCAAACAGATTTCCCGGACCATAATCGTGGATCATCAGATCATGCACACCGATGACTCCAGGATACGACTGGATTTTCTCTGTAATATGATTGACAAATTCTGCTGCCGGCACTTTTCCAAGCAGCGGACTTAAGGTTTCTTTGATCAGTCCAATACCGCTGTACAGAATAAATACTGCCACACCGATACCGGCGATACCATCAATAATATTCCATCCTGTCACTTTACATAAAATGGTTGCAATTACAACTGCTGACGTGGAAATCACATCATTTCTGCTGTCCGCCGCTGTTGCGATCAATGTATCAGATTCAATTTTCATACCGATTTTCTTGTTAAAAATACTCATCCATAATTTCACAGCAATGGAAATCAGCATTACAACAATCATCAGTGCATTGCAATCCACCTCAGATGGATGAATGACTTTTAAAATACTTTCTTTTGCCAGAGACAGGCCAATGGCAACGATGATAACGCAGACTACCAGACCTGCCAGGTACTCATACCGCGCATGACCAAAAGGATGCTCCTCATCTGCTTTTTTTGAACCTAATTTAAATCCAATCAGACTGACAATGTTGCTTGATGCATCACTTAAATTGTTTATCGCATCTGCTGCGATCGCGATAGAACCAAATATCGTTCCAATCAGATATTTTCCAACAAACAACAATACGTTGCACAAAATGCCAACGATTCCAGCCAGATTACCATAAGCCAACCGGACTTTTACATCCTTCGTATCTTTACTATTTTTTATAAATAGCTTTATCAATAGCTCTGTCATATTTCTCACTCTCTTTCTTTACAAACAAACTACTCACTTCCAGTTGAAATGATTCTGATCAGCGTAAGCTGACATATTTCTCAGTTATACCTGCCCTACCTTTTTTTTACATTTCTTACAAAAGATACGCAGTTCTAACTCCCTGTATACTAAGAAAAGCACCTCAGAATTTGCTCTGAGATGCCTTATATATTTTTTACGGAGACCGAATCCCTGTCATCCTATTTAAAAAGGTCATCCGCTCGGATGACCTCATATAATGCGCCTTCAGGGGTCCACGAGATCCGGGGGATCTCGGGTTTGGACCGACCGGAGCGAAGCGAAGACCGAACCCGTAGGGGTTCACGAAATCCGGGGGATTTCGGATTTGAACCGACCGAAGTGGAACGGAGACCGAATCCCTGTCATCCTATTTAAAAAGGTCATCCGCTTGGATGACCTCGTATAATGCGCCTTCAGGGATTCGAACCCTGGACAAATAGATTAAGAGTCTACTGCTCTACCAACTGAGCTAAAGGCGCATACGTCTTTAACGCAAGTGCTATTATAACGGATATAAAAATAAAATGCAAGCTTTTTCTGATAAAAAATATTCATTTTATGTGTTTTTTATGATACGATACCATCATTAACGCTAACCAAAGGAGCCGTTCTTCTTATGAAAAACCAAAAACGCACACTCATCTCCTGCGCCATGCTGGAAGACGAAGTAAACCACATTTTAGAAAAAACACACCTTACGCTTCCAGTCATATGGATTGACCGTGGCCTTCACAACAGACCGGAAAATCTGAACCAGCTGCTGCAGGAACATATTAACCAGCTGCAAAACCAGGATGAGATTCTGCTTACCTTTGGTCTGTGCGGCAACGGTACTGCAGGACTTGTCAGTCCGAACACAATGCTGCGTCTGCCAAAATTTGACGATTGTATCAATATGCTTGCCTGCCGTCAGCCAAGGACAGAAAGAAAACAAACACAGAAAGATGCCCTCTATCTGACCCGGGGCTGGACTCTGGATCACGAAGGAATTTTACAACAATATAAAATGCTCTCTGAGACATATGATGAAGAGACCCGTAATTTTATCCTGCAGACTCTCTACAACGGCTATCATACTCTTACAGTCCTTGATACAGGATGCTATGACCTGCCCCCCGTGGAACAGTATGCTGATACGGCTGCCACATTTCTGAGCTTTGACCGGAAAACCGTTCCCGGAAATATCACAACACTGGAACATCTGATTACAGGGACACAAGATTCCAATATTCTGACGCTTGCACCCGGTGAAAAAATACATCAGATGCTTTTTGAATGCTAATCTGATAAAAATGCGATGTATCTTTTTCAGCATAAAAACAGCCTTTTTTTTAATACATTTACTTTGCTGGTAAAACTGAAAAGATTTTATCGTTTTTTTATACAAAACAATAGGCATTTTCCTTGCATTTTAGGGCAAAACGTTTACAATAGAACTGACGAGTATATCAAATTATTAATGGAGGTAAACAAAACCAATGTTCAACAAATTAATACAGAAATTAAAAGAGAATCCTCGTACAATCGTTTTTACCGAGGGAACTGACGCACGTATTCTGGAAGCTTCTTCCCGTCTGCTTGCAGGTACATTCTTAAAACCAATCTTAGTTGGTAATGTAGAAGCAGTCAGAGCTGCTGCTGAAGAAGCAGGCTACAATATCAACGGTGCAGAAATCATCGATCCGAAAAATTATGACCGCATGGATGAGATGGTTGCACAGATGGCTGAACTTCGTAAAGGTAAAATGACAGAGGATCAGTGCCGCGAAGCATTATCTCACGGTAACTACTTCGGTACAATGCTCGTAAAAATGGGCGTTGCTGACTGCTTACTTGGTGGTGCTACTTATTCTACAGCTGACACCGTTCGTCCGGCTCTTCAGCTGATCAAAACAAAACCGGGTAACAAGATCGTATCATCCTGCTTCATCCTCGTTCGTCCGGCTGCTACAGGCGACAACGAAGTACTGGCAATGGGTGACTGCGCGATCAATATCAAACCGACAGAAGATGATCTGGTAGAGATTGCTCTTGAGACAGCTGATTGTGCTAAGATTTTCGGTATTGATCCGAAAGTTGCATTCTTAAGCTACTCAACACTCGGATCCGGTAAAGGTGAGGATGTTGACAAAATGCGTAACGCTTGTGCAAAAGCAAAAGCTGCTAATCCGGATCTGGCTATCGATGGTGAGCTTCAGTTCGATGCTGCTGTATCTCCGCGTGTTGCACAGACAAAATGCCCGGATTCAAAAGTAGCAGGACATGCTAATACATTTATCTTCCCGGACATCAACGCCGGCAACATCGGTTACAAAATTGCTCAGCGTCTTGGTGGATTCGATGCTTACGGCCCGATCCTTCTTGGTCTGAATGCACCGATCAACGATCTGTCCAGAGGATGCAACGCACTGGAAGTATACTCCATGGCTATCATCACTGCAGCATTAAGCTAATTTTAAAAAATGTTTTTAAACGATAAGTTATGATAAAGAAAAGAAGAAATTTACCTCCGCAGCTAATAAGTGCTTGCAGAGGAAAATTTCTTCTTTTCTTTTATGATTGTTAACTGAAAAAGTAAGATTGATGGCTGATGCATTCACAAGCCAAAATTTTCAGCCACCAGGAAAGATGCTAAAAACGCTTTCTGTCCCGCTGCGCCATCTCGTACATCATCTTCTCCCGCTGAGCTTCAAAATATACGTGTAAAACGTCCCAGGAGGCGTTTGTAGCCGTCATAACCATTTTATAGTCTATTTTTACGTTGCGATTACGAAAATCCATCAGAAGCCGATCCAGCTGCTTCTCTGTGAAGTCACACATCACGATCATGCTGCCTTCCGGATAAGCTCCTTCAAAATAGCCTTCCTCATCATCCTCCCGTTCAAGTTCTTTTAACGTCATATGAAACTTCGTCTTCGGAACGGACACCGCCTGAATCTTCATCGGAGTCAGAATCTGGCGGATCTCCCGCTCATTTTCACATTGAAACAATAATACTTTTGCCATCTTAACAGTCTGCCTTTCCGGAAATGATCCATGGAGCCGGCTGCTGTTCAAAGGAATTTTTGCTGTTCAATCTGGATACGGATACCTGGATAACTTCTGTATCTTTGATGCCATATTTTTCAAACATGGCGGAAATAGATGCAGCCACACAAAAATCAAGGGTATAGATCACGATATTGATCTTTGGATTTAATTTTGTCAGATATGCGATTTCCTGCTCCATGCTGGCTGATGCCACCATAAATACCAGTGACGGAACCGGACAGTCCTTCATGGTCTCCTCGTCCACATGATCGATAACCTGAATGTTGTGCAAACCGAAATGATCGATATTCTCTTCCATAGTCGCACGGTCGTCCTTATTATACTCCACGGCAATGACAGTGCCCTCTGTGGCGATCAGTGCCGCCTCAATGGCAATACTCTCGCCGCTGATGATACAGATATCGTCCTGATGACCTACATGCATCTTATTTAAAATAACGGAACGGATCTCACTTCCTACATAATGAATGGAACCACGTTTGAAATTATGGTTGTCCATACCAATCTTGTAAGTATTGCATGCATGCTCGTTGACAATCAACATACCTGCGGAAGCATTGATGCCACGATTGATCATATTGCTTACTTTATCATGTTTGATCTCGCCTGCCGGCTCAGATCCTTCGTTGTACCAGACTTCACAATCGCCAAGTCCCGCATTCCACATCCGGTAAAAAATATCTGCAATACCAGCTTCTGTAAATACGAGCACAACTCTATGTGATTCTACCGTTGGAATCAGGTTCTTATTTTTTCGGGTGATATCGAGCATCTTTACTTTTTCCAGATCAATGGCTGTATTTTTTGCAAAATACTGTAACCAGGATAAAATGCTCTCGTTGGTAAAAATCTGCTGTTCCATAATGAAATACCTCCCATACTTTCGTGCAGGAATGCCGCCTGCATCCTGATATTTCCAGTTTATCATTATCAAAAACACACGTCAATAAATCCTTATCATACATTTAGGAAACACAAATCCTATTGTTACAATTCACACGCATTATGGAAATGCAGATCCAATTGTTGCAATTTACACCCAAATCTATTTAGATAACAAAGAGCATTCACATAAATTTATATGATTATAATTTGTTAAGAGATACTTTCCATTTTCTTCATATTTACGCCACAAAATGAACACAATTTCCAAGTAATATAACAGTATCAAATAAATCAAGTGAAACAGATGTAAGACTTGATACTTATAAAAAGCTTCTGAGGGTAGTCAGTTAACCAACACTGGCACATTCAGAGGCGACAAAAAACTATTTCCTTATATATAGATAAATTTTTCATAACTCACTCTCCCCATAAGACCGGACCCAGAAAGGATCCGGTTTTTACATTCAGTAAATAATTTTTAAAATGAATAATTATACATTAAATGTATAAAAAACAGCAGCGAATCCAATGTACAGAATTCGCTGCTGTTTTTCTCATCTTTTTTATAATAAGTATTTCTTATGATACCGCCGGTGTTCCGACAAACTTCCCTCCAAATATACAACTTCCGGATATTACAGTTGTTCGTATTTCTTTACACTGCTTTTCAGCTGATCGATAATCTGATGTACTTCCTGATCTTCATTTTTGAATTTTCCGCTGAACATAAATACTTTTCGTGGACTGTTTTTTTTACATAACCAGTAATCTCTTCCTGCCAGAACAGATTTTTCTGTTGTAACTTCTACAAAATACTCCTTTGGACAATGATATCTTGCTACGATTTCAATCCCTTTTTCCATATTTTCACCTTCTGTTGATAATTATGTATTTTTTTCGTTATAAATTGTTGCTGTACTTATCAACAACAACCTGTTCCAGTATATCAGAAAAAAAATTTAAGTTAAGTATTGAAGTTTTTTTTCTTGTTGTTCTAAGAAGAAAAGAAAAAATCGGCATTGTGGATCAAAATAAATGGAGGTTATCGACAGGGAACAACGCCGTTGTTGATAATATTCTATTCTTTTTATTTATTTGTAAACAACAATCTTCTATTCTTTTATATTACAGGCATGAAAAAGGTCGAAAAGTGTTGATTTTACTGGGTTTATGAAAATAAAGTACGGACATTTATAGGACAATTAACGGTGAGGGGTAGGAAAAGTTGCGATAATACATGGGTAAAGAAACGGACAAATGTGGGATGGCCGGAAAATCAAAGAAAAAGCCGGCTCTGGGCGAAGAAAAAGGCATATTTAGGCAAAGAAAAAGGCATATTTGGGTCCTATATCTGTCCGTTAAAAAGAAAAAAGAGCTAAATTTTCATGCATTTTAACGAAATTACGGACATTTATGGGACTATTTCATGAAACTTACGGCAGAATTGAGGAAAAATGAATTGTTTTACAATTTAGAATCCGAAAGAAACGGACAAATGTGGGAGGCTATTGTATAAAGAAACGGCTATTTATAGGAGTCTTTTTTATTAACTAACGGACAAATGTGGGATGAATTTGCGGATATTTGGTTAACTAACGGACAAATTTAGGATAGTTTTCTGAAAGAAACGGCATAAATGAGGCAAACAGACGTTTTAACGGACATTTTTGGGATGCAGTGAAAAAAGGAAATCCCCAGATATTGTGCCGTAAGTTCCAGAAAATACTTTTTTAACGGACAAATTTAGGATATGAGTGGATGAATTAACGGACATTTATAGGATGCCCCCTTTTTTAACGGACATTTATAGGCCCATTTTTTAGAACAATACGACAAATATGGTATCGAACAGATGTTTTAACGGACATTTATAGGAACCGATTGTTTTTAACGGACAAATGTGGGGTAGAAAAAATAAAGAAACGGACATTTATGGGGAGCAAATCTGCTATTTAGTGGACAAATATAGGAGGACATACAAGTTATAGCGGACATTTATAGGATAAGTATCCCAAATAACGGACAAATATAGGATGATTTATATTGTTATAGCGGACATTTATGGGTGTTGATAACTTTTTAGAAAAAGTCTGACAGTTTTTTCATTGACAAATTGAGGATTTAAAGGCATAATTAAGGATATAATTTTTCATGTTTATAAAGGGACGAGAAACACCAATGACAAAGAACGAAATTGCAAAATCGGAAAAGACGATGTTTCCTGATATATTGAAGAAAAGTAATTTTCTTATTTCTTCTGTGTACCGGGCATCGCTTTTGGAAAATAAAGTGCTTGCACTGGCCTTGACAAAAGTACGGCTCAGTGATCAGGGACGTCCGGTAGCAACACTCCGGACAAAAGAAATTAAAGAAGTATTGCATGTAACAGGGAATGCAATGGGTACATATTTGAAGGATGTGGCTACTTCTCTGGCGGGACGTACTATGTTTATTGAATCTGCGGACGGCAGCTTCAAGTGTATGAGTCTGGTAGGTGTGGTAAGTTATGAATCCGGTTCCGGTACTATGGAGATTAAGTTTGAACCGGAGATCAAAGATTATATCTATGATCTGAAAGCTAATTTTACAATGTTGAATATTCCGATGATGTTATCATTTCGTTCCGGGTGGTCATACCGTCTGTACGAGCTGCTTTCTTCGCGCGCCTATCATTCAAAATATGATAAGGAAACCGGTAATGTTTTCCATATAAAATATGGAGTTTCTGAAATCAAACTTCATCTCGGTACAGTTCAGATCAAGGATGACAAAGGAAAGATCAATCGTGATATTCAGCGTGAGTTGGAGAAAAAAGAGATTGATTATGATTATATTGTAAATGAACTGGTGCATGAAAAGTTGAAATCCTTTGATAAATGGTGCGATTTCAAGCGTCGTGTACTGGATGTTGCGGTAAATGAGATCAATGAAAAGTCTGATATTTCCGTAAAATATGATCTGATGCGAAGCGGCCGTGGCGGTAAAATCTATGGTATTGACTTTGAAGTAACTAAAAAAGATATGAATGTAGAGCCGACGGTCGAGGAAGAAGTTCCGACACCGGATGATGTGGAACTTGATGATCTGATTGATAAAGTCATGGATATCATTGATGAAAAAATCAAGATTTCCCAGGCAAAAGCGCTGCTGAAAGTTGCCAATTATGATATAAACAAGATTGAATATGCATATGAACTGGCCTGCAAGCAGGAAAATATCCGTAATCTGATCGGATGGATGACTTCTGCGATTCAAAACGGGTATGAAGATAACCCAATCCATAAGGTAAAAGGTCAGGCACCGGAGGAAACGGTGGAATTTGATGAATATATGGAGCAGATGAGACTGGAACATTTTGCGAACATGGAAAAAGAAAGCGAATAGTCGATAAAAAGATAAGTATATGAGATTTAGAAACCGGCAGGTTGTCAACAGGACAATTTGCCGGTTTTTTGCCGACCGAAACAAAGTGTAGATGTGCAGTGATTCTGAGATGAATATGTCAGCTTACGCTGACCAGAGCCATGCACCAAGTCTCACGTCGTTTGACTTAAAAAGCAGCCAGTAAATGTCTGCAAGTAGTCCCATAAATGTCCGTTTCTTCTTAAAAACAGAATAAAAAATGATACAATAAGAACCAGTAAATGTCTGCAAGTAGTCCTATAAATGTCCGTTTCTTCTTAAAAACAGAGTGAAAGATGATGCAATAAGAACCAGTAAATGTCTGCAAGTAATCCCCAAAATGTCCGTTTCTTTAAAAAGAGAAATCCTTTTTTATTTCTTTTATAAAATAAGATATAGAAAAAAAGACTGAGTTACCATCAGGATTAATCAATAAATGTCAGTAACTCAGCCTATAAATGTCCGTTAAATAGTATTCGTCTCAGAATCACGCACCAAGTATCACTATATTATTGCAGCAATGCCAGAAGTTCTTCCCGGGAGAAGAATGGAGTTCCAATATTATCGCCGCCCAGAATTTGTTCTGCAAGTTCCGCTTTCTGTTCCTGAAGTTTCACAATGTTTTCTTCGATGCTGTTTTGTGCTATGAGTTTGTAGACCAGCACACGATTGGTCTGTCCAATGCGGTGTACACGGTCTGTTGCCTGATTTTGCACGGCGGTGTTCCACCAGGGATCGAAGTGGATGACGATATCTGCTGCGGTCAGGTTTAATCCGGTGCCACCGGCTTTCAGGGAAATGAGGAACACGGGTGTTTCATCTTGGTTGAATTCTGTTACCAGACGGATCCGCTCCTGCTTTGTGGTGGCTCCGGTCAGCATGAAATAAGGAATGTGTTCCTTTTGCAGTCTTTCGGCAATGCGGTCCAGCATAGTGGTAAATTGGGAAAATACCAGCATTTTATGACCGGATTCCATAGCATTGCGGATCAGATCCAGACACAGATCAAGTTTTGCAGAGCCTGACGTATATTTTTCATATAAAAGTGCCGGGTCACAGCAGAGCTGCCGCAGTCTGGTCAATTCGGACAAAATCTGGATTCTGGAACGGTCAAACTCTTCCGGAGATTGTTTTGACAAAAGCATCTGAAGCCGCTGGACGTGAGCCTGATAGAGATCCTGCTGTTCTCCGGTCATCTTTGCATACATATTTTTTTCCAGCTTCTCCGGCAGATCCTTCAGTACATCTTTTTTCAGACGGCGAAGGATAAAGGGGGCGATCATTTTCTGAATCCGGTGCAGGGCATCTTCATCCTGCTGCTGAATGATCGGAAGTTCCAGTTCCTCCCGAAATCTGGAATAACTGAATAAATATCCCGGCATCAGATAATCGAAAATACTCCACAGCTCTCCCAGCCGGTTCTCCACCGGAGTTCCTGTCAGTGCCAGACGGAACCGGGAGTTAATCTGCTTAACTGCCTGGGCGGCTTTTGTGGTGGCATTTTTGATAAACTGTGCTTCATCAATGATCTGATAGTCAAAAATCAGATTCTGATATTGTTCGATGTCACGGCGCAGAAGATCATAGGAAGTGATCAGGATCTGTCCAGGATGATCTGGCAGGGAATCCAGCAGTTCCCGGCGTTCAGCAGCTGTTCCTGCTACGGTGCAGACCGGAAGTTCCGGTGCAAAATGCTGACATTCCTGTGCCCAGTTGTATACCAGAGACGCCGGACAGACGATCAGTGTATTCCGGTTGTTTTCCCCCTGCACGATGTAGTGGGCATATAAGAATACGATGACCTGCAGTGTCTTCCCAAGTCCCATATCATCTGCCAGAATACCGCCAAACCCATTGCTGCATAGTGTTGCCAGCCATAGATACCCTTTTTTCTGATATTCCCGAAGAATTTTGCGGAAGGTATCCGGAACTTCAAAATCACTGTCTTCCACTGTTTTCATATTGCGGATCAGTTCCCGGAATTCCCGGCTTTTGTTCACAGGAAGAGATTCGTTGTCCCGCAGTTGTGCATCCAGATACAAGGCACGGAATTTTGGAAGGGAAATGTGTCCGGAGGCAAGTTGTTCTTCCGTCAGCATTAATCCCTGACTGAGCTGTGCCAGCGTATCCAGACTGCTTTCTTCCATGGCGACAAACTGACCGGATTTCAAACGATAATAGTTTCTCTTGCGGTTATATTTTGACAGCAGGAAAGCCAGTTGTTCCAGGCTCATGCCTTCTGCTTCCATGTTAAAATCCAGTAAATTTCCATTTAAGGACACACCAAGGGATACTTTCAGCGGCTGAATGACCTGAATCTTTTTCAGGCGATCCGAGATATACACATCGGCAATCTTCTCACATTCCGCCAGTCCCCTGGTCAGAAAATCATAGAGTTTGTCGTTATCCTCCACAATGGCGGGAAGGCCTGTGGCATCGTCTTTTGCATTGCAATAGCCGGACAGAAGGGCTGCAGCCTTTGCTTCCTGCCGGATATTTCGATGTTGTTTTTTGCTATCTGTCTGAAAAACATGGTATTCCCGGTTATTTTCGTAATCCGCTACCAGATCACAGGTGATGATATCTCGTTGTGGCAGATCCAGATACAGGCGGAAACTGACATCCTCCGGCAGATAATTTTCCGGATAAAAATGTTCTTTCACGATATGATATTTTTTCTCCAGTTCCGGAAGCATTTCCCGGGCAAACAGCGGAAGGTCGGACTCAGCTATGAAGGTTTTCCCGCCGCACCAGCCGGTCATGCGGTCTTCAAACAGGTTGATCGCCTGATGGGTGTGTCTGCTGCTGTGGTAAATTTTTTGATCTTTGAAAATGTAGTTCCAATCCAGACTAGAGACAGATGGAATTTGTTCCAATTTTAGTTCAAGGCCGCCCTCTACTGCGGTGAGCGTCAGTGTCTTTTTATATTCTTCATCGGTCAGATACCAGAGCCCCTGATTTTTTGTGGATGGTTCCAGCATGGTGCCGGAGTCTGCCACTATCTCAATAAAGGCATCCAGAAGTTCATTTTTCAGGGTAAAATTACGGATATCCGTACTGTACCAATAATTGTAATCCTGATACTGACGGATAAAAAAGGACATCAGAGAACGGCTGTTATCATCGAAAGCATCCAGCTGATGGACAAAAGCCAGATTTTTCCCATATTTATGCATCTCTGTCTGTTGTACATGCTGCACTAATTCCGGAATACTTTTTACGACATACATTTTTTTATCTCCGATACGCAGGGAAACAGATGGCGTTTTTCCGGAAATGTCCAGCGTTGGTTCCAGATGGATGCGGCCGATGAGTGCACCATCGGTGATCATCCAGTTTTCCTGATTGCCGAACTGGCGGAGAATCTGCTGCATACTGTTATCTGTCCGGGCGGGATGTTCCCAGATACTTTCCTGTGAAACAGTGCTGTTTTCAGAAAAAACGGAGGAAGTGTTCCCATAGAAAGTATCCCTGTCATCGTATTCTGATGCAAGGGGCAGCGGCATGGAAAATGGGGAGGTAACAGTCTTTGACTGTCCGTCCGTGTGCATATAGTAGAGTATGGTAGCAACGCAGTGTTTGCAGATTCCGTCAGAGGTTAAAAAATCTTCACAGGGACAGTAATAATCTATGTCCTGCGGTTCGCCATATTCATCGTAGTAAAGGGTGACTTCCACCTTATAATTATTTTTATTTGTGCCATGAATGGTGGCACGCAGATTCAGTTCCTTGTCACCGTATACACCTTCTGTCTCGAAGGAGGAAAATTCCAGAACACCGTTGGTGCTTTCCAGTAGTTTTCCACGGTAAAAAGTCTGTTCATCTGTCTGTTCTCTGATATCCCGTTCTGTCCACATCTTGTTTTCTGATTCTCCTTTTGGGTTCTATTATAATATGGAGGAAAAAGAAAGTCTATATAAGAAAAAGTTCACCTCAGTTATAGGAATCCTAACTGAAGTGAACTGTAATGGTTATATCAGGAAGTAAAATCCATCTTTCCGATGACTTCCACATGTACTTCTGAGCCGAGAAACAGATCCATACCGTAGGCCATGGCATTCTGCTGTTCTTCCTGAAAAATGACATCGCTGATTTCTATAGCACCCTGTTCCAGTGCTTTTTCCCGGGCAGCAGTTTCTCCGGCTTCTTTTGCATAGGCAAGTGCCTCGGCATATGCCTCGAAAATCTGCGGCTCTCTCACACCATAGACGTAGTAACCGCTTTTTGTTTCTTCCTCCGAATTCATCTCATAGTTGGCTTTGATGTGGATGATGACTTCTGCGCGGATATCACCGATGACAGCTCCCAAAGCGTTGGTGACACCGGCTTCCTGTGGAACAAAACAGGTGGTTCCAAGGAGTCTTGCTACTTCCGGGAGAAAGACATGGATCGGTGCACCGACCCCCACCAGTACCGCATCGGACTGAAAACGTGCCTGGATCAGATGATTAGGGTCGTCCTGTCCGTCTTTGGAAAAACGGAAACATTCTTCTGCCAGAAGGTTGATCTCATCCGTGTAGACATAGCCTTTTGTCTTGCGGAAACGATCTTCCAGCAAAATGCGGACGATGTTTTTGTAAAGTTTCTTTTCCACCAGTTCATACACCAGTGCCGGGATTTCTTCGGGTGTGTGATGGGTGGATTTTGCCAGAAAAGCAACTGCCAGCCGGGAAGCCTTTGCATCATACAGTGTAAAATCGCCCCGGATACACATCATATCCGTTGGAGTCAGACCGCTGCGCAGGATAATGCCCTCGTCTTCCAGACGTTGCAGGTTCAGCTTATATACATCCGTGTGAAGAGCGTGTGCTGTTTCAGCCAGACTCAGTGGACCGTCTTCCAGCATTCTGACCAGTGTTTGCTCTTCTTCCGTGTAGCGTGAATTACCGGCGATGTCTTTCTGCTTTATATAGAAAGAATACATCGGTTTGGAGTGTCCTTTCCAGTAATTGTCATCCAGATTATCCAGAACCCGGAAAAGGTCGGGATATTGCGCAGCCAGGATACACAGTGGCATAACACGGCGGTCAGACAGGAAAAGGTTGTTTTCCTGATAACAGATTTCACTGTCACCGCCCAGACCGAAGGTGTCTACATAAAGACCTTTGACAAAGGTACGCCAGCTGCCAATCTGGATGCCGTTGTCTGCGCGGACAGGCAGATGATCTTTGACCAGTGCGATATCACTGGTAGTTCCGCCCATGTCAATGATGACAGACTTTGGATAATGTCCCAGGTAGGCACCGCCCATAACGCTGGCAGCAGGACCGCACAACAATGTTTCCACCGGATGGTTGAGGGCATAAGTTTCGTTCATCAGGGAACCGTCGCTGCGCATAATGACTACCGGATAATTCAGATTTCGTAGCTGCATGCTGGAACGGACTGCTTTCAGAAATCCATCAATGACCGGCAGCAGGCGGGCATTTAAAAGTGCGCTGGCTCCGCGCTGGATGACGTTGCGGTCATGGAATAGATGATAGGCACAGACAATCGGCATGGAACTATGTCTGCGAACCAACTCTGCAGCTTTCTGCTCATATGCACCACCGTTTTCTTCTGCATTCATCTGGGCGATGGCGACGCTGTCATAGGCAGAGAGACGTTCCGCAATCTCCATTTCAAAAAGATCCCATCCGGGTTCTGTATGTTCTTTTGCATTTCCTTCCACAAATAAAATATCATCCAGACTTTCAAATCCATAGTCGCGGTAGGTATTGCGAACTACTTTTTCACTGACTCCGATAAAAATCATGAATACCCGGCCGCCTTTGTTTTCCACGCAGGCATTGGTGGCCAGTGTGGTAGACAGTGCAAGAAAAGATGTCTGATGCAGCAGTTCTTTTGGCAGTTTGTCCAGAGAATTTCCAATGCCCTGCTCCAGATGGTCGTGTGTGGTCTGTGATTTGGCGGATGCCAGAATGCATCTTTCGGTTATATCGAAAACAACTGCATCCGTACAGGTTCCGCCGGTGTCAATACCTATACCTATCATGAAAATATTTCTCCTTTGCGTTTATTTTATTCTGTTTTTATAGAGTGCAATAAAAGGACAAAAGCGGTCGGATGACAACTTTTGTCCTCTTATCTTAATGATATGATGTTGGGGTCAAAAGATGCCTTACGAATTGTTCCGTACTTTGTACTCCCACAATTCTACCCAATATTCGCATATCGTGAAGCTGATGCTCCACTTTTATGCGAATATCGGGGCGGGTCATTAAGCCATAAAACCACTCCCGTGCAAGCACATCGTGGTTTCAGGCTTTTGACCCTGGCATCATTATATTATAGAAACAAAATGTAGGGTATGGATTTTAGATACAATCCTGTGTGGTAAGTGATGTTTGTTTCTGTAATATCAAGCAGATAATTTGCTTTTATTTTTCGTAAAAATCTTCCACTGCCTGGAAGAATGCATTGATATTTTCCCATGGAGACATCGGAGGAATATCACATCCGGAAGAAATTACAAAGTTTTTGTATTTACAACACTCGTCCATAACTTCTTTTGTACGATTGTATACGCTCTCAGCAGTTCCGTTTCTGAATTCTCCGGCCGGATCTACATTACCCATGGCGATAAGGTTTTCCGGAACATGGCTCATCATCTCTGCCATATTGATGGCATTTCCGAAATGATACATCAGGCAGCCATTTGTCACGATAGTATCAATGGTCTTTACTGCTGTATTTCCACAGTTATGATATACCACAAGGAAGTTGTCATCCTGTACTGCATCTACAATCTGTTTTACATAATCAGCAGAAAATTCCTGTGCCAGATCCGGAGATAACAGTCCTGCCAGCGGCTCAGCCATTACGATTCCGTTTGCACCGACTTTTTTATATTCGTTGCAGTAGTTGATCAGGAATTCAGTTACTTTCTGCAGAACGATATGTACCATATCCGGCTCGTCGTAGCAGTAGATCAGTGCTTCGGATACGTCCAAAAGTCTGCCTGCCAGGGAGAATGGTCCGATAACACCTGCCAGAACCGGACGATCTGTGATGAGTTTGCATGCTTTTTCGATAGCATCAATATAAATCTGGGTACGACCTGCACCGATTTCCGGAACTTTGAGAGCCTCTGCCTCTTCTTCTGTGGAAACGATGGAACCGATAACGGTTGGAACCTCATCATCGGATACACGGATGGTGGAACCGAAAGCTTCTGCCTCAAGAGACAGATCCATTAAACTTACACTGGCTGCAGTCGGACAGGAATCAGCAATGATCTTCATACCTTCTGCCTGTTTGTCGCTGCTATTGATCAGCTCTGCTACGGTGATTCCCATTTTCTGGATGGATGGAAAAGAAAGTACCGGTAATGATTTCTTTTTGTCACTTGCGAGTATGTCTGCTACCCACTGTTTCATGTTCATTGTCATGATAAATGTCCTCCTTAATTTCAAAACCTATGGTTTTAGTAGGTAAAAAAAGTAAAAAATAATAATGGCCAAGGTGCTGCATGGGGGCAGCACCTGCCAAAAATTAGATTCTGTTGTAATAAAAATCCGATGAAAAATCCAATATAAAAACTGTGACTGGATTAACCTTCGAATACTGCTGCTGCTGCGTCTGCTGCGGAAGCGGCATCTTCTGTGTAGATATCAGCGTTGATGCTGTCTGCAAATGCCTGGTTTACCGGAGCACCACCAACCATGATGGTTACTTTGTCACGGATTCCTGCTTCTTCTGCTGCTTTTACTACTTCACCAAGCATTGGCATGGTAGTTGTAAGAAGTGCGGAACAACAGATGATGCTGCAGTCGTTTTCAATCGCACATTTTACGAAGTCCTGAGGATCAACATCGACGCCAAGATCAATGATTTCAATGCCTTTTCCTTCAATCATCATACGAACCAGGTTTTTACCGATATCGTGCATGTCACCTTTTACAGTTCCGATACAAGCTTTTCCAAGCGGTTCTGCGGCATCTCCGGAAAGAAGTGGTTTTAAGAGAGCGGTACCTGCGTTCATAGCACGTGCTGCAACTAATACTTCCGGTACGAATACTTCGTCATTTTTGAATTTCTCACCGATGATGTTCATACCACTTAAAAGTCCGTCTTTTAAGATGGTTGTTGCGTCAATACCTTCGTCGATAGCCTGCTGTACCAGCTTTGTTACTTCTTTTTTCTTTCCTCTCTGTAAAGCATCTGAAATATCATTGATAATAGACATAATGTTTTCCTCCTCCTGTTTGTCAGTCAGTTTATATCCGAAAAATCGGGATTCTTCTGGTTAATGTTTCCCCATGATTTTCTGCTGACCTGTCAGTTTTTTATGACTTTATATTCTATATTATATAGCAGCAGGGGGAAAGTGTAAAATAAATAATATGCTTGATGTCATAGCATTCTGTTATACATCCGGAACGTGTTTTTTTGTACATCATAAAAGTAATGTATCTGTTACAGATGTATTTATGCGTCTTTGTAAATTGTTTTGCCGCATTTCATGATCTCGTCGATCATCACTTCCGTGGACCATCCACCGAATGGAAGGAACATCGGGCAGTAGCAGTATCCTTCAGCAGTTTTTTCAAATACTTCACGCACGCGTCTGCGCAGATCCTCTTCTGTCAGAGTGCCGGCCAGGGCTTCTGTCTGGTATCCCTGATAATCCGGTGTGGTGTGATATCCGAGGTTCATGCCGGTGATGGATTTCAATTTTGGAATATCATTGATTTCCATACCCTGCCATGCGTCAATGCCAAGTTCTACAAATTCCGGAACGACAGCTTCGATCTTTCCACAGGAATGCATATCAAAGAGTACGCCCAGTTCGTGGCAACGGTCAACGGCTTTCTTGATCTGTGGTTTGATCAGGGAACGCCATACATCCGGAGAGAAGAACATGTTGTTCTGGGTACCCCAGTCATCATGGAACATCAGAACATCCGGTTTGTAATATTCGATGACTTTTTCCATGAGTTTGATTTTCCATTCCATATAAGTGTTGAAGAATTCTTCAACCTCTTCCGGATCCGTCAGTAATGCACATAATGCATTCTCAAATCCCATCAGCATATGGAGACGTTCGAAAGGTCCGTTTACAAACATGATCTCAAATACTTTGTTCTCACGGTCAATCTCACTGATGTGATCAATCTCTTCAACTTTGGACCAGTCCCATGCATCCAGATCCGGGAATTTTACCAGTTCTCTCCAGTCACAGATGTCTTCCATGATCGGTTCAACAGAATGATCCGGTGCAATGGCATCTACGCTGGATTCATATTTCCACGGAACTCCAAACCAGTCTACTCCGCCATGCTCATGGGAAGGACGCTCCTTGTAAGCTTCCGGATTGAATAAAACGAAGATACCTTCGTCAGTCGGCAGTTCATCTACCGGCTCATGGCGGAAAAAGGCCATTACTCTCTCTTTTGGTGTCATTTCCTTCATTTTTTCAGTTCTCCTTTTTGTTCGATAATTACAGTATTAGATTGTTTTTCTTTTTGAAAATTAATTGTTTTTGTCCAGTTCTTTCCGGTTCTTTTTTCCCATCTGATTCCATACTGCAGACAGGATCATTAATAAAACCATAACCCCAACAAAACATAACATCCAGATCTGTGTCGTAGTCATTTTTCATACCCTCCCTTATTTGTCATCCAGGTTGACCAGTTCGTCGCTGTCACCGAATTTGTTGAGTTTACCAATGGCAAAGCCGATACCGGTAATTGCAAATACCATGATGGCAGTATACAGAATTGTTGTCACACACATATGCATAATATCTTCCTCCTTTATGCGCGTTTACCGGCAAACAATCCTTTTTTGCCCGGTAATACGGCGGTTGAGATCACACCAACGATCAGAGCAACGATCAGTGAGATGTAGTTTACATGGAAGTTGGCCCATCCGAGTGCATTCTGTAATCCGAAGGTGGACCAGATACATACAACGATCCATGTGATGATAAATGTAATGACAGAAGCTTTTGTGCTTCGTTTCCACCAAAGTCCGATCACGCCCATGATAAATACCGGGATTCCGAAGGAGAAGCACCAGTTTACCATGTCTACAACTGCCGGCTGGAAGTTACAGATGGCAATACTTACGATACCGATGATGATGATGATCACGCGTGATAAGGTGGATTTCTGTTTTTCTGTTGCATTTGGTTTGTACAGTGTGTACATATCATGTGAGATCAGGGTAGCCGGTGCCAGTGCCATAACAGCGAAGGAAGAAAGGTCTACACCCAAAAATCCTGCAGCCAGTAATGCGATGACCGGCTTCGGCAGCAGATCCAGCAGCATGGCCGGTGTCATCATCATGGAACCTGCGTTTCTGTATGCCAGGATAGAGAAAGCAGCTACACCGATGAGAGCCGGGATGATACAGAATAAACCGTTGATCGGGCCTGCAAACCAGAGGGATTTTTTTACTTCATGATTGTTTTTTGCGGTTGCTACCGGCTGATAACCGGTCTGTGCCATACCATGGAACATGGTAGCACCAAGTGCGGACGGAATTGCAAATCCGATGATCAGTGCTTTGTTTCCGAAGATGCTTGTCATCCAGGATGTGTCAGCACTTGCTGTCATGGTTGCTTCTACCTGATCCCAGCCACCCGGGAGTTTGAAGCACAGACAGATGAATACGACGATCAGAGCTGCGTACATTAAAATGGCATTTAACAGGTTCAGCCAAGCAATCTCTTTCATACCTGCCAGTAATACATAGAGCATGGCCAGGATACCGCCGACGATGGCACTAATCATATAAGACCATCCTGTCAGGAAGGAAAGTGTGATGGCGATGGTCTCGACTTCCAGACAGACCATTGCGATACTTAATGCTGCGTTTACACAGGAAATCATCGTTCCAGGTACTTTACCAAATACTTTGTTCAGAAAATCACCGATGGTTTTCGCTCCGGTTCTGCGAATCCATGGACCGGTGATCTGTGTGATGACTACCATCATAATTACACATGCGATACCAAACCATGCAGCGATAACTCCCATAGATGCTGCATTCTGACAGGTTCCCCAGTTGTGTGCGGAACCGAGCAGCGTCAGGGCAAGTGTGATACCTACCAGAGAAGCCGGAAGGCCGCCACCGGCAAATGCAAAGCTTCCGCTTTCCGCACCGCCGCTTTTCTTATTTTTGTATGCCATAAAGGCACCGATACCAACGATGGATACCACTTCATAAATCAGTACTGCGATCAGTACACCCCAGTTCATAACCTAGTCCTCCTTAAATGTTTGATAAATAATAACCATAACTTAATAAAACCAAAAATACCAATAGAAATGATCAGTTACTGAAAAAGTGGTCCGGACTTTTTTCTATATCTGTATCATAGACCGTATGGATGTATTTGAAAATTCACTAATATGTTTGACTTTTTTATCATTCATTCGTATATTATGTACGAAGGGATTTTTCACAAAGGAGGGCGTTTATGTATCTGAGTATGGTGGTTTTTGAAGAGTGTCTGGCCGAATATCATCCGCGTATGACCGGACATTCTGATCTGATAAAAATAAAATTTATGGGTGTTCAGGAAGCGATGGAAGGACAGGAATATCTGCCGGATCACATGCTTCTGGAACATGTAGAATATTTTGTATCACATCCTGTCCCGGCAGCCTGGGGGTGTCTGTGTATCGGTGAACCGCCGGAAGATCTGTTCAAAAATAACATTTGTCTGATTTTTCCGGAAAATACAGATAGAACAAGCCTTTATCATGATATCCAAAAGATATTTTTCCTATATAATTCCTGGGAAATGGAGATTCGAAAGGCGATGCAGCGCAATGCTACATTGGAGGAAATGTGCAATCTGTGCATTCCGATCTTTGAAAAACCGATTTTTATCCATGACAGGAACAACGAACTGCTGGCTATTGCAAATGAGATGGCGGGACAGTTTTCCTGGCAGTATGATGAGACGTTCGATAAGTATTATCTGCCGCTGGAGATTCTGAATACCTTCAAATCTTCTGACGAATATCATAAGACATTGCACACTTATGGGGCACATGTTTTCTCAGCAAAAGCCACCGGTTATCGTACATTATATGTGAATCTGAGGATTGAATGGGTGTATGTGGGACGTGTCTGTCTGGATGAGATCGGTACACCGATCCGGAAGCGGGATTATGAACTGCTGGAATTTTTCGCGGATAATATCGCATTGGCGATGCAGCAGGGAATGTTGCTGGTGAGTGATGTGTCCAATGTGCTGTCGATTCTGTTTAAGGAGATGATTGACGGAAAAAGCTATACGAAAAATCAGCTGGCTAAACCGTTTAGTTATTATAAATGGCATATTGATGATATGTTTCAATGCATCACGATCTTCTGTCGGAAGAGTGATAATGCCATCCATACAGCAACGAATCTGACCCACAGACTGGCAAATATGTTTCCGAACAGCTGTGTATTCCGGAATGAGTATCAGATTATTCTGGTATTGAACCTGACACTGGAGAATATGGCGACGGACCGTTTTTTTGCGTATATTGGTGAGTTCTTAAGACTTGGAAATCTGAAAGCCGGTGTCAGTATGCAGGGACATGATTTTATAAATTTCAGATATTATTACCGGCAGACGCAGATTGCTCATGAAGTGGGACTGAGCGAGGATCTGCAGGAACCGATTTACTACTTTGAAAACTATGCGTTCCACTATTTCTTTCGCCAGGCTTCCCAGGTGCTGTTGCCTGAGATGCTGTGTGCACCGCAGCTGTTGAAACTTATTGAGTATGACAAGAAGCATGATACGGAGTTTACGTATACGCTGCAGCGTTATCTGATCAATGAACGGAATATCAAGATTACGGCATCGGAGCTGCATATCCACCGAAGTACGATGAATTACCGTATTTCACGGCTGAAGGAACTACTGGAGATAGATTTGGAAAATTCCGAGAATCGGTTGTATCTGCTGAATTCTTTCTATATGTTGGATTTCAAAGAATTGTATCAGAGTTAAAGTTCTCATGTATGTCTGTGAAGGATAGAAAAAGAGATCTTTATATTTGATTCCGGGGAAGAATCGTTATAAAGATCTCTTTTTGGGGTTTCATCTTACTTAAAGGAAGGTATTCTATATTGTGTATATTTCTGATGATAAATTAGCAGAATCTCTGACGTAAATTGCTTTCTGTGCTGTTGGCTTCTGCCTGCATAATATCAGAAAAAAATGTTTTCTGATCTTTTCTCCAAGCTTCTTTTAAATCATCCATTTCAGTAGATAATGTAGTTATGATACTGTTTGTGTCTAATACTTTCTCTGCGCTCATTTCCTGTGCTTTTGTATATAAATTTCTGAACATTTTCATTGTAGTGTCCTCCTTCTATCTATGTTAATTATTTGTGTTCTGTTCCTTTGTTGATCTTATTATATGATACATGATGAAAAAAGTAAAGCTACTGTATCTTAGGGATGGGTTAAGTAAAACTTAATGATATAGTCTAAATGGTATACATCATGCACAAATACTATTTCTATAATTGTGCACAATAACTTATTCTATAATGGGAATAGCGAAAGCGGATTGCGAATGTCCGCTTTACAACAGAATTAATTGTAAAAACAGTTGCGTTTGATTATGGCACAATATAACGTATATCTTGAGTTTGGATTGGGTTGCGGATATAATGGTGTCAGATCGTTTTTTACCGTGATTGAAACGCATAAACTATGCGAGTCATAAAATGATAAAATAGTAAGATTTTGTATGAGAAAGTCAGCTTAGGAGGCTATTTTGATTGCAGGATAATAGATACTGGAAACAGGGGGAGTTGTTATGGATACATCGAGATATCAGGCTTTTTTGAGTGCGGCAGAAACCGGAAGTATTAAAAATGCAGCAGAAGAACTGGGCTATACGCCATCCGGGGTCAGCCAGCTGATCAAGGCACTGGAGGAAGAACTGGGATTTACACTGCTTTATCGAAGCAAAAAAGGAGTCAGCCTGACGCTGGAAGGACGTCGTCTGCGGCCGACAATCCGTGAGATTTTGGAATCAGAAAACAGATTGTTTCAGACAGCATCGGAAATGCGGGGGCTGTCTATCGGTGCGATTAACATTGCCGCGTATCAGTGTCTGGCGGCGGTGTGGATGCCATCGCTAATCAGTGGATTTCAGAAAAAATATCCAAACATCCGTATTCAGCTGTACGAGGGTACACAGCAGGATATTTTGCAGTATCTGGATGAACGGACGGTAAATCTCGCATTTTTCAACTGTTCCGATACGATCAATTATGACTGGCTGCCGCTGATGAAAGATCGTATGGTGGCGGTATTGCCGAAGGATCATCCCATGGCGAAAAATGAAGTATTTCCGGTGGAAGCATGCCGTTATGAACGTTTTATCATGCCTGAGCATGGACAGGATCAGGACGTATTTGACATGTTGGATGAAGTACATGTCAAGCCGGATGTCTATCTGTCAACGTTTGATTCCTTTACAGCGATTGCCATGATTGAAAAAGGTCTCGGAATCAGTATTATGAATGAAATCAGTATTCCGACGCGGACCAGCCGGGATATTGTGACACTTCCGACGGTTCCGGAGCATTATATTGAAATGGGAATTGCACTGCCCTCTATCGCGCAGGCATCTCCGGCGGTGAAGAAGTTTATCTCTTATGCGGTGGAATCCGGAATCTGCAAAGCCACACCGAAGCAGTGAGAAGGGAATATCATAAATTATGAAAATACTGGATTTGCCAGGAGGCGATGAACTATATCATTATAAAAAATCACTGGTTCTGAAATTTTCTGGTCCAAGGGATGTGGTGAGTACCGGACCGAACAATGGCGGATATCGCCGTGATCTGACGGCAGTGTTTAATAATGACTGCAATCCGGGTGGAGGAATGCCCTGCGAGATTGAGGCAGAAACTTATGAAAAACATATGGAGCTTCTGGCATCAAAGCAACTGGGATTAGATCCGCGGACCTGCACCGGACTTTCTACTGCTGCACATATGGAAAATGCAGCAATCGAATGTATGAAATATGAAGATTTCACAGTTACAGCGATTGTCACAGCCGGGATTAATGTAAATGCCGTGCGTGTGGGGGATCCGACGACCTGGCATGAACGTGCCGGAACTTATTTCGAGGTGATGTCCGGAACGATTAATATTTTACTTCATATTGATGCTGATCTGGCACCGGGGGCACTGGTAAATGCGCTGGTGACCTGTACAGAAGCAAAGACGGCTGCCATACAGGAACTTCTGGCACCGAGCAGATATTCCCATGGATTGGCTACCGGTTCCGGAACAGACGGTACGATCGTGGTCAGCAATCCGGAGTCTGGGGTTTATCTGACGAATGCAGGAAAGCATTGTAAATTGGGTGAATATATAGGTCTTGTTGTGAAAAAAGCTGTGAAACAGGCTCTGTACAATCATTGTTATATGGGACCGGAATATCAGCATGACATATTGAACCGGATGGATCGTTTCGGAATTACCCGGGACAGTCTCTGGGAACGGTATCAGAAACTTTGTCAGGAACGGCAGCAGCCGGCAGGAACGAGGATAGATTTTATGACCTGCCTTGACCGGATAAAAAGAAATAACCGTCTTGTGACAAATACGTCTCTTTTTGCACATCTGCTGGATCAGATGGATTGGGGAATGCTGGGAATAGAGGAAGTTTCTGAGGCTGCAAAACAGATGTTACAGCTGGCTGGAATGTCGCTGCAATGCTGGAAGTCCCGGGAGGAAATGTTGCCGGAAGGTGATGTTGCGGCTAAGGATGTGATTGAATGGTTAGCAGATAATTATGGAAATTGTCTTGCAGAGTTTATCTCAGTCGAGAAGACTCCCACTTCTGCAAGTGGTGAGTAAAAACAAGTCT
>ERZ827478.473-NODE-473-length-41103-cov-22.361966_pt1 | contig 41103 bp, 50 predicted proteins | sample MGYA00519705_ERZ827478 | MGnify/ENA primary metagenome ERZ827478 (study PRJEB31778, sample SAMEA3449318) | human gut metagenome | biome: human gut; feature: human-associated habitat; material: faeces | place: United Kingdom | collected 2010/2012 ...
GAGCGCCTGCTTCACACGCAGGAGGTCACTGGTTCGAGTCCAGCAGTCTCCACCACAGTAAAAGCCCTGAAACCCTTGTGGTTTCAGGGTTTTCTCATATTCCAGAGCCAACAGACAGCCCTTGTTGTTTCTGATGCAGAGACTAATTCCGGGGATAATTCTATTAAAATATCCCCTCTTTCGGACCCTCGAAAGGCCCTGAGGGGATATTATCGGGGATATTTTTTGAAACGAGTGAAACGGCTGAAACGGATGAAACAAACGCAATCAGCCTTTCTGCATCGCCTTCCTGGAAGTCTGGAGGGCGATATATTTTTAGGGTACTACGGCATTGATCTGCCCTTGGTCTCAAGCACGGTTATTCGCGACTCATGATCGTCGACCTTATCCTCTACCTCATCAATTCGGCCGTGGAGGCGCTTGTGCGCCTCCCGGCTATGTATCTCATGCCGCTCCAACGCTTTCGAGTTCTCCTTTACCGCAGCTGTCAGCGTGGCAATGGTGGAGTTGAGCCGGAGCATCGGCGTGACGATCGACGCGACGAGGCCAATGAGGGCTACTATAACACCGACGACCTGCCATTCCGTCATACTACTCCCCCCTCGGTTTCGGCGCATTGTAGCTCATCGCCTGCTGGCTGTCGCCCAGGCCCGCCGTTGTCGGGTCGTTCACGATTCCGAGTATGACGAGCACGGCAAACACCGCGTTTACCAGGTCGAGCAGTTTTGCCTCGATGCCCTCCAGCTCCAGCGTGAAGCCGAACACCGCTGCGATCGCCTGAACAAGCAGCAGCAACGCAGGGATAAGCGCCAGCCAGAAGGTCTTGCTGGCAAGCCTGATTTTCCAGTTTATCATTTCTTCTCACCTCCGTTCATTCTGTATAGCATGGTCCAAACCTGTCCCCGGGTAACAGGGTTGTCCGGGTTCTCGCCGTCGGTTATACCTGCGGCGATCGCCCACTGCCGGGCACGCTCAGCCTCGGTCAGCTCAGGCTCCTGGCCTGACGGCTGATTGAGGCCGTTCGCCGAAATTATGCCGGGGTAATCATAATAGGCCGCATCCAGATCCACACGTTTGGAGATTCCGGGTACGTTGCCGGTGTCGCTGTACTGCCAGATGCCTCCCGCCTGCGTGGGCTTGTCGTTGAGGTTAGGATTTGCCGGCCACATTGCGAGCCACACGTCATACTTTTTTGCGAGATCCGGGTCAAAATACCGTTTGAGGTAGTCGATGTTGGTGTAGAGCATCGCGTAATAGCGTGCAGCCTCGATATCCTCGAGGAATGCCCGTGCGAAGCTGCTGGCCATTTCTCTCGTAATCTCAATGCCCAGTTTTGCGGCGTTGTTCACGCTGTCATACTCGAAGTCGAAGGCAACGGGATAGTCGAGCTTGTAGGGGGCTATGGCCTCGAGACAGTATTTCGCCTCGTTGTGGGCTAACTCTTCCGTGTATGCGTATGAGAACCAGTAGACCCCGCAGGGGATGCCGAGGCGGTTGCACTCGCTGATGTTTCGCTTAAACTCCGGGTCTACTCTATTTCGGCCTGAGCCGGCTTTTATCATGGCGAACTCGATACCCGCCGCCTTGATCTTATTCCAGTCGATAGTCCCCTGCCATTCGGATACGTCGATGCCCTTTTTGTATGTAGCCGTGGTATCGTCCTCCTTGTCGTCCGTGCCATCTTCCGCAAACCAGAGCAGAAGATACGAGTATATGTCGCGCCCGTTACCCTTCTGGTACGTCTTTCCGTCGTAGCACTGGCTCGAGCCGGAGCCGTCGAGTACCATGCCGTCCACGATGCCGAGGCTCTGCATACGCTCAACTATGCCGTCGAGCGTGTAGCCGCTGGTCGTTACTTCGACCGTCCAGCGCCCCGCTGCATCGACGCCAAACCATGTGCGAAGCGTAGAGAGCGTGACGTTGGACTGCTGCTGCTTGATTACATCGTCGCGCTTCTTGCCACCGACGAGCAGGGGCAACGTGGAGAGGTAATTGTCATTGTCGTCCATCGTTGAGACCATGACGGGTATCTGCCCAGAGTTCCAACCGAAGCCCCAGTCCATCCACTCCTCAGTAGATAGCACGGTGCCGTTGACTTTGTAATTGCCGCAGGGGGTAACGGGCTTTGTGTTGTACCAGTGCCCGTTCGTGACTATGAGCTTGCCGGGGTATTTGCCTTTGTACGCCTCGTAGACTGCCTTGACGTTGGTGTATGGCTTGGTATGGTCGTCGTAGATCTCGGCTCGCAGCAGCTTGCCTGTATATATCATGCCGTGGCTCCTCTCTGTCTTATGATTTCAAGATTGCGCCGCAGCCGCTCATCATCCGGAGCAAGGCGCAGCGCAGTCCCGGCGGCGGCCTCGGCCCCGGCGTAATCCTTGAGCTGCCAGCTAGCTATGGCCAGCAGGTCGTGCGGCTCTGCGCCCCAGGCCTCAGGCTCGGTCATGTAGTTGTTGTCGCGCTTGGCGATGCCCAGCGTCCGAGCCGCCCAGTAGCGGCACAGGGGCCAGTCCGAGCGCCGGTAGTAGAGCAGCGAGAGTGCATAAGGCGCCTCACGCTGGCCCGGAGCCTCATCCGCCGCTCGCTCGAGCCAGTGTACCGCGCTCTGCCAATCGCCCAGGGCCTCGCAGCAGCGGGCTATGTAGCGCATACTCGCCGCCCGCTCGGCCTTCCATGTAGCCGAGGGCATCGCCAGATGCCGCATGAGCGTCTCTATGGCTTTGCCCCACATTTGATGGAACATATACTCCCGCCCGAGGTAGTGCATGTTGCGATCGTCATCCGGATTCTCGGCGACGGAGAGCTCGAGCAGTGGGAGATACTGCCCCCGGCTCTTGTGCTCGTCCGGCCAGTGCTCCACGCGCAGTTCCGGGATGGTGATGCAGCTCTCCGGGGCGTCGGCAGTCAGCACCTCATGTACCGGGTGCGTCCAGCGATAGCCGTGCCGGGCGTGGATCTTGTCCGCGTAGAACACCACGCCGTCGCCTCCGCCGGACGTGTGGCTCCAAACGTAGGTATACCGCGCCCGCGTAGTGCCGGGCGTCCAGGCCGCCTCCAGCGCCTCGCGCCAGCCGGGGCAGAGCACTTCGTCGAGGTCGAGGCATATGCACACGTCCGCGTCCTCCGGCAGCATCTCGAGCGAGGCGTTGCGCGCGATGTCGAATCGCCAGGGCGTGATAGTCTGCTCGTACACGGTGGCCCCCAGCGCGCGCAGCCGCTCCGGTGTCCCGTCCGTGCTGCCCGTGTCAAGCACATACACGCCGTCCGCCTCGGCGCAGAAGGCCAAGAACCGCTTGGTAAATTGTGCCTCGTTTTTGCAAATAGCGTAGATGATGATTTTCATGTAGTTACCTCAAGCCCAGCAGCTCTTTCAAGTCCTGTTGTATTCCGTTAAGGACTCCTGTGTCCGTAGTCTCATCGTACCAATTAGCACAAGCCTCCGCGCGGACTCGTGCATCTGCGTTAATCGCGATAGCTTCTTTTAATGGCAGTTCATTTTTTCGCATTGCAATAAGCGCTTCGCGCATATCGCCGCTTGCGCGAATAACGTCTGCGAACGACTCTCCCGCTGCGTATTTCGACAGCATGTCGTAGTAGTGGGTGCTGTACGCAAGTCTCTTTGGAAAGCGGGGGTAATAGTGCTCTGGGTGCTCAGATAAGCCGTGTGCCGTTCTAATATGCAATTCCCATACGCGTTTTTTTGAAGCTCGTACAACAGATTCCCGGTTTTCGGTTAGATACTCCGATAACGCCCCCGGAGTGTTTATCTCAAAGGGGAACCACCACTGGATGTAAAGGGGCGTCTCCCGCTGGAGCATGGCACGGTCGACAAATTCTTCGCGCGGTACTTGTATTATATGCTTTTCTCCATCGTGCCCAGTGGTGTTCCACGAATCCGCTATACGGCAAACATCAATGTCGCTGCCTTCGAGTTCTAAGCCGTACGCCCGTGAACCGGCAATGCACTCGTAATATATCATCCGTGTCTCTCGTACACGTCCAGCGTGTACGGCTTCCCCACCCAGTTAAGGGATGGGTTAACAGTCCAAAACCAGTCTTGAGGGACGGTGGGATTTCCCGAGCTGCCTCCGCGCACCAAGTCGCCAAAATCCTTGGGTGTTATTGAACCGCTGCTGGTGATATACTGCCCAGAGGGGCTTGCCAAAACCATTGGGACATAGTGAGAACCATAGTCATTCACTGTAATGATGGCCGCCGCAAATGTGTCATCAAATATTCGCTGGTCCACGTCGTGCATAATGACCACTTCGCCCATGGCGGATATTGTTCCGCTGGTTGTGGTTCGCGTGTACCCTTTGAATCCGCCCCCTATTTCAAATATCTTGTTCGCGTACTCTCTAAAAGTGGTGTCGTCTGATACACTCACATTCTTTGCATTAATGGCCTGTTTGATTGCCTCCTTAGTCCCTTGCAAGTAAGCAAACTTTTCAGCGACGGTTCCCATCAGACCACCTCTCCGTTTATTGCATCTAGCAGGTCATTTACGCCTCCAATTAAACCGTCAACATAGCCCTTAGTGGCGGCGTCGTATTCAGACTGTGGGGTATTTATGTGCGTCAGAATTACCGGTTCATCTCCCGCCAGACCGTAAAAAGCCAACACCGGTGTATGGTCATCGCTGCTCTCCGCCGTGATATGCGTGCCACCGAAACCCTCCACGAAGCTAACCCCGTTAGAACCCAGCTGCACGACCACATTACCGTCGCCATCCAAAACATCAAACGAGTACGCCTCGGGCATTTTGATTGCTCCCTGCATGATTCCACCATCAAGCGGGAGGAACGGTGCACCACCAAGTGTCGCAAGCGCGGCGCTAAACTCAGCCTCAGTGCCGGTGTAGCCAGCATCAATAGCTGCCTGATACGCGCTTTTGCCTGTGGGACCCGTCGTTCCTGCGGCTCCGGTGGCGCCCGTCGGGCCTGTGGGGCCGATTTCGCCGGTCGCGCCCTGCGCGCCCTGGTCGCCCTTCGGCCCGGTCGGGCCGGTAGGCCCTGTCGCTCCGGCAGCTCCGGAGGCGCCGGTCGGACCCGTGGGGCCGACTTCTCCGGCTGCACCCTGTATGCCCTGGTCTCCCTTTGGCCCGGTCGGGCCGGTGGGGCCCGTCGCTCCTGCGGCTCCGGAGGCGCCCGTCGGGCCCGTGGGGCCGATTTCACCATCTGCACCCTGTATGCCCTGCTCGCCCTTTGGCCCGGTCGGGCCTGTAGGACCTGTAGCTCCTGCGGCTCCGGAGGCGCCTGTCGGACCCGTGGGGCCGATCTCGCCGGACGCACCCTGTGCTCCTTGGTCGCCCTTCGGCCCGGTCGGGCCTGTAGGACCTGTAGCTCCTGCAGCTCCTGCGGCACCCGTCGGACCTGTGGGGCCGATCTCACCGGCTGCGCCCTGCGCGCCCTGGTCTCCCTTCGGACCGGTCGGACCGGTAGGGCCCGTTGCTCCTGCAGCTCCGGCGGCGCCCGTCGGACCCGTGGGGCCGATCTCACCGGCTGCGCCTTGCGCGCCCTGGTCGCCCTTCGGCCCGGTCGGGCCGGTAGGGCCTGTCGCTCCTGCGGCGCCGGCGGCGCCCGTCGGGCCCGTGGGGCCGATCTCTCCGGTCGCGCCCTGCGCGCCCTGGTCACCCTTTGGCCCGGTCGGACCGGTGGGACCTGTCGCTCCTGCGGCTCCTGCGGCGCCCGTCGGGCCCGTGGGGCCGATCTCACCGGCTGCGCCCTGCGCGCCCTGGTCACCCTTCGGGCCGGTGGGGCCAGGTACGGTGCTGGGAGCGCCTTGCGGCCCAGTCGGGCCAGCTGGGCCCTGAATAGGCCCGTTATTGACCCAGCCTGCATCGCTCCATATGTATATGTCATAAGGTTCTGCGCTGCCTACACCGTAGGCGTCGCCTATTGAGGGGTTCAGCACCCCGCTCTGAAGATCTCCGAGCGTTATGAAATAACCGAGAATACGAAATCCGTTGCCTTGCGGCCCAGCAGGCCCCGTCGGGCCTGTCGGACCCGTGGGGCCGGTTGCTCCCGCTGCTCCCGGAGAGCCCGTCGGACCGGTTGGGCCAATCTCGCCGGTCGCGCCCTGCTCGCCTTGGTCGCCCTTCGGTCCAGTTGGGCCGGTGGGTCCGGTCGCTCCGTCTGCTCCGGAGGCACCCGTCGGCCCGGTCGGGCCGATCTCGCCAGCAGCGCCCCGGTCACCCTGGTCGCCCTTCGGCCCGGTCGGACCTGTGGGACCAGCTGCTCCGTCTGATCCGGGAGCACCCGTCGGCCCGGTCGGGCCGATCTCACCGGCAGCGCCCCGGTCGCCCTGATTGCCCTTCGGTCCGGTTGGACCTGTGGGGCCTGTAGCTCCGGCCGCCCCGGGGGCACCCGTCGGCCCGGTGGGGCCGATCTCGCCGGCCGCGCCATTCTCGCCCGGCTCACCTTTCGGCCCAGTTGGTCCCGTCGGACCAGTGGGACCTCCGGACGGGCCAGTCGGGCCTGTGGGACCGGGGACGCCCGCCGCGAGCACTCCTGTATCGATGTACAGTCCATTGTCGGGATCCCATGTCAGCCAAGTCTGTGCAGCTGATATCATCGGCTGATGCACAGCGGCGCTCTCTGCGCGGTCTGCCGCCGCCTCTGCACGTTTAGCGTCATTGCCGGCTGTGGTGACCCAATCCGGCGCAGGGGCCGGCGGAGGCACCACAGGGGCGCCCAGGGCCCGGCTGGTGGCCGTGTTGATAATGGCAGACTTGCAGATCACATCGTCAAGATACAGCCGTACCTCAAGCATCCCGGTGCCGGGCACGGCCAGGTCGGAGCTGTTAGGCAGCCATGTTATGACCTGCTCGCTGGAATTGACGATAACCGGATATACCTGGCCGTCCGGCCTGCGGAACACCACCGACACAGATGCGCCAGGCAGCTCCGAAAGCCAGGCTGAGACGTCGATGTTCAGTTCCCGGTATAGGTTTTCGCCCATGCGGCCAATCTCCACATAGCCGAGGGGCGGATTACATACGTTGATGGTCAATGTGAGCCTCCTATTTAATCAGCCCTAGCTTATTCTTCAGAATGCCTATGAGATTATTAAGCGCATAGAGATAGTTGTTGGCAGTTACAGACGTATACGACATGTTGTTCGAGCTGAGCGACAGCGTCTGCCGGGCTATCGGCGTCTGGCCATAAAAACCCAACGTGCCGGAACTGCCGCATATGCGGCTCGCGCCGTCGCCTGTATATATTCCGTACCAAGGGACCGAGCTGGTGCCGAGATAATACGGATATGTACGAGACCCGGCCGTGTGAGGCACAAATGCCCGGCTGGAGTTAAGCTCGGCATAATTCGTTGTGCCCTGGTACAGACGGGACACCGTCGGGTTCCCCCACTCGAGCGCATAGTTTGACGTGCTGGCCTTGATCAGCGCCTGTCCGACATTTCCGCCTGTCGGGATGTGGTTTTCAGGAGCATCTGCCCACGTGAGGGCATAGTCGGCAGAGCCGTTCTTCACGAGTATCTGACCATCACTTCCACCGGTAGGGATCCGTTCGGTCGGGCCATCTACCCATTTGAGTGCGCGCGAGACGGAGCCGTTTTTCGCCAGCAGCTGGCCGTTGCTGCCACCGTCTGGGATGTGGTCGACGGGAGTGTCTGCCCATTTGAGGGCATAGTCGGTTGACCCGTCTTTGACGAGCATCTGACCGCTGCTTCCGCCTGAAGGTATATAGTTCTTAGGCGCTGCTGTCCACTCCACATCGAAGGGTTCATTCGTGCGTTTGGACAGCAGCTGCCCTTTTGTCCCTCCTGTGGGTATGCCCTTCATGTCAGCCCACTTTGAGGCGATACCCTCATTACCGTCCTTGGTCAGCACCTGGCCATCCGTTCCGCCGGCCGGCAGAATGGCATCGGCGTTGGGGTTGCCCACCGGATACTCAACGACATAGGTGCCTGAGTCTTTGATTATGCGAACTCGCTGTCCGGGGGCAAAGATGCAGAACGAATTGCACTTATAATGCTTTTCCGACGCGGTCTCCTCGCCGTCGAATATCAGCGTTATTCCGTCGTCGTAGATCTGGTCAATAGTCGCAAATGAGTACGAGAGATCTTCACTGCTCATATCAACACCACCTGTCTGAGAGTGTGCGACATCGTCTGTCCTCCGGAGAGAGTCAGGTACCAGCCGGTCTCCTGATAGATCCCGCTCAGCTCCGTCCGGCTTATGGCCACTACGTCGCCCACGCCGTGTCCAGGCTCCGCCAGCGTCGTCACCGTGACGGTCTTACTGGTAAGCATGCTCTCAAAAGCAAGGTGCTCAGCATAGCGCTGCAGCTCCTCCTGGGACGCTATATTGTCCAGCTGCACGACTGTGGGTATGCGCCGCCGGCGGCGCACGGTGGACAGCGCCGACATAGGATTGTCATTGACCGCTGTCGCCGTCATCGGCTCCTCGAGATCCGGATTGGATACCGTGCAGATAAAGACGTTTGGCGCGTCATAGATGTCGAGCTCTGACTCGCTGTCGGGCATCAGCACCGACAGCGGCGTCCCGTCCGTGTATGTGTGTGCAATACGCTCTGCGCTGGGCTCCTGGCGCGGCTGGAGCACGGCTGTGCCGCGCGGGTCGAACCAGATATCGTTGTAATTGATCTCGGCCAGCAGAGTATTGATAATGGTCAGGTAGGGAGTGCCTATCGCCCAGTCCTCACGGTCGGTGGCGAGGGTCAGAGCACTCGGCGTCTCCATGACCATGCCTATGCCGGCAGAGACCAGCAGCTGCTTGACCGCGTCGAGGTATTTCGTACCCGCGGACCAGTGCAGCAGCGTCTCGGTCTTGGCCTGCTGCAGCTTGACGCCGCGGTCATAGGCCTCCACGCGGTCGAGGTCCGCGCCGTAGCCTTTTGAGGACGTTGTGACCGTGCCAGGCACAAACACGCCGATGGGCGTCTCCACGCCGTCGATTATGAGCACAGGCTGAAGTTCATCATTGAGGTAGTCGATCTCGCCGGTGTGGAGAAACACGCCGGCGAGACTTGTTTTGATAGCAGATGCCGAATCGGCCATGACCGAAGGCGGGGACGACTGCGGGAACGGCAGAGAGCCGCAGCGCACACCGTCCCGAAGAATGTCCACCCGAGCCGAGATATGTCTAATCATAGGTGACCTCCTCGACATAGTTGACCCGCTGTATCGAGAAGCTGAGGGAATCGAAGAAACGCAAACTCTGTTTGTCCAAGGCCTCGAGCACACCGATGGCACAGTTGCCGCGCCGGTCTTTGACGCACACCAGAGAGCCCTGGAGCGCCTCCAGCTCTGCTGATTCTGCCGGAGACGCGAACGCGCATTGCACTGACATTGTGGCGGAAGTCCACTCTGAGATCTCGGCGGACGGGTACTCGGCTCCGGGCAGATACTGATAGTTCACGGTGCGGCTCGTATTGAGCGATGTGCGCCGGTCGGATGTATCGGCGTATCGCAGCCGCAGCCACTTTGCATTAGGCACCGGAGATATGCACACGGTTTCGCAGGTGGAGGCTGCTGTCACGGCGTTGGAGAGGCCATACTGGTCTGTGGCCGTGAACACTCCCCGCACTGTGTAGGCATGGCTGCCAGAGCAGAAATTGTCCGTATAGCTCTGCTCCGTGGTTTTGGCAATGGGGCGTCCATCTCGCAGCACATAGTAGGCATCATACCCGCTCGATGTCCAGCGCAGGGACACCGCGACGCCGTCGGCCGCTGTAAGGGCGATAGTCTCTCCCGCGGCGTTGCTTACCTGGACGGAGCATGATCCCCACGGGCTCCAGAGGTTGTACTTGTTGCACACTCGAACCTTTGCCGTATATGTGCCGTCCGGGAGGTAGTCGGGCAGCCGCCAGCCCTTTGCCAGGCCGTAAACTATACCGCTGCTTATGCCAGCGACAACTGCCTCCCACGCCTGCTGGTCCGTAGACTGCCAGGATATGCTCACCCGCGGTGCACTGCCGCTTGTGACCTGCACCACAGGGGCCGGCGGCGCAGCCACGACGATGATCTCGGCCGGGTCGCTCCAGTCGCCCGCGGTACTGTCGGTGTTATACGTCCGGACGCGCCAGAACACAGAGCCGGAGGAGAAGGTGTTGGCCGGGACAGTGTACTCCGTCGAATCTCCAGAAACGTGACCCAGCGCCTGCCATAACCCGTCCCCTGTGTGATACTGGAGGTCCGCGGCTGTCTGGGCCGTGCTCGTTGCGATGTTGTGTGCCCAGGAGAATTTGCAGGGAGCAGAGCCGTCGACCATGGTGCTCACCGGCGATATCGGCACAGCCTCTGGCAGGGCTTCCACGGTGCTGAGCGTGTACCAGTCAGAAACATGCGTTTGTCCCGTGTTAGTTGTAACCTCTATGCTCCACTCAATTTCATCGGCTGAGAAGGTACCGGCCGGCACCTCACATTGCTGCAAAGCACCGCAGTCTATGCTGTTGACGGTGCCTGAGCCTTTCTCTCTCCAACGAAAAACACCAGCCGTTTGCTTAATTTCACCAAAGCAAAACTGAAACTCCTCAAGCTGAACCCTCCATGAAAAAACCGTTGGGAACCCTTTGGGTACATAGCCGGAAGTCGGAGAAATGTCTGTAAGCTCGCTTCTTGCGTCAACATAGTAGGTAACTTCAATATAGGGAGGGTTGGAGCTTTTTGGCGTCCAAACGGCAAGTGGGCCAGACGCATTGAAGAAATATCCACTAATAGATAGCGGCTTTGTAAGAAGGTCACGATAGTCGGACGTGTAAACTAACGCAGGCAACCAATCCGTCCACGGGCCGACTTCATCGAACACAGCTGAAGCGATACCACTGCCATTGCCAGGCATATTATTGTAAGTCAGGGAAGCAAAGTCTAAGTCATCGTTCTCTGCCGCCACGTTTATCCGACAATCAAAAAATAGCCGAGAATCAACACCATCAAGCCTATAGTATCCCACAAGCGATGCGCGCTCTATGCTCTTGTACCACAGGCTTTCCGGCAATGGCTCAAAACGCACAAATAGCATTCCCCGCAGGTCTTGCATAGTACTCAAGGTAACAACATCACTTGTGCGATCATTTGAATATGCGTTTCCATTGCTTACGAATACCCAGTCCACCGGGTTCAAGCGATAGGTCGCCATTAATCAACCTCCTCTGCAGGCATCATTCGGGTTTTGCGCCTGCGGTCGCGGGCCAGGCGGGCTATGTCGCTGAGCTCGGAGATCTCCCGCAGGCTCAGAGTGACATAGTATACATCGCCGGTGCTGCGGGCCGACTCCTGGGCGCTATGGATGACGGAGCCGCGCGGAAGAAACACGCGCTCCGGACCGTTCTCGCCGACCCAGGTGACGCCTCCGGGGAAGTTCCAGTCTCCGGAGGCGTTGTACATGGACTGGAATACACGGGTTGTCGCGTTGTCTCCTCCGAACAGAGTTCCGCCTATGGCACGCCAGTCCTCTACAGCTCCGGAGAAATCCAGCTTTAGCAGGTTTATTATTGAGGAAACCGCCAATTCAATTACCTTTATTCCATCAGCAATGCCAGCGATAACTAACGCAATACCATAGAACACGGGCGAACAGGCCTTAAGTATTTCGCCCAGATTGTCGAATGCCGGGCTGAGCGCGGTGACGAGCTCCAGCAAGGAGCCAAACACGGTAACCAGACCGCTTGCAGCGAAATCTTCCTCTATTCCCTTTATTCCCTCACTTGTTTTTTCATAGAATTCCTGTAGCGCGGGTGTAAATTTCAGCGCCATTGAATTTGCGCCAGATTCAAACCTAGCCTCTACACGGTGCATTTCATCATCGAGGCCTGCCAACGTTTCAAGCTGCACATCAGTCAGGATGTCTTTAACATCTGAAGCTTCATCGTAAAAAGCTTGAAAGGCGTCTGTTCCCTGGACAATCAGCGGGTTCAGGTCCTGGGCAGACCGGCCGAAGATCTCCATGGACACCGCGTCGCGCTGGGTAGCGTTCTCAATCTGGCCGAGTACGTCTATGACCTCCAGGAAAACTTCCTGGGCGTCACGAAGGCTGCCGTCGGCATTCATAACCTCGATGCCCAACTGATTCCAGGTAGCTGCGGCTGTCTCAGAGCCGCTCTGTACATCGGCCATGCTCCGGATCATCTTGGCCTGGGAGCTGGCCACGGTATCAAAGGACACGCCTATCATGTCGCAGGCGTACTGATACCGCTGCACAGCCTCAGTGGACAGGCCTGTCTGCATGGCTACGTCCTGGATCTCGCCGGCTGCGGCAGCCTGCTCAAGAGTGAGATTCGCAAGCGCCTTTTCAACCTCAACGATTGCAGCCGCGGCAGCTGCGAAGGCGCCGATAAGCAGAGCCAGCTCGCCGCCGAGCGAGACCATGGAATTGAGCGTGCTCGTAGCGCCTTCGGGGAGGTTAACACCGAGCTTGCCGGTCAGGTCGTTCAGAACGTCGCCGAGGCCCTTGCCGCTGCCAATCGTATCGTCAAACCCCTCGTCTAAGTCGGCGAGATCCTCATTGTTTTTTTCCATTGCGTCAGAATTTGCCTTCAGCTCGCGTTCCATCTTCACGAGCTCCGCCTGTGCGTTATTGAGTGAGGTCTGCCAGCGTTTTGTACGGGCATCTGCCTCTCCATAACGCTCTGCGCTGTTTTTCAGTGCAGCCTGCAGGGCCTCGACCTTCTCTTTCTGTGTGAGTATCTGTCTGGAAAGGACATCGCTGCTCGCAGTAAGCGCCTCGACGCTCTTATCATTATTTTTAAACTGTTCAGAGACCAGCTTCATTTCAGAGTTGAGCACTCTGAGCGAGGCGTTTATCTCAGATACCGCCGCCTTATATTCTTTCTCTCCGTCGAGTTCGAATCTGGTCTTGATGGGCTGCGTGGCCACGCTTAACCACCCCCTCCGAGTAAATAGGCTGACAACGACTTCTGCGGCTTGTCCTCGCGATGCAGTGGCCTCCGGGGCGCGGCAGCATGCAGCAGAGCCGCAACGCGCGCAGGTGTTGCGGTGCGCCAAAAGGACCTCTCGTCGAGCTTCAGGACGCTCATCCAGGCATACAGGTACCAGGCGAAGTCGATACTGCGCGACTCCGGCTCCGCCTGGTCAGTCAGTTTTTTGGTGCGTCCTCCTCTGGGAAGAGTTCTGTGTCGGCAGACATGGCTTTTCTCACAAGCCGCATGACAATCGCCTTGACCTCGCCCATCCGTGCGGGTGCGAGCATGCGCCCCACCTGGCGAGAGGTATAGCGAACCTCTATCCCCTGCTCATCAGCGGAATCATTGAGCATGGCCGCGAGGAATTCCATCAGAGATCGGACGCTGGACTTACTTGACAGCGCCTCGATGATTTCCCCGCCGAAGGCATCCTGGACATCGGCCAGGACGTTCATGTTGCAGCAAAGCTGAAAGGTGTGCCCGTCAAATTCAAACGGCACACGCTCAAGGCGCATATCTATCATGCCTGGGACCCTCCGAGCGCCCCATCGACCCACTTCTTGGCGTTCTCGACAGTATCGACGGTCACGACGTCGACCAGGTTTTGCGTGGAGGAGTGGTCTGCCATGAACTCGCCAGTCGTCGTGGGCGTCTGGAATGTAAGGCTGTCGCCCTTTGTCTTGTATACCATAGCCGGAAGGCCGAATATGATGCGCCGCACAAACACACAGGTGTATTTGAGCTCGCCGTCGATCATGTCGGGAGCATAGAACGCGCAGCCTACAGCGGACGGCTCGTCTGCGCCTGTGTAGGCAAGCCCTTTCGCGGCCGGCTCGAGACCGGAAACGGTTATCGAAGAATCCTTTGCTCCGAACATCATTTTCTGGGCTTCAGCTGGTATGTATTTGGTCGCGACACTCATAGTACCGCCGGTGATGAGCTTCATAAATTCAGAGAGCACGCCCTCAGCATAGAGACGGCCCTCGGCATATTTGAACTGCAGGTTCACATCCATGGCGTCACCGATGGTGGTCACATCTGAGTATGAGATGGTCCCGCTTGTATTTTTGTACTTGCCGATTTTGATATATCTCAGGTCAAATGCGGGCATTATATCAGTCCTTTCTCGTGCAATATCGTGTTTGCCGCGTCCTCACAGGCGCGGATCATCTTAGGGGTGGCAGACAGTATGGCGGCGTTCCAGAAATGCGAACCGGGAATGTAGCCGTAGGCCTTTTTGCGCCCGTAGTTCAGGACAAAGCCCTTGACCGCGTTCTTTACGCCCTTCTCGTCCCTGCCCTTAATGGACATGGATACGCTGTGGACTCCGTCCTTTGTGTCGACCTTTCTGTAGTAGGTGACATTGTCGCGCATGGCACCGGTATCAATATGCCCGGCGCGCACCAAGGCGCTCCGGGCCTCTTTCACAAATATCTCGGCGCCGGCGTACAGGATCTTCTTGGTGTTCTCCTCATCGTACAGGCCGTTGTCCTCGAGCTGACGTATCAGCTCCGGCAAGGCGCTCTCTGAATACTGAAAACTAGCCATACAGCGCCCCCGCAGCTATGGCCGTCAAGCTCGCCTGGGACTGGCGCTTGTCGTCTGAGTACTGCACGGCATCCAGCGTGGCGATCCAGCCGGCAGCCTCGAGCGCAGCCTTCACCTTTTTCATCAGCGGCACATAGCTCCCGCCGGTGAAGATGTCCACGGCATAGGCCACACCCGTCTCCGCCTCCACACCTTCGGCGTATATCTGCCCGGTCTGCCCTATGCACTGATAGGTCACAAAGGCGTCCTCAGTCCCTCTGTACGGAACCGAGGACACAGGCGCTCCAATGTCCGCAAGGGCTTCAGCTATCGGTATCATGCTTTGCCTCCTCAACCGGGAACACCGTCTCAGACAGTCTGAGCGACAGCAGCTGCACAGGCAGCCCGTCGGAGTTTTGCTTGCGCTGGATCTGCACTATGCGATACTGGGCCCCGTCGACCAGGCAAAACTGCTCAGCGCTTATCGGCGCCGGCCACATCTCGGCGGCAATGTCCACGCGCTCACCTGCCTGCAGCGCGGCGTAGTATCGTGTCACGCCGACGGTGGATTCGCCGAAGTAATAGCTCCGACCCGGGCGCAGGCAGCGGGGCTCGGCCTCAGCATCGAGTGTGCAGACAGTCAGCACGCGGTCATAGATCATGCGCTGCCACCTGCCTGAGCGATCTTGCGGTCATTGAGCTCCGCCCGGATCATGCGGGGCATGCCCGAGGCGTCCGGGTTTGCCCGCCGGCGATATATCCAGGCGGCATACATGGAGAGTAGCGCGTCATCCTCAGGGGCGTCCGGATTAAGCCGGACGCCCTCTCTCGATATCGCCGCATGAGCCATTGACAGGTAGTGGTCAAGCTGCACCTCCTGCTCGGGCGTGGGATGCAGCAGGCCGAGATCGGTCTGCAAAAGGATCCTCTGGTTTGCCGTAGGCGTCACTCGGCCCACCTCCTTTTAGTTAGCAGCGTCCGTGGCGAATGTTACGGTCTTCGTCGGCGCCGTGTTCGCATAGTTGAGCAGTACAAAGGCCTCTCCGCGCACAGGCTTACCGTCATAGCGCTGGGTGCCCTTAAACACCGTACAGTCATCCAGGAACATAGGGATGTCCGAGTAAGCGATCTTCGCACCGCTCCGCTCGGCAATGACCTCCAGCGTCAGATATCCGCCCGCAATGTCGTTATCAGCCATGAACTCGAGCTCTACGATTTCGCCGCCTATAACCGGCATGACATTGGAAACACCGGACATAAGTGCTGCGGAGCTATTGAACTCAAGGCAGCGGCAAATGAGGTCCATATGGGTCTTTCTGTTCATGACCCACACAGGAGCACCAGTTGCGTAGTTAGGCTTTGCGGTTCCCAGAGCAGCCAACAGAGGCGAGAAGAACTCCTTACCAGTGCTTGCCGCCAGGTCAAGCGTCAGAATGTTGGTGGTTGACAGGTTTGTAAAAGCACCCTGATTCTTGCCCCACCATGCAGGCTGCGAATCGGCAGCCAGACGCGTGACAAAGCCCACGGGCATTTTTGTTCCGGTACCGTACACGATTGCCTTATCAAGTGCAAGACCTATAGCCTGCCCAAGATAGTCAATGATTGTGGCCAGAAGCTGGAGATCCGAGTCATCCTCAAGGCTGCTGTTAGGCACGGACACATAGCCGCCAACTTTGTATTCATCCAGTTCTACCTGTGTAAAGGTTATGGTGAGCTCATTGACAGCACCAACCGCCTCCGTCCATATCCCTTCCGGGATTGCTCCGGCAACGTTTTGACGTCCTTTCCCGGATATCGGGCGAAGCGTAACAAACCTAATCAGCTTTGAATAGCGATCAACGCCGTCGCGCAGCACGCCCATCAGAATGTCGGGAACACCGAGCTCGGCGCCGGTCACGGAGGATGCAGCGCGGCGAAAGCCGCGGACACGAGTCAGGAACTCTTTTACGTCCTCTCGGGTAACAAGCGCCGTGCGCTGTTCAAGAGTCTCGCCCAGGGCACGTATCGCCCTGGCATTGGTCGATATATTCGCCACAGAATCACTCCTTTTCTTCACATCTGCGCCGGGCTCGGCGCTTCTTGCGGCCTTGCCGGCCGTTTCGATTTCCGCGATCTGCCTCTCCAGCTCGGCGATCTCGCCTGATATGCGGGTCTGCTCGCTCGCGTTGGTTTCCCGCGTCTGCTCGAATTCGCTTACAAGCGTTTCCACGACTCCGCGCTCCTCATCAGTCGCGGCCTCGTTTATCGCCTGTTCAAGCTCCGCCTCGCGAGCCTCGAAGCTGGATGCGGCGGTACGCAGCTGCTCCAGCTCGGCCTGCAGGGGCTCGATCCTCTTGCGGAGAACGAGTACTTTAAGTGCCATTGCTACCTCCTAATCTTCGTCTCATTTCAGCGCGCCAAAGCTCCAGGCGGCGCCGGTTGATGGTCTCCAGGTCCCTGCGCCTGGCTTCTATGCCAGTGTCCTCATACGCCGGGAACGTGCAGGGGCTGACCTCGTAGAGAGGCCTAATCTTCTCAATCTCCCAGCGATATTTGCCGGCGCCCAGCTCGATAAAACGCTCGGACTCGATTTCAAAGCCAATCGAACACTGGCTCACGTCTCCGCGCTTAACGCGGGCATAGAGGTCCATCGCCGCTCGGTCTTCCTGATTGATGGTTATGCGCCCCCACAGGCCTCTGGAGTCTTGCTTCAAGGTCATAGTGCCGGCGCGGGTGCGACCAAGGACGAGGTCTGTATTGTGGTTTACCAGCGCTCGCACGTCACCGGACACAGATTCGTCAAAAGCGCCGGGCAGTATAATCTCCGTTGCACCCGGCCAAAACTCGTAAGGGCTGTTGAAAACGGCAAAGTATCCCTCGATATAGAGTTCAACTCCCTCCTCGCGCGTGGAATACTCGACCGGCAGGCAGCGGCGTTCCATGTTAGTTCTATTGGCTGCGGGCATATCAGTCCTCCTCACTTTGCAGCTTTTTCTGATTGCCGATCATGCCGGCGGGGATATAGTTCTCCAGGATAACGCGCTCATCCAAGCCGGGCTCCGGCGGCAGGTCAAGCCAGTCGCGGACCTCGTTGCCCGTCATTATGCCGCGGACATACTGATCGTCGCCGACCGAGGCCAGTGTCTTGAGGTCGTAGGCGTACAGTCTGCGGGTGTTGAACTTCCAGTACCAGCGCTCGGAGATCAGGAGCTTCTTAGTAAGCTCCTGTGCGATGCCGTTCGCTATCGGCTGGGCAGTCGTGCGGATAAAGTTGTTGTACGCCGCCTCGCTGTACTCCCCCACGCCGAGGAAATACGGCGGTACCCGTATTGCAGCCGCGACGCAGCGCTTGTCCATCTCCACGCTGGACGATATCGCAATGTCGGCCAGGGACAGCGGTTTGACCGTGACAACGTCCATGAGCTCCGCGGGGATCATCCAGGGCTCGCCGGCGCGCTGTGTCTGTAGGTACTCACTCATCAATTTTGCGCGACCGGTTGGGTCTCTGAGTTCCTCGGAATTAGAGTCCACCTTGATAATCACGCTCGGCATCCACTTTGAGGACATAAATGCGTTGGTGGTCGCCGCAGCCTGACGCAGATTTTTGAGCACCTCGCGCAGCTGCACGCGCGGGCCTCTGCCCCGCCACGGCGCAGCCGGATCCGGATGCAGCCGGAAGTGCAACACATCATCAGGCGCAAACATCTGGCCGCGCCATTGGATGGAATAGCTCAGGCCGTTGTCCTGCGGCAGCGTCGTCGCGCCCGGCATGGGCAGCAGCTCCTCTATCCGACCGTTATGGGAAGCGGGAAGAACGAAGGCGTTGCCGTCCCCGGATGTGAACATCGTGGTCACGATCCAGCTGACCCAGGTCTGGCGTGTCCCCAGACTGTACGGAGTGATATCGATCATGCGCGACAGTTCGTTTTTGAGCCGCTTGTCGCCCTCATCGGTGTTCTCCATGAGCCATATTGTGGCGTCGGATATGATATCGGCCACCATGCCGACGGCATTGGCGACGTCCGGCGAGTCGATGAGCCTCGAATATCCGGGCACAGTGAGGTCCGAGTCTGTGTCGGCCAGCGTTATCCATCGCGTCCCGGTCGACAGCGGGGCATCCCGCGAGCGCGGGACCGGCTTAACTCGCAATTAATCACCCTCCTTCTGAGCGCCGAACCAGCCGGCGCCTTTCTTTTTGGCTTCGAGATCTATGAGATAGGTGCAGGCTGCGAACACTGCGCAGTCGAACACATCTATGCGCAGATTCGGAGCCAGCTTGTCGTAATACGTCACGTCATCGGCCTTGTCGATGCCGTGGACGTTCTGGACGCAGTATTCAAACGGCTCAGCATGGCAGTAATACAGCGTGCCGGCCTTGGCAGAGTTCATGAGGTAGTGAAACCCCTCATTTTTGAGCAGAGCCGTCTGCGGCTGGTCCCGGACGGTAAAGTGCGCCGCCTTCATGCCGATGTAATACTCGCGGCAGAATTTGCGGTCGTGTCCCACCCGGCGCACCTTGAAACCGCGCGTGCGCATGTCCGTGAACCACCGGACCACGTCAGCGTGATTTGTGACCTTGTCGTTTGTCATGTCCAGCCAGTGGTCGTCGAGCCAGCCGAACAGAGGTATCTGGTCCTGCTCTGCCTTTACGAGCGCAGCCGGACGTGGGAACCAGCAGTGAGGGACGATGATGTCCACGCCCTGGTAGTGGCCGAACAGGCACGCTGCGGTGAGGTCATGCAGCTTTGAGAGGTCGGCGCCGCCGTACCACTCGACCGGCAGCTTGGCAAGTTGGTCAAGCGTCCAGTCATACTTGGCGTCAGACGCCCGCCACTCCTCAATGTCGAAATACGCACGCAGCGACTGGATAAAGACATTGAGGCTCTTGGTCAGGAACTCCGGTCTCATCTGGGGATCCTCGCGGGCAAGCTGCGCGTCGGCGATCATGTCCGCCGGGCGGATGCTCGCGCCCCAGCCCGGATTACAGGCCTGCATGACAGCCGGGTCATCATAGTCTACTTCGCCGTTCGCGCCCTGCTCGGCCGCGGCTATGAATACGAAGGTGCGGTCAGCTATGTCCCCGGTCACGGTGCCGTCGAGGATCTTCCGGCAGAAGTCCACGCGCTGCGCACAGAAGCCGAGCTCCAGCGAGCCGGCAGTCGAGATTCCGATGACTAATTTGTTGGAGTACGCCTTGGTCGCGTCCTTGAGCACCTGGTACTGCTTGGCGCTCTTGTAGGTGTGCATCTCGTCGGCAAGGATGATGTTGGCGTTGAACGAGTCCTGACGGTCGGGCGACGTAGCCAGGGCATTGATAGAGATATACCCGTCCCCGACATCGCCCGATATGCTGTGCTCATTGTTGCTGCCTATGATCCGCAGCCCGTTGTCGGGATCCTCGTCTACGGATATGCCTAGGCGCTTCACGTTGAATTTGAGGAAGTCAAAGCCCTCCAGGGCCTGCTTCAGCGCGCCACCGACCTCATACACCTTTGAGCCCGACATCCGATAATAGAGGGCAAAGGCCCAGGCCAGTGCCGCGGCGAAGGTGGTCTTGACGTTCTTGCGCGGGACAAATATCAGGGCCTCAACATATCGCCGCAGCTGTGTGCCCGGCTGATAAAAACCCATGATGTTGTAAACGCAGAACTTGTGATACGGCAGCAGCTCGAAGGGGCGTCCGCGCATGGGCAAGCCCTCGAGGTCCTCGCCCTGCTGGTGGCATATCGTAGTCTCGATGAGCGCGATTATCAGGTTGGCCTCTTCCGACCGGAAGTCCCAGCGCTCCGTGTCCAAATCTGACACATATCTGGCGCAGGCCTGGCGGATCTCGGTGCAGGCGGGAACGTCGCCGGACAGGACGCCCTCAACATAGGCGTCGACAGCAGCCTGGTAGTCTGCCGCTTTGGCAATGGCCGTTTCCTTGGCCGTATCCAGCAGCGCCTCTATCGGGCTTCCCGACGAGGTATTTGCTTCAACGGCGCTTCTGGCCTTTTTCAGCCCGGCGGGAGTCAGGCCCAGCTGAGTGCGCAATGCCAGGACATCCGCACGCAGCTTCTCGACGGCCGACCAGTACGGGTCTTTCGCCATGTACTCGGCTCCGGCCTTGTTGGTCATTCGAGCCACCATCTGGCCGCCCTGCTTGCGCCATTCCTTTTCCGCTCTGGAGAGCTGGCGTTCAGTCTTGGCCAGGGCCTTGATGGTCGGCTCGTATATCTCGTTGTAGGTGTCCACGGCGCGCATTGCGTCGCGGATCATGTCCTCCCTGGCCAATTCACCGCCTCCGGCCCATTCGCGCGGGCGCGTCGTTCACGGGCGCTGCCCGCGCGCGAGTTCTTGTTTCCGTTTCTCCTGAGCGCCGATTTTACCCCCCCCTCGAAATTTTTGTCCGCTGTCGGAAACGGGGCCGCTGCCAGTGCTCAAGGGCAAAGATTTTCAGCCTCAGGGGGTGGGGGGGATAGTCCGTCGGCGCCAGGACTCGCCGAGCGCCGACAGACTGCCGTCGTCGTTATGCATCGCGCGGTGCGCCTCAGCCGACAGGCTCAGGAGGTTCCAGTCAGCCCAGGCATATTCGGGCCAATCCTCGGCCGGCCAGATGTGGTGAACGACAGTAGCCTCAACGTTGCGCCCATAGCGCCGCGCCTCGCGGCAGCGGTACCCATCACGGCGCAGGATGCGCGGCCTGACATAGACACGCCATCGTCGGCTCTCGTATCCGTCCCACATTCAGCACACCTCCCGGCGGCAAACAAAAAAGCGCCTGCCTCCGACACATAGTCGAAGTCAGGCGCTGGCACTTTGGCACTGGCACTCGCCGTCTGAAATTGTCACGAGAAGCTGGCGCTTGCATCGTCGGCACCACACCGGCAGCTTCGCCGCTCTGGTATCCGGCAGGATAACCTGGTCTGTGCGGCTGCCGCATATCGGGCAGACGATCCGGCCTTCTCGCACTTCCAGTTTACCCAGCGCACCTAAATGCGTCAAGCGTTTTCGTGTACCTTCCGTCATTTTCTCGTACCTCCCGCCTAAAGATATACACAACCCCAAGTCAGATAAAAATAATAGCTATTCGATTTTTCGGCGTCTGCGAGCAGGCTCTGGCCGCGGCTCGGGCAGCAGATACGATATATATGTGTAGCAGCCGTATCCATTCTGCCGCTCGTCTCGGTCCAGGATCACAGCTCCCGGCGGCGCTGTGATAGTCACATTGTCGTCGACCAGCTGCGACTCCCGCACAGGCTTGGCAAGGTTTCGGGATCCGACATAGCCTTTGTCACCGACCGCAATTACCTTTGATTCAGCGTCCGGGTTGCGCTCTCGTACCATGTACTGCGCGATCTCCATGAGATCATCGCGACCGTAGTGCTCGCTGTCCGAGAGCTGGGAGATCTCTATGTTGTCTCCCCACTCCCAAAGTGAGCGAATCAGCTCATAGTCCGCCCGGCCGGACGTGGCGTTGATGACCATGTGGAAATGATACCGCCTGGAGCCGTCGTCCTGGAGCTCATGTATCGCATAAACGTAGCGCAGCTCCTCCCCATCCGCACGCCGCCGAGCCCGCAGCCGGTCCATGAATCGAGCCATGATCTTCTTGCAGGCCTTGCGGTTTGGAGGCAGGTGAGCGTCATCAAAGCCGAGGGTGATCCACAGGTCGTGCCTTTTGAAATTGGCACAGAGCAGCAGCTGCAGCTGCTTCCACATCGCTTTGAAGTTCAGCTTCTGTCTTGCCGCGCTGCTGCACTTGGCTTTCTCCGCACGTTCTCTTGGAGAGTCCGCCGCCATGGCCTGGGTATAGCACACGCCGTACACGAGCCGACCGGCTGTCACCGTGATGAGGCGTTTAGTCTTTGCTATGGCGGCCGCCCCCCTTTACGCGCGAAGGCGAGGCCTCAGCCTCGCCTTCCCTTTTCTGTTGTTCCCTAGGCTGCCGAAACGAGCAGCCTTCCGGCCCGGCCGATCCCCTGGCTACGCACCAAGGGTGGTTAAGGATATCGCACACGGCGCTGCCGCCCGGCAGCCGGCGAAATGATTTGCAGTCAACACTCCGTCCGTCGGCGTCTGACGCAAGCCTAAACTTTATTCTTGGCACTGGCCTTCCTCCCATCTTCAGCGGCTTTTCGTGTTCGCACCCGATATGAGTACCCATCCCGCGACCGCCCGCAGCAAGCACAGTGTACTTTGTGCAGGAGCTGCTCCGCGTCGAGCTCGGTCACCTCTTCAAACTTCGGGCTGCAGGTCACGCACAGCGTGATATGACGTTCAGTTCTCACAAGGCAATCTCCCCTTCCGGTATGACGACATCCGGTATGTAATAATAATGGCCATCACCGCCGCCATGGCTCCGGCATAGCCCGTCCATGAGCGTATGCGCATGTACCCGCAAAGCGGCACATCGAGCCAGCAGCATGCGATCCAGCCAATGAGCTCGGACCACATCGCCCAGAACAGGCGGTCAATTTGTTTCACTGACAGCTTCATCGTTCGGCATATTGCGTTGAATATAGCCCATCTCGAACAGAGACTCGTCCGTAATGGAGCAGCTTTCCTCAAGGTTATCCGGACCATCACACACCGCGTTGAGCGCGCATTTGCCGCAGTCGAGGTATGTCTCCCGAGCCTTTGCGCAATTTCGGACTATGGCAGCGTAGTCAAATTTGTTCAATATGATTTTCATTTTCACTCATTGCCTTTCTCTTTCAGCCGCGCAACCGCCTCTTGCAACGCGTCCTCGTTAACAGGCCGCCATCGCCCACCGTCAACGTCGGTAAGCACGGGCATGGACAGCAGCTCCTCCGTAAGCGGGGCGCCCTGCCTTCCCATTGCCCCGCGCGGGCAACCTACGTAATCGATGAATAACTGTCCAAATTCGCCAAGCCGCTCTAGCACTGTCTCAAGTTCCTTCTCAGCCTCAATCAGCTCGCACAGACGGTCGATGACAAAGTAAGCGCCGAGGATATCCTTGATACGTGGCTCATAGTGCTCACAAGAGTACCCGCATCCACTCATTTTGAGGTCCTTACTAGAACGTTTTAGTGTATAAGCACACGCCTCAAAGTGGGCACAATCCCCGCAATGTTGAACCCGTTTCATTCTTATTCCTCCTGTGGCCCGCGCCACTCCCATTTACTCAAATCCATGCAATCGCGGCAATGGCAGGTGAGATTGCACTCCCGGCAATTATAACTACAGGTAACCGCCGACTCCCATTTGCACGAATCGCAATTAAAGGCGAATTTAAGATCGTTGACTGCCGCGTCCCGCTCCTTCTCAGCTTTCGCTGCTCTTGCCTCTGCTGCCTCTGCGCGTTCAAGCAGTTCCGGTATTAGCGGGCAATGAGCCGCTGGAACAGCCGTACAGAATCCGCCCACCGCCGTACAGTTCCCGTTGTCTGGGTGACGGTAATGACATTTGAGGCAATTTAGCTCGCGCCTTGCAGGTTCATCTTGGGGTTCAAAGCACGCTTCGTCGAATGTGCATGGCATATTGTTTTTTGTACATTTATCAAGTACTCTGTATTTGCAAAATGACACGCTTCTTTCCCCCTTCATACACCGCCTAAACGCTCCCCTCTCATCTGCACGGCCTTATCCCGCACGAGCTTGTCTATGACGCGTCCGGGTTCGCGGTAGCCGCAGAGCCGGGTGAGCTCTCGGATGTGCCAGGCAGTTTGAGGGGTGACGCGGACGATCAGCCGCACCAGGCGTTTATTCTTCGGCATTGGCTTCCTCCTCGGCGGGAGCTGCGTACAGCGGGCAATTTGCCCTGACCGTCTCTCCCGGCTTTACTTCCACGTCACACGATCCCTTTTTTGCGCAGTTATTACAGTTGCCTTTCGACATCAAGTCGTCGAAAGAATTCTTGTAAATCTCTGCGCGGTCCCAAGCCTCGGCTATTAACCAGCATGGGTCAACCATTCTGCGCAGCCCGCTTTTGATAAGCTCCTGAGCTGCCTCGTGGGTTTGACCCATCTGTTCATAGCACGGCTCGAGCAGAACGCAGTCGCTTATTCGTACGATATTGGGGAACGGATAGCCGTAAGGGGTGAGCTCACCTCGTATGTGATCCACGCCGCATACGGCCCATTTTTCACCCGACGGCACATGCAGCACGATGTCATTCGGCATTATCGTCGTCCGCTTCGCAGCTGACCGAGCTGACAGGGACTGAATAAGGTCGACTGCGTCGCGGATTATGGCGCAGCCGTGGAGGATGCAGTTGTGCTCACGCCCACAGCTAAGGCAGCGATGCGCGTCCTGCACCGATATGCGCTGCAAGTCTGAAATCACCTGCTCGCATCTTTCAGCGGTAATATCCATATTAGTTCTTCCTTTCAAGTCTGTTCGGCCGGTTCAGCTGCCCACTTGCAGCCAGCGCAGCCCGTTGGCGCACGCCCCAGTAGCGCATTTACACACATGCCGGTCAGTTCCGACAGTTCCAGCATATCTTCAAGAGCACAGCCTTCAAGTGAGCGTATATGCCCCAGGCGGCCTGGCCTTCCGGACATGAAGCGCTGTATATCTTCCTCGGACTCACAAAGGGCATAGGCGAACTTACTAATTGAGACACCTGCTTTTGAGCATGCATCAGCAAGATGTCGCCACCGCGCAGAAAACTCTTTTTTGTCGCCTATAAGGCAAGCAGAGCTTTTATCCGCTTCCGGATCCTCTCTGGAGCTTGTTGTTGCATGGCTTTGACCTGCAGAAGCATCCGCTTCCCTGCTAAGCTCAGACACGATAGCAGCCACAGATTGTGCAGTAGGCGTCCCTTTAGCCTTGCTTCTGACACTTGCCTGCTGCTCCTGAGGCAGCCGGGCGAGTTCATATGCCGCCGACTCGGAGAGGCTGCCGGTCTCGAATGCTTCCATCCACTCCGGGGAGAGGTTCTTGCGTATAACATCCAACCGCGCCAGGCGAGATGCCGATATCTGCATAGCCTCGGCCACGGCGTCACGCAGCCGGCCGGGGATCTCCACGCCCTGACTTTTCAGCTCGGCAAGCAGCTCTCTGTAGCGCTCCGCCTGGCGCATCGTATCCGCCGACGACATGACCCTTGTCGCACGGTTGGCCTCGATCAGCAGCAGCTCCTCTAGGACATCTGAGGCGGGCTCCCTGATAATGGCCGGCACTCGGTCCCAGCGCTCCGGCTCGGCCTTCGCCAGCTCACAAATTGCAAGGAACCGACGGTGTCCGGATATTATGCGGTAGTCTCCGCTGCCGTCGCGCACCGGCCTGACAATTATCGGCTCGATAAGGCCATTGAGCGCAATGCTGTCCGCGAGCTCATCTATGCTGCTCGTGTCATAGAAGTTTTTCTCGTTCTGCAGCAGCCGTTCTCGAGGAATGAAGGTTATGGCTGTCGCCTCGGTGTCCAATTTGGACACGTCCTCAGGCTTTATGTAATCAGATACTGAAAACGGCTTCTTCGCCATTAAACACCAGCCCCCTCGAGGTATTCTGCGACCAGAGCGCGATAGTCGCGGCCGGCGGAGCTGTAGCGGCTGTACTCATTGAGGGGCTGCCGAGCAAATGTGCTCTCGTCGACCTTGTCGCTGCGCCGGATGACCGTGCGAAACACGGGGACGCCGGAGTCTCGGAGCAGCGCTTCGCCCTGAACGACCGCCGGGCTGTTGTGCCACATCGTGACCAGGATGCCCGCCGTGCGTATGCCAGGACATATCCCCCGCACTCCGGAGATCTGCGTGAGCAGCTCACGCATACCAGACACGGAAAAGGCGTCGACCTTGACGGGGATTATAACGTCGTCTGAGGCCGCGATTGCCGCGACGCTGGCGGCCGTGAAGGACGGCGGGCAGTCGATGAGCACCAAGTCGTATGCTGCCTCGCCCGAAGTCCTGGCGTCCTCGTCGATGACGTCCAGGAAATCGCGCAGTCTGCCGGCTCCAACGCCCTTGCTGACGCTGGCGATGTCAGCGGTGATAAGCGATATATCCGAGGGCACGATATCGACGCCCTCGTGCGCCGTGCAGTAGATGCAGTCGTAAGGGTCATCCGCAAGCCCGTCCATTATGCAGGCGATCGTATTCGCGTCCTCGCCGATGCCGTAAAAGTGCGAGGCGTTGGCCTGCGGGTCGGCGTCGATAACAAGGACCTTTTTGCCGTAGTCCTCGGCAAAAATTGCCGCCATGTTTACGGTGGTGACGGTTTTACCGACGCCGCCTTTCAGATTCACGATGGATATTGTTTTCATTCGTCTGTATCCTTTCCTGGGCGTTGCCGCGCCCAATGAGATATGATTCACGGAACTTTCTGCCTCTCGGCATATAGAACTCGACGGTGTAGTATCTTCTTTCGGGATGTATGTACAGGATCCGCCCCCGCGTCGGCGGAAGAGCCGGACCTCTTTCGCCGCAGGTCGGCGCACGGCATACGCGATCACCTACTTGCATTGAGCCCTCCTAAAACGGCAGCGTCATTTGCTGCTCCTCCGGCGTTGCCGGTTTGAAGCGCGACGTGGACTTGATTTGATAGCTGGCACCCTTGTAAAAAAACTTCATGTGCTTCGGATAGAACCCAAGCCGGAAATGGCCGAGCTCCCCGTCCTTGTTCTTGGCAACGTTGAGCGTGCGATTGCCCGAAGGGGTCTCCTCGTCTTCGAGGTACAGGAGCATGACTATGTCTGCATCCTGCTCTATCTGTCCTGACTCTCTCAAGCTCGCCAGTGTCGGCGCGCTCCGCCTGCCCTTTTCGGGCCGGCTGAGCTGAGAGAGTGCAACAACTGTTATCCCCGTATCCCTGCCCAGCTGCTTGAGGGCAAGAGAGATATTTGTGATCTTCTCATACCTGTCCCGTCCGGATGCATTGAGCAACTGCAGATAGTCGATGAATATCACGTCATAGCGGCGGGAAAGCGATACTGCCCTGATATCCATCGGCGTCATGCCGGAGGCTTCTACGACCTCAAGGGGTATTCTGTCACTTCTTGCACCCAGGGCCTCGACTGCTTTGAGTTCGCCGTCGCTCAGGCGGCCGGATTTGATTGAGCCGAAGTCGACCTCCGCGGCATAGGCGATCATGCGGTCATACAGCTTTTTGTCGCTCGTCTCAAGTGAAAATATGCCCACGCGCTTCCGCTGTGTCTGGGCCATCTCGTAGGCAAACTGTGCAGCCAGCATTGTCTTGCCGGCTGAAGGATACCCGCCCAGTATTATCAGGTCGCCGGGCTCGGCAAACAGATTATCGTCGAGGGGCCTGAAATTCCACCGCAGGTATTGCGGGGCCTTGTGTTCTGATTGCCGCGCATGAAACTCGCATACACCATCAATGAACGGGACTATGCGCAGCCGGCTCCGCTTGGCCAACATCAGTGACAGCTGCTCTGCGCTGCTTCGGGCCTCGTCGATGTCGGCGGCGCTGACAATTCGCATGGCTGCGGCCTGCAGCTTGCCAAGCTGTACAGTATCGCGGACGATGGCGGTATATGCTTCCCAGTTGGCAGCTGTAGGCGTAGTGTTGAGGATCTCGCCTATGACTGGCCCATATGCTTCGCCGACCTCGGCCATCAGGGTAACAGGATCAACGGGCCGGCCCTCTGAAAACAGCTTGCAAACTCCCTTATACAGGCTCCCGAGAGCGCCGCTCCCGAAATCCTCCGGAGAGAGCCTCCGAACAACATCGCCGACGATTTCAGGGCTTATCAGCATGGAGCCGATCACGGACTGCCTGGCAGCGTTCAGCGTTTGTTCATTCACCACTCCTGCGTCCGCTCCCCTCCGCCGGGGGTGCGCTGGGTATGCGCTCCGGGTATTTTTGAGTAATCGTCGTTCCAAGGCTCGCTGTTGAGCCAGGTGGACGCATGAGGGATTATGCCGCGGCGCCATTGCTCGCTGCACATGTCCTTCTCAAGCGTCTGCGACATCAGCTTCAGGAGCTCGTCGTCGGGCTTGAGCTTGTCCCAGGCGCGCACCGCAGCCTTTCGGCCGGCGCCGTTTGGATATGCTTTCCAGAATCTTTCAAAGCACTCAGGTTTCCATGTGGGTGTTGATACCGTGCGTCCGCCCTTTTTGGAGCCGGCACGCGCATTTCCCCCCTCCGGGGGGACTATAGGGGGGTTAGTATTATCATGTATATATAATCTACTACTATTAGGGTGGACATTTTTGTCTAGACCCCCCTTGCCGGGGAAAAACGCGCCGGCATAAATCCGGCGCTCGCTTCCATTGTCAGTAGTTGCCATTTCGCAGCGTATAAACCCTGCCGCCTCCATCTGAGAAATCATCCTGCTGATGGTCCGCTCCGACACGCCGAGGACCCCCGCAAAATAGGTGTTCGTCGCCCAGCAGTAACCGTCCTCGCCTATGAGGGCGGAGAGCTCTGCATAGAGCAGCTTCGCTGTGGACGACAGCTCCTCGGAGTATCTAACCTCAGAGGGCAGCTGTGCCCAGTAACTGCGCCGTACTTCTGGCATAGTACACACTCCCCTCTTGCATTTTGCGAGATATCGGATATAATGGACTTACATTCGTCTGTGTCTCTGGCATGGACTGCGTCGTACCGGTTGCCGCCGGTGCGGCGCTTTTTTTGTTCTTGCACATAGTTCACACCACTTTCATTCCCGGATAGTACTCCGGTACTTCTTCCACTCCGATGCGCGGGCGCCCAGGGCCTCGCTTGCGCTTCGTTGCAGTTGGGGTCTGCTTCGGGGACTCGGGCTGTGCCGAGGATGCCGGCGCCGCCGGTACGTAACGTATCGCTTCCTGCTTGATGGATTCCAGGTATGCCTCTACATCCGCTTCGGAGAATCGCATGGTCGAGCCCATGACATAGTAGACGCCGATGCGCCGGGTCTTGGCCAGGCGATAGACCGTTGACTCAGAGACACCGAGCCTCTCGGCTACTTCCTTTTTGGTCAGCATTTTTTACCTCCTTTGCAAACTTGAGGGACATGGCGGCCTGAATAATGTCGTCAAGCTCATCCATGATATCGTCATACGCTCCGCGCTCCTGCGCGTCGATCTTCCCGTCCTCGGCGATCTCTATCAGGTCGTCGAGACGTTCTTTCCGGCCGAAGTCCCGCAGCCTGCGCAGCAGCGACAACACGGCCTGCGGCAGCTCCGTGACCTCAATGTCCGGGATAATGCCGGGGGCTCCGAGACTGTCGACGAGATACCAGTAGGCAAGCACCTGCTGCCCTGTGACGTCCACCATACGGACAACGGCCTCGCTCGATATCTGCTGCTCGCCGAGCTCCCAGGCCGCCACCGTGCGGACAGAATAGCCTAGGGCTTCCGCCCAGCGCTCCTGGGTCATGCCTGCAATGCCTCTGCCGATTCGCGCGATATTCCTGCGGTCGCGGCTCATTGTGTCAGGCCTCCTTTCGGCATAAGCTGGAATCATCATCGTACAGCATGATCGTGTCTCCGTAGGCCGCCATGTCATACAGGTCGTCTATTGTGCAGCCGAGGCTGGCTGCAATTATCGGCAGCTTGTCGGCTGACGGGAACACAGTCCCGGCTTCCCAATAGTGAACAGCAACTAAGGTAACACCGCATCGGCGTGCCAATTCTGCAAGCGTCAGGCCGCGGGCAATGCGCAGCGACCTAATGTTCATTCTTGGTTTTTCCATAAATTCATCCCTCCCCCCTTGCCTCACAACCGTCCATCGTGTTATGATAGGCGCGAAGCTAAATTGTGTTTAAACTATAAATCATCAATTGATGATTGTCAATGGCAATTCATCGATAAATGATTTTTTGTGCAAATTGCGACTTCTTTCATTAGAAAAAGGAATTGTGCAACATGGACAAAGACGCTGTCATATGGAGAATACAGAATTACTGCAAATTACGCGGGGTTAAACCAACCGTAGCCTGTGAAGCGTCTGGCGCTGGTCGTAACTTTATCGGCGATATTCGGTCCGGAAAAAACCCCGGCATTGACCGTTTTGAAATGTTGGCTGATTATCTTCATGTAACAGTTTCGCAGCTGCTGGGGGAGGAAACAAAAAAAGAGCCCGACGGCGAGAATGCCGTCGAGCTCCCTGATCCTCTTGATGCGCAGCTTATGGACCTGTTACGCCGGGCTGATCCTGAGACGAAGTCTGCGATGCTTGTTCTTTTACAGCAGCGGAAAAAAGACGAATAAACTCACGTTTTTCATTGTCCGACAGTGTGGCAAACAGTGCAATGATTTGGTCATCCAGATCAGAGGGCATTTTTCCGGCTCCTTTCCGACCCGGTCCCGTGTCTTATTGGTACCGAAGTGAGTATAGCATAATATTACAACCTTTGCATTATGTGGAGGTGTAGCAAATGGAGAAGGCAAAAAACATTGTCCTCGTGATCTGCGGTATTATGCTGTTCTTTGGTTCGCAGGCGGCAAACGCTTTTTGGCTGTATATTTTTGCTTGGCTGGCAGGCATCATTATGTTAATTGCCGGTATCGTTGGCTTGGCGCAAATGGGGAAGAAAAGGCGTGAGGCCGAAGCCCTCCGTGAGCTTTTTGCCGCGAGTGAGCAAGCTGAGACTAAAAAACCGACCAAGCTCTCCGAGGACTCAAATGAGCTCAAAACAGAGTCAGAGCTAACACACACCGAGCCACCAACAGAAGGAGTATATTTAAAGACAACAATTCCAAAGCGAATAGGCAACTGTATTCAGGCATATTTCTATCCTGATGTGCCGCTTCTCCTACTTGACAATGCTGATAGCATTTTAGACAAAATGGTGCACTTAGGCAATACAGAGTGCTGTGCTTCACAAGAGGACGCCCAAATTGTCCTCCGTTATGATGGAGAGATATTTGCCGAACTTTTGGACCGTGAGGACATGGTGGAGGATTGGCTGCTGCACGATGACCCATTTATTATCGGCTTGAGTTCGTTCGATGGCGACAATACCGCAACTGCATACATAGCATTCTTCCGAGACGAAGAGAAAAGGCTCGCCTCACGCGAAATGCGTGTATACAAATTGACGCATTATGCAGATGAGATAGGACAGATAGGGCTCATAGATGCGGAGCCAGGTGACAAACTTAAGCTACGTGCAACTTATGACAGCGATTCATATGAGGATTGCGTAGAAGTATCAAATGGCTGCACAATCGGACGGTTACCCAAAAGCGCTGCAAGCAGGTATCTAGCCATTGGGGCCGGCGGTGCATTCATTGATCATCTTGAATACGATGAACGTCAGGGCCTTGATGTGCCTTTCGTAAGAATATATTGGTGACTATCTTTACGTGTCCAATTTGGACACCTGAGCCGCTCTGAAGAAGGGCGGCTTACCTTTAGGCGGAGTGCTATGGGATACTTGAAGAAAAAAGTCAAAGACGAGCGCGGGGTTTGGGTGCCTGTGTATGCCAACACGCCGGAGGAGCTCGAGGCAAAGGTCGCCGCCAGACTCGTGCAGATCGAGGAGGCCAAGGCTCTCGCGGCCAATCCGTATGTTTACCAGGTTGCCGCTGACTGGTACGCCACGACCACACAGCGCAGCTTTAAGCGCCGGGAGGATTACCGCAACGCCATCAACAGGCACATCTGTCCCGTGATAGGGCAGATGCACATATCCGAGGTCTCCGCCGCCGACGTCGCCTCTGTAATGGCCGCGGCCGACGGGTACAGCCGCAGCCTGCAGGACAAGATCGCCAGCACGCTCCGGCAGGTGTTCGCTTACGCCGAAGAGAGGGAATATATAGCGGAGAGCCCGTGCGACAAGCTGAAGGCTGGCGGTAAGAAGCCCTCCGAGAAAAACGCACTGACGCCCGAAGAGCAGTCCACGCTGCTGCGCGTTGTCGCCGGCCAGCCGATAGAGGGCTTTGTCCGGCTCGGTCTGTTCGCCGGGCTGCGCCGGGAGGAGATACTCGGGCTCATGTGGGACTGCGTCGTCCTGGATGGGCCGGCGCCTCACGTCAAGGTGCGCCGGGCACTGCGCTGGGAGCACAACCGCCCAGTCGTCTCTGACGCGCTCAAGAGCTATGCATCCCGCAGGGACGTCCCTATACCCCCGCAGCTGTCAGACTGGCTGAGGGAGCATCAGGCGGCCTCAGGCTATGTGATTTGCACCGAGGCCGGTCAGCCGTGGTCAGAGGCTAGTTTTAAGAGCGCCTGGGGATATATTAAGCGCCGGCAGGTGGGCACAGTGTCGCGGCAGCGCCTGGATCCGAAAACCGGCAAGCTGTGCAAAGTCCAGGTAGAGAAAAAGCTCGGCGACAAAGTCCCGAACTCTGCGCTGACTATCGAGATTGACTTTCCTGTCACGCCTCACATATTGCGGCACACCTACGCGACCAGTCTGCTCATGGCCGGCACCAACATCAAGGTCGTCCAGCACCTGCTGGGACACGAAAAAGTGGACACGACGCTCAACATATATACCCACCTCATGGAGCGCAGCGCCGAGGCAAATATCGGAGCCGTATGCGCCGCTTTTGGAGGCAACAGGGGATAATATTGGGGATATTTTTCCCGGTAGCATTCTGTATGCATTGATATTCCAGCATTTCTGACATTATAGCCATTGCTTCACACGCAGGAGGTCACTGGTTCGAGTCCAGCAGTCTCCACCACATAAAATCGGGGTCTTCCGACCCCGGTTTTTGTTTTTTCAGGGTATAAATATCCCCGGGACGGCGTGGTCCCGGGGATATTTCATTCTCCGCAGCGCTCGGCGAAGAGGGCGGCGAGGCGGGGGAGGTCGGAGGGGGCGGAGGCGAGATAGGCGGCGGGGGCCAGCTCCTCCCGGCTGCCGTAGCCGTAGAGGCAGCCTATGGCGGGGACGCCGCCGCGCTGCGCGGCCTCCATGTCGTGCCTCCGGTCGCCCACCACGGCGAAGGGGCCGGGGTAATGCCCGCGCAGGCGCTCGAATATCTCGTACTTGGGCCGGTAGCCAAACTCTTCGGCGCAATAGAGGCCCTCGAAATATTGCTCCAGGTGGAACTGTTCCGTGTGAGCTTCGAGATACGAAACGGGGCAGTTGCTCAGCAGCACCAGGTGGAAGCCGCGTCGCCGCAGCTCCGCGAGCGCCTCCGGCACGCCGTCATAGAGCTTTGCCTCGCCGCGGCGAACCAGCTCGAGCATGTTGTCCCCCACCAGCTTGGTGCACTCCCGCTTTTCCTCTTCGCCTATGTTCATGGCGAAATAACCCCACATCTCGTCCGGCGTCATGCCTATGCAGGGGCGCAGCTCCTCCTCGCTGAGCGTCCGGGGCTCCGTCAGGCCCTTGGCGGCCAGGTTGTCCCAGGCGAGCTGCACGGACGGGGCGTAGATCTTCATGCTGTCGTGCAGCGTGCCGTCGTAGTCAAAGAGCAGGTTCGGCATCTCAGGCCTCTATCTCCCGGAGCAGATTCACCATCTCGATGGCGCCCTGGGCGCACTCCGCGCCCTTGTTGCCCGCCTTGGTGCCCGCGCGCTCTATGGCCTGCTCGATGGTGTCCGTGGTCAGGACGCCGAACATGACGGGGATGCCGCTCTTGAGCGAGACGGACGCCACGCCCTTGGAGACCTCGCTGCACACGTAGTCGTAGTGGCTGGTGCTGCCGCGGATGACCGCGCCCAGGGCGATGACCGCGTCGTACTTGCCGCTCTCGGCCATCTTGGAGAGCACCAGCGGGATCTCGAACGCGCCCGGCACCCAGGCGACGGAGATGTCTTCCGGCTTCACGCCGTGGCGGAGCAGGCCGTCCTCGCAGCCGCTCAGCAGCTTGGAGACGATGAACTCGTTGAACCTCGCCGCGACGATGCCTATCTTTATGTTCTCGGATACGAGCTTGCCTTCATAGACCTTCATTTTCATTTCCTCCGTTTATAAATTATAGATTATTTCAGTAGTTGAGTATGTGGCCCATGCGCTGCTGCTTGGTGCGCAGGTAGAAGAGGTCCTCGCGCGTGGCCTCGACCTGGATGGGCACGCGCTCGACTATCTCGAGGCCGAAGTCCGAGAGCTGATACACCTTGTCCGGGTTGTTCGTGAGCAGGCGCATGGTGCGCACGCCGAGGTCGCGGAGTATCTGCGCGCCGGTCCAGTACTCGCGCAGGTCCGGGGCGAAGCCGAGCTTCACGTTGGCGTCCACGGTGTCGAAGCCCTGCTCCTGCAGCTCATAGGCCTTGAGCTTGTTGATGAGGCCGATGCCGCGGCCCTCCTGGCGCATGTAGAGCACCACGCCGCGGCCCTCGCGCTCTATCTGCTGCATCGCTGCCGCCAGCTGCTGGCCGCAGTCGCAGCGGCAGGAGCCGAACACGTCGCCGGTCAGGCACTCGCTGTGGACGCGGCAGAGTATGTTCTTGCCGTCGCCGATGTCGCCCTTCACCAGCGCGACGTGGTGCTCGCCGGTGAGGTCGCTGACGTAGCCGCGGATCTGGAACTCGCCGTAGCGCGTGGGCAGCTTGGCGCTCGCCTCGCAGAACATGTGCTTGTCGTGCAGGCGGCAGTAGTCCTGCAGCTCCTTTATGGAGATGACCTTGAGGCCCCACTCCGCCGCCTTCTCGAGCAGCTCCGTGGTGCGCATCATGGTGCCGTCGTCGCGCATTATCTCGCAGCAGAGGCCGCACTGCCTGAGCCCCGCGAGGCGGCAGAGGTCCACCGTCGCCTCCGTGTGGCCGTTGCGGGTCAGCACGCCGCCGCGGCGCGCCGTCAGCGGGAACACGTGGCCGGGACGGCGGAAGTCCTCCGGCTTTGCGTCCGGGTCCACGCACTTGCGGCAGGTGTAGCCGCGCTCTTCGGCCGAGATGCCCGTACTTGTGTCCACGTGGTCGATGGACACGGTGAAGGCCGTGCAGTGGTTGTCCGTGTTCACCTTCACCATCTGCTCCAGGCCCAGGGAGGCCGCTATCTCCTCGCTCATCGGCGTGCAGATGAGGCCCTTGGCGTACTTGGCCATGAAGTTCACGTTCTCCGTCGTCGCGAACTCGGCGGCGCAGATCATGTCGCCCTCGTTCTCGCGGTCCGGGTCGTCTATGGATATTATTATGCGCCCCGCGCGCAGCTCGTCAAGAGCCTCTTCAACGGTGCAGAAACGGTCGTCCATGTTTTTTGCTCCTCCTTTTTGTATCAGAAGCCGTTCTCGGCCAGAAATTTCAAACTGATGCCGCCCTGCCGCTCCGGCTCCGGGGCCGGGCGCAGGAGTTTTTCAACGTACTTGCCTATGATGTCCGTCTCGAGGTTCACGGTGTCGCCCGCGCGCTTTTTGCCGAGCGTCGTCACCGCCGCCGTGTGCGGGATGAGCGAGACGGAAAAGCTCGTATCGTCCACCGCCGCCACCGTGAGGCTGATGCCGTCGATGGTGATGGAGCCCTTTTCGACGATGCAGCGCAGCAGCTCCGGCGCGGCGTATATCGTGTACCAGAGCGCGTTGTCGTCCGGGCGGACGGAGGCGACCTTGCCGGTGCCGTCGATGTGTCCGGAGACGATGTGCCCGCCGAAGCGGCCGTTCGCGGGCATGGCGCGCTCGAGATTCACGCGGCTACCCGGTATCAGGGCGCCGAGGGATGAGCGGTTGAGCGTCTCGTGCATGACGTCCGCCGTGAAGCCGCCGTCGTCCAGGCTTGTGACCGTGAGGCAGACGCCGTTGACCGCTACGCTGTCGCCGATCTTGAGGTCAGAGAGCACCTCGGACGCCCCTATGCTCAGCACGGCGGAGGCGGCGCCCCGCCTGACGGCACGGATGATGCCCAGCTCCTCAACTATTCCCGTGAACAAGGCCCTCGACCTCCCCTTCCAGCAGTATGTCCCCGCCGAGGCGGCGGATGCTTATGTCCCTGAGCCGCACGGCTCCGGCGGGTTCCTCCACGCCCCGGCCGCCGACGGGCGACTTCGCCCCGGCTCCGCCGAAGAGCTTGGGCGCGATATAGGCCTGGACGCGGTTTACGATGCCGCTCTCGAGGGCCGTCCAGTTGAGCGTGCCGCCGCCCTCGAGCAGGACGCTGTCTATGCCCTCGGCGCCGAGGCGGCGCATGAGCTCGGTGAGGTCGGGCCGCCCGCCGCGCTCCGGGAGCGTCCAGACCCGGCAGCCCGCGGCCTCGTAGGGGGCGGCGGCCTCCTTGTCCGCGCTGACCGTGGCGAGGATGGTCGGTATCTCCCGCGCGGTGGCGACGATGCGGCTCGTCAGCGGGGTGCGCAGGTGAGAGTCGCAGATGACGCGGACGGGGTCGCGCCCGCCCTCGATGCGGCAGTTGAGCATCGGGTCGTCCGCGAGAACGGTGCCGACCCCGGCCATGATGGCCCGGTAGCGGCTGCGGTCGCGGTGCACCTGCTCGCGCGCGGCTTCGCCGGTTATCCACTTCGACTTGCCCGAGCAGGTGGCGATCTTGCCGTCGAGCGTCATGGCATATTTCATGACCACATAGGGCAGGCCGGTGGTGATGTAGTGGAAGAACACGTAGTTGAGCGCGTCGCACTCGGCCTTGAGCACTCCCGTCTCGACCTCCACGCCCGCGCGGTGGAGGATGTCGATGCCCTTGCCCGCGACGAGGGGGTTCGGGTCGTCCGAGCCGACGACGACGCGGGCGATGCCCGCCTCAAGGATGGCGTCGGTGCAGGGCGGCTGGCGGCCCTGGTGACAGCAGGGCTCGAGCGTGACGTACATCGTCGCTCCCGCGGGGGACTCCGTGCAGTGCGCAAGGGCGTTGCGCTCCGCGTGCGCCTCGCCGCAGCGCTCGTGGAAGCCCTCGCCGATGACGCGCCCGTCCTTGACGACGACGACCCCGACCATGGGGTTCGGCGAGGTCCAGCCCACGCCGCGCCCGGCGAGCTCGAGGGCTCTGCGCATATATTCTGTGTCGGTCATATTTCGCCTCCGGAAAAACAAAAATGCCCTGAACAAGCTGTTCAGGGCTCCATTCCGGCGGCGCTTCGCGTGCAAAGGGCGTCCCGCTGAGGGGACAAAAAAACTCCGGAATGGCATCCATTCCAGAGCAAATCAATTGCACAGCTTTCGCTGCGTGAAAAGATTTTCTTTCATCCAGACTGTACTGTCGGCTTCGGAATCGCACCGAATCATACCTTGCGGCTCGTGGGCTATACCACCGGTGGAGAATTTCACTCCGCCCTGAAAATCCTGTTCGATTGCCGTCAGTATACGCCCCTCCGCGGCGTCTGTCAAGCGCCCCGCGCAAAAAATGCGCCGGGCCCGAAGAAGGGACTGTAAATGGTTTGAAATGCGCCGCATAGTATGCTATACTCGCAGTACTTTGGAAAGAGGTGCTCATATATGGATATAGTGGTGCTCTGCGGCGGGCTCTCGCCGGAGCGGAACGTCTCGCTCTCCAGCGGGACCAAGATTGCCTCCGCGCTCATGGAGCTCGGGCACAGGGTCGTGCTCTGCGACATGTTCTTCGGCCTCGAGGACTACCCCGGCACGCTCGAGGGCATATTTGAAAATCCCCCCGCGCTCGGCGGGACGCGCATCGACGAGACCGCCCCCGACCTCGAGGCGGTCAGGGCCTCCAGGAAGCTCAAGTCCGAGTCCATGTTCGGGGACCGCGTGCTCGAGCTTTGCGCGATGGCGGACATAGTTTTCATGGCCCTGCACGGCCGCTGCGGCGAGGACGGCAAGGTCCAGGCCGCCTTCGACCTCCTGGGCATCAAGTACACCGGCAGCGGCCACCTCGGCAGCGCCATTGCGATGGATAAGGACCTCACCAAGCGCGTCGTCGCCCCCCTCGGCGTGCTCACGCCCGAGTGGAAGCTCTATGACGCCCGCACGCTCGACCCCGAGGCCGTCTGCGCCGAGGCCGCGCTCCCCTGCGTCGTCAAGCCCGTGGACTCCGGCTCGAGCATAGGCGTAGACATCGCGCACACGCGCGAGGAGCTGCTGCGCGCCCTCGATTCCGCCCGCGCCGAGGGCGGCGCCGTGGTCGTGGAGCGCTACATATCCGGGCGCGAGATTCAGATAGGCATACTCGACGGCGCGGCCCTGCCCAGCATCGAGATACGCCCGCTCACCGGCTTTTACGACTACAAGAACAAGTACCAGCCCGGCGCGGCGGAGGAGATAACCCCCGCCCCCATCCCCGCCGAGGCCGAGGAGCGCCTCGCAAAGGCGGCGCTCACCGTCTATAACGCGCTGGGCCTCGCCGCCTACTCGCGCGCGGACTTCATACTCGACGAGGCGGGGAACTTCTGGTTCCTCGAGATAAACACCCTCCCCGGCATGACGCCCACAAGCCTCGTGCCCCAGGAGGCCGCCGTGCTCGGCATCTCCTACGCCGAGCTCTGCCAGAGGATAATAGACGCCTCTATGGAGAAGTACGCATGATAGGCATGACGGTAGCAAAGGTCGCGGAATACACCGGCGGCACGCTCCACGGCGGCGGGGCGGAGCGCGCGGTGACCGGCGCGGTGCGGGACAACCGCGAGGTCGCGCCCGGGCTGATGTTCTGCGCCCTGCCCGGCGCAAGGCGCGACGGGCACGAGTTCATCGCCGCCGCGCTCGAAGCCGGCGCGCCCTGTTGCCTCGCGCAGAGGGTGCCCGAGGGCGTCTCCGGCCCGGTCGTCACCGTGCCCGACGTGGCCCAGGCCATGGCCAGGCTCGCCGCGCGCTGCCGCGAGGCCGTGAAGGTCCCCGTCGTCGGCATCACGGGCAGCTCGGGCAAGACCACCACCAAGGAGATGGTCGCCTGCGTCCTCGCGCGGAGGTTCAACACCCTGCGCACTGAGAAGAATTTCAACAACGAGCTCGGCGTCCCGCTCACCATCTTCCGCATAGGCCCCGAGACTGAGGCCGCGGTCATCGAGCTCGGCATCAGCCACTTCGGCGAGATGCACCGCCTCGGCGCGATGGCGAGGCCGGACATCGCCGTCTATACGCTAATAGGCCGCTCCCACCTCGAGGCCCTCGGCGACCGCCCCGGCGTGCTCCGGGCCAAGACCGAGCTGCTCGACGAGATGCCGCGTGACGGCCTCGTCGTGGTAAACGGCGACGACGACCTGCTCACCTCGCTCCGGTGCGAGCAGCGCAAGCTCACCTACGGCCTCGGCAAGGGCTGCGACGTGCGTGCCGAGGACTACCGCTGCCTCGGCGCGGAGGGCTCCGAGTTCACCGTCGTGAGCGGGGCGCACCGCATAGAGACCCGCGTCGGAGCCTTCGGGCGGCACATGGTCTACGCCGCGCTCGCCGCCGCCGCGGTGGGCATTGAGCTCGGCGTGCCGGACGCCGACATCGCCGCGGGCATTGCGGACTACCAGCCCGTCGGCCGCCGCGCCAGCGTCATCAACACCGGCTGCCTCACGATAGTCGACGACTGCTACAACGCGAACCCGGACTCCACGCAGATGGCCATACTCTCCGCCGCCGACCTCGGCGGACGGCTGGTGTGCGTGCTCGGCGACATGCTCGAGCTCGGCGAGCACAGCGAGGAGTTCCACCGCGAGACCGGCCGCGCCGCGCTCGACGCGGGCGCACTGCTGCTGACCGCCGGGCCGCTCTCCGAGGCGATGGGCGGGCGGCACTACGCGAGCAAGGCCGAGCTCATCGCGGACCTTCCCCACCAGCTCCGGCGCGGGGACACGGTGCTCGTGAAGGCCTCGCACTCCATGGCCTTTGAGGATATAACCGAGACGCTGAAGGCACTTGAGCTCTAACTCTAAGGAGGCTGAGATAAATGTCGGTTAACATAACTCCTTTCGGCGCCCTCCCCGACGGGGGCGAGGCGCGGTGCGTCGCGCTCTCCGGCGGCGGGATAGAGGCGGAGGTGCTGACCTACGGCGGGGCGCTGCGCTCGCTGAGGGTACCCTCGCGCCGGGGGCCGCTGGACGTGGCGCTGGGCTTTGACAGTCTGGAGGCGTACCGGGCGCAGACGGGCTTTTGCGGGGCCATCGTGGGCCGCTGCGCGAACCGGATAGGCGGCGCGCGCTTCACGCTAGGCGGGCGGGAGTACCTGCTGCCGAAAAACGAGGGGGAGAACCATCTCCACGGCGGCCCGGCGGCCTTTGACAAGCGGATTTGGACGATTGAGGACGTGAGCGACTCCCGGCTGGTGCTCTCGCTGGTGAGCGCCGACGGCGACGCGGGCTATCCCGGGCGGCTGGACGTGCGGGTGACGTACACGCTTGCGGACGGGGCGCTAGCGATAGACTATCGCGCGGTGTCGGACGCGGACACGGTGTGCAATCTGACGAGCCACGCATATTTCAATCTCTCGGGCCACGGCTCGGGGCCGGTGAGCGCGCAGCGGGTGAGCATATTCGGCGACGCGTATACGCCGACGGACGCTGCGCTGATACCCACGGGCGCAATTGAGCCGGTGGAGGGCACGCCGATGGACCTGCGCGCGGGCGTGGTGATCGGCGAGGGTGCGGACGTTCCCTTTGAGGCGCTGAGGCTGGCGGGAGGCTTTGACCAGAACTGGGCCGTGAGCGGCGAGGCCGGGACTCTGCGCCCCGCGGCGCGCGCCGTCTCCGACGAGACGGGCGTGTGCATGGACGTGCTGACGACGCAGCCGGGCGTGCAGTTTTACAGCGGGAACGGCATGGACGGCTTCCCGAGGGGCAAGGGCGGAGCGCCCTATGCCCGCCGCTGGGGCTTCTGTTTGGAGACGCAGGCCTTCCCGGACGCCGTTAACCATCCCAACTTCCCCTCCCCCGTGCTGAAGAAGGGTGCCGAATATCACCATCGCACAGTTTTCCGCTTCTCGGTGATTTGACCTGCGCGAAGCGCGATTCAAAGTTTCGCCCGCCTTTTCAAAGGCGGCGGGGTGCAGGGGCGGAGCCCTTGCCCGCGCTCCGCAGAGCGCGGAACTCTCT
>ERZ827478.483-NODE-483-length-40610-cov-8.749525_pt1 | contig 40610 bp, 65 predicted proteins | sample MGYA00519705_ERZ827478 | MGnify/ENA primary metagenome ERZ827478 (study PRJEB31778, sample SAMEA3449318) | human gut metagenome | biome: human gut; feature: human-associated habitat; material: faeces | place: United Kingdom | collected 2010/2012 ...
CAGCTGCGCGTACAGCGGAATATCGCTCGCCATCGAGAGTGAAGCCTTCAAAATCGGATTTTCTTCCATTTCTGCCTCCCCGGACACAAATCGGGTCATCCCGTTTTGTCCTATTGGTGCCGATTGTATCACAAACATTTGGTACATTCCAGTCCCTACGGCACTTTTTCCGCAAATTCAGCAAAACGGCAGAAAAACGCCTGTTTTCTTGCCCTTTTGCCCAATCGGGAACAGGCGGCACAGCAAAGGAAGCAGGCAGCCCGATTGGGCCACCTGCTTCCTTATGTACAAACGGGATGGGCTTAGAACTTGGGCTTCTGGGCCTTGACCTGCGGCTCCTGACCGTTGCAGACGGCAACGATGTCGTTGGCGACGGAAGTGCAGCAGTTGAGCACGCTCTGCTCGGTGGTGGCGGCCATGTGCGGGGTCATGATGACGTTGTCGAGGTTGAACAGCTCGCGGCTGGACTCCTGAATGGGCTCATGCTCGAACACGTCGAGACCGGCCTGGAACAGCGTGCCGTCCTTCAGGCACTCGACAAGCTCGTTCTCCTTGATCAGAGCACCGCGCGCGCAGTTGATGAAGGAAGCGGTGGGCTTCATCCAGCTGAACTGCTCACGGCCGATGGAGTGCTCGGTGGAGGGAACGACAGGCAGATGCACGGACACGAAGTCGGCCTGCTCCCAGACCTCCTTGGCGGTGGCCTTCAGCTCGCACAGATCGCCGATCTTGTCCTGCGTGAGGTACGGATCGTAGCCGATGACGTTCATGCCGAAGCCGTACTTGCACTTCTGCATGGCGAGCTGGGAGATACGGCCGCAGCCGATCATACCGAGGGTCTTGCCGCCGAGCTCATAGGTGTGCTCCATGCCCATGCGGACAAGGAAGTTGCCGCTGCGGAACTGACGGTCGACATAGGTGAAACGCTTGGCGCACATGAGCATCAGCATGACGGCGTGCTCGGCGACGGCGTTGGCGTTGCCGGCAGGCGCGTAGACAACGGTGATGTCCTTGGCGTGGGCGTGGTCCATGTCGATGTTATCGAGGCCGGCGCCCTGCTTGCCGATGACCTTGAGGTTCTTGCAGGTGTCCATCATCTTGGCGGTGATGGGCTCGGTGCGGCACATGATGGCGTCGGGCTGGAACTCGGCGAGCTCCTTGACGTAGGTCTCCTCGTCGTTATGGCTGCACAGCTTCACTTCAAAGTCGTTGGACTCGAAGATGTGCGTGGCCACCTCGTTGAGCTCGATGGTGTAGTAAACTTTGAACTTTGCCATGATAAAGATCTCCTCTCAAATTTTTATTTATTGAATTGCCAAATGATTTCATACGGTTTCTTCATTATACCTTGCGCTTTGCACAAAAGCAAGCGATTTTCAGAAAGATTTGCAAGAACTTATTCAAATAATTGAACAGCATCTTTCATTTTGACGATTTGCCGTCATGTCTTTCCCCCGTTTTCTGCAATTTTCGCTGCAAAACAAAAAAGGACATAAAAGGCGCTTGACAAGCTACTACATATGTAGTATATAGTTATCAACGACAAATGTAGTAGATCATCTAAGGAGGTCAACCCATGGACGATAAGAAGAGACTGCCCGACGCGGAGCTTGCCGTGATGCAGGCTATCTGGGCCGTCGGCGGCGAGGTCAGCCGCGGCGATCTCGACGGCGCGCTGCTCCCTTGTGCAGGAGACGCACCACCCGGTCCGACTCGACAGCGGCTTGAAGGTCTCCCTGCCGCACTTGGGGCAGAGCCAGCGCTTGCGGAGTGAGAGTCCGTAACGCATCGCTTGCATCTTCACCGCGCCGACCGTTTTGCCGAGTGCCTCGGCTATCGCCTCTGGGCCGTCCCCGGCGTGCTCCTCGAGGTAGCGGACTTCGTTGCTCGTCCACGTCATTACGCCAGGCGTCCCTTCCAAGACTTGAAGCGGCGCTGCAACTTCCGGCGCGTGATGTCGAGCCTCTGGTTACGGGGCATTACGCCACCGCCTTCTTGATAAGGCGCTCGTTCGAGCGAGCCATGAGGTAGTCGAGGCTGCAGTCGAAGATGTCGGCCATCGAGATGAGCACCGTGCTCTTGATGGGCGTACGACCGGCCTCCCAGTCCTTCACCGAGTCGCGGGAAACCTCGAGCTCGTCGGCAAGGTCCTGCTGGGACATGCCCAAGCGGACTCGCTCCGATGCGATGTTGTTCTTCATCCTTGTCTCCTTTCTGATTAAGTGCCCGTTTTGGGTACCTCATGAGGGAACTATACCACCATTATGTGGATGTAGCAAGAAGATATATTGATAAAAGTCCACATTTTGGGTATCTTCGTGCTAAGGCAGAAAGGAGCGCGGCCATGGAACTCAAGCTATACAGGCGCATGAACGGCCTCACCCAGGAGCAGGTAGCCGACTACCTCGGTATCCCGAAAAAGACGTACCAGAACTACGAGCGCGAGGTCCGCGACCCTGACTCGGACGTTCTCTGCACTTTGGCTGACCGCTATGGAATCACGCTCGACGAGCTGGTCGGGCGGAATGACGACGGTCCCGACCTTGCGCTCATCTCCAATGACGAGCGTGACCTCATTGACACATATCGAGGGCTAACCGCGCCCTATAAGAAGGTTCTATTGGTGACCGCCCACGAACTGCGGGCGGCACAAGGGAAGGAGTAAGAGATGATCACACGCAGGACGTTCCTGGCCGCCATGGCCACGGCCTCGCTCATCCCGTTGGCGGGGTGCTCGAGCGGGCAGCAGCCCGGTTCCGGGCAGCAGTCCTCCGGAGAGGCGAAGGAGGTCGAGGCGAAAAATGGCCCCGAGCCGCTGGAGATAACGGAGTCCGGCTGGTCAGTGGTCGGCGACGGGTGGGTCTATTACGGCTTCGCGCTGAAGAACCCCAACAAGGACGTCGAGGCCCAGATGCCTACGGTGACGATAACGGGCAAGGCCGAGGACGGCTCCATCGTCTTCTCCGACAAGCAGACCCTGTTCGTCGTCCTCCCCGGTGAGACCGTACACTACGGTTTCCAGGCGGGAAACGGCACCGCCCCCGCAACGGTCGAGTTTAAGGCGAATGAGCCGAGCTGGGTAGACAGCCAGACGCTGGACGAAGACGTCTTTACCGTATCGAACACGGCGGAGGTACCGGACTCGTACGGCGGCGTCTCGTACACAGGCGAGTTGACCGCCAACTACGATCTGGACAAGAAGCAGTACAGCCAGGTCGCCGTCTCCGTGATTGCTCGCGACGCCTCCGGGGCCATCAACTACGGAAACACGACGTTCGTCGATACCCCGTCCAAGGGCGAGTCCGAGCCGTTCGAGATTTCCTGCTTCAATATGCCCGAGCACTCCTCGTTCGAGGTATACGCCCAGGTCTGGTAGCGGCAAAGTGAAACCCCGCAGGTCGAAGCGCGCCAACGCTGCTGCGGGGTTTACCAGATAGCCGCCCGTTTGGAGGGCATCCTAGATTATGCCAGAAGATATAAAGACCGCCGTCATATACGCCCGCTTCTCGTGCTCGAAGCAGCGCGAGGCCTCGATTGACGACCAGCTGCGCGTCTGCCGCGACTGGTGCGCGCGCGAGGGCTATGCCATCGTCGGTGAGTACTCCGACTACGCCATGAGCGGCCGCAGCGACGACCGCCCGCAGTTCCAGAAGATGATAGCGAACGCCGGGGAATCGGACATCGTGCTCGTGTACATGATGGACCGCTTCTCGCGCGACGAGTACGACGCCCCGGCATACAAGCACGAGCTTAGGAAGAAGGGCGTCGAGGTCGTGTCGGCCATGGAGGCCATGCCGAACGGCCCCGAGCGTATCCTGATCGAGAAGATATACGAGGGCCTCGCGGCCGTGGAATCGGTCAAGACCTCCATGAGGACGCGCAGGGGCATGGAGGGCAACGCCCTCAAGTGCAAGACCAACGGCGTGCGCGTCTACGGTTACGGCCGCAACGAGGACGACGAGTACGTGGTGAACGAGGACGAGGCGGCGATAGTGCGGGAGGCGTTCCGGCGCTCCTGCGACCACGAGCCGGTCGACTCCATCGCCAGCGACTTCGCGCGGCGCGGCGTGACCACGAGGACGGGCAGGCCGTGCGGATACTCGATGGTGTACCAGATGCTCCACAACAGGAAGTACACGGGCTTCTACTCGTGGGGAGGCATAGAGGTGGACGGCGGCATGCCCCAGATTATCGACAAGGCGACCTTCGCGATGGCCCAGGAGGTGAAGCCGAAGAAGCGCCGGGCCTCGGAGGACTGGGGCACGTTCGCGCTTTCCGGCAGGGCGATCTGCTCGGAGTGCGGCCACAATATGGCCGGGACGTCGGGCCGTGGCAAGAAGAACGTCAAGTACGAGTATTACGGCTGCCGCTGCGGTGCCAAGCCCGTCCGGCGCGACTGGCTCGAGCACGAGCTGGCCGAGGCCATCAGGGGGATGCTGCGCGACCGCGAGACGGCCCTCCGCATCTCCCACATGCTCTGGGACGAGCCGGAGCCGGAGATAGCCGACGCGCGCAGGCGGGCCATGGCCTCTAAGCGCAAGGCCGAGAACGGCCTCCAGAACATCATGGCCGCCATCGAGCAGGGTATCGTGATGCCCGAGTTCACCGACCGCATAGCCCAGCTTCAGGCCCAGAAGGCCCGCGCCGAGCGCGATCTGGCCTCCTACGATGAGGCGCGCATCGACCCCGAGGAGTTCGCGGACTTCCTCCAGTGCGGCGGCGGGATGGACGACGCGGCCGTCCTCGATTCCTTTGTCTATCAGGTGATGGTGACGCCGGAGGAGTGCGTGGCCACGCTCTACTGCGACGACGAACGCAACGAACCCGCACGACTAAGCATCGCACGGGTTCGCACATTTTCGGGTTGGTGCCCCGTTTCAAAAGATAGTCGAACCCAGGTACTGGCGCTCGGGCGCTCCGTGTTCATCAGATTTTCTCGGGCCGCCTAAAATAGCAACTACTGAAAAAGGGGAGGTCCCGCGAGGAGCCTCCCCTTTACTTTTGGCTATCCCACCACCAGCACTTGGCCGGGGTAGATCACGTTCGGGTTCGCCAACCCGTTCGCCTTGGCCAGCGTCCGGTAGTCCATGCCGTACTTGGCGGCGATTCCCGAGAGCGTGTCGCCGCTCTTGACCGTGTAGGTCTTCTTGGACGAAGCGCCGAGGCGGACATTGACCACGCCCTGCACCTCCGCATAGCGCTCGCCGAGCACGCGCTTGCGAAGCTCGCCGCTGCCGAGCTGCCCACGGATTACCGCGTCGGCCAGCTCCGTGGCCCCCGTCTTCAGGACGTAGTTCACCAGCTCCTGCACCTCGTCGTAGCGGTCGCCGAGCGCCTCCTTGCGCGCGTCGCCGTTGCCGTAGGTGCCGTCCATGACGCGGGCGGCCAGCTCGAGCGCCGTCTCCTGCGGCTGCGGGACCGTCCCGCTCGGCTTGGCATCGGGAACTGGCAGGCCCTTGGGGTTCGCCACCCTGTCCCAGCCGTCCGCATCGAGGTGCGCGATGTCGAGGTCGAGCGGCCCGTCGTATCCGTCGAGGCGGCCGTTGGAGCTGTACTGGTGGAGCGCGCACTCGTTCCACGCGCCGAAGCCGCCGGAGGGCAGCCACGGGGTCGCCTGGTATGCCGTGCGCTCCGTATTCGCATACTGGGCGACCCACAGCGGGTGGTCTTTGGCCACAGCGCTCCAGTCGTCTTCGGTGCAGACGCTGCGGCTCATGTAGACCGCGCATCGGATGCCCGTCAGCTCATGGACGCGGTCGAGGAACTTCTTGGCACCTGCGGCCCCGTGGACCATGCCGTACATCTCGTAATCGAGCGCGGGCACGCCGTTGCCGAAGTAGTTCTTGGTCTGCGATACGAAGAACTCGGCCTGCTTCACCGGGTCTTCGCCGTTCAGGAAGTGGTAGAAGCCCCATTTCTTCCCGAGCGCCTTGGCCTTCTGGACGAAGCCGTCGCAGGTGTCGTGGACGATTCCGGTGCCCTCGGTCGCCTTGCAGATCATGAAGTCGAACGGGACCTTGTCGAGGTCGATACCCCTCTGGTAGTTGCTGATGTCGATGCCCTGCACCGTCAATCACTCCCTATAGCGATGAAGTACGCCCACGATACGCTGGCGAACTCGTCTGTGTTCAGATTCACTTGTCCCTCGTCCGGGTCGCGGATGTCGGCCGTGCCGCCGTCCCACCCGCATATGAGCACGATGTGGCCTCCGTAGGCCCTCCCGCCCTCATGGAGCTGGCCGGTCATGGAGCCGAACACCATCCAGCCGCGCCCGGCATATCCGAGCGCCTCCTGCTGGTAGTAGAGCAGGCCCGTGCTCGACAGGCTCCCGTCGTTCGCGCGCATCCACGCGCAGAACTTCTGCATGTCGTTCAGGCCGCCCGTGGTGCACGTGTCGCCGACGGTCAGCGCGAGCCGAAGCGGTGTCCACTCCTCGCCGGTGAGGCCGGTGTACGCCATGGCTGCGCTTGTGAGGCCGCAGCCGCTCGTTGCGATGTCGTCCCCCGCATAGGGGAGAGCGCCCCAGCGCTCGTCCGTCTGGAGGTAGGTCGGGACCTGCGCTGGGGCGTCCTTGTCGTAGACGGTCGGTATCGCCTTTCCGGCCGTCCGCACCTGCGGCATCCCCAGCTCGAGAGAGAGGAAGACGAGCACGGATGCCGCGAGTAGCGCTAGTGCCGCATCGCAAACGGCGAGGTACCCTCCTCGACCTCCGGGACTCCGGCGATTGAGGTGAGTACCGATACCACTGCGGTGCACGCGGCCACGGCCGCGATCTGGCCCCAGTCGAGCGCCGTGATGGCCACGGCGGTCGAGCCGATGAGCGTCACGGCCGTCTGGGCGGCCGTCTTCACGGCGCGGACTCCTGCGGCGATGAGCCAGCGCTTGAGTGCGTCCTTGTTCATAGTTGCTCCTAACCATTGTGGTTCTCTGGGTGCGTGTACTCGGGGATGCTGCCGTGTATGTCCAAGGTGTTGGCGTGCGCCCTGATCGTCTCGATGTACGTGTCCCCGTGGAGGAGGGCGTAGTTGTCGGCGCGCTTGTTGAGCGTGTCCAGCTCCATGGCCGTGATGTAGCCCCGGGCCACCGCCTCCTCGTAGCTGCGCACGATGGAGGCCTTTAGTTGCGATCGCTGCGCGGATATGACGGCCGAGTACTCCTTGCGGATGTCATGCAGCTGCCTGCCGAGATACCCGGCGAGGCCCGTCACCACCGCGAGCGTCAGTCCGCTGATAACGGTGGAGAGCATCAGGCCTCCTCGTCCAGCATCTTCTGCACCTTCTCGCGCCAAAGCTCGGGCACCTCGTCGATGGTGCGCTTTCCGGCCTTGACTTGGCGATAGTAGATTTTCGCCATTGCTACTCACCTCCCTTGATTGCCGCCACGAGGTCGCCGAGCTCCGCGAGTGCGGCCTCCTGGTCCTCGATTGCCGACTGCTGCTCCGCGACCATGTCGCCGAGCTCCGCGAGGGCGTCGCCGCTATCGCTGGCGCTCTGCTCGGTCTCGTCGATTCGCTCGTCGAGGGTCATGCCGTCGCGCACGGCCTGCTCCCAGAGCTGGTCGAACGCCTCGGTGGCTTCGTCCTTCGAGATGGCGGCGAGGACGTACTGCTCGTCAGCCTGCCACTCCACGGTGGCTTCTCCGGCAGGGTCGATCTGCTCGCGCGTCACCTTCTGGATGTTGCGGCGCAGCCTGATGTCCGCGAAGCCGTCCGGGCGCTCGTGGTAGTCCACGGCCTGAAGCTCCGCCGTCGAATAAACTCTCATCGAGTCTCCTCTCGGTCTCGGCAAGGCTCACGACGTCCTTGCACCGTGCGAATGTATCCTCGGCGTGATATTTCTCGATGACTCCCTTGCTGCAGCTGTGTTTCAGGTATCCGTAGTAGCTGATGCAGCGCCGGGCCAGCGGCAGCGGTATGACCTCCGACCGCCCGGCGAGCATGAAGGCCCGTCTGGCGCGCAGGAAGATGCCCGGCCGGATGGTGGTCTTGTACGTGTAGAAGACGAAGCCGACCATATCCAGCGGCTCCTTATCCACGGCGCATACCTTCCACGGCTTCAGCTCGACGTGCAGCTCGTCGCTCACGAACTTGGACAGGCGGCGCGCGGCCATCTTGAGGTCGCGCTTGTCGTGGCCCATGAGCAGGATGTCGTCCATGTAGAACAGCACGTGGTCCACGAGACGCTTGTCCGTCACCACGCCCGTGCGCCTGTTCACGCGCGTCTTGCGCAGGCGCTCCTGCGCGTAGTGGTACGCGCGCGAGGCGTAGTAGTTGGCCAGATATTGGCTTAAGAAAGAGCCGATGTTCAGGCCGTGCGGGAACTGGTCGAGGAGGACGCCGACGAGGTAGAGCAGGGCCTCGTTCTTCACGTCGCGCGCGAGCATGGCGCGCAGAACGTCTTGGTCGATGCTCGGGTAGAACTTGCGGATGTCCAGCTTTATGAAGTACCTGGCCCTCGGCTCGCGTATCCACTTCTCGATGGCGTGCTTGGCGAATATCTGCCCGCGTCCCGGTATGGAGGCCGTCTGGTAGTCGCCTATCTTGGCCATGAGCAGCTCGGCTAGACCGTTCACCGCGATGTAGTCGAAGCGCTGGTGCTTCGGCGTCTCGCGCCCGATGATGCGGTGCTTGCCGTTGATCGGCTCGATTCTGTTGAAGTACTGGATGGGTGCGACCGTGACGCGCCGCTCGCGTATCTCGGCGGCGAGGGAGCGCGCCAGCTCCTCCTCGCCTCCGTATTCGTCCAGAAGCGCCTGCACCTCCCTGCGCCCGCTCTTGCCTCGCAGAAAGTCGCGGACCGAAGCGAGGCAGAAGCCCTCGTACTCGATGTCCACGCGCTTGCAGTAACGCTTCATTGTGTCCTATCTGGTTTTGGCGTTCTTCGCCGCTGGGCTACCAAACGCCGTGGGGTTGATATTTTCGTCAGTTGACGGGGCAAGCCCGCTCGAAGCGGGTGGACTCGACGAGCGTGTTCCGCGTTTGACCAGATTTCCGACCGCCATAGTTCCACCTGTAGTTGCCGAGCCTGTTGTTCGAATTGCCGTAGAAGGCACCGTACATAGACCCATTCCTGAGATTGCCGAAGCACTGCAGAAGGCCGAGAACCAAGCGGCTACCGCCGAGAACCCCCAAGGGACCTGGGAGGGGTGATGAGGGGGCGCTGCCCCCTCGCTTGCGCTTCACCCCCCGCACCATGGCTAGGCCATGGTGACCCCCAGGCCAGATAGCCGACCGCCAAAGGTCCACCCGTAGTGGCCGAGCCCGTAGTGCGAAGCGCCGCAGAAGGCACCGCACATAGACCCATGCCAGAGATAGCCGAAGCACCGCAGCTCTCGCAGGCCGGGGGATGAGATCGGGTCGGAATATATCGCGTCGCAGGTGCCCGTCGTTGAGGTTCCCTTGGAGCCTGTCGGCACGAGGAGGCCGGGGCACTTCGCGGACTCCTGCCAGTCCTCGTTGTACATCCACTGGCCGTTGGTCTTGCTGTCGCGGGCGGGCAGCTCGAGGTCGAGCTTGACGTGGTTGGCGTCGAGGGACGAGGAGTACTTGCGCGAATCGAAGCACTTGTACAGCTCGCAGTGGCCCTCGTCGGCCGACGTCTTGACCTGATTCACAATCACGTCGCACAGCGGCTCGTACGCTCCGCAGAGCACCTCGATGCCCTGGATGCGGTACGGCTGGCGCTGCTTGGGCTTGCCAGCGATGGGGTAGCCGTCCGTGCCGAGCAGGTTGTCGCACGTGCCCGTCTTCCACGGCATCGCGGATACGTAATCGTCGACGGCCGTGGTGAACGGTGCGCCGTCGACGTAGACCGCGCATCGGTCGCTCATCGCCTCGATCTTGGTGACGGTGCGGTAGGCGAACGTGGACTGGCCCGCGGTCGCTCCTCGGTCGCTGTTCGGTCCGCAGACCAGCGTGGAGCCGACGAGGAAGTAGTCGGCCGCCGCCTTCGGCAGCAGCACGCGGTTCACGCCGGTCTCGGCCTCGAGGACCTTGTACTGGTTCGCGTAGTCGGTGCAGCCACCGAGGCTCTGGAGGTCCTGCGTGGCGTACTTGAGCATGAGCATGAGCTGGAGGTAGAAGTTGTCCGCTACGGTGCGGCCCGTGTAGCCCGCGCCCTTCTTCTTGCTGTAGCTGATTCCGGTGTCGTGCGAGCCGAACTGGAACGTGTGGACCTTGCCGGAGTAGCTGTGCGGGACGTTGTTGGAATCGCACCACGCGAGGTATGGCGAGAAGACGAGGAGCGGTCGCTCGGTGCCGTCGGCGTACTTCTGGCCGGGCAGCGGCCTCATGCCCTCGTACTTGGTGTCGGAGTAGAGCAGGCGCTTGTATCCGTTGCTGCGCGTGATGCTGTAGTAGCCGGGGCAGGCCATGACCCAGACGTCGCCGTTGGAGCCGTCGGCCCTGAAGCGGCCGTCGCCCTTCATGGCGGTGCAGTGGAACTTGCCGCTGTCGTCGACCGTGCCGTTGACGGTGAAGTACTCGAATGCGTTGAGCTTGGAGTAGTCGTCGCGGCCCGCCGTGGTGTTGGTGGCGGGCTGGCACACGAGGCCGACGTTGTCGCGCGTCTTGATGCCCTTTGGATCGTTCGAGTAGGTGTACTCGGGGATGTCGACGCCGTACACCTTGCCGTCACGGCGCAGGCTGAACCACTCGCCGAGGTTGTCGTACTCGCCCTTGGTGCCGTCGTAGTGCGGAGCCACGGCCACGGGGTTCGCCGAGGCCTTGTGCACCTTGGTGATGAGGTCGACGGTGTCGCCGAACGTCATGAACTTGTTTACCTGTACTGCCATTATTTCTCCTTTACTGGCCGAAAACCTTGCCGAAGGCGTAGTCGTAGTCCTCCTGGGTGAGGCCTTCGAGGACCGTGTCGGTGCCGATTGCCGGGGCGATGATGGACTCGAACGCCTCGTCGATTTCCGCGTGCGTGGCGAAGACCACTCCCGCGCTCGCCATGGCGGCGATCTTCTCCTTTGCGTCGTCCGTCAGGTCGTCGTAGTCGACCTTGAGCGACGCGAGCGCGGCCTCGCAGCGGTCGGCGGCGCTGTTCGCCCGGCCGCGCGCGTTGGAGACTTCGTCCATGATCGCCTGCCACTCGGACGCGCGCACATCCTCGGCGTTGCCGTAGGTGACGCGCTGCGCCTCGAGCGCGTTGATGAGGTGGTCGATCTCTGGGATGTAGTCGCCGCCAGTGGCCTCGATGGCCACCGAGGGCACGACCCTGATGGCGATGTTGCCCGTGGATGCGGACCAGTCGCCCGAGCTGATGCGGATGTACGAGGTCGGTATGTCGCCTGCCGCCTGCGTGAGCTTGGCGGGGACGGTGTACTGCACGATTCCGTCGGGCGCGGAGAGCACCGCGACGTTCTCGCCGTCGATGACTTTCCCGCCGTCCGGCCGCAGCGCGTAGAAGCGCACGGTCATGCCCGTGAGGTCGAGCACCGCGCCCCCCTGGCGCAGGTTGACGTTGAACACGTACGCCTCGGCGTCCTGCTGCCGAAGCGTGATGGGGTTGTCGAGCGTCGAGAAGCGGTTGGTGCCCTTCTCGATGTCGAGCGTGAGGTCTATGAGCATCTAGACCGCCTTCCCGAGCACTACTGCTCCTTGCTTGAACACGAGCACCAGCACGCGGTCCCCGGCCTTCACCTCGGCCAGGCACGTGCAGGTGGTCGATATGGATGGGTTGAGCCGCACGTCGGCGGTCCCGTCTTTGTTGACTGCGGCGACGGTGCCCCACGTGTGGGACTCCTTTGCGCCCGTCCCGCCGAACAGCAGCTCGTACAGCTCGTGGCCGCTTACCATGACCCTCCCTCCGTCTCGGTGACGAAGCCGGAGCGGATGAAGCGGCGGGCCTTGCCCGTCACCGCGCAGTGGCCTCCGACCTCTATCTCCTGCTCCGTTATCGCACCGCGCCAATTTAGCCCGGCGGTGAGATAGTCGATGCCGACCGCGTCGTTGGGCAGCAGCGGTACCCACGGGTGGCCCCACTCGACGTACTCGATGGACGAGGAGTTGTCCACGAGTTTCGTCTTCGCCTTGGCCTTGAGGGCATCTAGGCGCTCGTCCTTGGTGGCTCCCGTGAGCTCCGTCACCTGGTCGACGAGCGGGACCTCGTAGCCCCTGTACGGGATGGACGCGCGTGAGTTGGGGTCGGTGTTCCGGCACACGGCCCAGAGGCTCTCCTCCTCCGTCTCGTAGGTCAGGTACACGGCGTTGGGTATGTCGTCCGCGTTGTCCGATCTGGATACCTCGGGGAGCATGATGGAGTCTTCGCCGTCGTTGAACGTGCGCACCGGCTTGCGCGCCTGCGGCTCGACGTACGGGACCATCTGGATAACTCCGTATGCGTCGGGGTAGGCCGATGCGAACCCGGCCATGGCGAGGAGGTCGTTGGCTATCTTCAGCCAGCTGTCGTCCGGCTCGTACACCACGTCCCTCGGCAGGACGTAGTCGCAGCGCGGCTCGTTCGTCCGGAGGCCGAGGCGCTTGAAGATGCCGTCGGCGTGCGCGACCGCGTTAGTCCCCGCCTTCACCGTGTAGTAGCGGCCGTACTTCCCCTTGACCGCGAGGCGCAGCGTCGATTCGAGGTCGACGCTGCCGGATACCAGAGGCCCGTTGTATTTCGGCGTGCCGATGCTGCAGAAGTACGTGCCGAGGGCGAACGTCCCCGCCTCGCCGCGCTCGTCCTCCATCTGGTAGTACACGCGCACGAGGTCGTGCTCGTCTGGTATGGCGCTGCCGGAGAAGTCGAGCGTGCCCTGGGAGCGGAGCTGCGATAGCGCGGAGTGCGTGAGCCGCCCGCCCGTGAACATGCCGTAGTCCTCGGCCTCGACGAGGCCGGGCCACGTCACGCGGCGGTAGATGTACGACTCCTGCCGGAAACCTGTCCAGATCACAGGGCCTCACCGTCCACCCTCGTCAGCGAGAGGCTGATGTCGGCATGCGTCGTCGGCATGCACAGGTCGCGGTTCACGCTCACGTCGGCGGCGACGTGGAACACGTCACCTGCCACGCTCTTGAAGATGGCGCGCGGGTAGAGGATGAGGTCCTCGAAGGCGCGAACCTCCTCCTCGCCTATGACGTGCGCGGTCAGCGGACGGGTGTCGCTGATGCCGCCCGCGTCGTATAGGACGGGATGGGACCTGCCCGCGTAGCGCACGAGCGTGCGGTTGGCGCGCTCGAGGTTGCGCTGCTCGGTCGGGTCGAACTGCGCTCGGGCCATGAGGCCGTCGCCGTAGTAGACGAAGCAGTAGGGCGTCTTGATGCTGCCCGGGTGCTCCGTCGCCCTCGATGCACCCGAGGCGGCATACGCCGCCACGCGGTAGCTGTACTCGGTGTTCAGCGGCGCGTAGCGGTCGACCACCGACGAGCCGTCGGACAGGTCGGAGGCGATCAGCCTCTCACCGTCGCGCGTGACGCGCCAGATGCTAAGGCTATCGACGTCCTGCCCCTCGTCGTTATTGTCTACGATGCACTGCAGCTCGGCGTATCCGCGCTCGATGTCGGCCTCGATGCGGAGGGAGGCGCGGCGCGGCAGCTCGAACTCAACGCGGAAGGGCATGGAGGCCGTAGACTGCAGGCCGCTCGTGCTTCGCGCCGTGGCCACGATTCGGTACTCGCCGCCGTCCTCCGGCATCCACTCGTCCTTGGTGACGCTCGTGGCCGTGGAGGTGCCGAGCGCCTCCTCGTAGAGCACGTTGCCGCCCATATCGGTAATGGCCACGGCCATGGCCGCGAGCGCGCCGGATGCGTCGACGTACTGCACGCTCACGCCGACCGGCACGTTGCGCACGGTCTGGCCGGGCGCGTCGAAGGCGAGCTGCGGTGGCTGCCGGACGTGGAACGAGCTGTTGCCGGACCACGGTCCGAAGTCGGCGTGCACGCCCTTGGTGCGCACGCGCCAGTAGACCGTAGAGTTGAGGGGGAAGTTCGGCACGCTCGCGCTCTGGGCGGTCGCGGCCGTGACGGTCTTCCATGAGGCACCGTCCGTGGAGTACTGGACCTCGGCCGCCCTCTGCGCGGAGCCGTCGATGGGGTTGTGGTGCCACGTGAACGTGACCCTTCCCTGCGAGACGAGCAGCACCTGGCCGCTCGTCGGCGTGAGGAGCGTCGGTGCCGCCGGGGCGCAGATCGTGACGATGGCCTCGGACGGCTCGGACCACGCGGAGACGAGGCTGCCTCGCAAGTTGCGCGCGCGGTAGTAGAACGTGCCGCCTCCGGGGTTGTCGCCGAACGACAGCGCCTTGCCGGTCACCGTGGCGATGGTGGTCCAGTCCTTGCGGTCGCGCGAGCGCTGAATCTCGGTGGCGCTCGCGGTGCGCGACAGGTTCGGGATGGTCAGCTCGACGGAGGTGTCTCCCGTGCGCTGGCCGCTCGGCTTGAACGGCGCGGACGGCGTGTTGAACGTGCGGTCGGTCATGACGCGCTCGGAGTAGCCGCTCTCGTTGTACGCGCGGACCAGATAGCGGTAGTAGTGGTCGGCCGAGCACGTCGGGTCTGTGTAGGAGGATGCCGAGCCGCTCACGTGGGCGATCTGGACGGAGCCGCCCCCGTCCGTGCTGCGCTCGATGCGCACCTCGGAGTAGGGGGCCTCGTCCGTGGCGTGGTTGGCCCACGTTATGAGGTTCTTCTCGTCGCTCAAGCGCTCGACCTTGGCACCGCTCGGCGCTGCGGGCTTCTCGGGCGGGTTGCGCAGCGTCTCGGTGTAGGAGTGGCCACCGGCGTTTCCGGCCGTGTTGTACGCGCCGATACGGTAGCGGTACGTATGGTTCGGGCGCACCGTCTCGTCGCTGTACTCCGTCTTGTCGCCGCCCGGCTTGGCGATGTTCTCCCACTCGCCGCCGTCGGTCTGGCGGTCGACGTAGATGCCGTCGTACGGTCGGGCCGCCGTGGTGTTGCGCGTCCACGTGATTACGTTGAGCGTCTGGGACTTGCGCACGGCCTTGGCGTTGCTCGGCGTCTGGGGAGTCCAGACCGGGGCCGAGGGCCTGAAGGTGTCCCTGCACGTCGACTTGCGGAAGGTGCCGGAGTAGCTCGTGTACCACGCCGAGCACTCGCGCGTGACGTGGTCTCCGTAGTTGACCCAGCCGACGTCGAGCCAGCCGGAATCGCCGTACCAGCCGGGGCCGTACATGCGGTACTGGCCGCCCCACGAGCGGTTGAGGATGGTGCCCTGCATGTCGCCGCACTTGACATAGGAGCTGTACTTGACCTGCACGTAGCAGGAGTTCTCGCCGTACTCCTTGATCTTCCACTCGATATATGTGTTCCAGGCGGTCTGGCCCGTAGGCCAGACCTCGTTGCCCCATGCCATTTACATCCCTGCCTTCGCCTTGCGGACGGTCTGGAAGAAGTCGTTGAGTGTCATGAACTCGCTTATCGAGGAGGCGTCGATCTTGACGTCGCCCAGCGAGTAGTAGTTGTTGACCACGGTGGTCTTGGTGCCGCCGTTGCCCGTGTAGGCCACGTTGCCGTCGAGCTGCGCCGTGGCCATGAGGCGCTTGGCGCTGTCCCTCACGTCCGCGCGGGCCTCGAGCATGCCGTGGGCGAAGTTCTCGCCGAGGTGGCGTCCAGAGGTCTCGCCGCCCTTCTCGGCACCGGACCAGGGGCCATCCTCCGGCACGGAGAAGCCCATGACGCTCTTGGCCGCATTGACCAGCGACGTGGCGAAGCTGCGGACGGAGTTCCACGCCGAGCCGATGCCGCTGGCGAACTGCTTGCCGAGGTGCGAGCCGCTCGTGTACGCGCTCCACCCGCTCGCGCCGGAGGAGGCGCTGCTGGCGAGCGACGAGCCGCTCGACCTCGATGCCCACGCCGCCAAGCCGACGCACCGTGCGTAGTTCGAACCGGCGGAGCTGCCCGTGCCGCCGAGGTCGCCGGGGGAGGAGGAGACGCCGGACTTGGCGTTGCTGGCCAGCGAGCGCGCGTTGGCGTTCGCGCTTCTGGACGCGGAGCCGATGCCGCTGGCGAACAGCGCACCCGCCGATGTGCCCGTGCTGGATGCGTCGCCGGGCGCGGGGGCGATGCCGCCGGACACGGCCGCTCGCAGCCCTGCGGCGTTGCTGGATGTCTGTTGCGTGTTGTCGGCGATGCCCTGCGCGAAGCCAGCTCCTGCGGAGTTGCCCGTCGCGGATGCATCGGCGGGGGCGGTGGAGATGCCGCCCGCCAGCGCTGCGGCCAGCGCGGCCGCGTTGCCCTCGGTCAGCGCGCCTCCGGTTGTGATGCCCTCGGCGAACAGCGCACCGGCGAGGGTTCCCGCGTCGGAGCCGCCCTGCTTGGCCTCGTCGAGGCCGCCGACGGCCTCACTGGCCTTTGCCGCCGCCACGTCGTAGGTGTCGCCCTGGGCGAGCGCGTTGGCGAAGACCGTCACGGCGGCGTCTCCGGCGATGCCGTAGTCGTCGCAGTTGCGCTTGAACTCCTCGAGCGTGGAACCGGTGACCTGCTGGGCCGCGCCGATAGCGCTCTGCGCGCCCGCGCTTAGGCCGCTGGCCCAGTTGTCGGCCGCCGCCTGCCCCTGCGTCTTGCACTTGATGCCCATGTCGCCGAGGGCCTTGCTGATGCTCCCGGTGGTGCCGTCCCACGAGGCGGACAGCTTGATCAGCTGCTCGTCGTTCAGGCTCTGGAAGTCCTCGACGCTGATTCCGGCATTTTGGAGGTCGTCGCAGAACTGGCCGAGGTCCTTGTCGAGGCCGAGGAACGCGGAGGAGACGGCCGGGGACGCCGCAGCGAGGTCCCTCACGCTCGCGGTGGCCCCGTCTGCCACGGCCACGGATGCGCCGAGGCTTTCCGTGACGGTGTCGATGGAGTTGTTCACCGCGCCGAGCGCGGCCTTGGCCTCGTCAAGCGCCTTGCCCTGCTTCGAGTAGCTCATGGTCAGCTCGGCCTGCTCGCGCGTCATCTGCGGGTTGTTCTTCATGCAGCGGTTGACTTCGTCGTTGTAGTCCTTCTGGGCCACGGCGAGCGTCTGGATGTCCTGCGCCTGCTGCTCGTAGAGGGCCGTCAGGTTCGACTGCTGCGCGTCTATCCTGATCTGCTCTAGCTTCTTCTCGACGTACTCGCCGAGCGCCCCGGTGACGTCGCTGATTGCGCCGTGCTCGTCGGCGAGCTTGCCGTTCGCCTGGTCGACGACGCTTATCTGCGTGCCGCACATCGAGTTGACCGTATCGACCGCAGCGCGCAGGCGGCCCTGCGCCTCGGTGCTCAAGTCGCTCTTGTTCGCGTACTCCCTGATGGTGTCGTACGCGGCCGTGAGCTGTGCCGATTGCGCGGCGGCCGACGTGTTGGTCTCCTTGAGCGTGCTGGCGAGCTGCGCCTGGCTCTCGAGCATCTTGTCGACGTCGGCCTTGGCGCTGCCCGTGGAGCCCGTGAGGACGTCGAAGGCCCCGGCCTCCTCCTTGACCTCGTTCTTGGCCCCAGCGGCTGCGGCCTCCAGCTCGGTGGTCGATGCCTTCAGGTTATCGGCGTGCTTCTTGGCGTCCTCCATGCTCTGGATGAACATGCCCACCGCGCCGATCGCGAGCGCCGGGCCGACGGCGGCGAGGGCGAGCTTGGCCACGTCTGCGGCCTTCGCCCACATCATGAGTCCGGCGGCATGGCTCTTCGTGGCGGCCTCGGACGTCTTGGCCGCTGCGGCCTCCTGCCTGTATCCGTTCACCAGCCCGTTCGACTGGTTCATGGCGTTGCGCTTCTCGACGACTTCCTTCTTGAGGCTCTCGACGAGTTCGGCGTTGGCCTTGCTGCCCTTCTTCTGCTCGTTCGACAGCTTGCGGACGGCCGTGTTGTACTTGGACGTGTCGCTGTTGGCGTTGCGCACGGCCTCGACGTACTTCTCGACGCCGCCAGCCGCCTTGGCCGCCGGGTTCTTCTCGAGGGCCTTGCTCAACTTCTCGTTGCTGCTGTAGGTCTTCAGCGCCGAGGCGTTGGTGGTGGTCAGCGCGTCCGCGTAGACGCCCCACTCCTGCTTGGCCTTGCCCACGGCCGTGACGGCGTTGCCCACGGTCTTGACGATTCGCCCGCTCGTCGTGAGGACGGGCGAGGCGGCTGCTGCGACGGCGGCGAGCGTGATGATATTGCGCTGCGCGCCCTCGTCCATGTCGGCGAAGCCCTGCGTCACGTCCTCGACGGCCTCGAACAGCGGCTCGGCCGCGTCGACGGCGTCGGTTGCGGCGTTTACCAGCGGCGTGCCGATGTCCTCGGCCACCGCCGTGACCTTGTTCTGCAGTATCTCCAGCTTTGCGGCCATGGAGTCGTTTCGGTTGTTGACCTCGTCCTGCAGCGCCGTGTTCTCGCGCCAGCCGTCGTTGGATACCTGCAGCGCCTGGCTCACGAGGTCCGTGTTGCCAGCGAGGCGCTTGAGCACGTCGGTCTGCCTGATTCCGGTCACGCCCATGGACTCAAGCGCCACGGTCATATTCTCGGCGCTGTTGGTGCCCTTGAGGAGGGCCAGCATGGTGTCGGTGGCGCTCGTCCTCCAGCTCTGGGCGAACTGGTCGGCGCTCATTCCGGCGATGGACGCGAACGAGTCGAGCGCGTCGCCTCCGGTTGCCACGGCCTTGTCGATGGATGCGACGGTGTTGGAGAACGCCGTGCCACCGGCCTCGGCCTCGATGCCGAGGGAGGACATGGCACCGGACCATCCGAGGATGTCCGGCGTGCTCATGCCGACTTGGTTGGATGCGGCAGCGATGCGCTGCCCCATGGACGAGACGCTTGATTCGGTTGTGGCGAGGTTGTTGCCGAGGTTGACGATGGCCGAGCCGTAGCGGCTCACGTCGGCGTGCGACATCTTCACGATGTTGGCGAACTGCGCCAGCTCGGTGGCCGCCTGCTCGGCGTTCATGTCGGTGGCGATGTCCAGACCGGATACCACGCGCGAGAACTCGTCCAGCTCGTCGATGGAGAAGCCGAGCTGCGCGCCCAGCGCCTGGATGTCGAGAATCTGGTCGGCGCTCACCGCGTTGGTCTTGGAGAACTCGATGGCCGATTCCTTGAGCTGGCGGTACTGCTCCTCGGTGCCGTCCACGGTCTTGCGCACGCCCGTGAGGGACGTGTCGATCTTGACGGCCGCAGCGCCCGTGGCCACGCCGACGGCGGCGATGGCTGCGGAGATGGGCATCATCTTCTGCCCGGCCTGCTCCACGCGCTCGCCGTAGTTGTATATCTCGCCTCCGGCCTTTGCTAGCTTGGAGCCGCTGCTCACGAGCTTGCCGCCGACAGTCTCTAGGTTGCCACCGGCGGCCACGGCCTTCTTGGACAGGCTGTCGAGACGCCTCTCCGCCTTCTCCAGCGCGGAGCCGTTGTAGGAGCCTGTGACGGCGATGGAGATTGATGCCTTACCCATTTAGGTACCTCTGGATTACTTTCTCGATGCGCGACTCCACGCGGTCGCGCACCTCGTCCTCGTATTCGTCGACGGCGCGCATGAGCGCGCGCGGTTTCCCGGCATGGGGCACGCCCATGCGCCTGCCCGCCCTGGGGCCGTTCAGGTAGAAAGCGCCGGGGTTTGCGAACTCGATGGGGCCTGCTCCGGGGTCGCTGTTGGCGATCTTCACGCCCGCCGATATGGTCCGCATCGAGGCGTTGGCGGCGTACTGCCCGGAGCCGCCGAGGCCGCGCGCGTAGGATTGATAGGCTGCAAAAAGGGGCCGCACGTCCTCGCGCAGCCCCCTCTTTACTTCCTTCGGCAGCTCGCGGTCGATTTCGCGGAGGCCCTTCAGCGTCTCCGCGAGGCCCTCGACCCTGATGCTCAAGCTGCTCATCTCTTCCTCCCCATGCGGTCGAACAGGCGCTGCACGCGCTCGCCCCTCGTCCTCTCGCGCTTGGCCGCGAAGCCCTCGCCGCGACGGTCGAACAGGGCCAGCCACTCCTCGAAGACGAACGGGTACTCGTCCAGGAGGCGCGCCATGTCGTATGGGGAGGCCCCGGTGATTCTCGCGGCGCTTGCTACTTGGCGGGCGCAGATGCTAAAGGGGCGTCCTTCTCCTTGGCGAGGAGCTTGGTGTTGTCGTCGATAACGACGGCGTCGTAGGTGTCGGCGATGTACTCGGCGGCCTCGGCCAGCTCCATGCCCTCGATGCCGACCTCCTTGGCCTTGCCCGCCTGCTCGGCGGCGATCACGCACCACACGAAGTCGTTGTATGCGGCCTTGTGCGGGGAGTCTGGGATGGATGCCATGGCGTCGATGGACTTCCAGTTGGAGGTGCGGCCCGCATCGAACTCGATTGGGTCGTTGTCGCCGTCGGTGAGGGTGAAGTGGAACTTGAGCATTTAGTGCCTCCTAGGCTGCTGCGTAGGTCTGAACCTTGTTGACGATGGTGATGGTCACGGGGGAGCCGTCCTTGGCCGCCACGCCGATGTCGTCGGCGCTGAACTCGACCTCGGCGGCGCTGCCCTCGGGGTCGATCTCGGGCGTCTCGCAGTTCCACGGGACGTTGCTGAAGACGACGCTCATGGTGCAGTTGGGGTCTTGCGAGTGGGTGAACTCCCATGCGGCGGAGCCGTAGACGACCTTGTTGGTCACGGTCGTGCCGTTCTCGCTGCCCGTGAGGACCTTGCGAATCTCGGTGTAGTCCTCGGGGATGATGGTCTGCTTCACCGTGGTCTTGAGCTTGGACTCGGCGACCTCGGATGCGATGACGCGCCCCGCGCCTCGGTAGGAGGTGAGGCTGTTGGACAGCTCGAACTCGCCCTTGGTCACCAGCACCTCGATGGGGGTCTGGTCGTTGGGGGAGAACTTGAACACGCCGTTGGTCGGGATGAAGTAGCCGTCGAAGCACGAGGGCTCCGTCTCGCCGGACCAGCCGCCGAACAGGGCGGCGTCGATGCCTGCGGCCGTGATGCCGATGTCGAGCGGCGCGTTGCCCTCGAAGGAGAGCGACAGCGTGTCGATCTTGCAGCCCGTGGCCTTGTGCACCGTGGCGGCCGACGTGTTGCCCACCTGGCCCCAGAAGGTCAGGAAGGGAATCTCGGAGCCGAGGGTGACCACGTGCTTGTAGTAGCCGGGCTTCTCGGCCGAGGTGGTGACGATGTTGCCCATGGCGGCGAGGATGTAGAGCGCAAGCGAGTCGGCGTAGGCCAGCGTCTCGAAGTCGACGGCCATGTTGACCTCGGAGACGTAGGCCCCGTTGGTGGTGTTGGCTCGCAGGCCGCAGGCCACGTTCTTCTGCTCGACGGTGCGCTCGGGCTTGATCAGGCCGCCGCCGGTGAGGCCGTGTCGGAACGTCGGCGTCGGCGCGGCCTTGGTCTTGGACTCCTGGCGGGCGACGCCGAGGAGGCCGATGGATGTGTTAATCATCTGCCGTCTCCTTCTTGGACGTGCGGGACTCCTTCACGATTCCGTCCCGCTTCAGGATGGTCAGGAGGGACGTGGGCAGGCCCTCGACCTGCTCGCCCTTCTTCGCTCGATACGTGAGGCCGTTGTAGGTGGCCTCGAAACCCTTAGCCGCGCGAAGCATTGCGCACCAGCTCCTTGATCTCTCTGGGGCAGGCCGAGAAGACCTTGCAGGTCACATCGACCTGGGCCGCCACCACGTACTTCTTGTCGGGGGTCGAGTCGTAGCCCGCGTCGCTCATGCGCGGAATCGCGCAGTCGACCGCGCCGCCGAGAGTCGCGTCGGCGGCGATGCCGTAGCAAAGCGAGTTGACCCAGCGCTGCACGCTCTCGCGCGCGACGTCGAACTTGGCGTGCGTGGCGAACAGGTAGACGTGCAGCGTGAACTGCTTGGCGTACTCGGCGCTCGTGGCCCCGCCCGTCGTGCTGTCCATGTCGGCCAGCGGGTCGCACCACGCGAGGAACGGCGGGCGCTTCGGCGGGATGTGGTCGTGGACCTCGGGCACCTTGCCGCCGTCGCCGTACATGGCCAGCGCGCTCTCGGACAGCACCAGCGACGCGCGCTCGAACAGGGCCGTGGCGGCCTCGGCGTAGGGCATGGCGATCACATGACCACCGCCCTGCACCGGCCGAACTGCTCAATGGCCGCGTCGACCTCCGGCAGGCCCGTCGCGCCGTCGCGCCCGGCGAGCGTGTAGCGGATGAAGCCCGCGTCGGTGGCCTCGCCCGTGGCCCTCTCGGGCGTGGCCGACGGCCGCAGGTAGTAGGCCGCGAGACGCAGGACGGCCTCGCTCACGCGCTCCGGCACCTCGGTGAGGCCGTAGCGGTAGCGGATGGTCGCGCGCCCCTCGGGGCCGACCGCCTGGCAGTCGCTCACGAGCGACCAGCCTGGGGTGAGGACCTCGGCCACGTCGTTGTGGTCGAGCCAGACGAAGCCGCCGCCGAAGGTCTCCGTGACGCCCATCTGCTGCACGAAGCTGCGCCCCGCGTTGCGCTCGAACGTCTCGGTGGCCGCCTGCCGCGCGGCCCAGAACTCCTCCTCGGTCACGTCGGAGAAGTCGTCGGTGTCGTCCATGCCCTTTAGCTGCTCGAGCCTGAAGTAGTGGCGCGTGACCACAGCGAGGAACGTGGTGAACAGCAGGTCGTCACCGCTGTACCAGTTGATTCGCACGGAATCGGGGGCCGCGATGCGCGGGAGCTTCAGCTTTCCGTCCTCGAGCCTGTACTCGAGTGACGTTCCGCTGCCCAAAAGGAGGGCCGCGCGGTCGGGCGCGGCCTCCGTCTCAAGTGTCAGCTCGTCCGTGTAGGCGACGCGCAGCGTGCTGTAGGGCTGGACGAGCACCGCTACTCCTCCTCGTCGTCGTAGAGGTCGGCCTCGAGGAGCGCCAGAAGCTCTTCCTTCTTGGCCGCCTTGGGGTACTCGATGCCCTCGGCGTCGAGCTTGGCCTTGATCTCCTTGACGGTGAGGTCCTCGGCCTGCGGATCGGGGGCCTTCACGGCCTCGATGGCGAGGCCGCGTCGCACGGCCTCGTCGGCGGACATGACTTCGCCCTCGAAGGCGATCAGGTGGCCGTCGCGCACGACGCGCTTGGGTGAGGTGTAGGTCTCCATGGCTCCCCCTTACGCCGCTGCGGTGTCGAGGTTCGTCTTGGAGGCGTAGCAGAAGGCGTCGGGGTAGCGGACCTGCAGCGCCTTGGTGTGCTCGGCACGGATGCACAGCTCGTTGTGGATGAACTGGTCGTTGATGCGGTCGACGTCGACCGTGGTGCCGTGGATGGAGCGGCGCTCTGCTGCGTAGGAGTCGTACACGAGCAGGCCATCGCAGTTCGGGTCTTCCACGACCTTCATGCCCCAGAGCACGTCGCCGGTGATGGACTGGTACAGGCCGGTCTCGGTCTTGTACAGGTCGATTTCCTGCTTGATGATCGGGGAGACGAGCACGTGGGTCGGGACGCGCTTGGCGGTCAGCATGACCTTGGTGCGCATCTTGCGGATGGCCTCGTAGTACAGGCCGCCGACGTGCTCCTCGAACTCGAGGATGCCGGTGGTGTTCTTGATGCCGACGATGCCGGTGGAGTTGTTGCCGCTGAACATGTGGTCGTCGGTGACGCCGTTCAGGTCGAGCAGGAGGTCGTGCTGGATGATGCTCAAGAGCTCGTCGTAGTCCTTGAGCGTGTCCTCCGAGACGGGGACGTATCCGGCGAGGGTCTCCTTGTTGGCCACGGCGTCCTTGTAGGAGTACAGGACCTTGGCCTTGGCTGCGGAGGTGCCATCGACCACGCCGCCCCAGGTGGCGGGCATGCCCGTCTGCGTGGAGCGCTGCTTATAGGTGACGGAGCCGGTTGCGGGGGTCTCGCGCAGCGTGTCGGCGAAGCTGCCGAACAGGCTGTCGGGCTTCGGGTCGAGGGTCAGCTCGATCTCGGTGGGCGCGCCGACGGTGACGACGGTGGCCTCGTTCTTGAAGCCGCGGTAGAGGCCTCGGAACTCGTCGCGCGGGCCGAGGATGCGCTCGGCGAAGGACGCCTTGGGCGTGTGGACCTTGGGGGCGGGCGCGTTGCGTGCGGCGTCCTCCTCCTCGATGACGTGCTCGAGGGTCAGGTCGAGCTGCTGAATCTGGCCCTCGATGATGAGGGCCTTGTTCTGGTCGCCGGAATCGGCGGCCTTGTGCTGCTCCTCGGCGAGGCGGCTGCGCTCCTGCCAGAGCTGCTTGGAATTGAGCGGCATGCTTACTCCTTACGGTAGACGTGGTTGCCGAGGAGGACGAAGCCCTCCTCGCTCCGGGCGACTGTATCCACGGCGTGAGATTTTTCGAACGCGTCGGCGGGTGCGTGCTTGAAGCGGCCCATGAGCGTGCGGTCGAGCGCGTCCGCCACGCGCTTCTCGGTGGCCACCTTCTCGTCGACGAGGCCGAGTTCGAGCGCCTCGTCGGCCGTATACCACGTCTCCTCGTCCATGGCCTTCTTGACGTCGGCCAGCTCCATGCCGGAGCGCGAGGAGATGATTCCGGCGATGGTGGAGTCGAGCGCGGCGAGCTGCGCGACGACGTCGGCAAGCTCCTGCGCGTTGCCCTGCGCGTAGGTCCATGCGTCGTGGATCATCAGCTGGGCGAAGCTGCTCATGACGACCTTGTCGGCCATCATTGCGATATAGGAGGCCGCCGATGCGGCGATGCCGTCGATGTGCGCCGTGGTCTCGCCCTTGTAGCGCTGGATGGCCGAGGCGATGGCGAAGCCCTCGTACACGTCGCCGCCCAGGGAGTCGATGCGGATGTCGACGGGCTTGCCCTTCAGGCCGTCAAGCTCCTTGGCGAAGTTCTTGGCCGTGTTGGACTCCTCGGAGGACCAGAAGTCGCTGCCGATGGTGCCGTAGAGGTACACGGTGGCCTTCTCGGCCTCATTCTTGATTCGGAACATTCGTTGCCCCTTCCTGCGTGCCGTCGGCGGTGCCGCCCGGCTTGTCTGCGTTGAATACGTTCACGGTGCCGTCGTCGTTGACGGTTCCGTAGTTGAGCGGGAACAGCGGCTGGTCGATGCCCTCGACGGGTTCCATGTCCTCGAGGTCGCGCACGTCCGCGCGGGTGATCGCGCCGAAGTAGCCGAGCTCGCGGTAGTACTGTGTGCGCGCCGCGTCGTCCCCTCGCATGAGGCCGTTCAGCTTGAACTTGGCCTTGGTGTTGCGCTGGTAGCAGGCGTCGAGGACCGGCTGCAGCGCCATCTCGAGGTCGCGCACGTCCGGCGTGATGGTGTCGGTCACGTAGTCGATTCGCATCTGCTGGCCGCCGTTGTACGTGGCCCCCTCGCTGTCGTAGACCTTCCACGGGGGCACGTTGCAGGCGCGGCAGACCTGATGGAGCACCCATTTCTGCTGCTCGATGACGGAGGCGTCCTTCATCGTCTGCTGGTCCGTCACCCACTTGGCCCCGTAGCCGAAGATGGGCGCGCGGCCCGCCTCCGTGACGCCGCTCTTGGCGTCCACGGCGGCGCGGAGTGCCTTCAGGTCCTTCTCGTCCATGCGGCCCTCGGGCACCTCGACGTGGCCGAGCTGGTGGTTTCCGTTGTGGAGCATGGAGCGGTAGAAGCGCTCGAGGTCGATGGACAGGCCGATCTCCTCGGCCGCGAGGCGCGCGAGGGAGATGCCCCTCACGCCGTCCTTGGTCATGTGCGTGGAGATGTTCACGACCTCGTCCGGGTAGTACCAACCGGCGGGCACGTGGTCGTCACCGGGGGAGACGTAGTAGCGCGTGCGCCTGCCCCTGGGCGCGTACTTGTCGTAGTCGTGCATCACGCTGGCCGTGATGGGCCAGATCGCCACCGGCTTGCCCTTGAACCACTCGACGTACCAGTAGGCGTTGCCGAAGGTGTCGCGGCGCAGCACGGTCCAGTCCATGAGCTTCGCGGCGGTCATCTCCTCGTTGGCCATGCCGTTTAGAATCTTGGCCAGCGGGTGGTTGTCGAGCCGCTTGTGGCCGTCGCGCCCGGCCTGCATCACCGAGAAGGGCAGGCTGGCCATGCTGCGCGCCTTGGTCTGCTCGCAGGCGGCGAAGTCGATGGACATGAGCGCGCCGTAGCCCGCAGGCGAGGCGAAACCGGGAGGCAGCGTGACGTGCACGACGCCCTCGGGCTGAACCGGCTCCCTCTTGTAGAACATGTCGTAGAAACGTCCCATACGTCCCCTTTCTGTCGGGGGCATCGTATGGGCCGCGTGAGATTAGCTGACGGGCACGTAGGACTCCGTGCCGCTCACCAGCTTGTCATATGCGAGGGCCGCTATCGCCAGCGCGATGGCCGCGTCGATTTTGGACTTCTTGGAGTCCTTGCCGAAGCGCATGCCGTACGGCTCGCGCTCCATCTCGACGGTGTTGGCCAGGTGCGCGCGGAGCTTGGGGCACCCGCGCAGGCGCAGCTCGCCCGCCTTGACCTCGTTCACGACGATTGACGTCGCCTGGCACATCGTGGCGTTGTTCTGCGGGAACGAGACCGTCTCTATCCCGTACACGTCGCGCAGGCGCGAGTTCATGACGATCAGGCGGTTTGGGTCTATTCCAACGACCTGCGGCCAGTGCTCCGAGCACAGCCCGGCGATGAGCTGGGTTATCTGCTCGAAGTCGTAGTGGCCCGTCTCCTCGTCGGGCGTGTCGAACACCCACTCCTTGGTGAGGCAGACGGTCTTCCCCTTCTTGGTCTTGCGCTTCTGGTACGCCACTATTGCGAAACTGTCGCCCGCCGTTGCGCCGTCGATTCCGAGCGTCCAGGGCTTTGTGAAGTCGAACCTGTTGGTGCCGCGCTCGCAGCGGTCGAGCTGCGGTGCCTTGAAGACCGAGTAGGCGTCGTTGTCCTTCGGGAATCGGTTGGCCGTGTAGCGCTCGAACTGGCGGGCGGACGCGGCCATGCCCCTCTGGTCCTCGATGCTCTCCCACGTGACCCACGAGGCCACCATGATCTTCTCCCAGTCGGCGCGCTTCTCGATGTCGTCGTCATCGTCGAGGCCGAGCCAGTACAGGTACATGCCGGGGTCTCGGCGCGCCTTGTCGCTGTACATCTCCCAGAGGAAACCCTCGCGCTTGTCCCCGGCCGTGGTGATTCCCACGGTGAGCGGGTTCCACAGGACCTTCTGGCCCTTGACCCCGGCGTCCCAGACCTTCGAGTCCGGGTAGGTGTGCAACTCGTCGAATATCAGGAAGTTGAAGTGCCACGATTCCAGCGCGTCCGCCGTGTTCGGCAGAATCATGATTTTCGCGTTGGTCTCCTTGTGCGTGATGATGTTCTTCCCGATGTCCCACTGCTCGCGCCACGTCGGGTTGAGCTTGATCATCGTGCAGATCTTCTCGTAGACGTTGCGAATCTGGTCCTTGGAGGATGCAACCATCCCGTACTGGCCGTTGTGTACCGGCTCCATCGTGGCCACGGTGAGGAGGATTCCGGCGCACGTCTCGGACTTGCCGTAGCCGGAGGGCAGGCCGATGATGGCGCGGCGGTACTTGCGCTTGAAGCCCCTGGCGGTCATTTTCCCCGAGGCGAAGAGCGGTTTCCAGATATTCTCGCGCTGGAACTCCTCAAGATAGAAGGGCTGCGCGTAGTAGGAGTCGTTGGCGACGTGGCGGCACATCGAGGTGAAGCAGCGCTCGTAGTCGCGCGCCATGACGAGGCCCTCGCGCGAGTATCTAGTCGGCGTCCGATACATCCACTACCTCCGCTGGCAGCTCGTAGGCCGCGTCGATGGAACGGAACATGGACGCCGTGTCCGCTGCGGTCTTGACGGTCGTGGCGTCCATGAGGCCGATGCGCGAGCGCGCGAGCGGCGACAGGCCGAGCATGTCGGACAGGGCGCGAATCTCGCTCGATGCCTCCTTGAGGATTGTCAGTGCCGGGTTCTTGCGCACGAGCGGGACCTCCCTCCCATCCGGTGTCTTGTACGGCTTCACGCCGATCTTGTCGAAGATGTTTATGCGGCCGTCCTCGCTGTGGATGGCCTGCTGCGCCTGCTCGGCCACGGCGTGCCAGTAGGTGAGGAGGCGCAGGGTCGGTATGTCCTGCTCGGAGAAGTTGTTCACCGGCGGGCACAGCCATGCCCATATCTCGCTCTGGACGGGGTCGAGGGCGATGTCCTCGGGCATGAGGACTCCGGCTGCGTCGGTCTTCGCCGCGAGCCCGTATGCGTCGGTTATCCCGCGCCGGATGGCGTCGTGCTTCGGCTTGGCACCCTTCACAGGCCCTCACCCCGCAGCGCGTCCTCCATCTTCTTCGCGGCCTTCTTCAGGGATAGGCACAGCGGGGCGGCGGTCATGAGGGAGGCGCGGGACATATCCGAGGCGGCGACGTGCGCGCGCTGGATGACCTCGAGCACCTCGTCGTCGCTCATGGCGGCGTTTGGTGCCGGTGCCTGAAGCTCGCCCACGTAGGCGTAGCCCCTGTATGCGTGGCTGCGGCACGTCGAGCAGCAGAAGCGGGCGGTGCTCCTCTTCGCCTGGAACTCGCGCCCGCATGACTCGCATCTCTTTATCAAACTTCCCCCGTCTCGAGGACCGCCTCGCGGCCCGTCATGTTCTCCCATCTCGTTATGATCACGTCGCAGTAGTGCGGGTCTAGCTCCATGCACAGGCACCTGCGGCCCATCTGCTCGGCCGCTATCACGGAGGTACCGCTGCCGCCGAACGGGTCGAGCACCGTCTCGCCCTTGCGGCTCGAGTTGCGCATCTGATATGCGAACAGCTTTACCGGCTTCATTGTCGGATGGTCCTCGTTGCGCGACGGCTTGTCGTAGTGGAGCACGTCCGTCGCCACGCTGTCGCCGGACATCGCCTCGACCATCTCGATGAGTTCGGCCTTGCTCATCTTGTGCGGGTCTTTGCCGAGGTCCTCGTAGACCGTCGACTCGGAGCGGCTGTCCGTGAAGTAGTGCGCTGCTCCGGGTTTCCATCCGTAGAGGCATCCCTCATGACGCCACTGGTAGTCCTGATGGCCGAGTACGAATGTGTTCTTGACCCATATAAGCATCTGCTTGCACATGATTCCGGCGCGCGCGAGGGCCGAGGCGAACGCTGGCATGTGCATCACCGCGAGCCACGTGTAGACCGCGCCGCCTTCCTTCAGATGGGGCACGGCCGCGTTCAGCGCTGTGTGCAGGAACTCCTCGAATTGCTCCTCGTCTTCGAACTCGTCGTTGTCGATTACGAGGCCGTCCGTTCTGCGCTGGAGCTGTTTTTTCTCCGATGGCCTCATATGCTGGCCGAGCGCGACGTTATATGGCGGGTCGGTCAAGATCATGTCCGCGAGACCCCCCCGCATAGCTTCTCGACGTCTTCCGGGCATGTTGAGTCCCCGCACATCACGCGGTGGTTTCCCAAAACGAAGACGTCGCCGCGCTTCGCCCTGCAGATGGTGACCTCCGGCTCGGGGTCGTCCTCCTCCACGGCGCTTAGGCCGTCCGGCTCAAGCTCCTCGGAGAAGCCGAAGTCGCCCATGTCGAATTCGTCCGCGAGGACGTCCAGCTCGTAGGCGAGGAGGTCCTCGTCCCACCCGGTCATCATGGTCGTCTGGTTGTCGACGAGCGTGAGCGCGCGCCTCTGGGCATCGCTTAGGTCGTCGCACGCGACGCACGGGACCTTCTTCATCCCGAGGTTCTTCGCGGCGGTGATTCGCGCGTGCCCGGCCACGACTTCCGGCAGGCCGTCCGCGTTTCGCCAGACGATAACGGGGTTTCTGAAGCCGAACTCCTTGATTGACGCCTCGACGGCGTCTATCTGCTCCCGCGTGTGCTTCTTGGCGTTGTTCTCGTACGGAACGAGCGAGTCGATCTCGATTTCCTCGATTTTCAGGTCGTTTTCGCGCATTTCTTGCGTCCCCTTCCGGCGTGTCGTGATGGGGAGCATAGGCGCGCCGTGAGATTTAGCGTTGCGATTTGCCCTCGCCTTGGCGTTGCACCGAACCCCCCCGGCCTCCAATTTCGTGGCGAAACGCGGGGGATAGGGGCGCGCGGGGTAGGGGGAAAGAAACCCGATTTTCCGAGGGGGTAGGGGGTCGTGCATAAAAAAGGGGTGCAGCCCTGTCCGAGGCCACACCCTTGTGCATAAAAGCTATCTGTTCGCCGCCCTGCGTGCATCATCGCGCTTCTTGTGGCAGCTCTTGCACCGCAGCGTGAGGTTCTCCACCTCGCTGCCGCCGCCCTCGCACAGCGCGCGGCCGTGGTCCACCTCGCCGCCCATGCCCGCCGTGTACCAGCGGCCGTCGCGGTACTCCGCGCACACCCTGCCGCAGTCGGCGCACCTGCCCAGCTGCCTGCCGATGGCCCTCTGCCTCGCCTTGCGGTACGCGCTCGACGAGTACTCGGAGCGCCATGGCTCGCGCTCGGCCCTCGTGGCGTCACCCTCCGTCGGCCTGCGCTTGGGCCTCGGCCTGCACGGACAGCGCTGGCCCTCGGGGTGCGTGCGGCCGCAGTGCGGGCAGTACACGCTCACAGCTCGCGCCTCCCGCTCTCGGCCTTGGCCTTGGCGGCCACGCCCAGGCTGATGCTGCGGCCCGCCTGGAATATCTCCAGCGGCGTGAGGCCCAGCAGCTTGAACGCCTCCAGCGCTGCCGTGATTCCCTGCTCGACCCTGTGCTGGCTGTACTGTTCCTTGTCCATCTATCCCACTCCAATCGCCGCCGACAGCGCCAGCAGCATCTTGAACATTACGGCCACCGCCGCCGCGTCTATGGCGAGGCAGGCCGCGATGATGAGCAGGCATCCGCCCGCCCTCTTCCAGTCGATCATGTGTCCCTCCTATAGTGCCATGAATGCGAGCAGGAGGAGCCCTGCGGCGAGGGCGCGGACCGTCCACGCCCATGCCGCCAGCAGGGCCGCCGCCAAAAGGGCCAGCGCTAGTAGCTCTCGAAGGTCTCGCACGCCGCCTCCTGCATGTCCCTCATGTGGTTCGGTATCCACTCGAGCGCCCACATCGCCCCGAAGCTAGAGTTCTCGGCGTCGCCGGTGCCGAACTCCTCGGCGTACGCCCGGTCGAACTCGACCTCGCAGATACCGTAGTCGCAGCAGCACTCGACCATGCGCTTGCACTCGGCGCACGTTGGCTTGACCTCGCCGAAGTGCCTGTCGATTGCCGCGTCGGTGCACCCGTCCGGGAGGTTGTATCCAGGCTCACAACTGGCGGCCAAGGCGGGTCACCTCCTCGCACCACGCCTCGCGCCCGTAGGTCTCGATGAACCAGTGCGCGTCGTCCTTGATCTCCTCCAGCGGGTTGTCCATCTCCTCGACCTCGCTGTCGGGGATGTCCACCACGTTGACCTCGGTTATCTCGAATCGCATGTCTGCTCCTCTCCGGGCGTGATGCCCAGCTCCTTCGCTATTCCCTCGGCGATGATGCGAGCGGCCTCCCTCGCCACCGCCTTGCTGCTCTCCATCCGGCCGACTGTGTATGCGCGCTCGATCATGTCCTGCGCGGCGCGCTCCATGGCCGTGTCGTCGTATCCCCGGCAGACCCTGTGCTCCTTGAGGTACGTGTGGGCGCGGTCCTGCGGCCTCGTCTCGTCGTAGCGGAACACATAGTTGCAGTCCTCGAGGATGTCCTCCATCGTGTCCATCAGGCCACCTCCGCTCGTATCTGGATAGGCCCCCGGTTCCACAGGTTGCGCGCGCCGTTGGCGTCCATCGGGTCGCCGTCTCCGCGCGCCCCGTACGCGGCGCAGTAAACGAACTGCCATATGCCGCCAATCGTGGAGTTGTACGCGGCATGTGCCAGATGTTCGGTGGTGCCGCAGCATGGGCAGCATTTGAGCGGGTCTCGGTCAATCATCGGTGCCTCACAAACGTTATCTCTGCTACGTTGCGCCCTTGCATGATGGTGTATACGGTTGGGCTGCCTTTGTGCCCGCTCCGGTAAACCTCGATAAGCCCGGCGTCCTTGAGGCGGTCCACCGCCCTCTTTACGGCGGTTTCGCTGATGCGGAGCTCTTTGCTCATGCGCTCGCGGCTGTAGGAGGCGAAGGCGAGTATCTTGCCGTCCGTCTCGTTACCGAACTCGACGTGTTCGCAGAGGAGCATGAACACGGCCAACATTGTGCCGCCGAGATGCTTTCTCTTTGACAGTTCGAGTACCCAGTCGTGGAAGATGGTCGAATACGGAATTAGGCCGTCGGGATGCACGACAAACGGTTGTTTCCAGCTCATTCGTCCACCTCGAAGCCGTCGCCGAACCTCTCCGCCACCAGCACGCGCTTCAGGCTGTTGATGCGCTCGATTGCCTGCGCCGGGGTGTGGCCGTCCCATTCGGGCGCATGGTCGAGCACCCTGCATTGGAACAGGCCCCAGTGCTTGTCCTCGCGGAAGTGGTACGTCGCCTGCCCCTCCGGCGTCTCGATACCGACGATGAACATACCCTCGAGCATCGTCCCGTCGGCGTGGAGCCTCGACTTCCACGCGCGCTCCGGGAACATGGTCACGATCACCGAGAACAGGACGGCCCTATGGTGGTACAGCTCACCGAACGAATGGCACCCGTCGGAAGTGCCGGAGTCAATCTTTGCTGGCTCGATGAGGTCGGCGAGCGTGCACAGGATTCCCCGGTAGCTCCTGTCCTCGGCCTTGATTAGCCTCCCCAGCGCGCTCGGGGATATTTGCACGTTGCGGCAGTTGGCCGCGTCGCGCAGTCGCCGCGCGGTCTTGCGTCGGTCGTTGTTGCTTATCTTCGTATAACTCATTGGTCCTCTCCCATTAACTTACGGATGCGCGATTCGATGTCCCCGAACGCGATCTTCTTGCAAGCGAAGGAGCAGACGGCCTCGCATTGGTCGCAGTCGTTCTCGTCCCTCCCGAAGTAGGCGCACTCCGGGTGATGGACTCTGCTCGCGCCCCTTTTGAGGTCGGCCAGCAACTTCTCCCAGCTGTCATCCCGGTCGAGCAGGAGTTCGGAGACGCCGCGCGACCCCTCATCCGTTTCGACGTACCAAGCCTTGTCGCGCGGGTCGTAGTCGTAGTGGTAGATGAACACCGCCGCGCCGCTCTTCTTGTAGAGCGTCCCGGTGTCCAGTGGAATGGCGCGCCCGTAGGCATCTTTTGGCAACTCTACGCAAGCCACGGGGCATCAATCCTTCCCCTGTCCCTGTTGCGCTTGAGGCAGCGCAGCATCGCGTTGTCCACGTCCTGCTGCGTGAGGCCCATCCACGCCATCATGTTGGCGCACGCCTGGATGCAGTCGGCCAGCTCGTCGACCACGTCCTCGTCGCAGCGGTTCTGCCACGCGCCGAACACCTCGGCGGCCTCCTCAAGCGGCTTCAGCGCCTTGGCCTTCGGCTCGTCGCCGATGTCGAACGTCTGCGTGCAGATCGAATAGCAGGTCATTAGTCCTCCTCGGTCTCGTAGCTTGCGTCGGTCCAGTAGTTGCAGTGGGCCTCGCCCTGGGTGCGGTGGATGAACTCGGGCCTGCGCATGCACTCGTACTCGATGCGCTCGGTCCCGTAGACGCTGCGGAACACGGTCGTCCTGGCATGACCGCAGTTCGCGCAGCGCTCCGGCCTCACCCCGTCGCTGTAGATGTCCGGCCTATCCATCAGTTGGTCACCTCCGCCCCGCACTGCTCGCAGTAGTTCAGGCCGCCCGTTGGTTCGGTCCTGCCATCGTGGCCGCAGGCGAAGCAGTGGTATCGGCCGTCGGGCGCAACCTGCACCTGCGTCGTCGGGCGGTATGCCAGCTCGGCCATACGGCGCATGACCCCGCGCCAGCTCGTGTCCTCCGCCCCGGTGATTCTGGCCAGCGCGCGCTGGAGGCTCTCGCCGCCCAGGCTGTCGTTAGCCGTTCGGTTCAGCTCCTCGACGATGCGGAGGCGCTCCTCCGCGATGATCTCGTTCATTTCTTCCTCTCCTTAATCCAGTCGTATGCGATGAGCGGGAGGCACGCCAAAAGCAGCGGGATGCTAAGCAGCAGCGCTGCGGCCCTTATGGCGTCCTCCCCGGTCGGTTTCCTCATTCCATCCAGCTCCCTGGCCTCTTCCGGCCGTAGTCCCAGCTTCTCAATCTGAACACCTGCCCCATCGGCAGGCCGTGGGTCGCCGCCCAGCATCGGTCCCACACCGTGTGGACCTTCACATCAGGGTCGAACACGCCTATCTGCCGTGGGCTGGTGCACCGGAGCGGCTCGTGGCACATCTTCCCGTCGCGGAAGTCGACCAGCGCCTTGCAGCGGTCGAAAGCCTCGACGGTGCCGAAGTCCCGGTACAGCTCGCGGACCTCGCCCTCTATCTCGCCCCTGACGCACCCGTGCACGTCGCACATCCACTCGAGGGTGTCCTCGACGTGGTCGCGGGGAGGCGCGGGGAAGAGGTCGAGGGCCGTCTGCCCCGCGCACGCCCTATTCATGGACGATGCGGTAGAAGGTCGGCAGGCAGTCCGGCGGGGTCACGGCGTTGGCGCGGATGAACTCCATGCACTTCTCGAAGCTCCCCGCGCAGACGTCGTAGAAGGCACCGCTCGACGGCCTCGGCCTGCCGCCGTCGCTCTTGTCGAACACGACAGCCTCTACTCGGTACATTTGGCCACCTGCTCGTCATAGATGGCCTTGAGGTCGTCGCGCATGAATCTGATGAGCGTCTCCTCGCTGATGTCGTCCGGCAGCGCCTTCAGGCGCACTGCCTCGTGGCACCACTCGTCGAAGCCGAGCAGCTTGCCGCTGAACGCGCTCTTGACGTCCGTGACATCGGCATAGGAGAAGCGGGTCAGCATCTCCTCGCGCATGACCTCGTCGGCCAGCGCCTCGATGGGCGTCTTGGGGCGGTCGATGGTCTCCTTGTAGCTCTTGGCCCTCTTGGTCATGGCGTCGAGCTGCTTGGCCAGCTTGTTGTTCTCGGCCACGAGGCGCTCGTTGCGGCGCTGCTCGTAGTCCAGCTCGGCGAGCACATACTGCTCGCAGTTGGTGATTTCCATGTCTAACCCTCCGTTATCTCGATTGTTCGTCCGGTCTTGGTGTCCGCTATCGCCCAGTGTCCGTAGGCGTAGAGCGCGGGGTCGTGCGGTTCGTGCTCGCACAGCAGCGTGCCGTCCCACCACGCCTCCTCGAACTCCGGCTCGTCCCACACCCACTCGGGCCTGTATCTCGCCCCGCCGTGGAACCCGTCGTGGCATCCCGTGGTGCCGCTCCCGCACAGGGCGATCAGCGGCGAGCGGAGCCGCCACGTGCCCCTGGGCGTGACGAGGGCGAAGTCCCCGCAGCGCCTCGGCACGATATGGTGGCAGTTCGTGGCCTGCCGCCCGCAGATTCCGCAGCGCTCGGCGGTCAGCTCGTAGCGGTTGCCCACATAGCGCGCGCCGACGTGGGGCTTGCCGTAGAGCTCCGCGCGGTCCTTCGGGACTCCACGGAGCTGCGATGCGCTCACTATCATCCGAGCCTCCTGTCCTGCCCCTTGACCTCGATGGGCCTGCACGCACCGGCGAGGCGCGATGCCACGCGCTTTCCGGCCATGCCCCCCCAGAGGTCCCTGATCTGCCCGATGCGGTAGTTGCTCGTGACGATGATGGGCAGGCCCTCGGCCACTCGTGTGTCGATGAGGCGCGTCAGCGTCTCGATGGCCCACTCGGTCGGGCGCTCGGCCCCGAGGTCGTCCAGGGCGAGGAGCCTGTACCGCTCGGCCCTGCGGAGCGCCCCGCGCTCGCCGCCGTCGTACTCGGAGCGGATGTCGTCGAGCAGGCGGCTCGTGGTGACCAGCTTGGCACTGGTCCCGTCCAGCACCGCCAGGCGGACGGCGCAGGCGGCGGCGTAGGTCTTGCCCGTGCCCGGCTCGCCCCAGAGGTATGCGCCCTCGCCCTTCCCGGCGAGCTTGGCCATGCGCTTGCCGAGGTCGCAGTCGGCCTCGGCGTAGGGGCCGCGAAGCCCGGCCTTGCGGAGGCGGGAGCGCATGATTGCGGCGATCTGCTCGCGCGCCCCGTCGGGCATGAGCACGTCAGAGATTTGAGTACGCATCATGTTTGACCTCCTTCTTCGGCTCGCGCTGCTGCCACGTGGAGCACGCGGCCTTCCAGTTCCTCATCGGCTTGCTGCCGACCTTCCACCCGACTGCCTCGTAGTAGCTCCAGAACGCCTCGGGGTTGAACGTGTAGCCCTTGTCCGAGACGTACTCCTCGACTTCCGCGAGCGCGGGTTTGACGAACCTCTTACTAACTGCTTTGCCTTGCCTTGCCTTGCCTTGCCTTGCTTTGGCTTCGGCGCTGTCCCCGTCACCCTTTTGGCTGTCCGAAAGGGGTTCGTCGTTTCCTTCCGGCTCGTCGTTTTGGGTTTCGGCTTCGCTAAAGGGGGGTTTAGTACCGTCTAAAGGGGGCTTTCTGTTACCTCGTCCACCCGTTTTGCCTGCCGCGATACACCGTTTCGAGTAGTCGATGTCCTCGCGGACGCTGGCGAAGATGGCATCGAGCGGCCACTCCAGCTCCGGCTCGATGCCGTAGGTGCCGTACTGGGCCAAGGCCCAGAGGAGCTTTCCTCGCTGCTCCTCCGGTGCCTTGGCGCAGGCTGCGGTGAACTTGGGAAGCCACTTGAATTGGGCCTCCTCCATGTCAGCGCTCCCAGGTGAAGGCGGCCTTGGCCGCGTTGAAGGTCAGGGTGGCCTCGCTGCCCACGATCACATCGAGCACGTCGAAGCTGATGGCCTCGACCTCGGGATGGTCGGCGGCGAAGCACATGGCCACGCGCTGCAGGCGCTTCTTGTTGACCTTCGGCTCGGCGTCGTTGCCGCGCGAGCGCTTGACCTTCGCCTCGACCAGGAGCGCCTGCCCGTTGGTGACCGTGTAGACGCACTGGCCCTCGGTGCACCCGTAGCCGTGCGCGCCGGGAATGTAGACCTCGAGCGCGAGGTCGAGAATCGAATACTGCTCCATCTTCACTCCTTAGAACGGGCAATCGTCGTCGTAGACCTCGTCGGGCACGTCGTCGCGCTTGGCCCCGCCGGAGAACGTGACGTTGTCCGCGATCACCTCGAGGCGGCTGTGCTTCTGGCCGTCCTTCTCCCACTTGCTCTGGCGCAGCCTGCCCTGCACGCATACGTGCGTGCCCTTGGACAGGTAGCGGTTGAGCGCCTCGGCGCGCTTGCCGAATACGGTGACGTCGACCCAGTTGGGCACGTCCTGCCACTCGTCGCCGACCTTGCGGCGCTCGTTGACGCACACCGAGAACCGGAGCACCTGCGTGCCCGTCTGCGTGGCCCTCAGCTCGGGGTCGCACCCGAGGTTGCCGCTGATGGCGACCGTGTTGATTCCGCTGCTCACTAGTCAATCTCCTTACTGTCTCTGGCCATCTGGGCCAGATGCTTGCCGAGTTCCTCGAGCTGCCCGTCGGTGAGCTTGGCCGTGTCGTCGGTGCCGAAGTTGGCCTTCTCGTACGCGCGGAGGCCCTCCTCCTTGACGCCGTTCTGGATGCACTCGGCCTTGAGCTTCGCTATCTTGGCGAGCATCACCTTGCGCTTGCTCGGTCTGGGTTTCGTCGGGGCCTTCTCCTTCGTCTCCTTGGGGCCTGTGTCGCCGTCGGTGTCCTCCTCTCCCACGAGGCCGAAGGCCATGAGCGCGGAGTAGCGGCGGGCGTAGGTCTCGCGCTTGCCGAAAACCTGCGGGTCGCTGTCGTACTCGTACGGCTTCACGTCGAGCACGCGCTCCTCGCCGCCGAAGGCCACGATGGTGTTCAGGAGCATGCCCGCGCCGTTGGCGGCGACCTCGGAGCGCTGGTAGAAGAAGATTCCGCGCTTGTTCAGCGGCGGCCTGATGATGTTCAGGACCAAGTCAAGCGGGGCGTACGAGTACGTCTGGTATCCCTTCTGGCCCGTCTTGCTCTTGGGCGGGTTGACCATCTCGGCCTGCGCCTCCGCGAGCAGCTGGGTGAGCATCGCGGACGGGTCGAACACATCCGGTTTCGCCATCTGGACCATGGGCACCTCCTCGGCCATCACAGCTCACCGTCCCCGAGCAGGGCGGCCGCGCTCATTCCCTCGACGCGCGGGCCGAGCGCCTGCATGACGTCCTCGGGGGCGCAGCCGCGCACCGCTGCGGTCTTGGGCGACTTGGGGCACCACATGGCCCAGTCGACCGTCTCGCCCGTGTCGGTGCACACGACCTTGTCACCGGCCTTTGCGAAGTGGGCCTCCCATCCCTTCTTGGGCACGATGTCCACCATGCCGATGGAGTCGAGGAAGGCAACGGCCTCGTCCATGCGCTCCTTGAGGATTACCGGGGCGGCCTTGCTGTAGCTGATGCCGATCTCGCCGACCTTCTCCTCGCCGACGAGGATGGCGCGGCGGTCGGTATGGGTCTCGGCGAAGCCGTCCATGATCTCCTGCCGCGCGATGGCCTTGGCCTCGTCGAGCGCGGGCTTGATCTGCTTCTGCATGGCCGTGAGCACGGCCAGCCTCTCGTCCTGCGTGTACTCCATTACTCACCGTCTCCAATCATTCGCGCCTTGTCCGTGGTTACCTCGTAGACCTCGCCCGTCTCCGCGTCCACGTTCGCGGGTCGGTCGAACGGGAGCGGCTCGCCCTCGTCCTCCTCGTCGTAGTCGAGCGGCAGCTCGTCCTGGATGTCGGCCACCGTCAGGACGACGGGCTTGCCGGAGAGCTTGAGGATGGGGAAGGCGTTGGCGTCGCTCGTCAGAATCTCGAGCTGCAGCACGGCCGTGCCGCCCTTGACCGTCGCCTGCTTGAAGTTGGCCCTGATCTCCATAGGTTCCATGCGCGCCTCCTATTTGATGCCGAAAATGGCGGCCATGAACTCGCGGCGCATCTCGCGCTCGTTCTCCTTGGTGATAGGTGTGATTACCTTGGTGACGAACTCGCGGCTCTCGGCCACGTCCTTCTCGTCGAGCTCCGCGAGCCCGGCCTCGCACAGCGCGATCATCATGTGGTAGGCGTTGGCGCTCTTCACGCCGCCGGTATGGTCGGGGTGGGCCGCATCGAACATGAGGTTGCTAGCGATGCAGGTGGCGTGCTCGAGCACCTTCTTGTGGAAGTGGTCCGCCGGGAGTTCCTCGAAGAGGTTGGCGTCGAAATACTTGTCGCTCATTTCTTTTTCTCCTTTATGTATTCCTCGGTGAAGTGGGTGATGCACACCTTTGCCAGCGGCGGCGTGCCGTATGGCGTGCGGCATCCCTTCTGGACGCCACCCATCACCACGTGGGCGTCGTCCGTGTACGCGACGCCGTTGAGCGCGTCGCATACGAGCTTGCCGATGTTGTCCCAGTCGGGCTTGCCGAGGTCGGCGCGGCCCGCCCAGTACTTCGGGTTGCTCTTGGCCAGTGGCCTGAAGGTCTCGATGGCGACGGTCACGATTCCGTCGAAGTCACCGTGGTCCTCGTGCTCGGCCCTGTAGGCCTTGCGTACGGCCTCCTCGGCGAGCCTCGTCTGCTTCGGGGTGTAGTTGCGTCCGGTTCGCGGGTCGGTCCGGTGGCGCTCCTTGCCCACGATCTTCTCCAGCTCGAGCTGGAAGGTCATGGAGCGCTCCTTGTGCCTGACCCAGTTCATGCCGTGAACCCGTCGGACTGGCTGCGGTGCTTGTTGAAGGCGTCCTTGATGCTGGGGTAGCGCGCCTCCATGATTCGGGCGAAGGACGGCGCGAGGCCGTTGCGCACGCCCACGTGCAGCTCGTTGCGGACCATGTTCACGAGGTAGTTCGCGCTCACGTAGCCCTTCTTGGAGAGCCTCACGGCGTTCTCGACCATGTAATTCCATGCGCCGGGGTTCTCGTCAATCCAGCGGCGCGCGTCCTCGGCATCCGCCTCGCCCTTGGCCCCGAGGCCGAATATCTCGAGCTGGCCGCTCTGGGGCTTGGGGTTGTACCGCTCGTCGTTACGCATGGACGCCCACCGCCTCGTATGCGGCCTGCGCGCTGTGCACCGCGCCGTCCATGGTCGGGATAATCCAGAGCCACAGCAGCGCGCACATGGCGAGCGCCGTCACGGTGATGCCGACCAGAAGCCCGGCCCTGAAGGCGTCCTTCTGCCTGTCGGCCTGCTCCTGCGCTGGCAGGCGGTATCCCTCGCGTGCTACGATGCGGGGAGTCCTGTTGGACGTGCGGGCGCTCTTGGTGTGGTTGCTGGGGGTGCCCGCGTATCTGTTTTGAGGGGTCATTCTTCCTCCGTTTCTTGGTTCTCGGGTAACAAAAACGTTTCTTTGATTTGCTTTTTTGCGCGGTATTTGCGGCTGTAGAGCCGCTGGCGCTCTTTATTCGCCTTGTCCTCTCTCCTCACCTCCTCCTCCATCGCCCGCACCCGCTTGCAGAAGAGCGCGTACTGCTCCTCCTCCCGGGCCACGGCCTCCAGCCGCTCCTCCTCCTTCTGCGCGATCTCCCCGTCGTAATAGACGATCTGCTGATCGATATTGTCGATCTCCGCCTGAATGGCATCCAGCTGCCGGGTCAGGATCTGCCGCTGCTGCTGGGCCTTGGCCTGGTCGTCCTTGACCGCAGCCAGCTGCTCTTTCAGCTCCTGCTGGCGGGCTTTGCTCTCGCTTTGTTCGGCTTTCAGCGCGTCGATCTCCGCCTGGGTCACCGCCCCTGCGCCGCCCAGGATCATGGTGAACATGGGCAGCAGGAGCAGCAGCGCCATGCACGCCGCCAGCACGGCCACGATCACACGCCGCCAATCGGTCTTCTGCTTTTTTTGCTTTTGAGGCTGCTTTTGCTGTTTTTTTGTCACGATGGTTCTCCTTTTGATCCGTCCGATTCCTACTAATATTCAATCAAAACGGCTTAAGCTGCTTTAACCGCGCAGAGCGCACTGAATATTTGTGAGACAGGCCTTGCGTCCCGCGGGCACAAACCCGGCGCACACGCCGGC
>ERZ827478.484-NODE-484-length-40581-cov-9.765484_pt1 | contig 40581 bp, 48 predicted proteins | sample MGYA00519705_ERZ827478 | MGnify/ENA primary metagenome ERZ827478 (study PRJEB31778, sample SAMEA3449318) | human gut metagenome | biome: human gut; feature: human-associated habitat; material: faeces | place: United Kingdom | collected 2010/2012 ...
TGTTTTTAAATTTGTTATGTCTTCTTCTTCAAATATAATACTTCCTTTTTCTTTTACGTACATAGGATTATTTAAAATTGCATTTGCTGTCGTTGTTTTTCCAGAACCATTTGGTCCCATTATTACATGAATTTCTCCCTTATTTATTTTTAGATTAATTCCTTTTAATATCTCCTTTTCCTCTGCTTTTACATATAAATCTTTTATTTCTAATAGCTTGTTACTCATATATTTTCTAATTCCTTTCTAATCTATATTTTTTAATTTTCTAAACTATCTATCTTTCTTATAGACGTTCTTCTTAGACATTGTCTACACGATTCTTTGTTTATATCATAATTACAATCTAGATTATTTAAATCTAAAACTTTATGAACATATTTTGCGAGCTTATTTATAGTATCATCCGATAATGTAAATTTTATTTTCTCAGCTTCATTTTTTGCATCTTCCGATTTCAAATTTAAAACGTCTTTTAAAAATAAATATACTATGTCATATGCTTCTAATATCTTTTTTGCTAAGTCTTCTCCGCTTCTTTGTTATTTCAATTGTTCCATATGATTCATAATTTACTAAACCATTTTCCTTTAAATTGTTTAGTGCTTTGTTTACACTTGGTTTAGTACAATTCATTTTATTTGCAATATCTGTAACTCGTATGTTTCCATTTTGTTTCTTTAAAACGTACATTGTTTTTATATATTCTTCCAATGCCTTTGATACCATTTTTTCTCTCCTTTTGTTAACTTCGGTTAACATTATACAACCATATAATTTGTTTGTCAAGGCTAACACAAAAAAATATCTACAAATAGCTTTTCTTTCGGTTCAAGAATATAAAATTGGGTATTTAAAAAGACGATTAAGATATAAATTCTTAATCGTCAAAATGACATATATTACCTTCCTTTCAAAAATAGCCTCATTTGTTCTTCAATTTGCACGTCACCATTTTTTACGTATTCATTAAGATGTTTGCCACCTCGATCCAAAACTTTCGCATTTGGATTCCGAATTATGAAATTATAATTCGCACTTGATTTTTCCATTTCAGTTAAAATCCATGCATTGCCCATAACCAAAGTACATCCAATCGACATAAGTCCTGTAGGCTTTTTTCTAATAATTTCATAACTACAAGCTATAATATCATCTTTAACTACATGTCTTAAAGATTTTACAGCAATGTTTCCTCGTGCTCCTCCATCTGAGCAAAGTATTTCTTTCCCATCATCATCATATATAATTTTCCCATTATATACAATTGGAAGTGCCGCTGTTGCTGCTGCAGCATCACCTGGAGTGCAAGTTAATATACAGTATTCACCTTCAATTGGCTTATTGGTAAAATAAACCTTCCGATTCTCCAATACATCATAAGCAACTAGCTGTATAGGCATTGGAAAATCTGCCATCTTGAAAATATTTTTAGCTGCACAAGCTGAATTTACAATGTCTCTTATATGGTCATTACTAAATAAACCATAAGACTTCCTCCATCTAGGATGAAAATTCAACTTGTTAAATTTTGCATAATTTTCTTGCAATATACAAGAGACTTCTTTCCCCGTATATCCTGCTGCAATTAATACTGCAATGAATGCACCTGAACTAATACCACTTACTGCTGTAACATTAATTTTATTTTTATTCAAAATACTTAAAATATTAGCAAATTGAATAACTTTTGATCCTCCCCCAGAGAAGGCCAATGCTACACTATTATTGTTACTGTTTTTCATAAAGTATCATACTCCTTGTTGTTATTTGGTCATTTTTTAAATTTCTTATATCTTCATTTTATCACTTTTTTTGTTGTTATGTAAAGTTTTTTATTTATTGTTTTATATTTTGACTACTTCACCTCTTTTAGAATTTTCTTATTTAAGCAGTAATTATTTTCTTCATATAATTATGTGTTTATATAACTTTGTCAATCCATGTCAGTTTTTCCATTTTTATATCACCTTGAGTTGTTTTTTGCTGTTATTTTTACAATTATATTTCTATTATATTACGATTTATCTATATTATGTTTCCAAATGTTACAAAATTAGCCAATACATTTGTAATATATATTGTTGTGGATAATGTGGATAAGTCTGTGAATAACTGATATAACTAGTTTTTGTTTTATATTTTATTCACATACTTTTCAACAGATTATTTGTTTGTTTTTTTAGTGTTTTACGCTCTTTCTTTATGTTTATCGAATAAATATTTGCATATTAATATTTGATATAACTTTTTAAATTTGCAAATATTAATTTAAAAATAAATCTTTTAGCTAAGAGTTTCTGACAAAAATTAAGAGCTTTCTAGAAAAAATTTATATAACTTTTCCAAAAAACCCTTAATATTAATTATTATAAAAATTTAATTATAGCATAAATAGTAAGCACAATTTCAGATATTAGAATGACTGGAAATCCAATAGTAAAATAGAGTTTTTTCGTTTTATGCCTAAAACAATACATTCCAGCAATGCCTCCAATTCCTCCTCCAAGCAGTACAAGAGTAAAAAGAGTAGATTCTTTAATTCTCCATTCACCTTTTTTAGCCTTAGATTTATCGATCCACATAGCTAAAAAAGCAATAATATTAATTAAAATAAAATAAATTATAATATTTCTAATTGAAAAGATATCGGAAAAACTAACTATTCCAATCAATTTCATTACTCCCTTCTAAACTTTAACATTTAGCCAAATAAACTCATTTGATTACTTTGACTCATTCCTTTAAGACATCCTGCATTTTGTAACATTTCAATAACCGATTTTCCAATCTTCGATCGAATCTTTAAATCATCAATAGACATAAATTTTCCATCTTTTTTAGCTTCTTCAATTCCTAAAGCAGCAACTGTTCCAAGTCCTGGTATACTATTTAATGGTGGTCTTATTCCTTCTTCTTCTATTTGAAATTTAGTTGCATGAGATTTATATAAATCGATTGGTAAGAAGTTTATACCTCTTTCATACATTTCCAAAACAAGTTCCAAGATTGCGTACATGTTTTTGTCTTTAGTAGATGCGCCATTTCCTGCAAGATCAATCTCCTTCATTTTATTTTTAACTCTTTCTTCTCCATGACACATAATGTCACTATCAAATTCATCTGCTCTAATTGTAAAATAGGCAGTATAATAAGCTTTTGGCTCATGGACCTTAAACCATGCTATACGAAAGGCATTTGTTACATATGCTGCAGCATGTGCTTTTGGAAACATGTATTTAATCTTTTCACATGATTTAATATACCAATCTGGAACATCATGTTCCTTCATTAATTCAACATATTCTGCCCATTTTGCTGGGTCTTTTAGTGCCTTTCCTTTACGCACCGTTTCCATTATTTTAAATGCATGATTTGGTGGTACACCTTTTTTTATTAGGTAAATCATAATATCATCTCTACAACAAATAGCCTCATTTAATGTAACAGTCCCTGCTTCAATTAAGCTTTGCGCATTTCCAAGCCATACATCAGTACCATGTGATAAACCTGATATACGAATTAATTCATCAAACGTTGTAGGTTTTGTATCAACAAGCATTCCTCTTACAAATTTTGTTCCAAATTCTGGTACTCCGGTAACTTCCAACCTCACTTCTAATTTGCTCTGGTGTAACTCCCAATGCCTTAGTTGAGCTAAAAATACTCATTGTTTCTTTATCATCTAATGGAACTTTAGTTGGATCGATTTCAGTTAAGTCAAATAGCATTCTTATCATTGTTGGATCATCATGACCTAAAATATCTAACTTTAATAGGTTTTGGTCGATTGAGTGATAATCAAAATGTGTAGTAATAATATCTGAATTCGGATCATCTGCTGGATGTTGTACTGGTGTAAATTCATATATTTCTCTTCCTTTTGGAACAACAATAATTCCGTCCTGGATGCTGTCCTGTAGTTCTTTTTATTCCTGTACACCCCTTAGCAATTCTTAATACCTCCGCATTATTTATTGGTATTGCACGCTCCTCATAATATTTTTTTACATATCCATATGCTGTTTTATCTGCAACAGTACCTACTGTTCCAGCTTTAAATGTTGTTCCTTTTCCAAATATAACTTCAGTATACCTATGTGCTTTTGCTTGATATTCTCCAGAAAAGTTAAGGTCTATATCAGGCTCTTTGTCTCCATTAAACCCTAAAAAGGTTTCAAAAGGAATATCTATTCCATCTTTTATTAATTTGTGTCCACATTTTGGACAGTTCTTATCTGGAAGGTCAAATCCACATTGATATCCATAATCAGAAAAGTCTGAGTATTTACACTCTGGGCAACGATAATGTGGTGGAAGAGAATTAACCTCAGTAATTCCAGTTGCATATGCTGCAAAAGATGAACCAACAGATCCTCTTGAACCAACTATATATCCATCTTCATTAGATTTCCACACAAGTTTTTGTGCAATAATATACATAACTGAGAAACCATTTTTTATAATAGACTCAAGTTCCTTAGATAGTCTTTCTTCAACAATTTGCGGTAATTGCTCACCATATAATTCATGTGCTTTTTTATAAGCAATATCTCTTATTGTTTGCTCACATCCATCAATATGTGGTGGGCATTTTTCTGGAGATATTGGGCTTATTTTCTCACACATATCTGAAATTTTATTTGTATTTTCAACTACTACTTCGTATGCCTTTTCTTCTCCAAGATATTCAAATTCTTTTAGCATCTCTTCTGTTGTACGTAAATAAAGTGGAGCTTGCTGATCTGCATCATCAAAACCTTGTCCAGCCATTAAAATTCGTCTATAAATTTCATCTTCTGGATCCATAAAATGAACATCACATGTTGCAACAACTAATTTTTGTAGTTTTTCACCAAGTGCTACTATCTTTTTGTTTATATCTTCCAATGCTTTAGTATCTGGAACTGTTTCATTTCTAACCATAAACATATTATTTCCAATTGGCTGAATCTCTAAATAATCATAGTCCTTTGCAATTTCTTCTATTTCTTCGTCAGATTTTCCTGCAATTATTGCTCTATATAATTCTCCAGCTTCACAAGCACTTCCCAAAATCAATCCTTCTGAGTATTTTTTATATAATGATTTTAAGATACGTGGCTTTTTGTAAAAATAATGCAAATGCGATAAAGAAACAAGTTTATACAAATTTTTAAGTCCTACATAATTTTGAGCTAAAATTATTGCATGGTAACTTGGTAAGCGCTTGTAGTCTGCATTTCCACATGTAACATTATCTATATCATTTATATTTTTTACACCTTTTTCTTTTAACATATCTAGCATTACTTTTAAAACTTTTACGGTAGTATCAACATCATCTAATGCTCTATGTGCAACTTCGACTTTAATTCCTAAATTATCAGCAATTATTCCCAATTTATATTTCTTGAAGTCTGGAAATAAAGCTTTTGCTAAACGCAATGTATCTAAATATGTATTTTCTAATGATAATCCTAATATTTTGGCATTATATTTTAAAAATCCTATATCAAAATCTGCGTTATGAGCAACTAAAACACTATCGCCAACAAATTCAATTATTTTTGGCATAATCTTATCTATAGTATCAGCATCTTTTACCATTTCATCTGTAATATTTGTGACTTCAACTACTCTTTGCGGAATGGGCTTTTCTGGGTTTACAAAACAGGAAAATTCATCAATAACCTCTCCATTTTTCACTTTCATAATTCCAACTTCAGTTATTTTTTCTGTACGGAAAGAAAATCCTGTAGTTTCTAAGTCGAGCACACAATATGTAGTATCTATATCTTGTTTTCTTGGGAATGATACACATGGAGTTCTATCTGGAACTAGATAAGCCTCTACACCATAAATTATTTTCATATCTGGATTATCAAATCCCAATAATTTATGTGCCTCTGGAAAGGCTTGTACTACACCATGGTCAGTAATTGCAATGGACTTCATTCCCCACTTCATTGCTCTTTTTATTAGGTCTTTTGCGGATGTCATTCCATCCATTTGGCTCATTTGAGTATGCATATGAAGTTCAACTCTTTTTACTTTTGCTTCATCTTTTCTTTCTTTTCTTTTTATTCCAGATGTTTCAACAATTGTATTTGCAATTACGCCAAGTTCTTTTGCAAATGGATCAAATTGTGCAGTTCCTCCAATTTTAATTCCTTTTGCATCTTTTATTCTAACAGATACATCTTTGAATTTTTCTTTTTCAATAAATGATTTACAAGTAATAGTGCTAGTACCATCATATAAATCAAACATAAACAAAAATTTACCACTTTTAAGTTCTCTTGAATCTGTATTAATTACTTCTCCTTCTAGTGCTATTTTACCACTATCAATAGATACATCAATTACTTTTGTAAGTGGTTCTTTTATATTTTGGTTTCTGCCAAGAATTAATGGTGTTATCTCTTTTTCTTCTTGTTCATCCAAATTCTTACTGTCATTTTTAGGCTCTTTGGATACATCAATTGGACTTTGTTCGTCCTCTTGTTTCTTTTCTTCCTTTTTCTCTTTTAAACTATTTAATTCATTTTGGAATTGTTTAATTGTTTCTTCTTGAATTATTTTTGCAGATTCAAAATATGTATTTTTACTTTCTTCCGATTTGTTATCTTCAAAAATAATTTTACATTTTTCGGAAAAAATCCTATCTATTATATTTGATAATATTTCATCAATTTTTTGTGCATACAAAATATCTGCACCCATATATATTAAATTAACTTTGATTATATTTCCATCTTTTTTTACACTACTATTTCTTAGTATTGCCTTTGTTAATGGATGCTTGTAAGCTATATAATCTACTATATCATTCCATTCAGAAATAAAATTATTTTCTACATTTTGATCATATTCAACTAAAACAACTGCATCTTTTAACATAAATCGTTTTATTAAAAATTTTTCAAATGCTCCTATATCTTTTATTTTGACTGGTTCTGATATATTTATTTTTATTTCAAGCCTACTTGTTTTTTTATATAAATTAATGCATTGGATTTTAGAATTTAAGATATTACTATTAAAATTAAAATCTTTAAATATTTCTTTAAGTTTTTTTTGTACAACTTGTTCCATCTTTTAATCTAATCCCCTTTTTATAATTAATCATTCATAACATTTTAGTTATGAATGATTAAAAACTTTTATTTATTAACAATTGATCTTTTACAAATTTTCAACATTTTTAATTTAAGTAATTATTATTTCATTACTAAATACATTTTCTGTGCTGGTGTTAATATTAGTTCAAACATTACATTAAATTTTACAGTCTTTAATATTTTTTCTTCATCCATATTTCTTATTGCTCCTATAAAATTCTTAAAATATCATTATACGTAATATAAATTGATAATACTATAAGCATTGTAAAACCTAATGTTTGTAATGTCATTTCTGTTTTTTCTTTTAAAGGCTTTCTTCTTATTAATTCTATTAATAAAATTACTACTTTTCCTCCATCTAAAGGTGGAAATGGAAGTAAATTTGTAACGCCTAGTGATAAAGAGATTAACGCTAAAATGTATATATAATTTCTAATTCCGTCTGTATTGGATACAACACTTGAAATTCCAACCGGTCCCATTAATTGATTTTTCGATACTTCTCCTATTAATAATTTTTTTAAATTTTGAACAATAGAAGATGCAAAATCTAATGTTTTATTTGAAGCATAATAAATTCGATTCAATACAGTATCGTCTGCTTGTTTTAAATTTATTCCTAAATAATATATATTTTTTTCTATTGTATTTATAATTATTTCTTTTTGTTGGCCTTTTCTATTAATCGTAAAATTGACTTTTTCATCTTCATTGTTATTTATAATACTAATTAACTTGCTTGTATTATTTTCAACATCTTGCCCGTTTACTTTTATAATTTTATCTTTAATTTCTAATCCTTCATGTTCAGCTGGACTATTAGGCTCAATTCCAATAATCTCTGTGGAAGATTCACTTTCTAGATAAATTCCTGTTTCTTTATATTTAATTGCATTTGGCTTTACTTCATACTCTATTTTTTCCCCATTTCTTTCAATAAGAACTGAAACAACATTTCCATTTGATTTTTGTATTGTTTCATTTATATCTTCTTTTCCTCTCATTTTTTTGTTATTTATTTTTAATATTCGATCATTTACTTTTATTCCTGCTATTTGTGCACTATAATCCGGAATTAATGAATCTATTTGATTGGTTGTAAAGTTTCCATTTGTCGTCATTAAACAAAAATAAATAATAAGTCCAAATATAATATTTACCATACCACCGTGCAACAACAATTGCTATTCTTTTTGGAATGCTTGCCTTACTAAAAGAGCCTTCATTTTCCGATCTTTCTTCTTCACCTTCCATACTAACAAATCCACCAAGTGGGATTAATCTAATAGCATATTTGGTTACTTTACCTTGTTTTTTCCAAATGGTTGGTCCAAATCCAATTGCAAATTCATTTACTTTTACTTTACATAACTTTGCAACAAGAAAATGTCCTCCTTCATGTATGAAAACCAATAAGCCTAGTAAAAAAATAACTTTAATTGCGTTAATCAAAAAAGATATCAATATTAATTCCTCCATATGTCTTTAAAATGTTTATATATAGTTTTTAATCAATTTTATAATAAAATTAACAAAAAATACGCAAAAGGAGCAATAAAAATTAAACTGTCAAATCTATCTAGCATTCCACCATGTCCTGGAAGTAAATTACTAAAATCCTTTATTCCTACATATCGTTTAATACTAGATGCAGCAAAATCACCAATTTGCCCAATTATACTAAGTAATAAAGCAATACCGCTTATAAATATATAATTAATGTTCATTCCAAAAAATTTATTTATTGCATATGTATAAATTAGTGCTATTAATATTGCACCAACCGCTCCTCCTATGCAGCCTTCTATTGATTTATTTGGGCTTATTTTACTAAATTTATGTTTTCCAAACTTTTTTCCTATTGTATATGCAAATATATCAGTTCCCCATGAAGCAATGAAAAGATACCAAATTAATATATTACCATTCTCAGCCCCTATTGTCTTTGGTATATATATTAAAAACAGTGGTATATAGCATATTCCAAACAAAGTAATAGCTATATCAATAATTGAATATTTCATATTTGTTATAATACTTTGAATAAATAAAATAGCAATAATAGTGCAAATCGATACCTGAATTGTTACTACTTTATATTGTTCTGGAATTATGTTTATTATAGATATTAATAAACATGCCATGTATCCTACCCAAAAAACTGGTTTTGCTTTTTCTTTAAAACTAGACATGTATTCATGTAAGCACATTATTGCAATTAAAGCAAATACCAAATCAACAATATATATATTTGCAAATACTAATGTCATAACAATAAATGGTAAACCAATTACAGCAGTTAAAATTCTTTTTAAGTTCATAAATTATTTTCCTCCAAATTTTCTATTTCTCTTTTGATATATATGTATTGTCTCTAATAAATCTCCTTCTTCAAAATCTGGCCAGTATTTTTCTACAAAGCAGAACTCAGTATATGCAAGTTGCCATGGTAAAAAATTACTTGTTCTTATCTCTCCACTAGTTCTAATTAATAAATCTGGGTCGGGCTGGTTTTTTGTATATAAATTATCCGAAATTAATTGTTCATCAATATCATCAATATTAATTTCGTTATTTTTTACTTTTGTTGCTATTGCCTTAACAGCTCTTGTTATTTCATCTCTTCCACCATAATTAAAAGCAATATTTAGAGTAAGTCCGGTATTGGCTTTAGTCCTTTCAATTGCTTTTTCAATGCTTTTTTGTAATCCTTTGTCTAATGGTGAAATATCTCCTAAAACTTTTATTTTTATATTTTCCGTATCTGCTCTTTTTGAAAAATCACTTAAATAATTTTTCAATAATAACATTAAAGCTCCTACCTCTTCTTTACTTCTTTTCCAATTTTCTGTAGAAAATGCATAAACTGTTAAGTACTTTATTCCGATTTTATTGCAATATTTTGCAATTTTTTCTAATGTTTCTGCTCCTCTTTTATGACCTTCTTTTACTGCTAAATTTTGTTTTCTTGCCCATCTTCTATTTCCATCCATAATAATTGCAATATGTTCTGGATATCCGTTTTCTAAATTGCTCATTTTATTTTCTCCTTATTTGTTTCTATTTTTTATATATAAAGCTAAATTGCTTAAAAATTCATCTTCTGTTTCATATTCTTTTATACATTCTATAGCTTCTTCAATTTGATTAGATAGCATTTTTTCAGCTTCATCTAATCCATATTTTGTAACATATGTACATTTTCCTTTTTCTCTGTCATTTCCTACTGGTTTTCCTAATACTTTTTCATCTCCTATTTCAGATAAAATATCATCTTTAATTTGAAATGCTAAACCTATTTTTTTAGCATAGTTTGTTAATTTTTCTATGTCTTCATTCTTTGCTCCACCAAGAATTGCACCTATTTTTACAGCAGATTTTATCAATGCTCCTGTTTTATTTTTATGCATATATTCTAAATAATCACTAGATATTTGTTTACCTTCATATTCAGTATCAACATATTCTCCTGCAATCATTCTATCAATTCCATATGAAAGTTCCTTTAATGCTAGAGTCTTTCTTGCTTTTTCTATTTCATCTTCACTATTAATAATATCCTCTAAAATAATAAGATATGCATTGTTCAATAATGAATCTCCTGCAAGTATTGCGGTTGCTTCATTAAATTTTTTATGATTAGTAAGTTTTCCTCTTCTATAATCATCATTATCAATTGCAGGTAGATCATCATGAATAAGTGAAAAAGTATGAACCATTTCCATTGCAACCATAAAAGGAATGCACTTTGTAGAATCTTTTTTAAAAAGCTCGTATGTAGATGATATTAAAATTGGTCTTAAACGCTTTCCTCCAGCAAGAAGACTATATCCGCATTGCTTCATTTAATGTTCCTTCTGGGCAATTTTTTTCTTTTAAATATTTTTTTAATTCAACATCCACATTACTGATTTTATTAAGTAGCATTTCTTTAAAATCCATTTTTATCACCTTTTTATACATTCATAATTTCTTTTTCTTTATTTTCAAGTATTTTATCTATTTCTTCTATTTTGCTATCTGTTATTTTTTGAATTTCTTCTTCTGAAGATTTTAGTTCGTCTTCAGTTATTTCACTTGATTTTTCCATTTTTCTAGCTGAATCTATTGAATCTCTTCTAATTGCTCTAATTGCAATTTTAGTTTCTTCTGCTATTTTCTTAACTTCTTTTACAATTTCTTTTCTTCTTTCTTCACTAAGTTCTGGGAAATTTAATCTTATTACTTTACCATCATTATTTGGGTTAATACCAATATCGGATTTTAAAATTTCTTTTTCTATTTCTTTTAAAATTCCCATGTCCCATGGTTGTATAACAATAAGTCTTGCTTCTGGCACTGAAATTCCAGCTACTTGACTAATTGGAGTTGGCACTCCATAATAATTTACTTTTATTTTATTTAATATTGCTGGATTTGCACGACCAGCTCTTATCTCTGCCAAATTTTCTTCATATACACTAATTGTTTTATTCATTTTTTCTTTAATTTCATTAAAATCCATAATTTCTTCTCTCCTTTTTATTTTACTAAAGTTCCTATTTTTTCTCCTTTAACAACTTTTACAATATTTTCTGGGTTATCCATAGCAAAAACTATTAAAGGAATCTTATTATCTTTGCATAAAGATATTGCCGTTGAATCCATTACCTTTAAATCTTTATTTAGAATATCTAGATATGTAATTTTATCAAATTTTATTGCTGTTTTATCAATCTTTGGATCAGCTGAGTATACTCCATCTATAGTTTTAGCAACTAAAATAACATCTGCATTAATTTCGGCTGCTCTTAATGCTGCTGCTGTGTCTGTTGTAAAATATGGATTTCCAGAACCACAAGCAAATATTACTACTCTTCCTTTTTCTAAATGTTTTACAGCTTTTCTACGAATGTATGGTTCTGCAACTTCTCTCATTTCAATTGCAGTTTGAACCCTTGTATACATTCCTCTAGTTTCTAATGCATCTTGAAGAGCTAATGCATTCATTGTTGTTGCAAGCATTCCCATATAATCTGATGTAGTTCTTTCCATTTCTTTTCCATATCTACCACGCCAAAAATTTCCTGCTCCAACTACTATTGCTACTTCTACTCCAAGTTCTAATATTTGTTTTACTTGCATACATATTCCTTCTATTACGCTAGCTGAAATACCTGTTTTTTCTTCACCTGCTAAAGCTTCCCCACTTAATTTTAGTAATACTCTTTTATACTTTATGTCTCCCATAGTTTTTATGCACTCTCCTTATATTTTTATCTTTTGCTATTGTAACATATATTATATTAATTTTGCAGTATTTTTTTAAAATTTTTTTAAAAATTTATTACTGTTTTATAGTTTTTATAAAATAATCTTTATAATAGCAGATAAATAAAATAATATAGATATTTTATGTGTGTGATATGATCTAAAATTTGAGTACTATTTTACTATATTTTATGTAAAAATAAAAAACCATCTACTAATAGATGGCCTTTTTATAATACTAATTTATTTTATATTATAATTTTTAGCTTTTTTATATGCAAACATTGCCACAGCTCCTAACGCAATTACGCAAAATGCAATTATATAATTTTCTGTTATACCAGTCTGTGGTAATTTAGTATCATCTGTTGTTTCAGTTTTTGTGTCTTCAGTCGTTTTAGTTTCTTCTTGTATTGTTTCTGGTTCTTTCTTTTCTTCATTATTTTTTGTATTATTTTCTTCTGCATTATTATTTTCTGTTTTTATTTGTTCTTGTGGTTTTTCCTCTTCAATTTGTTCAATAGATTCTGAGTTATTTTCTTCCAATAGCTTTTCAAAGTCTATTGTTGCATTTTCCGCCGCAAATGACAAATTTGCTGTAACTGCTCCTACAGCTAATATTACTAAACATGTAATAATAAGTTTTACTGTTTTTCTCATTTTCCCATCTCTCCTTTTTCTTTTGATTTACTTATATTATTATCTATATACTTATTTTAATTCTAGATTTTATTATAGACAATTATCATTTCTTCTTCATTTTACACTTAATTTAATTTTTCGTCAATAAAAAATACTTATTTTTTTTAAAATTTTGTTTTTATCTATTTTTACTTAATTATAGTGATTTTTTTATTTTATATATTTCTTAGAATAAAAAATTACATTAAACATTAAATCTAAATAAAACAACATCTCCATCTTGCATAACATATTCTTTTCCTTCAGATCTAACTAATCCTTTCTCCTTCGCTGACACCATAGAGCCTTCTTTTATTAAATCATCATATGAAACCACTTCTGCTTTTATAAAACCTCTTTCAATGTCAGAATGAATCTTTCCTGCAGCTTGTGGAGCTTTTGTTCCTTTTTTTATAGTCCACGCCCTTACTTCTGGCTCTCCAGCAGTTAAAAAAGACATCAAACCTAATAAGCTATAACTTGCTTTTATTACTTTGTCTAATCCAGACTCATCTAGCCCTAAAGCATTTAGCATTTCAGCTTTATCTTCGCCTTCTAGCCCTGAAAGTTCCTCTTCCATTTTTATACATAATGGTATTACACCTGCATTTTCATTTTTTGCATATTCAACTACTTTACTATAATTATTATTATTTTCTGGATGTTCCATATCTTCTTCGGAAATATTTGCAATATATAGAATTGGTTTCATAGTTAATAAAAAAGCATCTTTTATATATTCACTTTCTTCTTCAGTTAATGAAACACTTCTAGCACCTTTTCCATTTTCTAAGGCTTCTTTTATTTTTTCTAAAACTTGAATTTCTTCTTGATATTTCTTGTCTGCTTTTAATTGTTTTTTTGCTCTGTCTAATCTTTTATCTACTGTTTCTAGATCAGAAAAAATTAACTCCAAATTAATAGTTTCAATGTCTCTTATCGGATTAATACTACCATCTACATGAACAACATTAGGATTTTCAAAACATCTTACAACTTGAATTATGCTATCGACTTCTCTTATATGTGATAAAAATTTATTTCCTAGTCCTTCTCCTTTACTTGCACCTTTTACTAGTCCTGCAATATCAACAAACTCAATAATAGCATGAGTTATTTTTTGTGGGTTATAAATTTTTGCAAGTTCATCTAATCTCTCATCTGGTACTGGAACTACTCCAACATTTGGTTCGATTGTACAAAATGGATAATTTGCACATTCAGCTCCTGCTTTTGTAATTGCATTAAACAATGTACTTTTACCTACATTTGGTAAACCTACTATACCAATTTTCATTATAATCGTCCTCTCCTTTATGTTTTTACATTTTCATTATTTTTGATACTTTTTGTATTATTTTTATTACTTTATTTAATTCTTCTATTTTATTTTTTCTTTCTTCTAAATATGGTATCCAAGGATTTTGTTCTTTTTCATCTGTTGGATCCCAATTTCTTAATTCTTCATTTTGTGATATTTTTTCAATTTCTGGTCTGCCAAGTGGTCCTGGATTATCTGATGAATAAAATTCAACTTTTGTACCTGCATTACAATTATCAAAAATCCATTTTGCGTCTTTAACTGTAAGTCTTATACAACCTAAAGATGCCTCTTGTCCAAGTTTATCATATTCCCAGTATTCTAAACTTTCTGGATTTCCATACTCTAAATACGGTACAGAATGAAATAATATATCTCCTACAATTTGTGTACAATATTGTCCATAAACTTTTCCTTGAAGTGCCAACCACTCCTTTTTAAAATATGTTATTTTATAGGTTCCAGTTTTAGGAGTATTAGTTCCAGTTGAACATATCATAACTTTAAGTGGTTTAGAATAATATCCATTTTCATCTTTTCCATAAACAGTAACAGTTTGAGCCGTATAATTTACTTTTAAGAAATATTCTTGCTCACCTGTTTGATAGTTTTGTTCTTCTATATTTTCCTTTTTTTCTTCCTCATCATCTGCTTTTATAGTATATAATACCTCTTGTGTATTTAATTTTGTTTCATTTACATAGAATTTAGAAATCTCCTCACTTTGACCTCGTACAGAAAATAAGGAAATAGAAAATAGTATTAATATATCTATACCAATTATTAAACTAATTAGTATAATCATCTTAAATTTAAATCTATTTCTTTTTTTTAGTTCCAAGATTAAATTCCTCCATTTTTTTACTTCGAAACAACCAAAAGAGTTATATACTCAATTGGTTGTTTATTAAATATATGTTTTTTCATTAATTTATCATTATATAAATAACATAATTTTTATTTTTTTACAATAGTTTTTATCAAATATATGTTTTTTGGAAAAATATTTAAAAAACATTCCTATATTTATTAATTAATCTATTAATTGTTCAAATTAGTATATCATAAAATAAAAACTCACGAACAATTAAGCCCGTAAGTTGATTTCAAATGGAGCGATTTCGAAACAGGTATGCGAAAAAATGCCATACATCGTTTCAAGCTCTCTTATATAATTCGATTTTATTTTAACATATTTAAATAAATATAAGCAATTGTTGTTAAAATCAATAATTAACTATCTCTTAATAATTCTTTTATATTTAAATTAATAATATTTTTATTTTGTTTTATTTCTAAGATTAAACTATCAACAGCATTCTTAGCCAATTTATATTGGTCAGCTGTTATGTATTTTTCATTAAAAGCCTTTTCAAGCTCATCTTCATCTAATACATAAATATTATCATCTTTAACAATTACATCTAAATATAAATCTTCATAATAAGGAATCATAATTCTAGTATCCATTTTTATTTTATCTATTATATCATAGTAATTTAGAATTTCTTCCTTTCTGTCATTCAGAAATATTCTTATAGTATAATGTTTATTTGGATAAAGAATCTCAATAATATAATAATTATTATCAATTAAACATAAATCATCTTTTAAATAAAATGGTTTTTCTATTTTTTTTATTTGCTTAATACACAAAAAATAATCTTTTCTTACAAACATTTTTAAATCATATTCCTTAGCATCTCTTAAAAATGTTTCACTTATATATTTTTTCTTCATCTCTCTGATAATTCTCTCTTTTTTTCTTCTTCCTCAATGTATTCGGAAAAGACATATTTCATTTCATTTATAATAAATTCTCTTTTATCTTTTTTTGCAATTTCTCTATTTTTTTCTAATTCTTCTAGAAAATTATGCATAGGTATATATTCAAGAGTAAAATGCTCTTTAGATTCATATTCATCTAAATTTCGCTTATCATAATCGAATTTCTCATCTGTATCACATAATAGATAAGTAATTGATAATGAGCAATTTTTTCCTGAATTATAATAATTCTGCTGATACTGTTTCATCCTAAAAAAAGGGACTAAAGAACTATCTGAAACAGAAATAGCTATTCCTGTTTCTTCAGCTATTTCACGAGCGGCAGCTTCTTGACATGTTTCGTTTTTTTCAACTTTTCCACCAATAAAATGAATAACTCCATTCCTTTTACAGACAAGCAGTTCATCTTTAGAATTTTTTATTATTACTTTTACTTTATTTTCAAATATTTGGATATCTTCATCTGATAAATTCTGATTATTAAATATAACTTCTTTCATAAAAACACCTCTTTATAAGAATAGCATGTTTTGCACATTTTGTCAATATAATCAGCTTAAGATGTTGACATAAATTGGGCTTTAAGATATAATTGTAATAGGTCATATGTTAACTTAACATAAAGATAGTATAGTTAATGCTATCTAAATCAAGAAAGGAGAATTAAAATGTATACTCATGACCCAATCAGTGGCATTACAACATTTTCTCAAGAAGTCTTAGACTTGCGGGAATTGTTTGTGCTACTAACCTATCAGTGCAATGGGAATTGTCCATTCTGTATCGAACACAATATTGGAGAGAAAGGTTTTCTGTCTGATGAAAACTTTGACAGAGCAATTGATTTTTCAATCGAAAAAGGATTAACATCTATTTTTTTACATGGTGGTGAACCCACAGTACATCCTCATGTCGTCAATTTTGCAGAAAAAGCAAAAAAAGATGGTTTTTTAGTAAAGATGTTTACAAATGGCATTAATTTCAATCGTGTAAAAGAACTGGATGGAATTGTTGATGACATTACTATTTCATACAGAGATAGTTCTTCGCTCAGATACATACAATCCGAATGGGAAACTCGTCTTACTTTACAAATCTTGGTTACAGAAGTCGATTTTCCTACATTAGCTTCTTTAAAAAGGTTTGTTGCTTCTGCAAAAGAAACGGGTATGAACGTACGTGTAAACACTCTAAATCCAGTAAACCAGTATGCTTATGACAATCAATGTGTACCTTATTTGGAAGAAATGTTTTTAAATCTTCCAGATGAAGCAATTATTTGTGCTAGTAACAAAGTTATGTTTGACGCGGGAGGCTTTAGAGTCCGTATGTCAAATAAATCTCTTAATCCTGGACATATTAAATATAGTATGGATCCTAATGGAGAAATTCATTGCAGATTTGAAAGACATTTTGAAAATATCGTTAAAAAACCAAAAATCGAAAAACAACTTGAGAAAGCAGCAATCAAATTGAATAGGTTAAGAAGTAAGTGAGTAGTTTTAACTTCTATCTATTTTAGCGTACGATCCGAAGAAATTTCTTCAGATTGTACGCTTTTATTAAGAATATTAGTACTAATATTTTTTTAAAATTCGTGCATTAAAATCTTGTATCATTATTTTTCTTTCTGCTATTTTTGCAGTTGTTAATTTCATCTAATGTTTTTACTTTCCTAGCAATATCATTTGCTATTTCATTATCATTGTCATCAAATATGCCATTTTTATATAAGTCATCACTAACATATTTGTATTTTTCATCATTATTAAATCCAATCATTTCTTGAAAACGCTTTAATAAACTTTCCCAAAATTGTTTAAATTTATGAAGCTGACCTTTTAATTCTTCTTTGTCAGCTCTTAAATTGTCTATAATCTCATCTTTATCGTTTATAGTATCTGTAAGTCTGTTAATTGTTTCTTCCTTTTGTTCTAATTGATATTTTAGTGAACGATTTTCTTTTTCCACTTCATAAGCAGAATATTCAAAATCTTTAATAGCTAGATTTAAGTCATTTACACTTCTAATAGTTTTATTAGTATCTTTTACATCTTTAGTAAAGTTTTTTATTTCTTGAACATCCTCGCTTGAAATAACCATATTGTTTTTATTCATTAGAGTTGGTTTAAGATTATCTATTTATATCTTTACTTGAATTATCTAGTTTTTCTGTTTGTTCATTTGCTTTAGCAAGTTTTTGTTCTTTTCTTTTTAGCTGTTTCTTAAAATCTTTATAGCCATCCATATCTTTAACATTTATATCTTGATTTCTGCCTTTTTGCTTTGTTTTAAGCCTACTATCAACATCATAAAATTTGTTATATGACTTAATACAAGCATTTCTCATTTTGTCTTGTATTTTAGATAGTATTGTTTTAGTAAATAGTTGTGATTTACCAACTTGTTTTTTCATACCTCTTTTACAATTATCTATTACTGGAACACCAATAACGTGCATATGTGGAGATGTTTCGTCAAAATGTATTGTAGCATTGGCAATTTTAAAAGTAGGGAGTATTTTAACCAAGTCTTGTATCTGTTCATTATACACATCTATCATTTTAAATCTATATTCATCATCTTTATCTTGCCAAAAATCCATATCTCCAAGTTCTATTATAATTTCACAAGCAATATCGTTTTGCGATTCACATACCTTTTTATAATAATCATCAATTTTTCTATCATTTCTAGTCTGTTTATTATTATATTCATTACGAGCTTCTTCAAATTCATCTAAATATAGTTGCATAACGTCATTTACTATATTATCAGTTCCATATATAGTTGTAATAAGTTCTTTTTGATTATCATAGTCTCGCAAATTGTGTTTATTTACTCTTGATAAATCGTTTGCATTTTGAATAGCGTTATTTGAAAGGGAAGTAGTTCCAGATATATTTCCTTTAGCTGTCTTTTTTGCTACTTTACTTTTGTTTTTATCACTACCCAAGTGAAATGAATATGCTAATTCTTGCTCCATCAAAAGCACCTCCTTGAAATTTCTTCGTAGGTACAGGACTTTGACCTTGTCATAAGTCCTAACCCAGTAGACTTAAGTTAAGTACACTTTAATTTTTATAAACAATATTTTTTGTAAAAGACAGCTAAACAGATATAAAATTATAGTTCTAAAAGTAGTCAAATTAAATTTTAGGAGGTTTTAGTTATGATAGAGATAACTTATCACAAAGAGGGAGATTTTTTCATTCCTAACTTATATTTGGAAAAGGAAGATTATGCAAATAATTATATTATTGGAAAATATGGGCATTTAAGATTAGAATATTTAAAAAATTATAAAAAGGCTGAATATATAATAATGTTTATGAACAAGGCTTTAAGGAAACATATTATAGAAACTGATAAACAAGCTAAAGAAAGATTTGACATACTTATGGAACAAATTCTGGAAAAAAATCCTATTGATGAAAACTTGAAAAATACTGACCCTTTGAAATGGACTGGGCTTATGAATAGCTATAAATATTCTGTTGAAGAAATTATATTAAAAGAATTTATTTATATTTAATAATTAAAATGCACAGAGAAGCTTCCTTGAAACTTCTCTGTGCATTTTTTAGTTGGCAAGTTTAGGATTTCCAATTTCATCAATCATAACATCTAATCCGCCACCATAACCATGTCCAGAATACCAGTACATAACATCAGTTTCAGTATCTACGTAGACCCAGTTATTAGACTTGATTTCAGTAACATTGTATTTGCTTGTTCCTGCATCATAAGTCTTTGGTGTACCATCAGCGTTAAGCATTAAAGAAAGTCCTCCACCATAACCATGCCCAGAATACCAATACATAACATTAGTTTCGGTATCCACATAGACCCAATTATTAGATTTGATTTCGGTTATATTGTACATTGAGTCATATGTCCGACTTTGAGTTGGTTCAGAAGAGCATGAACATAAGAGCATGATCAACATACTAACCATTAGAATAATACTTGCCTTTTTCATTGCAATACCTCCTTAAATTTATTTGGAGGTATGAAACCTCCAAACATTAATGTGTTTATTGGTTTCAAATACAAATAACCTACTTTTATTATACTACATAAATCTACTTATTACAATGAAAATTGCTGAATTTCTTGACTTTCGACGCAATTCATGATATATATTATGTGTATTCTAATTAGGAATACAAGAATATTGATATCTTCTTTGTAATTTTACAATTTCTCAGATGCCAGGCGAAAACGAGTCGCATATAGGATTGCGAGCTGGTTATTAGAAAGTGTGAAAAATTTTAAATAATAGTAAACTTGTCCAGTATTTAGAAGTAATTAAGAAGCCATGAGTGCAAAGTTCAATATTCTATTTACATACACACTAAAAAATGAGTACATATTGTAAACTCAAATTTTGTTTGAGCTTATTAAAATTGTATTCATGTAGGTAAATAGAGTATTGGTATATCGCTTATGGCTTTTTGTTGTGTATAAATTTCTGCCCTCTCTATTTATACAGATACAAAAAGAGCTTAACAATTTATTTTTGGTATGTAAATAAATTGTTAAGATAAACAAAAGAATATATGAACGGTATTAAATATATTCTTTTGCTTTGGCGAAGCCAAACATAAATTATCTAATCTTGCGATAGATAATTTATGAGCTCTCCGCAAGGAGCCCACTGACACCTTTCCAAAACGAAGTTTTGAAAGTGTCATAGTGGGTTACATACTTTCGTTAGAAAGTTATGTAACAGCTCCCTTCGGTCGCTACTTGCTACCTACAGAAAGGAAATATATTGGACAAGAACAAAACAAATTATTCAGTAGCTAGAGTAGAAACTTATACTAAAACAAGTATAACTAAAGCTGAAAGACACAACGAGCGAAAAAATAAATCATATTCTAATATGAATGTTGATTTAACTCAAACACCAAATAATATACATTATAAAAGATGTGAAACTACCTATAATGAAAAATTAAAAGAATTAATTGATAATGCACAAGTATCGTTAAGAGGTTTAAAAGACAATGCAAAAATATTTGATGAACTTATATTTGATATTAACTCTGACTATTTTGAAAAACACGGTGGTTATGAATTTGCAAAAGAATTTTACGAAAGAGCTTTTCACTTTGCTGAACAAGAAATGGGAACTGATAGCATTATATCAGCAGTTATGCATGCAGATGAGCTAAATACTGCTTTAACAGAAGAATATGGAAAACCTATATATCATTATCATTTGCATGTTGTAGCAATACCAGTAGTTATGAAAGAAATAAAATGGACTAAAAGATGTAAAGATAAATCTTTAGTAGGTACTACAAAAGAAATAATCAATCAAGTAAGTCATAGTAAAAAATGGAAATCTGAACAATTACTAGATAATCAAGGAAATCCTGTATATGATGAAAACGGAAAAGCAAAACTAATAAAATCATATAGCTTATTACAAGACAGATTTTTTCAATATATGTCTGATAGTGACTATAAAGACTTTATTCGTGGTGTAAAAGGTAGTAATCAAGAACATTTAGATGATTTGCAGTTTAAAATTAGAAAAGATACTGAAAGACTAGAAAAAATTACAAATAAAGTTGAAGAAAAGGAAAATTTCTATAATGATTATATGAAATATGATAAGCAAATTGAAGATATTTCAAATTTAGGAAAGCAAAAAAAGTTTTCTAAAAAGATTGAATTAGAACAAGAAGATTACGAAAATTTAACTGAATATGCTAAAAAAGGAATTGTAGCAGATAAAGAAATATATGAGCTTAATAATAGAATTGATAATTTAAGAAATACAGTAGAAAAATGGAAATCTCTATATGATGATAAAGTAGAAAAAACAAAAGATTACTTCCATGCTATTAAACTTGCACCTCAAAAAGTTACACATTTCTTTAAAAGTCTATTTGATAAAGAAAAACAAGATGAATTAGAAAGACAACGAATTGAACAAGAAAAAATACAAGCTGAGAAAAAGGCTCGTGAAGAAGCTAAAGAAAAAGAAAAACTAGAAAAACAGAAACTTAAGAACTCTCCTGAATATAAGAAAAGGAGGGCTGATAGAGATGCAAGATAGTGAAAAAATATATAGAATTGAACTAACTAATGAAGAATATGAGTTTTTAGAAAATTTAAAGAATGAATTTTGTAATAAACTTTCTAAAATGAGCAATGAAGAAATCACAGAATATTTAAAAAATTTTTATCCAGAACGAAATTTGAACTTTGAAAAAGAAATAAAAGGTACTGTTTATAAAGTAAATACCTATTTTAACAAAGATGGAGAACACACAATATTAACTAGATTTTTTGAAATCTTCCAAAAGTAAAGTTTTTGTATTGAATTTTTAGTTTGAAATATGGTATATTATAAACACTACTTACAAAGTAGAAACTATAATTTTATATCGTATTTCAAGCTGGGAAAGGAGTAATAATGAAACAGCTAGAAAGCGATAAAATCACTGCTTTATACTGTCGTTTATCAAGAGATGATGAAATGGCTGGAGAAAGCAATAGTATAAAAAATCAAAAATTAATTTTAAGTAAATATGCAGAAGATAACAAATTTCAAAACATTAAATTCTTTATTGATGATGGGTATTCTGGAACTACTTTTACAAGACCTGCTTTTATGGAAATAATGGAACTTGCAGAGCAAGGAAATATTGGAACCATTATAGTGAAAGACCATTCAAGACTTGGAAGAAATAGACTTGTTGTTGGACAACTTCTTGAAGAAGATTTTGTAAGACTAAATATTAGATATATTGCAATTATGGATAATATTGATAGTAGCAAAGGTTTAAATGACTTCTTGCCTATTCAGGACTGGTTTAATGAAATGCATGCGAAAAATACAAGTCAAAAAGTTAGAGCAGTTCTTAAGAGTAAAGGTGAATCTGGGATTTCACTTGCTAATAATGTACCTTATGGTTATAAAAAAGATGAAAATGATAAAACAAAATGGGTTATTGATGAAACATCAGCAGAAGTTGTAAAAGAAATATTTAGTCTATTTATTCAAGGACACGGAACTTGTGAGATTGCTAGAATTTTAAGAGAAAGAAAAATATTAACTCCATCAGAATATAATGCAAGCATTACTACAAACTCAAATACTCAAGAATATCAATATAAATGGTGTGGAACTACTGTAGCTGGGATTTTAGATAGACAAGAATATATTGGAGATACTGTTAATTTTAAATATACTATTCGTTCTTATAAAGACAAAACTAAAGTTACTCTTCCAAAAGAAGATAGAAAAATATTTAAAAATACTCATGAGCCAATTATTGACGAATATACTTGGAATATTGCTCAAGGGTTAAGAAATAACAGAAAAAAGCCTACAAGGTCAGGCAAGAAAAGTATTTTTTCTGGATTACTATTCTGCAATGATTGTAGCAAAAAAATGTATTTTCAATCACCTGTTACTGACCTAAACGCAAAAGACCATTACAGATGTTCAAGTTATAAAAATAATACTTCTCTATGCACTTCACACTGGATTACAGACGAAGTCTTGCAAAGTCTTGTTTTAGAAAATATACAAAAAGTAGTTGCTTATATGAAAAATTTCGAAGATTTATTTATAAAAGAACAACTTGCAAAATCCACACAGAACGAGCTAAAACAAATCTCTAAAAACAAGAAAGAACTTGAACAAGCAAAAAAACGAATAGTTGAAATTGATAACTTATTTATGCACATTTATGAAGATAATATATCTGGAAAGATAACAGATGAAAGATTTAGAAACTTATCATTTAATTATGATAAGGAACAAAAAGAACTAAAAACAAAAATAGAACAATTATCAAAAGAAATAAACAATACTGAAAAGAAAACAACTGATTTAACACAGTTTATATCTAATGTTAAGAAATATACCGAAATAACTGAGCTGACACCAGAAATCTTAAATGAACTAATAGAAAAAATATTAGTTCATCAAACTGAAAAGGTAAATGGCAAAAAAGTTCAAGAAATAGATATATATTACAGAGGTGTTGGTATAATTTCTTTTCCAGTTAGTCTTGAAGATATGACTATGGTAATTGAAAAAATGATAAATAAAAGAATATCAGCTTAATTATTAGAATTTAAGCTGTATCTATGGGGAGAATTATTTAGTGTACTTAACTAAAGCGTTCTCCCCTATGAGTTATGACGTGCCATCATAACTCGGGGGCTCTGCGAGGCAATAAATTTTCTCCCAATGGGATAAAATTTATCCAAATTACATCACACAAAATTTATATTGCTAATGCAAATATAAATTTGTATTCGTTAATTTGCTTGTTGCAACATAGACTTCAATTAGAGTAATAGTTGCAACAATTATTTATCCTGTTTCTTTGCAGTAGTATGAGTAACAAGTCCAAGTCGTAATTTTTCCTCTGGTTTAGCCAAGAAGTTTTTATATTGTTTTATTGCTACCATTCTGATTACTCTTTGATTTTTCTTTAACTTAAATTCAATATGTCTATCTCTAATCATTGCAACTTTAGATTTATTATCATAGTTTTCATCTATCTTATCATCGTGGAAATAATATTCTCCTAAATCCATATAGTTTATATCTAATTCTTTTTTCAATGTACTTAAATAGTCTTGTAATTGCTCATTGTTCATATTTACACTAATTCTGGTATCTTCAAAATTCCCATCTCTTTCTAACATAGTAGGAAAATCTACAACACCTTTATCATATAACTTATCTATCTGCTCAACAAAACTACTTCTAAAATTAACTTTTTCAATGTCAAATGAACCATCTTCATTTTTCTTTAATGTGGCTGTTTCAATAAATTTAGATATAAATGATTGTTTTTCTTCTTTGCTTTTCATAGTCCATAGTTTTAGTAAAACATCTTTATACATTTGATGTTCTGTTAATTTTTCTCTTTCTATATCTCTTTCAGCAAGTAAGTGTTGAGGGTTATAAGTTTCTTTGTCAAATTCTAAAGAGTCTATTCTCTTGTTTTCTAAATCTGCTAATTTCTTTTCTATCATTTTATAATCTTCTGCAAAGTCTTCTTCTTTTACAATTCCAGAAAGATAGACCTTTTTAATTCTTTCCTTTTGTTGCTCTAATTTTTTGATTTCTTTTTCAATTTCTTTAGTTTCATTATTCTTCTTTTCAGCAAGTAAAGGGTAGAAGTATTTATTTACATGAAAATCGTATTCTATTAGGTCTAAAATATAATCAATTAAGCAATCTTCAATTTCAGCCTCGTTATAATATAAATTGCAGTTATCACAAAAATAATACATATATTTAGATTTCTTACCACCTGTACCTTTACAAGTCATAATTTTACCGACAAGTAGGACATACAAGTTTTTGAAAGAAGATATAAACTCTATTTCTACAATAAGACCTTTGATTTTTTCCTTTTTGTTTTTGAATTTCTTCCCACATAGCCCTTGTTATAATAGGAGGAACAACATCTACAATTAGCTCTGTTTCTTTGTCAGTATCATATTTATATCTTTCATAATCTCCCATATATATTTTGTTATTTATAATTCTATCAATAGTAGAGTCGCACCATTTCTTATTGTTAGGAGATAGCACTTTTTCTTCATTTAGAATATTAGATATTGTTTGATAGCTTTTACCTTCTAAATATAATTCAAATATTTTTAAAACAATATCTTTTGTTGTAACATCTACTTTTAATGTTTTATCAGTATCTCTATAATAACCTAATGGAACTTTACCAGGAATATGACCTGCCTTAATTGCACCATTTAAGCCAAATTTTGTTCTTTCACTAACTATTTCTATTTCAAGTTGAGAAAGGACAGTTAACATTCTAACAAAGAAACGACCATTTGCAGTAGAAGTATTAACATCATCTCTATCACATATTAAATAACAATGATATTGTTCAAGTGTACTTATTAAAACTTCTAAATCTCTCACAGAACGAGTTACTCTGTCTAATTTATAAGCAACTATATAATTAAGTTTACCTGCTTTCATATCTTCTAACATTTGTTGAAATGCTGGTCTATCTTTCATATTTTTTGCTGATATTCCTGCATCTTTATAAACTTTAAATATTTCAAAGTCTTTATATTTACATAGTTGTCTTAATTTTTCTTCTTGTTCTCCCAAAGAAAAACCTTCTCTAGCTTGATCCTCTGTACTTACTCTAATATAAATACCTGCAATTTTCTTTTCTTCTTTCTCCATTTATTACCTCCTAAAAAAACAAACAAAGTGCTAGTATGATAACTAACACTTTAAACTTACTTTATTATTTACTTGTCATATAACTTGCTGAAAATAAAGAAAACTTCTAGTATTAGTTACCATTGATAAAATCTCTTAATTTAGAGAGTGGGTATTTATTTGCTAAATTACCTATGTAAAAGTATTCGTGTTCGTTAAAGAATAAATATATTTTATCTTTAATAACTGCAGTATGTGGCTCTACATAAGCAAGATTAGTTTTTTCAACCATTCTCAAATTACCATTCTTTATCTTTGGTTTACAATTACTAAAAGTGCAAGCCCATTCAATCTTAGAATGTAATTCTTTACTTATTGCTATTTCTTTTTTTACTGTAGATATCATATCACAAAAACCTCCTTTTTTCAATATTTTGAGGCTATCTTTTACTTTTTTTACCAATCTTGATATTTAAAAGTAAAAAAATAAAGCCGACTAAATCGACTTATATATTGTGAAATGATATTCACTTATTGTTTTCTTCAAACTTACTTGTTGAAATACTTTTAGGTAGTTCGACGAAAACGCATTTTGGAGCGGACGTCGTAGTTATCTACAACTTTTCTCTCTTGACGATTGATACAAATATCAATCAATTTATTAAAGTATATCATAATTTTTATAAATTACAATAAATTTGTCTAAATTCAAGGAAATTTTTCGTGAATTTTTTATAAAGTTTGTAAAATATCGAATATATAGCTATTCTATATCCCTTTTAAGACGTATTCTTTTAATAATTCCATATTTTGATTATAACACCATATATACCTAATTGTTCCGATTAAAAGTTGAAAATTCTTCATTAGCAATTTTATATGCAATAGATAAATCGTTATTTGTACAAAGTGTAACGTGAGGTTTATAAACTCTCTTTAATCTTCTCTCTAATCTATATGGTTTTAATTCTTGATCAAATATAGATTTCAAATTCATTAAATTATCTTTATTATATGGTTCTATATATAATGTTTCGTTATCAAAATTATTTAAATTTCTAAATTCCATATTAAAACTACTTATATTTTGAACTATCTTGTCTAATTTTTCTATGAATATGTTTTTATTTTTACAATCATACAAATCAATAGTTATATGAGGTAGCCAATTTCTTTCTTTATCTTCAATATTATTTGATTTTAAAGTGTTTTTAATACTTTGAATATAATCTTGTGTTTCTTTATCAAAACCATATTGTAATACATAATCATACATTTAATGTTTCATCTCCATTTCTTCTTATAGGTAGATTTTCTTTCTTATATAATTTAGACAAAACTATTCTATAAACTATACTTCTAGAATAGAAATCAATAAAGTTTACTATTCCAAATACAAACAATGCAAAAGAAGTATTTATAAATAATAAACATACTAAAAACCTTATTATAACCCCAATAGTAGATCCTATAAGCAATATAAATGATTTTCCTTGAGTAATACATAATGTCTTATATGTTTCATATGGATATAATCCAAATACACCAAGTGAATAAAATATAATATATGGAAAACATTTATACAGTGGTAAACTACCATGTGAAATTATCAAATAGATAAATGCAAATACAAAATTTAATATAATAATTAAAGGAAAGCATTTATTTCTCATATTTATACAATTGTTATATTGTTCTTCATAAGTTTTGCCTTCTGGAACTTTAATCATTAAAGTTGCTTGATATGCATTTGTAATTATTTCTAAAGTTAAACATACAGAATAACAAATAGTATGTATGCTATATTTTTCAGTTCCCATATGACTCGCAACTACACCATATAATAGCAAAAATATTCTTGATAATAGTCTTTCAGAGGAATATGCAAAACCATATTTAATTACATTTTTTAAAGACTCTTTATTTGGAAATTCAAACTTTAATTTCAAATTATATAACATATATATAATTGAGATAAGCCAAGATATTATAGTTGCAACGAATAATAATGTTAAGTTTTTAGTAAGTAAATATGCTAATGCATCTAGTCCAACTAAAGAAACATAGTAAACAATTAGACTTTTTCTATATAATTTTAATTGTCCTTTAAGTCTTACTATTTCAAAAATTCCATTTACTAATCTTCCTAATACTACATAAGCAATATAAAAATTTAATAAGATAGACAGCATATCTTTTTGTATATAGCTTAAATCAAATATATTTACTATAAAGTTTTTACAAATGAAAACTATAATTCCCATCAATATTCCAAATATAATATTAAACCATAAATATTGCCATTCATTTTTTCTTGTTGTTCTATAAGTATATATACCTATTTCGCCGAAAGATTTAAAAATTGAATCTATTAATAAAAAACTTCCAGTTACTACTATAGCATTAATACTAATCAAGTTATTAAATGCTGAGTCAATACTATCTGCTATACTCATAAATATAAAACTTATAAGAATTGATATAAATTCTTTCATTCCTTTATCACCTTTTGTTTATAATTCAACAAGATTATACTATAACCAACAAAAAAATACTATATTAATATTGAATTTTAATCATATTATTTAGACAATTATTTATTAAATATTTTTTACAATTTTTTTCAAAAATATTGTATTTATTTTTTATAATGATATAATATCAATAGTTTAGGAGTGATATTTTATGTTCGAAACAGAATTACAAATGCAAAAAGAATTCATTAGATTATTGAATTTAAATAAGAAAAAAAATCAAAATATATTAGAAGAATTTAACGCAAGATTTGGCAATGTAGATGTAGTTATGACAGATTATAACAATTTAAAAATAACAATGACAAAACCTCAAGCTGAAACATTATCTAATTACTCAACTGCATTAGTAGTTGCCTTTCTTCATAGAAAAAAGGCACATACCTTTAAATACCTTATTGATAAGACAGGATATACTGAAGAATACTTATTATCCATCTTATCAACATTAAAAAGGGAAAATATTGTTTTAGAGGAAAATAATAAATTTATAATTTGTGATGATTTTAAATTTCCAAATCTAAAATTTACTGCATATGAATTAAAACTAAAACAATGGAAAAAAGCAATTTTACAAGCTATCAAAAATAAAAACTTTGCATATCAATCTTACGTTGTAATGCCAGATTTAATAGCATCTAAATTATACAAAAATAATTCTGAAATCTTTGCTGAATATGACATTGGTCTAATTGGTATAAAAAGTAATTCTTTAAAATATTATATACACTCACCAAATAGAACTAAAAATTATTCTATTAATCCAATTTTTATTAGTAGTATTGCAAAATGTTTACTAATATCTAAAAGCCAAACTTTAATTTAGTTTGGCTTTTAAGTTAAATAAAATTTTCACTTTTGAAAGAATTAATTGCATTTTTATAATCTTCCAAATGTTTAAGCGTTAATGTTTCAAGTGTATTTTTTTCATTATATATTTTTATATTTTTAATTGCAGTATTTACAATATCTTCTAAATGCTTAATTTTATCTTCTATATTTGTAATTTTTTCAAATTCTTCAAATAAAAAATTCATTGCATCAAAATATTGAATAAAATCAGTATTGGTAGGTATTGTATCATAACTATTATTAATTATTTTTTCATCGATAGGTCTATTATTAAATATTATCTTTTGTAATTCTTCTTTATATTGCTGTGGAATTGTTTCAATATTCTCATCTATTTTTAATTCACTTAATAAATTAATTGAAGTATACCTTTTTTTAGGATGCCCCATTCTTGAAGATTCTTCAAACCCTTTTTCAATTCTATTAAATTTTCTTAAAGAGTAAAACCAACCAGTTCCAATAACATCTGCTCCAACAGCCATATAATTTATACTCTCTATTCCGCAATATCCAACAATAACTTTAAATTGCATTTTCTTCATATAATATATAAATTGCATTACATTTGATAATCTATTTGGAGAAAAAGAATTTCTAATATTTGAGGAATTATCCCTGTCAATTATTAAATAAATCCCTGTATATCTACCAATATAATTACTAAAATCATCTATAAATTCATGCATATATGTTGAATTATCAAAAGCAGATTCATGAACTAATAATGTTGCAAATTTTTCAGTATTTGGTGTCATTTCATCAAACCAATCATACATATCATATATTTTATCTACAAATCTTTCATTAAAACTTTCAATGTACAAAGTAGGAGATATATAATAATTTACTTCTAAACATTTCTCGAAATTAATAATTTCTAAAATATTATTTTTAACTTTATCTGTATCTCTTAAATAATTTCTATCAATGATTACACCATTAGGATAATATTTTAATTTTTCTAACTTTTTTGGAATAGAAGTATTAAATTGTGCATAATACAATTTTGGATCAACCATATTAATAATATTTCTATAATCCTCGTTATTAGCTTTAATATCTTCTATTCTTTCTATTGTTTCTTCTCTAGGGTCCCATATTATTCCTTTTGCTAAATTCATTTTTAAAATTTCATCAGTTTTTGGTTTCCAACTAGGTCCGTGTTGAATAAATATCATATTATATCACTTCCTTTTTTAAATTTTCTAATTGTTGCATACATTCATCAATGTTATTAAACCTTAATGCTTTTATCTTATTTAATATTGTTACAATAATATTTTTAAACACTTTTTGACTTACATTGCTATTATCTTTACCTAGCCATAATTCTTTTACTATTTGAATGTCCCTTATATCTTCGTTAGATGTAATAAAACCTCTAGCTTTCACATTTAACATTTCTGTAGCAATGATTCCTAATGGATATAAATCTGTTTGAAATGTCCAATTATAATTTTTAATTATTTTTTCTTGTTCAGGTGCTAGATATCTTTTAGTACCAATTTCACTTCCTGTAACTGTCAAATTTATATTTGAATTTGTGTCCTTACATATGCCTCCATCAATAATATAATATGTTGAATTATTAACTATAATATTATTTGGTTTTATATCTCTATGAACATATCCATTACTACTCATAATTTCTATATGTTTTGTCATTTGTATTAAAAAGTTTAAAATTTCACTAATTGTGAATTCTTTTTTAGTATCTAATAATAACTTTTCTAATGTTTCACCTAAAAATCTTTCCTCAATATAAATTAGGTAAATTCTATTGTTCACTTGAATATATTTAATATAATCTTTATTTTCACTTTTTTTGATTTGAGGAAAATTAGGACAATGCTTGCTCATTTTAATTTCTTCAATTATTCTATATGAATTTAAGTTAATCTCTTGCTGAAGATCTTCATCTATTTCATGTTCTGGCTCATCAATTAATATTTGAGGTGTAACATCTACCATTTTTAATACTAAATTTTCGGTATCTGTATCAATAAAATATACGATTTTCTGTCCAGATGGTATTTTTACTCTTTCCATATTAATTACATTAATTTTATCATTTATAAGCATTTGCTTAATTTCTTCCATCATAATTTCATCATCTCCTATCAACTATATGATTACTTTCTTCTAAATTTATTCATGTATATATTAAAACAAATGTTCTTAAATGTCAAGTGTTTTATAATATTTACAAATATAAATTAAAGGTTAGTTTATATTATTAAACAAAAATAATGCTATTTGATTTTGTTCTTCTTTTGTCATTTCCATAATTTTAGCCATTGCAAACATTATAAGATGATATTTGGCAAAATTGATTAAAGTAGTTCTATATTCTTCATCAATTTCTTTTAGCTTAGTATCAAATATTGCATACATTTCGGGTTTATTATATTTTAGGTTAGTACAACTGCTATCACTCATACATATTGCAAGTCTTAGTTTATTTGTTAAATCCATATCATTTATCATATCTATCAAATATTTAACTTTTTCATTTTCCATATACAAATACCTCCATACTAAAATCTAGTATCATTATTTTTCTTTTTATTCTTGATTTGTTTGTTTTCATCTGGAATAGTTACTCTTCTAGCAATGTTATTTGCAATTTCATTATCGTTATTGTCGAATATTCCATTTTTATATAGGTCATCACTTACAACTTTATAATTTTCATCTTTATTGTAATAAATTCTTTTATAAAAATGTTTCATAATGTTATGCCAGAAGTTTTTGAATTTTTGCAATTCTTGTTTTATCTTTTCTTTTTCAGTTTGTAGCTTACCTATAATCTTGTCTTTAGCTGATAATTCAGTTTTTAAATTGCTTATTTCATCATCTTTTAGATCTAATTGATATTTAAGTGAATGATTTTCTTTTTCTATTTCAAAGGCAGAATGTTCAAAATCTTTAATCGCCATATTTAAGTCATTTACATTTCTAACAGTTTGAGCAACATCCTTTACATCTTCAGTATATTTTTTAATTTTTTGTACATCTTCGTTTGAAATAACCATATTATTTTTATTTAGCTTAGTAGGTTTTAAACTGTCTAATATTGTATTTATATTTTTACTAGTATTATCAATTTCTCTAGTTTGAATGTTTGCTTTTTCAAGTTTCTGTTCTTTTTTAGCTAGTTGTTTTTTGATTTCTCTGTAATTGCTCATTTCATTAACATTGATATCTTGATTTCTGCCTTTTTTCTTTTCCTTTAACCTAGTATTAACTTCATAAAACTTGTTATATGACTTAATACAAGCATTTCTCATTTTATCTTGTATTTCAGCAAGTGTTGTTTTTGTAAACAATTTACTTTTTCCAACTTGCTTTTTCATTCCTCTAGTACAATTTGTAGTTACTGGAACACCTACAATGTGCATATGTGGAGATGTTTTGTCAAAATGTATTGTTGCATTTGCTATTTCAAAATCTGGTACAATTTTAGTTAAGTCTTTTATTTGTTCATTATAAACATCAACCATTTTAAATCTATATCTTTCGTTTTTATCATTCCAAAAGTCCATATCTCCAAGTTCTATAATAATTTCACAAGCAATATCGTTTTGAGACTCACATACTTTTTTGAAATAATCGTCAATTTTTCTATCTTCACGAGTTTGTTTTTGATTATATTCTAATCTTGCTTGTTCAAATTCTTCTAAATATACTTGCTTAACCTCATTTACAATATCATTTGTTCCATATATTGTTCTAATTAGATCTGTTTGATTATCATAATCTCTTAAATTGTGTTTATTAACATCTGATAAATCTTTTGCATTTTGAATTGCATTATTAGATAGAGAAGTAGTACCAGATACATTTTTTTTGCAACTTTCTTTGCTAATTTACTTTTGTTTTTATCACTACCCAAGTGAAAAGAATATGCCAATTCTTGTTCCATAGAATTCCTCCTTTGAAATTTCTTCGTAGCAAAGGACTTTGGCTTTGCCACAAGTCCTAACCCCCTATGAGTTATGACGTACCATCATAACTCGGGGCTCTGCGAGGCAATAAAATTTATTTTTTGCAAATAAATTTTATTCAAATTAACTATCGCCACTTTCATTTTTGTTATCACAAAAACAAAACGTGCCACGTTAATTTGTTTCTTCTGTATCTTCTTCGCAGAACTTTACTGGCTTAACACCTACTGAAATAGGAGTAGGTTCTTTTGTATAAATTACACTATCATTGCTTTCATCTGGTATATAATCAAATGCAGTATCAATCTCTCTCATTTGAAATTTATCTTCCTCATTAATATAAAGTATTCCAAATTCATACGTTTCCATTTTGTTGTCTGGATCTAGTTTATAATAATCTTTTAATGGAAATACTCTAACAATAGCAGAGTTATCTTCAGCAAAATTAAAATAAAATACTTGTTTATCTACATAGTATGTTGCCTCTGTGTAATGAACATCATAATATTGTCTTAATCTCATAATTATTTCGCCGACTTCTTCTTCTGGTAAATAATTGCTAAATCTAACACTACCAAGCACATTACCTAATATCATAGGTTTTGTAGTATCAATATAACCGTTATCATATAATTCTTGACAAGGTTTACAAATTGATTCTCTAAAGTTTATTTGTTTAACTACTACTTCTTTACCAACTAAAGCAAGTTCTATATCATCAACATATTTCATTATTAAGTCTGCTTGTTCTTGTCTTGTATAATCTTTCCAAGTTTTAGTTCTTTCTTGATATTCCTTATCTAGTTTAATCTTGTTGATAAAGTCAATATCTCTTTTTAAAAGTATATCTTTTGGAGTAAATTTAAGTTCTTCAGTGCAATCAGTAGTTTCTAGTTTGTTTTGTAATTCACTTATTGCATTTTCAACTATTTTCTTTTCTTCTTTATATTCTTGTACTTCAAAAGCACCGTTAATGTAAGCCTTTTTTATTCTCTCTAGTTTTACTTTTTGCTCATTGATTTCCTTTTCTAGTTGTTCTTTAAGTTCATCAAATTTTTGCTTTATCATAGGCAAGAAAAATTGATTTACAACAGAATCATATTCTACTAATTCACTAATGAACTGATTGAAATAGTCATTTATAACTTTCTCTTTAAATTCAATCTTGCAGTCATTACAATAATAATAGAAGTAGGCATTTCCATTTTTCTTTGTAGTAGCTTTTCCACCTAATATTCTGTTACATTTAGGACATTTTAACTTCTGCAAATACAAATAGGTTAATGTTCTTTGGTAGCTCCTAGAGTTTTTTCTTTTTCTGCACTTGACAATCTTCCCACATTTCTTTTGATATAATAGGTTCGACAACATCTTCATAATAAGTGGGGTGTTTGGTTTTCTTACCATGAACAAAATCTCCTTTATATATTTCATTTTCTAAAATACCCATAATTGTTGAATCTCGCCAATTATCTTTTCCTAATACTTTTTCTTCTTTGAATAGATTACTTATTTTCTGATAAGAATAGCCATTATAGTATAAATCAAATATTCTAATAACAATATCTTTAGTTGAGTAATCAATTACTAATTTCTTATCTTCGTGCTTATATACTAATGGAGCAACGTGAGGAATATGTCCTTGTTTTATCGCTCCTGCCATACCTACTTTTGTTCTTTCACTAGTTCTCTCAATTTCATTTTGACTTACACTCATTAAAAGTCTTGAAATCATTTTTCCATTAGCACTTGTAGTATTTATTTCATCATTTACGCAATCTAAATAGGCATTGTTTTCATCTAAAAAAATCATTAGATTTTCCCAATCATAGATACTTCTTGTTATTCTATCTAGTTTTAGAGCAACAATAGTATTTATCTTTTTTGCTTTAATATCAGATTTCAATCGTTCAAACTCTGGTCTATGATTACCAGTTTTAGCACTTATTCATGCATCTTCATAATAATCTACTATTTCATAACATTTGAACTTACAAAATGTTTCTAATCTTTCTCTTTGTTCTGGAAGACTAAAGCCGTTCTCTAGCTTGATCCTCTGTTGAAACTCTCATATACAATCCACATTTTTTCTTTTCTTCGTCCAATTTTCAAAACCTCCAATCTAAAAAAAGAGACATCAAAGTACACGAGTACTACTGACATCTCTTAAATCCATTTATCATAAACAAAAATATAATAATGCAATATAATATAATTTTTTCAAAGTACTCATAGTTATATAGCTCTTAACGGACAGCTATACATAATTTATTGTCTATATTATATCATACTTTAAAGAAATGTCAAATATTTACAATTATATATTTTTCAAATATTCTTCTAACTCTGATAATTTAATCTTTTGAGTTAAATTTGAAATATACACATCATTTGAATAATTAAAAACTAAAAAAGTAATATTTTTAATAATCACTCTATGTGGCTCAATATATGTAAGATTAGTTTTATCTAGTTTTCTAATACTACCATTGATAAAAGTAGGAGTAGCTTTAGAAAACTCACATATAAATTCTAGTCGCTGTTTTAGACATTCCTCAAATTCTAGTTCTTGCTTAATTATCTTAACCATAAAAATAATCCTCCTTTCTGTTGGAAGATTTTTTCACAAACAAAAAAATCAACCATTTTACTGATTGATTTTCATATCTATCTGTTCTATTAGTTCGAACAGAAACGTCGTTGGAGCCTTAACTATACACGTATGTGAAAAATTATACTCCCAAGATTGATTAAATCAACTGATAAATAAATTATATCATTTCTAGATAAATTTTCAAGAGAATATGGAAGAATTTTAGTGATTATGGTATAATTTTATTAGTTAAATTATTTAATTTAAAAGGAGGTTTCTATGTTTCAGTTAGAAAATATATTAACCTATGTAAGTGCTAATATACAAATTATAGGAATATTTATAGCAATTATTGGTGGCTTAGTAGCAACAAAATTGCTTAATATGAAAATCGAAAAAGATGCATTAAAAGAAAAACTCATTAAAATAAATAAAGAAATTAATTTCTATAATAATAAAAAAATAATGGATGAAGAACAACTTTATGAAATAAATAGAATTGATTACATTAATTATATATATGAAAAAGTTAGACAAAAAGATTTTAGAATTGAAGATTATGATACTTGCAACTTAACCATTGAACAAAGAAGAAAAATTGTAGATGAAATAAACGAAATATTTAATAATGCTATTGATATTTTCAAAACAGAACATTCAATGGATGATATTCCTAATATTATAAAACAAAATCATATTGCTGAAGGCACTATTGAATATCTGTTATATGAATATGTAGGTAAAAAAACTAGAAAAAGAAAAACAAATTCACTTGGAATGCTTGATTATACAGATATAGATTTTTCAAACCCACAAATAGCACCTCTTTCAGATACTTTATTGGAAAGAGAATTAATTAACAGAATCGATAAATCTGATGAATTTATTGAATGGAAACTTATAGAAAAAGAAGATATTGAATCAAAGTTATGTGCTCTAAATAATATAAATGTTAAAAATGATATTATATTGTTCATTTCTATAACCTTTTTTGCTATTATATTTCCACAAATAATTTTATCCATCTATCCAATATTCATTAAATTTAAATGGTTAAAATATATTTTTGCAATTTATAATATAGTAGTTTTTATAATTTCAATGTTTTTGATGTTGCTATATATTTTTAAATTGTTTTTGGATATTAAAAAAGAGAAATAGGAGAAATTTAATATGAATACTAATAATAATGGATTTGTAAAAATGTGGGATAATTGGTCTAAAAGACGTAGTAGTGTACCTGTTTATGATTTATGGCTAGATGAGTATAAAGAGATTTTAGAAAGCAATAAAGATAACGAAATATTAGATTTGGGTTGTGGAATTGGTGCTGATACTCTTTATTTAATAGAAAGAGGCTATAATGTTTTATCCTGTGATTTTTCTAATGAAGCATTAAAAAGTATTCAAGATAATATTCCTAATAGTAAAACTTTATATTTAGATATGATGAAAAAATTTCCTATTAAAGATAATACATATTCTTTAATCATTGCTGATTTATCTCTACATTATTTTGATAATGAAACAACTATACATATAATGAGAGAAATAAAAAGAATTTTAAATAATAATGGAATATTATTATCAAGAGTTGCTTCGGTTAATGATTTTAACTTTGGAGCAGGTGTAGGAGAAGAATTAGAAAGAAATTATTACTTTGAGGGAGATTATACTAAAAGATTTTTTGATTTTGAAGATATAAATAAATACTTTGGCATAATTGGTAGCGTTGAAGCAGAGAAAACACAGATGACTAGAAATGAAGATGAATATTTAAAACCTAAAATATTATATAAAGTCAAAGTAGAGAAAGGAAAATGACAATTATGAAAAAAATTTATTTAGTACATTGTTGGGATGGTACAAGTAATGATGGGTGGTATCCTTGGATAGCAAATAAATTAAATAATGACAATACAGAAGTAATTAAATTTGATATGCCAAATACCGCAAATCCTAATATAAGTGAATGGGTTTCTACTTTAGATTTAAAAGTAGAAGATTTAAATGAAAATACATATTTTATTGGGCATAGTATTGGTTGTCAAACTATTATGAGGTATTTAGAAAACAAAGAAACACGTAAAATTGGTGGAATATTATTTGTTGCTCCTTGGTTAGATTTATTACCTGAAGCAGTAGCAGATGAAGAATCCTATAATACTGCGCAACCTTGGCTTAATACACCAATTAATTTTGAAAAAATTAAACAATTTACTGATAATATAAATTGTATTTTTTCTAGTGATGATTATTTTGTGTCATTGGAGCAAGAAAAAGAATTTAAAGATAAATTAAATGCTAATACTTGTGTAGTAGAAAATAAAGGACATATAAGTCAAGAGGATGATGTGTTTGAATTACAAGAGATATTAGATTTAAGTAATAATATGCTAAATAACCAAAAATAAGGAGGAGTAATATGAAAAATATAATTATAACAGGCGCTGCTAATGGTGTTGGTAAAGCAGTAGCAAATATTTTGAAAGAAAACAATTTAATACTAATAGATGAAGATTATAAAAATTTAGAACAGGTTGCTAAAGATTTAAATGCAAAATTTTATGTATGTAATTTAGCAAGTGAAAGTGATATAAAAATATTATTGAATGATATTAAAAATAATTATATAAATATAGATTGCTTAATTAATTGTGCTGGAATGTGGATTTCTGGTGATATGTCAAAATTAGAACAACCTATATTTGATGAAATGAATAGTTTAGAAAGAATTAAAAAAGTTATTGATACAAATGTATTTGGTACTATAGCAATGATAAAAAGTATTTTTCCTATAATGAAAAAACAAGGATATGGTCAAATAATTAATATTAATTCACAAAGTGGAGTTATGTGTGAACCACCATTCCCAATATATAATGCTACTAAACAAAGTACCAACGCTTTTAGAAAAGCAATTCAAGATGATTTGGCAAGAAATAATATAAAAATAACAGATGTATGCCCTGGATTAATTAAAACAGACTTTTATATAAGAGCAAATAATGAACTACCTAGAGAAATAATGGAAAATGGATTAACACCAGAAGATGTTGCTAAAACAGTTAAATATGTTTTTGAGCTACCTCATGAAATAACAATACCAAGTATTGAGGTAAGACATATAAAAAATTATTAAGGAGGAAAACAATGAAAAATAAAATAATTATTGTAACTGGTGGTGCTAGTGGAATTGGATTAGCCACTGCTAAAAAATTATCAATTGATAATAAAGTTATTATTGCAGATTATAAAGATATTAACCAAGATTTTATTAAAGAGAATTTTACTAACATAGATAATGTATATTATTTTAAATGTGATATTTCTAAAAAGGAAAACATTATAAGTTTAAGAGATTTTGTTCAAGAAAAGTTCAATAAATTAGATTGTTTAGTATGCAATGCTGGAATATTGCCACTTCCTTGTGGCATTGATACAATAACTGATGATAATATTGATAGAACAATTGATGTTAATTTAAAAGGTACATTTAAATGTTTAAATATTCTTGGTATCTTTATAAAAGAAACATCAAAAACTGGAAGTATAGTTAATATTTCATCTGTTGATGGTTTAATTGGAGAACCATATGGTGTTATATATTCAACAACAAAAGCAGGAATTATATCTTTAACAAAATCATTTGCAAGATACTTTAAAGGAAATATCAGAGTAAATTGTGTAGCACCAGGACTTATAGATACTCCATTAACAGATAATACAGGTGAAGATCCTAGTTGGACTACTGATTATTCAATTATAAAAAGAATTGGTAAACCAGAAGAAATAGCAGATAGTATAATATTCTTACTATCTGATAAATCATCATTTACAACAGGTCAAGTCTTAGCCGTAGATGGTGGATTTACATTAAAATAGTAATTAACAAAGACAATGCTTAACTAGCATTGTCTTTATCGTTTTCGGGCACATATTTTTTAAGTGTAGTATTTTGTAATTTTAAATGTTCAATTTTAGTTTCAATTGCTCGTTCATCTTCAAAATATCCCAGATAGTGAAATTTATTTTTTACTTTTATTAAGCACTCAATATTTTCTTCTAGCGCTTTGGCAATATTCTCTATAATATATTCTTCTTTTTTAGGTTTTGATTCTTCATTTACATCTGGAATTTTAATCTCGTATCCTACAATTAAATTTCTAATATATTCAGATTGAGATAAGTTTAATTTTGATGAATCTCTTTTTAAAATAAATTTTTCATCATCACTTAAAAATACATTAACTTTATTATTTCTTATCCTCATAATTTGAAATCTCCTTTCTAAAAATTTAAGGGTATGGGAATTCCTATATA
>ERZ827478.501-NODE-501-length-39443-cov-74.155047_pt1 | contig 39443 bp, 38 predicted proteins | sample MGYA00519705_ERZ827478 | MGnify/ENA primary metagenome ERZ827478 (study PRJEB31778, sample SAMEA3449318) | human gut metagenome | biome: human gut; feature: human-associated habitat; material: faeces | place: United Kingdom | collected 2010/2012 ...
TCACCACGCCGATGCGGCTCTTGCCCTCGCCGCCGTTGCCCTTGAGCAGCATCATGACCTGCCCGCGGTTCGTCGGAATCAGGCAGTAGCCGAGGTATTCCTGTAAGGTCAGAATGTCCTCCGGTTCCAGAAGATCGGACAAAAACCGCAGCCAGGTCACCGGCTGCGGCGCGCTCGGGTCATATCGGATGGGGAGCCGGTTGCGGCAGAACTCCTTTTCGGTGCGAAACTCGCCATTGAGAAACAGCGTGCCGTTTGCCACATGGATCCGATCCTCCTGAATGGGCAGCTCCGGCGTGTAAGCCTCCAGCTTGAGCGTTTCCAGCAGACTGGTGGCGCGGCGGGCCGTGCCGCTGGTGAAATGCGGGCGAAGCATCTCATAAATCTGCTTCCGAATGCTCTCCTCGTCAGCAACGCGGCCCTCCACCGTGAAAAAGCTGCCGCCGACGCAGACCATCGGATACTCTGCCAGAAAGTCTTCACAAAACAGCACCTCGTTGAAGTGCTTGTCCTGCATCCAGCGGGGCGGTTCATTTCGTTCCATCTTCGACCCTCCTGATCTGCCGGTTTCGCGCCTCCATCAGCGCCAGCCGGTTGTCCTTCTGCAAGTCGGTCACCACCACGGCCCGCTCCTTCGGCGTGCCGCAGGTCAGAATGTCCAGCATATTTTCGATGCGCTCCAGCATGTGACAGGCCTCCGCATAGCGCGGGTCGATGGCATCCTCCGGCGATTGCGGCGCGCAATGCGCCTTCCAGTCCTGCAAGATTTGAAGGTAATCCCCCAGCACACGGAAGCTGCGCCGCTCGGTTTCCGCCTGCGATGCTCCCCGCTGTAGCTTTGCGAGAATGGACGGCTTCTGCCCGGTGATGCCGAAATCCGCCGCCAGCTTTTTCGCCGCGTCATAGCCGCTCAGGCCGAACAGCCTTGCCGCAAGGTCGATCACATCGCCGCTTGCCCCGCAGCCGAAGCAGTAGAAGTAATCCTCGTTCAGCTTCATGCTGGGCGTGCGGTCGGCGTGGAAGGGGCAGCAGACCATGCCGCCTTGCTGGATCGGCAGCCCGTACCGCTCTGCCGCCATGCGCGGGGTGACGGCGGCCTTCACGGTTTCAAATAGGTTCATAGGCAATTTCTCCTTTCGAATTTTCTGACAATTTCTCCTTGTCACCTGAATATACGGAGAAAAAGTCTTAGACCGACGAAATCAGGCACTTATGCAAGCAAATAGCAAAAGCCTCCTGCTTTCTTGCAAAAATGCAAGAGCACGGGAGGCTTTTGTCGAGAGGATATTCAAGTCATTTCGCAAAACAATTATAGAACATTTGTACTAGATTTGGGGCAGAGTATGTGCTATACTGTATTTACAATATCTGCTTGGCGCAGGATTTTTACTGGAATCGGAGGCGATATGTTCATGAGCAACGAATCGGTATTTCTCCCCGCGGCCGTCCGTGACCGCATTTGGGATCTGTTGAAGGAACGCAAGGTTACGCAGGCCGAGCTTGCCGCAAGAATCGGCTGTTCGGAAAGTTCACTGAGCCGCTTCATCAGCGGCAAGACGGACAAGCTGGGTGACGAAAATATCATCCGCATCGCAAAAGCCTTTAACGTGTCCACGGACTTTCTTCTGGGCGTAACGACTGTGCCGGACAGAAAGAACTATGAAATCGGCGAACTGGGCTTGTCGGCGCAGGCGGCAAGAAACCTCTATACCGGAAAAGCAAATGCGCAGGTCGTGAATTATCTGCTGGAAAGTCCACGCTTCCTTGAGCTGACCTACACATTGGAGCAGTATTTCAATGACACGCTTGCCGCCGGGTACGCCGCGCAGAATCAGCTCTATACCACGCTTAGCAGTCTGATGCGGAAAACGGTAAAGACGAACGCCGCTGCGCAAGCCGCGAATGAGATCAATCGTCTGAAAACGCCCGTTTATCAGGCAGATCTTGCCACCATCGAAAATCAATTCATGCTGGCGGTCAAAGAGGTAAAAAAGGAAATCGGCAACGACTTTGCCGCCATTCGGTCGATGACAGCCGAAGAAGCCGAAAGAATGTTTTCAGAGATCATGAAGGGACAGGATACGGAAAACCCGACCGTTGTGCCGGAGTTCGTGTCTCACTTGATCACGGGCAGCGTAGCTGGCGCGGACTGTGTTGACCCCGACGCGCTGAATCGGCTCGGTCAGGCATTGACCGATGTTTTTCAGTCCGCCTTAGATCACGCTGCATCACAGGAGAAGGGCGATGCGCAGGCCGGGCAATGAGCGGCTTTGCGCTCTGGCTCAGAAGGGAGATGCCCATGCCGCCGATCTTCTTCTGGAACAGAATTCCGGCTTCATCCGCAAAACAGCCAACGAGATTTTCCTCAAATCCAATCTGGCGGAGAGCGACCTCAGCATCGAACCCGGCGATCTGGAGCAGGAGGGCTGCATCGGCTTATTGAAGGCAATTTCCACCTACGATCAGAGCATCGGCGTGAAGTTCCTGACCTATGCTGCATCGTTCATTCGAAACGCCATGACCGATCTGGTTCGGGATTCCTTCTCCCAATATGAGCAGCGGATGGTCGATTCCGAAAATGGGCTGGGGCTTCAAAAAGTCCGGCTGGATGAAGTGCTCCCCGGCGAAGAGCGATTGCTGCGCATGGAGGCGGTTGCCGACATCACCGCCAAATCTCCGGAACAGGTTTACGAGGAAAAAGAAACCTTGCGGGAACTGTACGAGGGATTGGGGCAAATCTCCGAGCGTGAGCAGACGTATCTTTTGTACCGCCACGGCTTTACGGACGATGTTGGGCACACGCTGATCGGCACAGCGATTCATTTTCATCTCAGCGAGAGCAGGGCAAAGAAGCTGGAGGACGAGGCGATGGACAACCTCTGGCTGGAGCTGCCGTGGTGGTTTTAGCGCGTAACGCTGCGGCGAGACGAGGGCTGTATATACCTTCACTTCCTTTTCCGGCCAGTCGGATTTTGTTTCTCAAAAATCCTGCATTTGTGCCGTAACCCACATCACAAAATCCGCCTGTCCTACTGCCGCGAAAAAGCGTTTGTCGCCACACTCTGCCGCACCGCAGAGTACGCCGCCAACCCCTTTTCCGCGTCAGCCGGAAGCAAAGGTATAACACACTAGACTTTGCAGAGCAAAATCGTGTGCCAACAGGGCAGCTCGCGCCCCTATTGGAAACCCTGCGTCAAAGGGGATTGCTCCCCTCTGAACTCCCCATATTTTCTTCGCAGACGGGTACCTAAACTGCAAAAATGCAGTTTGGAACGCCTGCTCAGAAAACACAAAAGGAAGTCCGTAACGTGAGTGGCGGACTTCCTTTTGTGCGACAACCTCAATTTTGTCATCGCACAAGAAATGACAAAATTAAGATTGACGGTGATGCAATTCGCGGGTATACTGTAATTGCATCATTAAATGGTATTTGATGAAATTGAACGCCAAATGAGGAATTTGAATGAGAGAATTCGACTTCAACGCAGAATATCAAAAGCTCCTGACGCCGGAGGTCGTGGCGTATCTGACGCAGATCCACGAGTACAAGGGGCAGCAGAATCTTTTTATCGAGGCCAAAGCAGATGCGCTGTCCAATCTTTTGGAGGTTGCGAAAATCCAGAGCACCGAGGCATCTAACCGCATTGAGGGCATCATCACAACAGATGACCGCCTGAAAAAGATCGTCCGCGAAAAGACCATGCCCCAGAGCCGCAGCGAAAAAGAGATTGCCGGATACCGCGACGTGCTGGCGACGATTCACGAGAGCCACGACTATATCCCGCCAAAGCCGACGGTCATTTTGCAGCTTCACCGGGACCTGTACAAGTTCAGCGGCAAGTCCATCGGCGGCAGCTTCAAAAACTCGGATAATGTGATTGCCGAAGAACGGCCGGACGGCCGGAAGATCGTCCGGTTTGAGCCTGTCTCCGCGTGGGAAACGCCGGGGGCAATGACGGCACTTTGCGACGCCTTCCAGACGGCCACGCAGGACGCCGAGCTTGACCCACTGCTGCTGATCCCCATCTTTATACTGGACTTTCTCTGCATCCATCCCTTCAACGATGGCAACGGCCGCATGAGTAGGCTCCTGACGCTGTTGCTTTTGTACCGCTCCGGCTATCTTGTCGGCAAATTTATCAGCATCGAAAAGCTGATCTCCGACACCAAGGAAACCTATTACGAGGCTCTGCAAGCCAGCTCTTACAACTGGCATGAGGGAACCAACGACTATGCCCCCTTTGTCACCTATATGCTGGGTGTTCTCACGGCAGCGTACCGGGATTTCGAGAGCCGGATCGAGCTGCTGACCACCAAGGGCCTGTCCAAGCCCGACCGCGTGCGGGAGATCATCAAGAACCACCTCGGCAAGATCACCAAGAGCGAGATCATGGAGAGGTGCCCGGACATCAGCCAGATCACCGTCCAGCGGGCGTTGGCGGAGCTGCTGAAATCCGGAGAGATCACCAAGCTCAGCGGCGGCCGGTACACGGCGTATGTCTGGAGCGGGGAGGAAATGCTATGATGAAAAAGTCATGGACGAAGTGGATATTAATTGCTGCTATAGCACTGGTACTAATTGTTGGCGTCCCCATCATAATCAACGAGTGCTACAAAATGAACAGCGGATACATGACTATGTGGAGTGCTGCGGATGTACTGTCCTATTATGGTGCTATTATTGCCGCAAGTATTGGAGTCATCGGTGTTTATTTTACGGTGTACATAGCGAACAGAAATTATCGGGAAGATGCCAGAAACAGAACACTTCCATATATCGCCATTGATGTAATTAACAATATACAACCAGATCCGTTTTTGGAGGGGCTTGGTTCCGAGGACTATTCTTCAATGGGAAACGCCCCAATTATTGAAGAAAGCATAAATGGTAAAGCAAATAACCACTTATTTTTTGTAATAGACGGAACATCAAAAATTAGAGCATCAGAGTCATTCCATGAAGATGAAGCAGAAAAAGCAAAACGAACCAGCGTCATGTGGATTAGGGCCGCAAAAGACGGGAAAATGTACTTACGCGAATCAGCGTGCATCAGTATGCCCTTCCTCGTGAAAAACATTGGAAACGGCCCAGCTAAAAAGCTGCGGATGGCTTTTTCTTGTCAAAATAGAACCCCCTTTTTTAAAACGGAAATAATTTTGGAGCAGAATAAAAGTTTTTATATCCATATTTTTTCTGAAAAAGAACTTGATGAGATCAAGGGAAATTATGTTTTCAGTGTTTATTACGAAGACATTAGTGGAAATATCTATGAGCAATTATTCCCCGTAGAAATAGTAAACGAAAACAAAAAATGGTACACTAGAATTGATACGAATGGGGAGCAACGCTTAATTAGGAGGACATCATAATGCCAACACTTGAATGGATTGGAAAAAACAAGGTGATCAATCACCATCAGGACGTGCCGTTTCGGGTGTTGGAGCGCAAGTACAGCTTTGATGAAAACGGACAGCATAACGAGGATAACGGCAGCGAAAACATGATCATTCGGGGCGATAATCTGGAAGCCCTGAAAGCGCTGCTGCCCCGGTATGAGGGGCGCGTCAAGTGCATTTACATCGATGAAGCCGTTGCGTGATTGATACAAGGATTTCTGCCCGTTTTCGTTAGGGCGTTTTGAATATAAGAATTACCGCCTTTCTCACACCGAGGGGTGTGCAGAGGGCTTATTTTTTGCCTGCAATTTCTTTTTATCAGCATTGAAAAATCAAATTCTGATGACCGAGAAACAAAAAATGCACACGCTCATAACGATTGTTGTATCCCATAACGAACAGGAAGAATTATCGTTATGAGGGTGTGCAGTTCTGCCCAGCTAAATACAGGGGCTAATTTTGCATCAAGGACAGCTCTGTTTTTCTTTTTTAGTTCGCACTCCCATATACGGATGACGCACCAGCCACGCTCTTGAAAAAGCTGAGTAACGGCAGCATCATGTTCGATGTTCTTTTGCCTTTTTCTGTTCCAGTATTCTGCGTTCTCTGCAGGTCGAGTATTTCGGCAATCGTGTCCATGCCAAAAGCATCCGTCAACGAAAATCGCTATGTGCTTGTCAAGAAAAACAAAGTCAGGATGCCCTTTAACATTATAGTGCCGTCTCCATCCGGTGATATGCTTCTCGTCAAAATACTGGATAAGTTTTTCCTCGGTACTTTTATTCCCGGAAGACTTAACGCGCTGCATGATTTTCGACCGTACTGACTTTGAAAATACATTAGCTGAGCGTTGTGCATGTGATCCTCTTTCATGTGCATAAAGGTGGCATCCGGGTCTGTTTTGGAAAAGCTGTTGCGGCCGCGGAAGGTGTCCTGATACGCGGCATATTTCGCCTTTTGGGCTTCCAGCCTCCGAAGAGCCTCAATATCTCGCTGCAATTCGCTCCTTCTATGACCACGACCATGAACAAAGGGCGTCGGCATTTTCGCTTCCAACGCAGAAAGCGGGTCGTCCCCTTGCAGAATTCCGTATTTTTGGCAAAGCTCCGCCGACAACTTCTCCAGTCTGGCAAGCACCCTGCTTTCATATTTGTTGGTGCTTTTCTTCCAAACGAAGCTGTATTTGTTGGCATTTGCCTCAATTTTAGTTCCATCCACGAACAAATGATCAAATTTGATTTCTCCGATTTCATGGAGCTTCTTCACGAGCTGAACGAACAGCGCCTCTGCACATTCGGGCAAACGCTTGCTTCTGAATCTGGCAATTTCGTGGTAGCCTGGAGACTTTTCTCCGTTTCGCAACCAGATAAAGTTGAGATCTCTGACGCAAGCTGTTGCAATTTTACGGGAACTGTATATGCCCTCCATATTGGCGTATAACAGGATTTTTAGCATGGTAGATGGCGATGCCGCAGGCTTTCGGCCTCGTGCGTTGTATGCTCTCATTAGCAGGGTTAAGTCCATCTCCTCCACAATTTCATCTAAGAGCCGCACGCTGTCGTTGGCAGGGATTATTTTTTCTGCGAAGCTTTCATCAATTAACAGTTGCACATCCTGGGAAACTGTGCGATAATTAGTACCGGTAATTTTTGTTTCACATCTTAATTTTACCACAAAGAGAAAGCCTTGGCGACTGTTTTTTGCAGTTTTTACTGCTACAGCACCAAGGCTTTTTCTTTTTTGGGGGGCTGTATTTTGCTACAGCCCCTTTAAAGCACCGGCAGTTTATTGATCGGCATTGATCAGCCGAAGAACATATAGAATATGCTTGCGCATCAGCTCTTCGGCCAGTGCAGTGTTGCGGTTGCGCATGGCAGAGTAGATACCATAATGCTCCCGGGCAATCCGCAGCGGATCCTTATGAATGTCTGCGAAGTAGGACACATGGCGCTCCATGACGCTGGAGCTGTACTGCTGGATCAGGCGGATGATGGAGTTGTTGACGCCGGATACAATCTGATTGTGGAAATGGACGTCCAGCTGGAAAACGCGTGATTCATTGTAATCGGGTCCGTCGGGGTTGGGACAGTATTGGAGGAGATTCTGAAAAAAATCCTCCGTGCCATTGGCTGCCATATATTTGGCACAGTAGGGTTCCACCAGCATGCGGTATTCTAGTAGATCCTTTAATTCGAAATCTTTGTTTCCCAACATGGCCAGATAAACACTAAGAATATCGGAAGAAGGCGCGGCATTCACAAATGCCCCCCGGCCTTGCTGCGAAGTGATGATTCCCATGGCGTTCAGGCGCTGCAGCGCTTCGCGGACGGGAACCCGACTGACGCCAAATTGTTTGGAAAGTTCAGCTTCTGAGGGAATTTTGGACCCGGCGCTCCATGAGCCTGTGAAAATCATATCCAACAGTTGCATGTAGATCTGGTCAGTGGCGTTCTCTTTCTTGATGGGCGTGATCATGGCATCACCTCATTGTCTTGGATTTGGGAGTAGCCCATAGCTTGTCATACGATATAACATAATACATCTATTATATGGAAATGTACTGAGAATTGCAATAGGGTCACCATGGCAAAATAACACGGCGGATTCAACAAAAATCTAAAATTAAATCTGTCTACTTTATAAGAATTTTGCTAACGCGGTCAATTTATGCAAGGTTGTTCTTGCTAAATTTAGTATATTGTGATATATACGGTATAGAAAGCATATGATAATACATATGCTTATATGACAACGTTACAAATAAGCTGATCTCGCCGAACTGCGGGGCGGGACGCGACGAGTAGCGACTTATCAGAAAGGGGCAAATCATATGGAAACACCTTATGTTGTTCGAGTGATGCAACAGACTCCCACTCGCTTGTGGATCAACAATCCGACGCTCGGAGAGTTGAAGCGGGGGAAAGACTGGCAAGTAGTCGGTGCAACGACGAACCCGACGTATTCGATGAAGATGCTGAAGAATGCGGAGATGGGCGAGAGTGTCCGGGAAACGCTGCGGCAGGTCGCGGTAGAATATCCCGACCGCCCGGGAACCGATATGGTTCTTGAGGTGCAGAAGCGCCTGGTGGGAAGGCTGGCGGAAGAGATGCTGCCCGTTTACCGCGCCACCGGCGGAGAGCGGGGCCTGGTGGCCATCCAGGGCAACCCCATCCGGGATCAAGACGCGGCGGACATGGTCCGTGAGGCGCTGGAGCTTTTTGAAATCGCGCCCAACATTATCGTCAAAGTCCCTGGCAACCGTACTGCTCTTGAGGCATTTCGACAGCTGACAGCCATGGGTAAGAATCTGATTGTGACGTCCTGTGTCTCCCTCTCTCAGGAGGCGGCTTATCTGCGAGCCTATGAAGAAGTTCACGGCAAGGGCAACAAGGGGCCGCTGCTGTTTGTCACATCCCTAGCAGGTGTCATCAACGATTACACCAACGCCTATTGCAAAGACCACGGCCTTTCGGCGGATCCGGACTTGCTGGGATGCGCGGGAGATGAGTTTTCCAAGCGCGCCTACGCCATGTGGAAGCACCACGGCTTCCCGGGCCGCCTGATGGGCGGCGGTGCACGGACCTGCAGCAATTTCACCGAGCTGGTTGCCGGGGAGATGGATGCCACACTGGGCTGCTCCCTGCTGGAGAAGCTCAACGAAGAAGATGTCCCCTTCACAAACCGTGTGGAACAGTTGGCCGGAGAGGCCGACATGGAACAGCTGTACGGACTGCTGCCCTATTACCGCAGTGCCTGTACGGAGAATGCTCTGAATCCGGAGGAGTTCGATCAGTTCCCGCCTTACCGGTTCTTCCACGATTCGTTTGTAAAAGCTTGGCAGTACGTTTCCGATGAAATCGAAAGCGAACGCTACCGTATGCAAATGCAGTAAATATTCTAGAAAGAATTTTTGGAGGAGAACTTATTATGAAAAAGAAACTATCCATACTTGTTGCTCTGCTCCTGTGCTTCGCCATGCTGGCGGGCTGCGCATCGAATGCAGAGGCACCTGCCGACGACCAGACAGACGATACCGCAACGTCAGATACCACCAGTGACGATGGTGCTGCCAGCGGCGATCCCATCAAGATTGGCATGGTGGCCCCTGTGACCGGTACCAGTGCCATGGTCGGCGAGTATATGGAAAACGGCTTTAAGCTGGCTGCCGATGAGATCAACGCAGAAGGCGGCATCCTGGGTCATCCCATCGAGCTGGTTCTGGCCGATGAAGTGGACAATGCCCAGAGTTCTGTGACGGGCATGCAGCTTCTCATCAGCGAGGGTGACATTTCTGCCATCATCGGCTCCTACTACTCCGCCTATGCCATCGCGGCTCTGCCCGATGTGCTCGATGCCCAGATCCCCACGCTGGTCTGCGGCTCTTCCTCCGGCGTTTCCAAGGAGAAGAACCCGTATGCCTGGCAGGCCCGTCCCTTGGATACTGCCCAGGGCGCAGCTATGGCATCCTTCGTCATCGATGAGCTGGGATGCAGCAACCCTGCCATCCTGTACTCCACCAACCAGGCACTGGCTTCCCTGCAGGAGCAGTTGGTGCTGGCCATGGAGGAGCGCGGCGTGACCGTTGCCGAGACCAATCTGTACGGACATCCCGACGACGAGTCCAACTTCGCCCCCTACTTTGCCCAGATTGTCGCCGGTGGCTATGACTGTGTCATCTCCCTGGAGACCACTGCTCTGTCCCCCATCGTCTGCCAGGCTGCCGCCACAGCTGGTGTGAACCCCGATGAGATCCCCTGCGTTGGCGCAACCGCGTTTTCCAACACCGTGACGATTGAAAATGCCGGTGCTGCCGCGGAAGGCTGGTATTCTGTTGCGGACTGGGTTGCCGGCGGTGCTTCCGAGACCGGCAAGGTCTTTGAGGAGGCGTTTACCAGCACCTTTGATATGCCCAGTGACCTCGGTGCTGCGGTTGTCTACGACAGTATCTATCTGATCAAGGCTGCCTGTGAGGCTGCCAACTCCATTGAACCGGAAGCCATCAATGAAGCCCTGGCAACCTTGACCGACATCCCTGGCGCTATGGGTACTCTGACGTACCATGATGACCACAGCTTCGCCACGTCCCTGATGATTACGCAGAACACGGACGGAGTTGCCACGGTGATCACTGCGGTGAAGTATCGCTGATTCCTGACAGTAGAGACCTGTGGTTGGGCCAGCCACACAGCCCGGCCACAGGTATTTCTTAGCCCGTTTCTGGTTACGAGAGGTGAAAAAAATGACGGTATCTCTGTTTTCTAATCTGTTTGTCAACGGATTGGCCATGGGCATGGTTTATGCCATGCTGGCTATCGGACTGATTCTGCTGATTCGAGCCGTTGGTATTTTGAACTTTGCCCAGGGCGACCTCCTGATGTTTGGCGCTTACCTAACAAGTTCCCTGATTTTGGATGTCCAGGTTCCTGGATGGCTGATGGTCCCGATCGCGATGATTTGCTTCATGGTTGTCGGACTGGTCTTTATGTTCGGTGTGTATTGGCCGCTGCGGAAGGCCTCTTATCCGGCGGCGACGATTATTGCGACAATGGGCGCTTCCATCATTCTAAAGGAATCGGTTACCCTGATTTGGGGCAGTGTGCCCCGATCGCTGCCCGCCATCATCACCGATGCCGAAAGCCGCCCCGGCATCCTGCATCTGGGCGATGTGTCAATTCAGTGGCAGTATATTTTGATCGTTGTCATTGGTGTTGTAATTATTGCGGCGATCCATCTGCTCTTTGAAAAATTGTATGTGGGCAAGATGATGCAGGCTGCTTGCCAGGATGCCTATGCGGCGAACCTGATGGGCGTGCCGTCCATCCTGACCATTGCCGCCACGTACATGATTGTGACGGTGGTTGCCGGCTTCGGCGGCTACATGGTTGCCCCTATTTACATGGTGCGCAATACTCTGGGAACACTCCAGCTGCGTGCTTTTGCCGGTGTGGTCATCGGCGGTTTCGGCAGCATCAAGGGCGCCATTATCGGATCGCTGATCGTCGGCATGGTGGAGGTGTTCTCCACAATGTTCCTGTCCAGCTACCGGGATGTCACGGTATTCCTTTTGCTGCTCGTGTTCCTGCTGTTCCGCCCGCAGGGCTTGTTCGGTGAGAAAATTGGAGACAAAGCGTAGTAGGGGGTATACGATGAAAAAAAAGATAAGATGGAGCAGTTTGCTCGTGAGCCTCGTAGTGGCAGCAGTCGTTTTGATCTGCCCGACGTTTTTGAACCGGTACTCGCTGGGTGTCGTGAATACGGCACTGATCTATGGCATGGCTGGCTGGGGAATTTCCGTTCTGCTCGGTATGGGTGGACAGCTGTCCTTTGCCAGCATCTCCTTTATGGGCATCGGCGGCTATGCTGTGGCAAACTTCTGCACTGGCCGTCTGCCGTTTACGCTGCCGCCTTTGGCCGCCCTGTTTGCATCCCTGGTGGTATGCGGTATTTTTGCCTGGGTACTTGGCCTGATTCTCTTCAAGCTCAAAGGTACCTATTTTACATTTGCAACCATCGCTCTGGTGCAGGTAGCCTTTACATTCTTTAACAACTACCGCCCGCTGTTCGGTGGTCCCGATGGTATCAACGGCATTCCGACCCTTTCTGTGGGCGGTGCGGAACTATCAGGTTACAACCATTGGTTTTATTTCCTGGTAGTACTTCTGGTGGTGCTGGGCATCGTTGTGGAACGTATCCGCCGCACCCAATTGGGCCGGTCTCTGGCGTCCATCCGCGACAATGAGACTGCGGCCATGACCCTGGGCGTGGACATTTACCACACCAAAGTCATCGCTTTCGTCATTGCTGGCCTGCTCAGCGGCCTGGCCGGCGCTCTGTACGCCATGCATATCCGCTTTATCTCCGCCGATATGTTCAACTACAACAGCTCCACGCAGATCATCATCATGGCTATGCTGGGCGGCGTTAACAACACCGTGGGTATCATTATCGGCGCACTGCTGGTGGATGTGCTGCCAGAGATCTTCCGTTCGCTGCAGAATTACATGCAGCTGATCTGGGGCTTTGCAATCATTGTCCTGATGATCTTTATGCCCAGTGGCCTGGGCGGCCTCTATGAGACCATACAGTCCAAGCTTCGCAGACGGAAGAAGCTGCAGGCCCGTGCGGAACAGGAGGTGGAAGGATGAATCCGATTTTACAGCTCGATGGCATCTGCAAGAGCTTTGGTGGTGTTTCGACAGCAAAGGATGTTTCTTTCACACTTGAGCAGGGGGCTGTTTATGGACTGATTGGCCCCAACGGTGCCGGTAAAACAACCATGATGAACATGATAAGCGGTATCTATACACCGGATGCAGGCAAGATTTTCTTCGAGGGTAAGGATATTACCCAAGTGCCGGCCTACAAACGTGCCCGTATGGGGATTGGTCGAACATTCCAGACGCCGCGGTTTCTGTACCGCTCCAGTATCCGTGACAATTTGCTGGTGGGCACAGATTTGGCCAACCAGATGGGATACTGGAACTCCTTCCGGGGAAAGAAAGGCGCAGATTTTGATCAGGAACTCCAAGAGCTATTGGAAGTGGCCCGGCTGAAGCTGGACTGGGATGAGGATATTCAAGCTGTTCCCTTCGGCAAGCGGAAGCTGCTGGAAATAGTCCGCTCCATGCTGGCCCATCCGAAAGTTATGCTGGTGGACGAACCCGCAGCAGGTTTGAACAACAAGGAAATCGAGTACGCCATGGATCTTCTGAATCTGGCGGCCAAGAAGCGCAACATTGGTGTGCTGCTCATCGAACACTCCATGGACATGGTTATGGACATCTGCCGAAGAATTGTGGTGCTGTGTTTCGGAGAGGTACTGGCCTGTGGTACGCCGGCGGAGATCTCTTCCAATCCCAAGGTCATTGAAGCATATCTGGGAGGTGACCTGAATGCTGAAAATTGAGAACCTACATGCCTATTACGGCACCATTGAGGCCCTCAAGGGCATTAGCCTGGAGATTCGAACCGGCGAGATCACCTGCCTGGTCGGAAGCAACGGCGCAGGAAAGACGACGCTGCTCAAATCCATCTCCGGCGCAACCAACTGTACTGGTTCCATCCAGGATGAGGATGGCCAGGAGCTTTTGGGTCTGTCACCCCAGAAAATGGCTCACCGACATATCATCCACGTGCCGGAAGGACGCCACATCTTTCCCGGATTGACGGTCCGGGATAATCTGGAAGTCGGTACCATCAACTGGCACGGCTTCTGGGGCCGGAAACCCTACGACGCCGAACTGGAAGAGGTGTTTACGCTTTTTCCCCGTCTGAAGGAACGTGAAAAGCAGCTGGGCTGGAGCCTTTCCGGCGGCGAGCAGCAGATGCTGGCCATTGGCAGAGCCCTGATGGCCCATCCGCGAGTCCTGATGCTGGACGAACCCTCCATGGGCCTTGCGCCGGTTATTGTCAGCGAGCTTTTCGAGAAAATCCAGCAGATCAACCGGCAGGGCATGACCATCCTTCTGGTGGAGCAGAATGCCAAGCTAGCCATGAACGTTTCCCACTATACGTATGTTCTGGAGCAGGGAACCATTCCCATTTATGGTCCTTCTGCCGTTGTACGGGAGGACCCGAGAGTCATTAAGACCTACCTGGGCCGCCTTGCCATGAGCCGCAGCCCAAAAGGAGGAGCAGCTCAATCATGATTGAGTCAACCATGAAACCGCGAGACCTGGTCTGTATCGGCCGATCCGGTGTAGATCTGTATCCTTGCAGCTATGGTACCCTGGAGACTGTTCGTGAGTTCACCCGCCACGTGGGTGGCTCTCCCGCCAATACCGCTGTACAGGCGGCGAAGCTTGGCCTGGACACGGCATTTCTCGGGAAAATTTCTCAAGATGGCTTCGGCTTGTTCGTTCGACAAGATCTGGAGCGAATGGGTGTGGATGTTTCGCACCTGACGGTGGTGGACTGTCCGGAAATCCGTCAGTCCCTGGCTGTGATGGCCCAGCCGGTGCAGGGTGAAATTGAGAGCCTGTTTTATCGGACCATGCCGGCAGACCTGTGCCTGACTATGGAGGATATTAACGAGGAATTCCTGGCATCATTCCGTATGATGCTGATTTCCGGTGCATCTTTGAGCCAGAGTCCCGCTCGTGAGGCGGTGTTTCACGCCATGGTGCTGGCAAAACACCACGGTGTGATGATCGTCTTTGACCCGGATTACCGCCAGATTGGCTGGAAGTCCCTGGAGGAATGCCAGCTCTACCAGTGGTTGGCCATTCAGCAAGCAGACGTGGTCTGCGCCACCAAGGAAGAGTTTGCCATTGCGACGGCTTGTTCTGGAGCAGACAGTCTGGACGCCGCCGTCGCCATACTCCTGAATGGCGGCGCGAAGATGGTGTGCGTCAAGGATGGCGCCAACGGTTCCAATCTGTATTTGCAGGATGGAACAATAGTTCACGGTAATCCCATGCCCACGCAGCTGCTCAAGCCGCTGGGAGCAGGTGATTCCTTCCTGGGAGCATTTCTGGCAGGGTTTAGACGCGGTTTGCAGCCGCAAGAAACACTGCGGTACGCAGCCTCTGCGGCCTCTATCACCATTTCTGGAAGAAGTTGTTCAGATTCCATGCCGACGGCCACAGAATTGGATTCCTATCTTATGGCATGGAAAGAGGACCGGCTTGATCAGTGGTTTGCGCAGCGCCGGACCAGACGCTCTGAAACTCAAAACCCTGCGTAAGGGTGCGGACCAATGAGAAATGAGGTGTTATTATGCAGCCATCTATGACAGGTGTTGGCAAGACGATTCGGATGAATCGGATTTTTAAGGACGGAAAGGCCGTCATGGTAGCCGTAAATCACGGTATTTCTCTGGGGCCCATCGATGGCATCAACCATCTGGAGCAACTTTTTTCTAAAGTCTTGGCACGGAAACCCGACTCCTTGACCATCCATAAAGGAATTGCAATGCGCTTTTGTGACATGCTTCCGGCGGAGACCTCTCTGCTGCTGAAAGTAACAAACGCGAGTCTCTACTTCAGTCCGGAAGAAATGGATATCGCTACGGTTCATGAGGCGGCGCTTCTCGGCGCGGATGCTATTGCAATTGGCCTGAGTCTCTGCGGTCCTGGGGAACCCGATGAAATTCAGCGGGCGGCCAGAATGGTGCAGGCGGCAGAAGCCATCGGCATGCCGACCGTTGCGCACAGCTATCCCTGTGGCTCCTATCTGAAGGATACGGAACGATATGATATTAAGAATGTGTCCTATGCGGTCCGTGTTGCCCAGGAGCTGGGCATCGATATAATTAAGACTTACTGGACCGGCAGCGCTGATACTTTTGCCAAGGCGGTGGAGTTGGGCGCACCGGCCAAGGTTGTGATTTCTGGTGGGCCGCGCTGCGCCACGCTACGGGCCTGCTTTGAAATGACCAAGTCCGGTATGGATGCCGGTGCGGCTGGTATTACTTACGGTCGTAATATTTGGCAGCACCCCTATCCTGATGCTGTTGTTGCCGGTCTGCAGGAGATCGTTCACAACGGCGCTACGGTAGATCAGGCTATGGAAGCAGCGGAAACGCTCAGTGGATGCCACTTGGAATAGAAGCGGAACGATATGGGGATGGTGTATACTCCCTGTAGGCGGTTTTGAACGTAAAAGGAAAAGAAAACCCTGGAGCCATTAGGCGTGACCTCACAAGGGTATCTTCAAAAATTAAGGGAAGGCAGGTATTGCGGCAGCAATACCTGCCTCTCTTATGCGCTTTTTACGGTATTTAGGGCATCAACCACACCAATATCGGTATAGTGAATCTCCACGGTCTGTCTGGCATGCTTGGACCATTTCACATCCTTCTCATGCACCACGACCTTCTCAATGAACAATCGCAGCAGTTCCGACGTCAGTTCCGAGATGCCCGTGTACCGTTTTGCTTTGGCAATGAAGTTGTCGGTACCGGAAACCGTCGCTTTCAGTTTTTCAACTGTCTGCTCTTTCTGCGGGATGGAGACTTTCAACAGCATGAGCAATTTCGAGCAGGCGAAGGCTCGTATCCACAGAGCCGGGCAGAAAGAAAACTGCCACTACATTTACCTCGTTTGCCGGGGAACGGTCGACCGCAAGGTCTTATACGCTCTCCGTCAGAAAATGAACCTCGCAAAAATGCTCGTGGACGATTACCGCAAAGGCAGGAATCCCTTTAAGAACTGACCTTTCACGGAGGGGGTTGAATTCCTCGGTAGTAAGTGAAAGGAGGTAGTCACCGAGGGAGAACACACAAATCTTTGAAATGGCTGACAGGCTCAAGACTCTGCAGGAACAGAAGAAAGACCTCGAAGCGCAGACCAAGGCTCTGGGCGCGGAGATCGCCGAACTGGACGAGCAGCTTTCCGACGCCATGACAGAAGCCGAACTTGACCGCTTCTCCCGTAACGGCAGCACGTTCTACTTGAAGAGCAGACTGTTTGCGTCTCCGGCATCCGACCGCAAGGACGAGATGATGCAGGCTCTGAAGGATAACGGATACGGCAGCCTGGTCGTGGAGACGGTCAACGCAAACACACTCGCATCCTTCATCAAAGAGCAGCGGGAAGCCACGGGCGAAGACGTCCCGGCGTGGCTCGGCGATACCGTAAGCACTTACGAAAAAGTGTCGGTCGGCATCCGAAAGTCGTAGGAACACGGATTCGCTGCACCAACGCAAAATCTACAACTTATTTCATTTCATAGGAAGACATAGATCATGTCAGATAAGAAGAACACTGAGATCGCAGTGAACGAGGGTTTCGCTGCACTTGCGAACAGAGACGTACTGAACGAGGCGATGGCGGACGATTCGCCATGATCGGAGTGGAATCCAGACCGATGAAGGATGCGTCCACGATCCCCAATTCATACAGCTGCCGCACCAGGTCGGCCATGATCGACTTCAACGCACCGTTGTTCAGTTGCCGCAGGCAGCGGTCATACGTCCAGTAGGACGGCAGCGGCTCCATGATATTGAACCCGCAGTAATGGGCAATGAGGCGGTTGTTGTCCAGATAATCCATCAGATCTGTGATCTGCGTGAAACCTTCGCATTTCATAACGAAAAAAGCACAGACCATAGCTTCCTTCGGAAAGCCCCGCCGCCCGGTTGCCGCCCTGGGCAGCGTGAAGTCCAAGCTGCTGAAAAGCTTGTCGTAAAACATGGCGGCGCTTTGGGATGTGAACAGCGTCACATCCTGAATGATTTCCTGTCGGTAGATAGCGGCTAGCCCCTTTCCGGTTGGTTTTCTCTCAAGTCAATTTTACCAAAAAGGGGCTCCGCTTTCTATATCATTTGAGTGATTTTCGGTTTCAGCCATGGCCGGAAACCATTGCAATCACTACTCTTTTGGAGTTTTGCTCATGGCTGTATACAAAATAGGAATGAGGTGAATCAATAATTGGACATCAATCAACCGAAATGGAAGATTCCGGAATATAGCAAAAGAGAAATAAACGAGGCTGGGGCAACTATTAGAAAAGCTTCCGTTTCCGAGAAAGAGCGAACTGCTGCACTAAAGATAGTAGATAATTGGCGTTCCGCACACGCTTATCCTCTTCATGTTTTCTATATGAATTTGAGAGGAAAAGCAAGTACAAAGAAAATATACTCGTTGCAGAACGTCTTAAGCGAATGCTACAGTTCGAGACGCGTATCCAAATTATTTTATGGATATTGGAGAATTTATAGGAATTATTATGGATTATCTGCGATAAATGCATCAATCTCATAACATTATGTTGCCCGGTGGTTAGAGACGACCACCGGGCAACATATCTTCGCCCTCGATCGTATTCCTGTGGTTGGGGTCCGGTTTTTTCATCACTATGTACTACTTCCACCCTTGCCTCTTAGCCAAATCGCCCATCGCAAAGCAGAATCTTTCCCACCGTGCCAATGTTATCTGTGACGGGTCGCCCTCGCGGATACGCATGGTGCGGCGGATCTCCTTAGGGATGACCACGCGGCCCAGGTCGTCGATGCGGCGCACGATGCCTGTTGCTTTCATATATGAAATTCCTCCAGTCAAAGCAGATTTTACATCCGTAGTCTTTGTCCGGTGTCGGAGGAATATACATCCGCCGCATATGGTGCTTCATTACACAGAACAGCCCGCTTTGCAAAAAACAGACCCGCCCTCAGGCGGATCTGTTTTTTACCGTGTGCCGCACAGCGCTGACATAGCTGTTCAGCAAAATTTCACGGCAGCTCGCGTCGGACGCTATTCCGGCTCGGACTGCGTCGGGAACGCCCGGTCTTCTCCCTCGATCCTGTCGATGAGCCGCTGGATATAGGGGGACAGGCGGCGGGACGTTTGATACAGTATCACATCGCAACCCTGGATTGGCTCCGCGCCGCAGGGGCGCTCCACCAGACCGTAAGCATCCTTCAGCGCCTGGGCTGTGGGCGTGGTCCAGATGTAGCTGCCATGCACGTTGGACAGCATCTCCATCAGCGTGCCCCGATCATAGATGAAAATCACGTTTTTCCGGCGGTCCGCCGTCCGGCCGCCGGTATAGCGGTAGTCGGAATAGGGATAGATGGGCATATCGTAGTCAGCGTGGACCACCTCGGTGTAGGGTGCCAGCTGCTCCGGCATGATATGCGCCGCCCCGGCCAGCGGATGACTGCCGGACAGCAGCAGCACATAAGGCTGCGGCCTGAGCTTCACGGCGGTCAGCCCGCGCAGCTGCGCCGTGTGCAGATAGTAGTCCGCGGTCATATAGTTGGGCTTGAGGATGCCGATATCCGCGTTGCCGGCGGCCACATCCTCGATGACCTGCATATTGGTGGCCTCGCAGATACGCGCCCGGAACGGTACGCCGCTTTCCGCAAAGTCGTTGAGGTACCGGGCGATACGGTCCGAAATGGCAGAGGACCGCGCGGTGGTAACGGATAGGGAGACGCTGTCGTCCCGGCTGTGATAGGCAGACTCCAGCGCGTCGAACTGCGCCACGATATCTGCCGCCTGCCGCAAAAACTGTTCACCGGCGTGGGTGACCTCCACTCCCTGTGAACTGCGCTTGAATAGGGTGATACCGATCTCTTCTTCCAGCTCCCGAATGGTGCTGCTAAGATTCGGCTGCGCCATAAACAGGTTCTGCGCTGCCCGATTGATGGAGCCCGCCCGGCCGACCTCCAGGGCACATATCAGTTGCTGTCGTGTCATAACCGCCTCCATGTCCGTGATCTGCGTCCATCATACCACGTCTCGTCCGTTTTTGGAAGCCGAAGTTATATGTTTTTCCATATAGCTTCATATAAAATATATATTTTACGCTCAGCTTTTACCGGAGTATGCTATATGTATTCCTATATAATCGCGGTGAGATATACTATGAATTTCGACCTTACTGAAGAAGCGAAGAAACAGCTGGACTACATGATCGCCCGGCGCCGCTATCTGCACCGGCACCCCTGCGTGTCCTTCCATGAGGAGGACGCCCGGGACTATCTGGCCACGGAGATCGCGGCACTCGGCCCGGACACGCTGCGGCCTTGCGGGAAGAACGGTCTGGTGGCCGACCTGCACGGCCATACCGGCGGGAAAACCATCGCTTTTCGCGCGGACATGGACGCCCTACCGATCCAGGAGGAAACGGGCCTGCCCTTTGCCTCGGAAAACCCCGGCGTCATGCACGCCTGCGGCCACGACTGCCACACGGCAGCCCTGCTGGGCCTGCTGCGATCTATGACGCAGCACCGTGCAGCACTGAAATACAACGTGCGATTTATCTTTCAATACGCCGAGGAGCCGGATCCCGGCGGCGCCATCGATATGATCGCCAACGGCTGTCTGGCCGGTGTAGACCGCATTTACGGTCTGCACGTGGACAACCAACTATCTGTGGGCACCATCGGCATCAAGGACGGCCCCTACATGGCCGGCTCCGGCCGCTTTGACGTGACTATCCGCGGCCAGGGCGGCCACGGTGCGCTGCCCCACCTGACCACCGATGTGCTGGGCGCTGTCTGTCACGCCGTCTCTGCCATCGACGCCATCCCCGGCAAGCTGCTGGGCCCCGGCGAGGAGGGCATTATCAGCGTGTGCTATATCAATGGGCAGAGCGCCTTTAACGTGCTGCCGGCCGAGGCCAACTTCGGCGGACTGATCCGTGCTTTCAATGACGAGACGTTCGAAAAGATCGAGACACTGCTGCGGCGGGAGCTGCACGGCATCTGCGACGCCTACGGTGCGGCCTTTGACTTCCGGTACAGCCGGGGCTATCCGGTGCTGGTGAATCACACCGATCAGGTGAATACAGTCCGTGCCGCGGCGCAGGCGCTGCACCTCCCCTGTCGGGACCTGCTGCACACCTTTATCACCGAAGATTTTTCCCGGTATCTGGAGAAGTGCCCCGGCGCCTACTTCCGTCTGGGCACGGGCAACCCGGAAAAGGGCGCCATATACCCGCTGCACAGCAGTCATTTTACTGTGGACGAGGACGCCCTGGCCTATGCGCTGATGATGTATTGGCAGATCTATCAAAATGAGAGCAAATAAAGCAGAGAACAACGGAACAGGAGGAACGAAACATGGCAAGAAACTATCATCTGACAGGCCTGGAGCCGGCCAGTGTATGGGAAAACTTCTACGCGATCTCCCAAATTCCCCGGGAGACCGGCAACCCGGAGGGAATCACCTCGTACCTGCTGGATTTCTGCAAGGCCCACGGCATCGAGGCCTACCGCGATGAAGCGTATAACGTCATCGCCCGGGTGCCGGCCACCCCGGGCTATGAAAATGCCTCACCCGTCATTCTCCACTCCCACAGCGACATGGTCTGCATCAAGGACGAGGGCGTGGACCACGACTTCGCCAAGGACCCCATCCGCGTCTATGCTGAGGGCGATGTGGTCACGGCGGAGGGCACCACTCTGGGCGGTGATGACGGCATCGGCGTGGCTTTTATGATGGCCTACATGACGGACAAGCAGGCCAAGCATCCGGCTTTGGAGTGCGTGTTCACCGCAGACGAGGAGACCACCATGAACGGCGGCATCCATCTGGACTACAGCCAGTTCAAAGCAAAATATTATGTTAATCTTGACGGATTTGGCTTCGCCGTAGGCAGCGCCAGAGAGATCGACGCCCGCGTTCTCATGCCCCGCGGCCACGAGCCGGTCCGCCCGGGCTGGCAGGCCCTGTGTCTCAAGATAGAGGGACTGCACGGCGGCCACAGCGGCAATCAGGCTCTGCTGGAGCGCGCTAACGCCATCATTCTGCTGGACCGTCTGCTGCTGGATCTGGAGGAACAGTCCACTTTCCAGCTCATCACCGCCAAGGGCGGCCGTGAAGGCGGCTGCATGGCCACGGCTATCGCCGCCACAGCTTCGGCCATCATCGCCGTACCGGACACCAAGGCCGCGGAGACGGTACTGGCCGCCAGCGCGGAAAAGCTGAAAAAGGAGTATTCCGTCCGGGAGCCCAATATGAGCATCGCTGTCTCCCCCTGCGAGGTGGAAACAGACGCTATGACCGACGGCGACCGCGAGATGCTGCTGGACCTGATGACACTGCTGCCGGACGGCCTGCGCTCCACCCACCAGACCTTCGAGTACACCCTGGGCAGCACCTCCAATGTGGGCGTACTGGAGACGCGGCAGGATGAGGTCGAGCTGGCCGTGACCATCCGCAGCACGGACACCAAGCGTTTTTACAACTACCAGCAGCTCAAGCGGCTGTGTGCGCGGCTGGGCGTAAAAACTGAGCTGATCTGTGAACTGCCGGAGTGGGAGTACAGCGTCAGCGATGAGTGGATGGAAATGCTCCGCAAGATGTACCCGGAGTATCCCCCCTACTACCTGGGCGGCACCGGCGAGATCGGCTTTTTCACCACACGCATTCCGGGCCTTAACGCCGTCTCCCTGACGCCCAACGCCTTCAACTGTCACTCCACTCAGGAGTACCTGAGCATCCGCGAATGTCGGTACTTCTACGACAAGATGGTAGAGCTGCTGGAAAAAATGAAGGATATGTAATATGCAGAGGACGGCGCCCCGTGGGGTGCCGTCCTCTTTTCTCTTTATCCGCGGCAGGCAGCCAACTGCGCCCGTACACCGGCGATCAGCATCGTGGCATCCAGCCCGATGGCCACGCCGTCGAAGCCCTGGGCCAGCCGTGCACCGGCGGCCGCACCGTCCCCGGCAAATATCAGGCAGGGTTTGCCCGCCTGGCGGCAGGCCTGTTGTATCCGCGTCAGGGCCGCCTTGAAGCGCTGCTCCTCAAAGGCCCCCGGCAGCCCCATAGAGATAGACAGATCGAAAGGACCGATAAAGATGCCGTCCACACCCTCCATCGCTGCGATATTCTCAATATCCGCCAGCGCCTCTGTCGTCTCACACTGGGGGATCACCAGTGTCTCGCCGTTGAAGTGCGCCATTGTCTCCAGTACGCCGGCCGGCGTATCGGTGCCCCAACCATCCTTCCGGGACGGGCAGAACCCCCTCTGCCCCACCGGGGCGTACTTGGCGTAATCCACCACGCGCTTCACCTCCGCCGCACTGTGCACATCTGGAATAATGATCCCCTGCACGCCAACGTCCAGCAGCTTCAAGATCGCCGGGCGGCTGATCTCCCGCACCCGGGCCAGGGGCGTGATGTTTCGCCTTTCCGCGGCGCACACCAGCCGGGCGGTTGTCTCCGCCTCAATGGGGCTGTGCTCATTGTCCAGGATAGCAAAATCCAGCCCCGCACAGCCCAGACATTCCACCACTGCAGCACTGCCGGTACCCACGAATGTGCCCAGCGGCTTCTCGCCTCTGGCCAGCTTTTCCTTCAATATGTTCCGCATCTCTTGTTCTCCTGTGTTGTTTTCTATTTGTCAACTGCGGCAGCTCAATAATCCGCGTTCAGCCAGGGCTTCTGGACACAGTACAGCAGCTGCGCCAACTGCCGCGCCTTTTCGGCGTCATCTGCGGACGCCGCACCCAGCCGCAGCAGCGCCGTCAGACCGCAGGACCCCATCAGCAGCGCCGCCAGATCCCCCTGCCGGCAGATCACCGTCACGTCCGCGGTCCCCTCTGCCACGGCCCAACGGCCATCGGCAAAGCCGATACGCAGCTCCTCCTCCCGGTCCGCCATCTCATTCCGATAGCGGAAGGCCGCCGTCAGCTTCCCCGCCGGGAAATTCCGATAGCCGGTCCGCCGCACGAAGTCCGCCCCGTCCGTCAGCTTGAACATGGTCCCCACGGCGGAAACATTGGTCTGCAAAAAGCCGTAGTCGATGTAGTTTCCGGACACGTCCTGCGGATCGTCCAGCAGATGGTGGAAATCCTCCTCCCCTGTCCGCAGTATCACTGTCTGGGCCAGATCCTCCTGCATCCGCAGGCCGCCCAGCAGCGCCCGCAGCACTGTGCCGTTCTCATACACCAGTTCCTCCACGCTGAGCCGGTTTTGGGTATAGTTGCACGCACTGGCGCTTTCAAACCGATAGGCCGCGTAGCCTAACAGGCGTCCGCCGTCGTAATAACCCATACGGCGCACCTGAATATCCCCCCGGGCTCCGCGCAGCTCCTCGTCGAACTTCTCCACCATGCCATGGTTTCGGGCGGCAAAGCGCCGCTGGCAGTCCATCGCCTGGTCAAACTCCTCCGGCTGCAGCAGGCGCAGGTGCGCCCGCACCTCTCCGTCCAACCGCGGCAGTGCCCCGGTTGGCAGATGGTATTCATATAATTTCCCGCCAAAGCCGTAGCCCATCCGACGGTAAAAGCCGATGTTGAACGGCAGCAACATGGTCAGCAGCGCGCCGTTTTCCCGTGCATAGCGCTCGGCATACCGTATCATATACAGCGCCGCGCCCTTCTTCTTGTGCAGGGGGTGTACCTCCAGCGCCATCACACCGCAGGCAGGCTGCATGACCCCAAAGAAGTTCATGGAGAACAGGATCAGCTTCATGGTGGCGATCAGTGTGCCGCCCTCAAACAGGCCCATCGTCCGAGTCTGGGTGTCCTCCCGCAGCTCCGTAAGATGCTTGCTCCGGTAGTGTGCCCGGCATTCCTCGTCCAGCGTCTTGTACGCCGGATAGGAATTGAGATAGATGTCCAGATACGCCTCTATGTCCGCCTCCGTCACCGGATGGACATCCCATGCGCGGTCCGCTGTCACATTACCCATAGGTTTCTCCTTTCTCGCCGTTCCGCAGTATGTTCTCCTTAGATTATACCTTTCCCCGGCCCGTTTCGCAACAGGCAGTTGAAAGCCCTCCGGCAGCTGCCGGAGGGCTCATTTCGTTGTCCGTATACACGTATCCCTCAGATACTCTTTTACAGCAGGGCCAGAAAGTGCCCGGCGTGTACGCCTGGTCCACGGCCGCCGGCCTTATACCAACTTTTCCAGGGCGTCCAGATCGCCGGCCTGCAGCAGCGGGATAGCCCGCCGCACCTGCGCCTCCGGCCAGTCCCACCACCGCAGCTTCTCCAGCCGCGCGGCGGTCTCCTCGTCATACCGCCTGCGGATGGGCTTGGCCGGCAGGCCGCCCACGATGGTGTAGGGCGGCACATCCTTTGTCACCACGGCGCGGCTGCCGATGATGGCGCCGTCGCCGATGGTAACGCCCGCCAGGATCACGGCCTCATAGCCGATCCATACGTCATTGCCTACCACGATATCCCCGTGGTTATCCCAGGCGGCAGCAATGTCCTCGCACGCCGTCCCCAGCCCCCACTCCTCGAACATGATGGGGAACGGGTAAGTAGAGAGGCTGCTCAGCGTATGGTTGGCCGCATTGAAGATAAACTTCGCCCCGCAGGCGATGGAGCTGTACTTTCCGATGATCAGCCGGTCATGGTTGCACTCGGGATAGTGGTACAGCACGTTGTTCCGCTGGAAGTCCCGGGGGTCATTGACAAAATCGTCATAGATGGTGTACGCCCCCACCTGTATGGCGGGATCTGTGACCACGTTCTGCAGGTACACGGTACTGTGTCCCTGAGAACGGGGATATATTTTCCATTCGGGTATCATAGACTCTCCTTTATTTTACAAAAGCTTCTCCCAGCGGGGCGTTCCCCATCCGGCGGTATCGAAGCACTCCCGCACAGCGCGGCACATCCACGTCAGCTTCTGCCGTATGGTGTCTGACTGGATCAGCAGCCCCGCCTCGTCCTCATGAGCCATGAAATACTCCATGATCCGCGCCCGGTCCTCCTGTGCCGCCAGCTTGGCGTAGCTGTCCACAAAGTACACGCCCTCGCCGTTGTCGAACATGGTCCAGCGGGCGTCGTACCGGTCATAGTCACCGCTGTCGTTCCAATAGGTAAAGCCCGCCGGGTTCAGCGCATTCCAGTCATCCCAGTTGAAGGCGGTGTAATCGCGGGACAGTATTTCGTTCTCCGTAGCGTGCCAGATCTCGTGGCAGGCAGTGCCCTCCCGCATATAGTCGGCCTGCACGTCCAGTGCGATATACTGCCAGTCCGCCGAATCGTAGGTGCAGCCTACCACGCCATAGTCGCTGTCGATGTGAGCCACCAGCAGGAAGCACAGCCCGCCCTCACCGGCGCGGTTGCGGAACTGCGCCAGAAAGCCCTCCGGATACAGGACAAAGCTGCGGTCCATCGCCGCCAGCACGGCGCGGACGCCGTTCAGCTCTGCATCGGCGTCCATGGTGTCCGACAGAGTGATGGGATAGCTGCTCAGTGCCGCTGCCTCCCGGCACTGGGAGGACAGCAGTATCCGCACGCCGTATCGCTGCTCCAACACATCCGCCTGCTGCCGCGCCTCCTGTAAGCTCTCTGCCACCGGCAGGCCGTTCAGGGCACCCCAATAGGCCTGCAGCAGTGTCTCATTCACCGTCAGCGGCGACGGGACGGACACCGCTGACGCTACCGGCTCGAAGGTCAGCTGCGCCGGGTCTATAACGTACAGCCGGAAGGCGCCGTTTTCATACATGCCGCCCACCAGCAGGCCTGCCTCCGGCAGAACGCAGCAGTCGTACATCTCTCCGGCGATACCGTTAGCCGTCAGGTCGCAGGCCGTGATGCTCTCCCCCACGTTATACAGCGTCGTGCGGCCCGTTCCCACACCGATCAGCTCCTCCGCATCGCCGACGGCGTACAGCGCGCCTCCCGCGTCCAGAAACAGCGAAGCATCGGCGAACCAGAACGTATCGCCGCTGCCGCACAGGGCGGAATATCCCATTTTATCGTTGTCAAAGGCCAGCAGGCTCATGCCGCCCGCCGGCGCCAACATCACCTGATACCGCTGCTCCTGCAGCAGGCTGATCGCCCCCGTCTCCGGGTCAAAGACCGCCGTACCGCAGACGCTGCCGTAGGGTGACAGGCGGAACAGGGCCGCCATCCGCCCGCTTGCCGCATCATAGGCCGTCAATTCCGCGAACCGCAGCTGTGACAGCGCCGTTACCGGCTGTGCCTCTCCTCCGGCTACGTTCTGACAATGCAGCACCCCGTCCCGCAGGAAGTAATAGCTCTCCCCGTCATATGAGAAAAAGCCATCCACGTTCTCCGCATCAAAGCTGCCTGTCTCCGTCAGCACATCGTCCAGGAGCTTCCAACGATTCGTCTCCCGGTCGCACAGCGCAAATCCATGCGCCAGGGCCTGCCGCTTCGTATCCCAAACCCCATCCAGCGTGACCTCACGCTTCACGGTGTCCCCTTCCGCATCCACCAGCTGCACAGTGGTCCTGCCGCTCTCATAGTCCGCCCAGCTGATCAGCACCACGCTGCCGCCCGTCGGATACAGCCCGGACAGGGATGCCGGGCGGGTACATTCCAGTGTCTGCACCGGCTCGCGATCCACCTTCTCCCCCAGGCTGCACCCGGGCAGCAGCACCAAAAAACACAGCGCTGCCAGCAGAGCCGCCGTATACGACAGCAGACTCACCAGGTCCAGCAGACACAGCTTCTGTGCCAATGTCTTATTTGTTTTCACTTCAACACCTTCTTTCCACCGGAGGAGTATACCGCCATTATCCCACGGCAGCCATTGCTTTTCCTTACATTTCCTGCGATTTTCTTACAATTTTGCAAGACGGCCTCTTAGCGGAATAATTGATGCACTGCATTCTCCCTCTCTGCAAATTCCGGCAGCTTCTTCGGCGGACCGTAATACGCCGCCAGTGCACGGAACTCCCGTCGAAAGGCTTCCCGAAGCTCCGTCTCTGTCAGCGCCAGATGCCCGGTGTTGGCGAGGATGGCCAGTCCGTAGGAATAATACGTCATATCCCGGTGAAAGGCCCGGGCCGTGACCTCGTCATAGCCGAATTCGTCCATGACGGTCCGGATGATCTCCGGCTCCAGCACGTCCTCCTGATGGCGGCCCGGCTGGTTGTCCTCCAGGTACAGCCAGCGGAACAGCTGCTTTTCCTGGGCCGCGAACAGCACAAAGCCCATGCCGTAGCTGCTGTACCGACTATCGCACCCCTCATGCGCCCGCAGAGATTCCCGTACCCGCTGGGTATGCTGCTCGATGGCCCGCTGGGTCAGCGCAGACTTCAACTCCTCCATATTACGGAAGGACAGATAGATGGGCTGGGTGGAGCACCCCAGCGCCTTCGCCACACTGCGGGCGTTGATGGCCTCAAACCCGCCGATGCGGAGCACCGCCGCTGCGGCGTCGATGATGGCCTCTTTGGATATTCGTTTTGCTGCCGGCATTGTGCTCACCTCAATAATCACTATATGTTATCGATAACAATACGTTATTATATGCCACTGTGCGGCCTTCGTCAAGCGCAAAAAAACAGCGCCCCCGCACACACGGGCGAGGCGCTGTCATCCTTCTAATCCGGTTTGTTCAGCAGTACATACACGCTGAAGCGCCCGTTTTTCGCCAGTGTCCGCAGGCATAAACACGCATGATCTGACCGCCCTCCGGCATCACCTGAGGGTGGTTTTGCGCCGCTTGGGCTGTTTGTGAGAAAACGATTGAGTTTTCCGTTAAAAACGTGCTATACTGAGCACACTATGCACAAAGGAGACCACACCATGCGAAAGCTTGAATGCCGCCGAGAGGCGCTGTTTCAATACCGGGGCCTGCCACCTGTTGGCATGGCCGTATCCATGGCGCTGCAGCACCTGGTGGCTATGATTGTGGGCTGCGTGACCCCAGCCATCATCATTGCCAACGTGGCCGGACTGGCGCATGACCAGCGGGTCCTACTGATACAGGCATCGCTGGTCATGTCCGCCGTTACCACGCTGCTGCAGCTGTTTCCCATCGGTGGGCGCTTCGGCGCGGGGCTGCCGGTGATCTTCGGTGTCAGCTTCGCTTATCTGCCCAGTATGCAGGCCATCGTCTCCGGCAGCGGCGGGTTGGCCGCTGTGTCGGGCGCTATGATCGTGGGCGGCGCGGTGGCAGCACTGGTGGGTATCTTCATCAAGCCTATCCGCAGGCTGTTCCCGCCGGTCATTACCGGTACGGTAGTGTTCACCATCGGTCTGTCTCTGTACCCCACGGCCATCAACTATATGGCCGGCGGCACCGGCAACACATATGAAAGCGTTGTGGTGCAGCGGGGCCTGCCGGAAGCGCTGGTGTACGGATCCTGGCAGAACTGGGCCATTGCGGCATTTACACTAGCGGTGGTGCTGGTGCTGACCAATCGCGGCAGGGGCATTTTTAAGCTGGCGTCCATTTTACTGGGTATTCTGGCGGGCTACGCCGTCGCTTTTGGGGCCGGGATGGTGGATCTGTCCGGCATCGCGGGGGCCGGGTGGTTCTCTCTGCCGGAATTTCTGCCCTTTGGCGTGACATTTGAACCCTCGGCGTGCGTCGCACTGGGGCTGTTGTTCGCCATCAACGCCATTCAGGCTATCGGCGACCTGACGGCCACCACCGTGGGCGGCATGGATCGGGAGCCCACCACGCAGGAGCTGCGGGGCGGCATCGCAGCCTATGGCGTCAGCAACATTCTGACAGCGCTGCTGGGCGGTCTTCCCACGGCGACATACTCCCAGAATGTGGGAATTGTAGCCACAAATAAAGTTGTAAATCGCAACGTTTTTGCGCTGACCGGCGCGTTTTTACTGCTTGCCGGTATCATTCCGAAATTTTCCGCCGTACTCACCACCATCCCGCAATGCGTGCTGGGCGGGGCCACGGCGGCGGTGTTTTCCACCATCGCCATGACCGGCATGAAGCTCATCGCCGCCGAGGGGCTGACCGCCCGAAACACCACGATCGTCGGGCTTTCCGCCGCACTGGGTGTCGGCATTTCCCAGGCGGCAGAGGCCCTGGCACAGTTCCCGGAGGCGGTGACGACCATCTTCGGAAAGTCCCCGGTGGTGGTGGCCACACTGATGGCCGTACTGCTCAATCTGGTGCTGCCGCGGGAGGAAAAAAGCGAGAAATAGTGCTTTCTTTTGATACATTTGCTTTACTTTTTCTGTACCCGCCCTGTACTCTTTGGTTCCCTTTTTGTGCTTTTTTTGTAAGCAAAATGCAGCAAAAATGAAGTGACGGCCCCCGGCTGACGCCGGGGGCCGCTAAGTGCCTTTTTTGCTCATCCGATCATCCCCCCCGGCTGACGCCGGGGGCCGCTGAATGCCTTTTTCGTTCGCTCGATCATCCTCCCCGGCTGGTGCCGGGGCCGTCATCTCCACCGTCTGGTCGGCATCGGCCGACACCGGGGCGGAATTCTGTACGGGGTCATTGGCGGATCAGCTGCACGGCGGAGATGTCCGCCGGCAGGGCGGCGGCAAAGGCCGCGCCGTCCGTCCTCTCCCCCACGATACAGCCGTAGTGGGTGGGGACGGCGATCTGCGGGCGGAGGGCGGCCGCCAGACCGGCGGCCTGGGCGGCGGTCATGGTGTAGGTGCCGCCCACCGGCAGGAAGGCGACGTCACACGACACGGACCGGGCATCGGGGGTATCGTCGGTATCGCCGGCCACATAGACCCGCCGGCCCTCCAGCGTGACTACATAGCCCACCCAGCGGTTCCCGCGGGGGTGGAAGGGCTTGCCGAGGTTATAGGCGGGCACGGCGGTGAAGGGCAGGTCCTTCACGGTGTACGCCTCTCCGGACCGCACCGGCAGCAGCTGCGCCGAGGCAAAGCCGGCCCGCAGCGCCGCCGCCACGCACGTCTCCGGCAGCACCAGCACCGCGCCGGGCTTCATCACCCGGTGGATATCCTCCGGGGAGAAGTGGTCATAGTGGTCGTGGGTGACGAAGACCACATCCGCATCGCAGGGCGCGTCCGCCACGCGGAAGGGGTCGAACCACACCGTCATCGCGCCGGCATAGCGGATGCTGCTGTGGCAGTTGATGGAAAAACGGCTCAAAATGTCATCCATGGAGCACCTCCCTTTTCTGTATCGCTTTCAGTATAGCACAGGCGGCGGAAAAGGGCAAGAAAGCCGGGGCGAACCCTTGCGTTTCCGGCCAAAATATGGTAAGGTAACAGCCGTTGAGTCGTATCGTGCGGAGGTGCATACATACATGAAAGTTCTCCAGTGGTGCCGCGCCAACGCTATGCCGGTGATCGCGGTGCTGGCGGCGGCCGTCACCGCCGTGTTCGTGCCGCCGGACAGCGCCTATCTCGGGTACTACGACGTGAAGACGCTCTCATGCCTGTTCTGCATACTGGCGGTGGTGTGCGCCCTGCGGGGCGCGGGACTGTTCCCCCTGCTGGCGCAGCGGCTGGTGCGGGCGTTTCACACGGCCCGCAGCGCCGTGACGGCGCTGGTTGTCGTTACGCTGATCGGCTCCATGCTGCTGACCAACGACACGGCGCTGCTGACGTTTCTGCCCCTGAGCTGGTTCGTGCTGGAGGGCACAGGGCAGACGAAGCACACGGCGCTGACGTTCATATTGCAGAACTGCGCCGCCAATCTGGGCGGGATGCTGACGCCCTTCGGCAATCCGCAGAACCTATACCTATTTAATCATTATACGATCCCCAATGGGGAGTTCCTGACCATCATGCTGCCGCCGTTCCTGCTGTCCACGGCGCTGATCCTGGCGTGCTGCCTGCTGATTCCCCGGGAGACGCTGACGGTACCGGCGCAGGAGACGCCGGTGGACAAGCGCCGGTGCATTATGTACGGCGCGCTGTTCTGCACGGCGGCGGCCATGGTGCTGCGCGGCATACCGTATTGGCTGGGGCTGGCCGCCATCACGGCGGCGCTGCTGGTGCTGGACCGCCGGGCGCTGCTGGGCGCGGACTGGGGGCTGCTGGTGACGTTCGCGGCGTTTTTCACCTTCTCGGGCAACATGGCCCGGATGGAGCCGGTGCGGACACTGTTCCGGCAGCTGCTGGCCCACGGGACCATGCCGGTGGCGGCGCTGACCAGTCAGGTCATCAGCAATGTGCCCGCGGCCATACTGCTCAGCCAGTTTACCGACGATTACCCGGCGCTGCTGGTGGGGGTGAACATCGGCGGGGCGGGGACGCTGGTGGCGTCGCTGGCCAGCCTGATCACCTTCCGGGAGTATACGAAGCACGTCAAGGGACAGACCGGACGGTTCCTGGCACTGTTCTCCGCCGTCAGCTTCGGCTTTTTGGCCGTGCTGCTGGCAGCCATGACGTTTTTGACGCAATAGACCGTGCGCCGGGGCTGCACGGGGGAAAGGAGGCCGATGGGTCATGCTCAGCAATCTGCAAGTCTGCTTTAACGCCGTGATGCCCCTGTTTCTTATTATGGGACTTGGCTACGGGGTCAAGTGTCTGGGCGGTATCCGGGTGGAGGACGTGCCCGGACTGAACAAGATGGCGTTCCGGTTCTTCATGCCGGTAATGCTGTTCTGGAACCTGTACACCTCCACCATCGACCAGGCGGTGCAGCCGAAGCTGCTGCTGTTCGCCGTGGGGGCCACGCTGGTGATGTACGGCCTGTCCCTGGCCATCGTACTGCCCACGGAGAAGGACTACGAAAAGCAGGGTGTGAAGATACAGGGTATGTACCGCAGCAACCTGGCCATTATCGGCCTGCCGCTGGCCACAGTGCTGGTGCCCGGGGCGGACATGGGGCCGGTGGCCATGCTGGCGGCCATCATCGTACCGCTGTTCAACGTACTGGCGGTCATCACCCTGACTGCCTTCCGGGGCGAGAGACTGCCCGCCGGAAGGCTCATCAAAATGGTGGCCACCAATCCGCTGATCCTGGGTTCCGCCGTGGGGCTGGTGTTCCTGGGTACCGGCTGGAGGCTGCCTACGGCGCTGGAGTCGGCGGTGCACCAGGTAGCCGCCATGACCAGCCCGTTCATGCTGTTCCTGCTGGGGGCCTTCTTCCGGTTCAGCGGCCTGCGCCGGTACCGGAGGGACCTGATCGAGGTGTGTGTGGTGCGGCTGTTCCTGATGCCGGCGCTGCTGCTGACGGCGGCGTTCCTGATCGGCATACGGGGCGTGGGCTTCGCGGGACTGATCAGCGTGTTCGCCAGTGCCACGGCCATCGCCTCCTTCACCATGACACAGCAGATGGGCGGCGACGCGGAGCTGGCCGGGGACATCGTGGTGTCCACCAGCGCGCTGTGCATCGTGACCATGTTCGCCTGGTCGGTGCTGTTCAAGGCGCTGGGTGCGTTCTGAGGCTGAAAAAGATACAAGACCGACGGCTGAGCCGTCGGTCTTTCAGTCTGTCAAAGCGCCTGCCCGGTCACAGATATCGGAGGGAAGGATTTTGTTGGCGGCTCAGCCGTCGGTCTTTGTGTTATCCGGTTTTTGTCCGTGCCGACGGCAGACGGCGCGGTAGATCACATAGCCCACACCCGCCACAGTGAGGGCGAGAGCGAAGGCAATGACCGCCGCCCGGTAGTTCTGCTCCCCCAGGGCGCTGCCGCCCACGGTGGAGGTGACGATGGAGGGCAGGCGGCCCACTGTGGCGATCAGCAGCCAGGTCCCCCACGGCAGGTCCGTCAGGCCCGCGAAGTAGCACAGCAGGTCCTTGGGCGTACCGGGAACGGTGAAGATCAGCCAGAACAGGGCGGTGCGCTTGGGGGAGGTATGGAGGAGAAATTGGAGCTTTTCCAGCTTGTCCGCCGGGAAGAACACCTCCACCAGACCGCGGCCCCAGCGGCGGACCAGGGCAAAGACGGTCACGCTGCCCAGCACGGCACCGAGCAAGCACAGGGCCGTGCCCGCCCAGGCGCCGAAGGCGTAGCCCCCGGCGATCTCCAGCGGCTCGCCGGGGATAATGGCCACCAGCACCTGCAGAAACACCATGGCCGCGTAGGCCAGCGGGCCCCAGGCGCCGTGGCCGTCTACCCAGGCGCGGAACTGTTCCGGCTGGCGGGCAAAGCGGACCATGGGCCGCCCCACGAACCAGGCCAGCGCCGCCGACAGCAGAACGAATATGACGATGGCCAGTACGGACAGCGTTTTTTTCTGTTGTTCGGTCAGCGTGCGCTTCACGGGCGATACCTCTTTTTCTTGTACTACCCGCAGGATACCACGATTTTCGGAAAATCATGTGAACGAAACGTTAAGATTTGCTTATAAAAATGTCAGCCCCCGGGTTCCCGGGGGCTGCATTTTACTCATGAGTATGCACATTGATAAACTCCGCCTTCAGCTTGGAGTAGAGGATGGTCTGGCTGCTGTAGAGCCCGCAATAGCCGGAGAGCAGGTAGCTGAGGGCGCAGGCGGCGGCGAAATAGACCAGACCGCCGGAGCCGAAGAGCTCAATGCTGAGGATGACGGAGGCGATGGGGCAGTTCACCGCGCCGCAGAACACGGACACCAGGCCGATGGCGGCGGCAAAGGCGGGCGGCAGGCCCAGCAGTCCGCCGAACACGCAGCCGAAGGTCGCGCCCACGAAGAACGACGGCACCACCTCGCCGCCCTTGAAGCCGCAGCCGATGGTGACGGCGGTGAAGGCCAGCTTCAACAGCCAGGCCCAGGGGTCCGCCTGGCCGGACAGGGCGCGCGCCACCACATCCATGCCCGCGCCGTTATAGTCCGTAGTACCCAGCAGCAGCGTGGCGGCTACGATCACGCAGCCGCCCGCGGCGGCACGGAGGAAGGGATCCTTCAGGACACGGGCGGCCAGGTGCTCGGTGATGTGCAGGCCGCGGCAGAAGAGGATACTCACCAGAGCGCAGCCCACAGCCAGCACCGCCACAAGGCCCAGGGTGGGCCAGGCCAGCGCCGGCATGGCCACGGTGAAGCGGGTGGGCTCCACGCCCATGAGGAGGGCGATGTAGTAGCCGGTCAGAGAGGCGGTGATGCAGGGCAGCAGCCCGGCGTAGTACAGCACACCCACGCTGATGACCTCCAGAGCGAAGATGGTGGCCGTCAGGGGTGTGCCGAAGAGGGCGGAGAACACGCCCGCCATGCCGCAGAGGGTGGCCAGGGGCAGGTCCTTCTCCCCCAGGCGCAGCAGCGTGCCGGTGCGGTAGCCGATGCCGCCGCCGATCTGGAGCGCCGCGCCCTCACGGCCGGCGCTGCCGCCGCACAGGTGGGTGATGACCGTGGAGACGAAGATCAGCGGCACCAGAAGGGTGGGTATTTTTTTGCCGAAGTGGACGGACTCGATGACGGCGTTGGTGCCCGCGCCCTCCAGCCGGCACAGCCTGTACAGCAGGGCGATGACCACGCCGCCCAGGGGCAGCAGGTACAAAATCCAAGGGTTGGCCAGGCGGACGTTGGTGGCACAGTCGACGCCCAGGTGGAACAGCGCGCCCACAAAGCCGCCCACGCCGCCCACCAGTGCGCCCACCGCCAGCCATTTCAGCAGGGCAGTGACGTACAGACTGTAGTGTGTGATGCGCTCCTTTACCTTCTCCATGGCCGTGCCGCCTCCTGTAACGTTCTCTTTGCAGACGATTATTCTACCATCTATGCGGGAGTGTGTCAAACCCTGTCGGATAAACTTTCAGCAGGGCTGAAAAATTTTCAGTTTATCTGACTTTTTTTCATTTTCCCTGTTGATTATGCCGCGGTGTTGCCGTATACTATATATTACCAAACGCAAAAGGCACAAGGAAGACCCAACAATATACAAATAGGAGGAAAACCACATGAAATACGGTCGTACTTTTAATTTCTCCGCCGGTCCCGCCATGATGCCGGAGCCCGTGCTGGAGGAGATCCGCGACGAGATGATGAACTACCGCGGCAGCGGTATGTGCGTCATGGAGATGAGCCATCGCTCCAAGGTGTTCCAGCAGATCATCGACGAGGCCGAGGCCGATCTGCGCGAGCTGATGAACATCCCCGACAACTACAAGGTGCTGTTCATCCAGGGCGGCGCTACCCTGCAGTTCGCCGCTGTGGCATGGAACCTGATGAAGAACGGCAAGGCCGTGTACATCGAGACCGGCGCATGGTCCAAGAAGGCCATTGCCGAGGCTAAGAAGTATGGCGAGGTCATCGTAGCCGCCTCCTCCAAGGATAAGAATTACAGCTATATCCCCGACTGCTCCGACCTGGATATCCCCGAGGATACCGACTATGTGTACATCTGCGAGAATGAGACCATCCACGGCGTGACCTGGAACAAGCTGCCCAACACCAAGGGCCACGTGCTGGTGTCCGACCAGTCCTCCATGTTCCTGAGCAAGCCCTGCAACGTGTCCGACTACGGCATGATCTACGCCGGCGTGCAGAAGAACGTGGGCCCCGCCGGCATGGTGGTGGTCATCATCCGCGAGGATCTGATCCGCGAGGACATCGACCCCAAGATGCCCGTCTACATGAGCTACAAGACCCATGCCGACAACGGCTCCATGTACAACACCCCCAACTGCTGGGCGATCTACTGCTGCGGTAAGGTGTTCAAGTATCTCAAGAGCATCGGCGGCCTGGAGGAGATGCACAAGCGCAACATCGCCAAGGCCAAGGTCATCTATGACTTCCTGGATCAGTCCAAGATGTTCAAGGGCACCGTGGAGCCGGAGTTCCGCAGCCTGATGAATATCCCCTTCGTCACCGAAAGCGCCGAGCTGGACGCCGAGGTGGTGGCCGCCACCAAGGCCGCCGGCTACGACAACCTGAAGGGCCACAAGTCCGTGGGCGGCCTGCGCGCCAGCGTGTACAACGCCATGCCCATCGAGGGCGCCCAGGCGCTGGTGGAGTTCCTGAAGAAGTTTGAGGCCGAGCACACGAAGTAACGCACAAGGGGGATAACATCCCCCTTGTATATCCCCCTCACCAGCTGACATCGGTCACTGGTGAACGCCGCCCAAGGCGGCTGGGCCGTGGTATTTTTGCCACGTACACGCCGCGGCAAAAATGATCGCATTCCCCTCTTGGTCGGCAAATTCCGACAACAAAACGTATTTTAGAAGGAGAGTATTACCATGCGTATTCTGGTTACTGACGGTATGGATAAGACCGCGATGGCGGAGCTGCGTGAGATGGGTCACGAGGTCGTGGAGCAGTTCTATGAGCCCGATCAGCTGGGCAAGGCGCTGCGTGATTTCGACGTGGTGGTGGTCCGTTCCAAGACCAAGGTCCGCGCCAACCACATCGACGAGGCCAAGGGCAGCCAGCTGAAGCTGATCATCCGCGGCGGCGTGGGCGTGGACAACATCGACGTGGATTACGCCAAGGCCAACGGCATCGACGTAAAGAACACGCCCAAGGCCTCCTCCCAGTCCGTGGCGGAGCTGGCTATGGGCCATATGTTCTCCTGCGCCCGCTACATCTCCATCGCCGGCCACACCATGCGTGAGGACAAGTGGGAGAAGAAGGCCTACGGCAAGGGCATCGAGCTGCAGGGCAAGACCCTGGGTATCGTGGGCTTCGGCCGCATCGGCCAGCACCTGGGCGTGATGGCCAAGGCCATCGGCATGAAGGTCGTGGCGTTCGACATCTTCCACATCCCCGGCATCGAGGAGCAGCTGGGCATCCCCTATGTGGAGATGGATGAGCTGCTGGCCATGTCCGACTTCGTGTCCGTGCACGCCCCCGCTGTGGACGGCGGCGCTCTGATCTCCGCCGAGAACATCGCCAAGATGAAGGACGGCGTGGTGATCATCAACACCTCCCGCGGCACCAACGTGGATGAGGCCGCCCTGCTGGCCGCCCTGGAGTCCGGCAAGGTGCGCGCCGCCGGTCTGGATGTGTACGCCGACGAGCCCGCCACCAACAAGGCGCTGTACAGCCATCCCATGGTGTCCTGCACGCCCCACATCGGCGCTGCCACCAACGAGGCCCAGAAGCGCATCGGCGCGGAGATCGTGGACATTATCAAGGCCATGTGACCTGCTGAAAAGCACATAAAAAAGAGACTGCTTTCGCAGTCTCTTTTTTTGCGCTTTTCTTTTGGCGGGGGAGGGTTTCGCGCCTACGGGCGCGAGCCTCCGGCGGCCACATTTCTTTCTGCGAAGAAAGAAATGTGGGAAAGAAAGTCGCTTAAACCTACGGTTTAAGGATCCCTTGGCGCGCTATGGTCGGCTGTGACTTGCAGCGTATTCTCGCGGACGCGGTTTTCCGTCATCGCTGTCGGTCAAAAGGACTGTGCCTGCGCTCACCGGCGCGGAGGCTGGCGCGGCCGCTTGCTTCAGCCACGGTAGGGGTGTTTGCTTCTGCCGGGTTGGGGGAGTTTCGCCGCTCCGGCGGCGAGCAGGTGCTGCGCCTGCGGGCGGGATGGGGCGTTTCGTGCTCCGGCACGAGTAACTTTCTTTTTTTGTAAAAAGAAAGGTACCAAAGAAAACCACTTAGACCTACGGTCTAAGGACCCCTTGGCGCGCTATGGGTCATGCAAAATTGGCGGTGCTGATCTCGCGGAATTAGTACGGCGGGTATCGTTGTCGGTTCGGGGGACTGCTTGTACCTCCTGCGCCGCTGCCGCTGACAACAGCGAGGGTAGGGGCTGGTACGCTGGTCGTTTTTGGCGATTATCAAATCGCGCCCATTGCGGCGCGAAGCACCGCAATGGGTAGGTGTGCCCTGCGGGCACGGGGTGTGATATGTTTGTTGTCCCGTAACACGAGAGAACAAAAGAGTTTACCGTAGCAACGGGCAGCGGCAGCGGAAAGCTGTGCAGGCACAGTCGGGGGACCGACAACGATCAGGAAAACGCCGGTTACGTGAGGGAAAGCGCGGGCGGCAGCGAACAGGCATAGCGCGCTGAGGAAGTGCAGAAACGCAGTTTCTGCCGGCGTTCTTTCCCCCATTTCTTCCGCTGTTGGAAGAAATGGGGCCGTCGGAGACAAAAGAAACGCTCGCGCCGGGGCGCGAAATAGCCCCTGACGCTGCGGCGGGGACGGGGGGCCCCTCATCCGTCAGCTTCGCTGACACCTGTCTCCCTGCGGGTCGGTCCGCGGATCTGACACGCCACCGGACTGTCATTCAACACCGCGGCCCCCTCAAGGGGAAGGCTTGGGTTTGTGCAGCCTGGGCACCTGTCTCCCCGTGACCCCATCAGTGGAAAGGCTTGGGGGGCTTTACTGCGCGTTGATCTTGTTGCCGGCGCTGCCGAATATGTCCTTCCAGGCGCCATCCACCTTGGCGGCCTCGTCCTGGGCCAACTGGGCTTCCTCTTCGGCGGTCACATCGCCATCGGGGGTCTGGCCCAGGATCAGCAGTGCCACATAGTTGCCGCTGACGAACAGACGGGCCTGCTCCACCATGGGAACGTTCATGTTATACATCTTGCTGTAGTCCAGCACCTGCTGATAGCGTTCACGCAGCAGATCGGCCGCGGTGTCGGCGTAGCCGTCCTTGACCTTGAGAACAACGGCGGTGCTGGGGTCAAGGGCGCTCATGGAGCTGGCCTCGGACGCCCAGCTGTCCACCTGGGACATATCCAGGCCGTAGTAGTTGGTCATGCGGTCCTCGTCATCCTGCGCGTCACAGCCGTAGCTGTCGCCCAGAGTCTCCTTCAGCTTGTCCAGTACCTCTTGGGCCGTCAGGTCCACGTCGGTCTTGCCGCCGTTGTCATCCTGCTTGCTGCCGCAAGCGGCCAGAGAGAGCACCATCACCAGTGCCAATACAGCACAAATAAACTTTTTCATCGTACATACTTCCTTTCTTTTGGCGGGCTGTGTCTCCGGGTGGAGCACAGCGCCGTTTTCTTTGTACACCCCTTAGATGCGCGCAGGGGGAAAAAGGTTCCATGGCTTTTGAAAGAATTTTTCTGTCCGTTTTTTTGGACAGCAGCCTTGCTATGATGGGGAAAACACAGCCTGCAAATAAAAAGTCAAGGCTAAAATGAAAGAACTTTGAAAATTTT
>ERZ827478.503-NODE-503-length-39413-cov-3.946847_pt1 | contig 39413 bp, 75 predicted proteins | sample MGYA00519705_ERZ827478 | MGnify/ENA primary metagenome ERZ827478 (study PRJEB31778, sample SAMEA3449318) | human gut metagenome | biome: human gut; feature: human-associated habitat; material: faeces | place: United Kingdom | collected 2010/2012 ...
TAGAAAGTGCTTACTTAGAAAGTATTCAAACTCTACGTTATACAGTAGAAGCAAAAGATACTTATACTCGTGGTCACTCTGACCGTGTTTCTGAATATTCTGTTTTAATAGGAAAATATTTAGGATTACCAGAAGCAGATTTAAATACTTTAAGAATTGGTGGTTTATTCCATGATATTGGAAAAATCGGTGTTCCTGACGCAATTTTACAAAAAAACGGGAAACTTGATGATGATGAATATTCTCAAATAAAGCAACATCCTAATATTGGTGTTCATATTTTGTCACACGCAAAAATATTTCAAAATATTTTACATTTATTTTAAAATATATTAAAAATATAAAAACCTTTAATATATAGGGTTTGACATACTTTGAAATAAAATCAAAATATGTTCAAACCCTTAATTTTTGCTTGCTTTTGCCACCCATTAAAATCTTTTCCATCATACTCTATTGTTAATTTAATATTTCTCATACCTTACTCTCCGTTCACTTTCCTGTCTTTTTATAATTTTTAATTTTATTTTTTTAATTTTATTATTACAGCCTTATTACAGCCTTGCTAAAATTATTTATTATTCCAGTTAAAACCATCTACTACACCGGACATATATATCTTATATGTATATCTTTTTAATAAATGTGTCAATAGTTTCTCAAATAAATTTAAATTCATAATTATTTCCTCCTTAAAAATATCTGAGATATCTCTTATCTATATTCTACCATATTATGTAAATAAAAATAACTATATTGGAAGTTAGGTATTTAATCGAATTTTTATTGATATAACTATTGTTTCATATTTCGACACTTTTCGACTTTTACTGTAAATTTTTCATTAATTTTTCTATATATTCACTTGAAGGATCATCTTCAGTATTTATCTCCATTTTTTTCTGTACAATGTAATTTGAAGCTTTTTGATATTCTTCTCGGTCTAAATAATTACTTATTTCATTTAACATCTCTAATATATCTGCATTTTTCATATACATTCTTCTCCTTTTCTTCTTACAGATATATTATAACACAAATACCTATATTAGAATATAGTTATCTGCAATTTAAGTCAATTTGCAAATAGTTAAAATAATTGTTACTTTCCTTTAAAATAGTTATATCAGAGGGAGGTGACGAGATGATACAAATAAATGTAAAAGAATTATTAAAAAAGCAGAAAAAAACAAAGTATTGGTTCGTAAAACAAATGGAAGGAGGTTATCAGTCACTTACACGAATGATGGAAAATCAAACTAGCAGCATTCGCTTTGATACTCTTGAGAAAATGTGTGATATTTTTGATTGTGAAATTGGAGATATTATTGTTAGAAAGAAAGGGAAAAAAAGAAAATGAGTAAACTTATGAAACAATACCAAGAACTAAAGAAAAAGGATCCTAATAAAATTTATATTTTTCAAGTAGGAATCTTTTATAATTTAATAAATGAAGATGCCCAATTAGTCTCTAATAAAATTGGTCTAAAGTTAACTAATTTAAGTCCTGAAATAGTAAAATGTGGATTTCCGATCGCCAAATTAGAAAAATATACACATTTACTAGACAATAATGACTTAAAATATGAATTAGTAACTAATCAAGCACCTTCAGATCAAAGTTCTTATAATAGTATTATTAACAAAATAAAAAATATAGACTTAAATAATACTACTTGTAAAGAAGCTTTTGATATATTATATAATATACAACAAAAATTAAAAAATATACAATAAAATGTTTTAAAACCGCTTAAATTTATGGCTTCACATTTAATTTAAGCGGTTTTCTTAATTATTATATTTATATGTTCTTAATTTATTATAACAATTTTTGGTTTACAATTTTTTGAATTGCATCGTAGTCATATCCTGCTGCAGTTAATCTATTTTTTCTGTCATCCCCATTACCCCATTTTCCTTGGATAACTTCATTAGCAATAGTTTCATTTGATTTTTTATTTGAAGATGTACTTGAAGATGTTGCACCTAACTTTTGATTTACTATTGCTTGGATAGCACTATAATCATATCCTGCTGCAGTTAATTTATTTTTTCTGTCATCTCCATTGCCCCATTTTCCTGCTATTACTTCATCTGCAATAGTTTCGTTTGATTTTTTATTTGAGGATGCACTTGAAGATGTTGTTGTACTTCCGTTTAATTTAGCATTAACTGTATCAGCTAATTCTTGAAATTTATTTTGCAAATATTTACCCGGACAGCTTGTAGCTGCAAACATATTGTGTCTTGTTAAACTTCCATTTTTAGTACCATCATATTTTAATGTAAAACCATATCTTTTACATATATCTACACATAGATTAACTAAAGAATTCCATGCAGCCTCAGATATTGGCCAGTCTCCTCCTGTAGAACTATTAGATACTTCTATTGTGATTGCTTGGCAGTCATTTGAAGATGAACTTGATGTCCATGCTCTATTATCTTCATCTACACATCCCACTATTCCTCCATCATTTCCAATACAATAATTTGCACTTGCTTGTCTATTTGGATTTTGGAAAAGTTTTGCACATTGTTCTCCACTTAGAACTCCTGCCATGTGATGTGGTGTAATTTTACATACTTTGTAGCCCTTTCTTCCTTGAGTATAGTTACTTGAAGATGCTGAAACTTTACTTTTAATTAAACTTGAAAATCCCATTATTCTTCGCCCTCCTCTTTACCATTTGATAATTCTTCTTCCATTTCTGGTGTTAAAGTAATTTTTTCGTTTTCTTCCATAACGAATACCTCCTTTTTTAAAATAAATAAAATCCAGAAATTATTTTTTCTGGATCTTTTGAAATAATTATTATTTCTATTTTGTTTTTGTTGCATCATATATTCCTCCTGCAGCTGTTGCAGAAAAAATACATAAAATTAATGAATATAGAATATTTGTGTTTAAACCTGTAGCAAATACTAATATACCTGCGATAATACCAATTACTATATTTTGATATGGTATATAATCTTGAGTAGCCCAATTAAACTTCTTGGCCAATGTACCAAATATAGCTGTTACTATTGCCGTTGCTACAGCAATTATTATATCTGCTGTTAGTTCCATAACATTTCCCTCCTTTCTACTTTTTACTGACCATTTTTTCTAGGTTTTCTTCAATAAAAAATTTTAATTTTAAGATCTCGTTCATTTCATCATTTGAGAAATTTACACAATTTGTTTTTGAAAATTGTAATGCTAAAAATCCTATTGGCTCTTTGTTTTTATTTTCTAAAATTATGTCATAAAACGATTGTATATCTTGCTCTTTTTTTATTTGATAAGTAGCTGGCATAATGCTTTTTATTTCTTCTAAATCATTTACTTTTAATTCATTATTATTTAAAAGCGTTCTTACAAATTTAGGAATACAGGTTAGTGGAAATGCTTGTAATTCTTTTTGATGTCCTTTTACACCTACTCTTACAACTTCATAACTACATGATGTTTTTAAAGCACTTCTACCATTAGCATAATGTCCCCCATTGTGAAAATCATAAATTTGTACTCTATCAGCTATCAAATATTCTTTTACTTTTTCGAGCCTGTTTGTTATTTCAATATTAATACTACATTGCTTTTGTATTTTTTTAGGCAATGTATTTTCAATTTCTTTTTTAGCTTTCATAATATTAACAATAAGAGTTGCTATAGCTGTTATAAAAGCTGTTAAACTAATAATAGTTGTAGTTATATTTTCCATTGTTTAATTTCTCCTTTGAATTTATAAAACGCCCCAAAATCAACTAATTAAAATCGATTTTAAGGCGTTTATATTTTTTATTAATATCTTTTCATTAAGGCTTTTTTAGAAATTTTGCTGTAAAAAACTATTTATAATCTTCTCCTGTTATTTCTTTGTATTCCTCTTCTGTGATCCATTTTCCTACTGCGTTATATACTCTTGTTTTATTCCATATACCATTATCATAATATTTTTTTACTTTTTCAAAATTTTTACTCATTATTAACCCTCCTCTAAATCAACATCTGTCATCATTGCCAGATATTCTATGTCTGCTTGAGTTTTTATTTTGTGTAATTCTTCTTCGGATATTTTTCTTAAAACAAAATAGTACCCATCTTCATAATGGACTATTTGCACTAATTCCATGTGTTCACATTCTTGCTTAAATTCTTTTCCTTCTACTATTCCTTCAAAAATAACTTTTGATAATTTCCCTTTGAAATCATCGTCTGTAAGTTCTGTTTCAGATATAAAATTATTTCCATTTAGTCTAAGGTTTGCAAGTTGTGTTCCATCAGATAACGTAATTTTCCATGATTTTTCCATGTAACTTTCCTCCTAAATAAATTATAAAATAATTGCGACATATTAGATATTTGTTGCATTGACATATTTTTATAATTAGCAACCATCCAACTTTTAAAAATATTTTCAATTTCTTCATAGGTTAGCCTTTTATTATCTAATAGTCTTTTATATGCTTTTAATTTTCGTCTTTCTCTTGTTATTGCTTTTGGATTTATTTTTCGTATTATTCTTCCTGTTTCTGTTAATTGATAGTATATTTGTAATATTTTAAATTGTTGTGATAATTTTGCAATTCTTGTTTTTCTATCATTTATTATTAAACCCAATTCATTTGCAATATTTTTAATACCTATTAGAATTTCTTTTAAAAATTCTTTATCTTCATGTATTATATAACTGTCATCTGTGTATCTTCCATAATATTTAACGCCTTTAACTATTTTGATATAATTATCTATTTTAGATGGGTAGGAAATACCAATATTTTGCGATGGTTGGCTTCCTATATCGACACCTCTTCCGTTTTTATTATCAATATTAAAAACATCAAATATATTTCTTAATATCCATAAAGCAATTTTTGCTTCTTCTTTATTTGTATTTTTTAAGAAACCTTGTAAGTTTTTCAAACACAAATCATGAGGAATACTAGCATAATAACCGCTAAAATCAATTAGCAGTATATACCCCTCATTACTTTTATGTTTTCTATAATATTGATGTAAATGTGTTTCTAGTCTTTTCCTATGGAATGACACACCTTTTCCTTTTTGACTTGCCCCATTATCATATATAAGATATGGTGCAATAGTTGGAGTTAGTAAATTATCACATAACAAATGATTTACTGTTTTATCAATTACATCATTTGTAGTTATGTTTCTTATTTTCCCTCTTTCTTTTATTACAAACTTTTTGCCCTTTGTTGGTTTATAACTCCATTCTTTCATTGATTTTTGAATTTCTGCTGTTAATAATAATTGGTTCATTTCAAATAACTGTGATTGATATTTAAAAGGTGCAGCTTTTATTGCTTTTGTTCCAGCTTCATATATTTTATTTGCGTCATAAAAAATATTCATAAAATCACTTTTATAGTATTACTGGTCGTAACCAAATACATAATGATTAGCATTTATCGACTTTCACAAGTCGAAGGGATAATCTTTCCTTTCCTTTTCCCAATACTACACGATGGAATCTAGTCCACAAAAAAATGTATAGGTTGTGAAATCGGGACGAACGCCATTCGAGTTAGAAGCGTTGTTGTTGTTGACATTACCGTTGTTGTTCACATTAGCGAAGTTCGCAGAAGAAACCACATGTAAAGATTACCCACTAATTTATTATTTTATATTCTTAAGAAATCTATTATCAGATTGCCTAAGAGATTTTATCATATTAAATTCTTTTTGAATTTCCAATACTAAATTTGTAAATCTATTAAGATCGGCATACAAACATTCTCCTATATACTGTAATTCATCTTGTAACGCATTGCAACACGCCATAGCTCTATCCATTTCTAAACGTCTTTCTTCAAATTCAGACATATAACTTGGAAATATTGTATTTGCCATTCTTAAATGTTGGCTTATTCCGCACGCATAATCAATTACTTTATTGGTAGAATGTTTTATTTGTTGTTTAAAATAATCATACGTTCTTTCTTTAATTCTTTTTTGTTCATCATCTGGAAACATTTTTATTTTTTCTGCAATGATATTTTCTATTTTTGTTTCACTTATATAAAAATTATTTTCAGCTAATTTTGTAACAGCCTTTCTTATTGAATACGCAGTATGTATTGTTTCTAGTTTTGATTCTTTCCTATTACTCTTTTTTATATCTGACATACCTAAATAATACTAATTACTCCTTTTTTTATTATTTATAAAGAAGTATATCATTATTTTTTTATAATTTTAACTATGCTTGAAATAACTGCATTATATGACAGGGCATAAAGCCCTGTCGATGTCTGATTAGTAGATTAGGAAAGCGGGACGAACGCCACGCGAGCTAGAAGCGCTGTAGTTGTTGACATTACCGTCGCTGCCCACATAAGCAAAGGCCGCAGAAGAAACCACATCTCTTAGCCACCATGACTCTCTACCTCCAGCGTCATTTAAAGCAACTATTTTACTTTTATCTAACTTGAATAATGATAATTGCGACTTATCTATTGTATAGTTTGTAGGTATATTTGTACCATTCGTAACATTATGAAATATATTGCTACCATATACCATAAGTTCATTCATTAATTCTATATCTGAGTCAACCCATGCACCGCCACTTTCATATCCATTACTTACCGCATTAGGCAAATAACTTCTATGTGTTAGAATATGTCCTGTTTCAAAATCATTTCTAATAATATTTTTATATGTTGCTAAATGCGTTGTATACATTTCACTTCCTGTATATGCTCCTGTTGTAATATTAGTAGAGTTCATTTGTGCTGTTCCTATATTTCTATCTGGTATCATTAAAACATGATGAGTTGTACACTCTGTATCTCCACAGTGAAGTCTATAATCTAAGTCTGCTACTATATATTTTCTATTACTATTTTTCCCTATGATATAATCTCCTACAAATATATCATCAAATGTTCCTGCAGCTATTTGTTCGCTTAATGTTCCATCATAGAATAAGTCTGTTATATCTTGCCCTCTATAAATAGAATTATGAGCACCTGCATTTTGTGGTATTAACCCACTTAATAATTTGGATAATAGCACTTTTTTAGTTTTTCCATTTGTAGTATCTACAATTGGAATTACATCATTATTATTTATTGTTAGTAATTCTTCTAATTCTGATATTTTTTTAATCATTTTTACCCTCCTTTTACATTCCGCAAGCTAGATATTCATTATCTTCTGTTACTAGATAATCTCCATCCTCTGTTACTATTGCAGAAATTGATTCCATCAACATTTGTGTTAAATTATCTATTTGTAATTGCAAGTTTCCTGCTGCATCTTCAGATAATTGGTCTTTCATTTGTTGAAACCAAGTATCAAATGCATTTTCTTCTTGAGAAAAGAAATTTGCCATTGCTTGCTTAAATTCTGTAAAATATTCATCGTGTTCCGCTTCTTGATCTTCATAATATTTTTGATATGCAGCCTGCCATTGGGCATATAATGTTGAAGTATCTACTTGGTATATTAAACTTGTAACCCAAGGACATTCATTACTTCCTCTGCAGTCTGTTATTAGATCTTGTGTGACTTTTACACAAGAAGGACTAATAATTATATCAGCTAATCTTAACTCAAAAATATTTTCCTCAGTATTAATTTCTGGATGTACAGGATTACTTGAAGCAGACCCCTGTCTATATACTATATTTCCTACTCTTCCTGCTTGTGTTTTATCTACTTGAGCCACTATACTGTCTATTCTTGATAAAACTTCCGAGTTTTGTGATATAGTTATTATCAAGTCGCTTGGATTTTCAAACCATTTGTCCCCAATTATTGCATTACCTGCGGAAACTATTACATTCATTCCATTATTTGCAGAAAATACTTGTAAATCATCGGATGCTTCGCCCTTTGGTGTTGCAAAAACACCATTGCTTACTAATCTTCTGTAAGGTCTATTCATATCATCTGCAGAATAAGTTCTATCCTCATTTATTGCATCAAAAAATCCTGCATTTACATTATATTTTACATCGCTTGACATATTTTCCTCCTTTTAAACATTTTCAAATGTAGGCTCCATTGAATATCCATTTTCATTTCTGCTTTCTATTATTTCTGTTATTCTCGCATTAACTGACATTCCATATTCATTCAATATTCTTACAATATCGCCTAAGTTATAATCTTTTTTGTATATATAATTAACACCTGTGATAATTTTTCCAGAGAAGGATGTAACCTGTACACATTCTGACATTTTTTCATATCCCACACCTTTTAAATTTTCAGTATATACATTATTACATAGTTTTACCTCTTCTACTTCTCCTTCTTCGTTCTTTGTGATAATTGCTATGTTATTTCCATTTACTTGATAATAAATTACATTGTTAATTGTTTTTTCTATTCCATTTGGATAACTACTTACAAGTTCATCATAATCTATTGTACTTGAAACATCTCGAGCATCAACATACAATTCGTTTCTGTCAATTCCTCTTTCACTTCCAATAGTAGTCGTTTTCCTATCTACTCCTTCGCCTTCTCCTGCTATTAATGCAACATTTTTAATATTGCTATTATCTTCTACATAATCCGTGGTTGATATATTGTCATAGTTTTGTGAAAAAGTAATATACTGACTTCTATCTTCTCCTTTATACAATGAAAAAACAAAGTTACCATTTTTTATAGTAACTTTGTATCCCCATCCAAATTGTTGACAAATTTCTTGTACCTTATCTCCTATATAATCATATGTTACTTGTTCTCGAATAGTTTCAGTAAATCCTTTTTTGTCATCAAGTATAAAATTACTAATTTTACGATTAGGATCCTTTGGATTAATAAATGCATCGGTAATTAGCTTTCTTATGTAGTCCTCAGCTAACCCATTAAAATTAGTTTGATTCATAACTATTCTTTTATTTAGAATATCTTTTATATCTGTACCTGTAATAATTATTTGGTCTCCATTTTCTTCATCAGTCTGTATCTCTATCTTCTTAATTTCACAGGACATTTCGTCATCTTCACGAGAAATATACCTACATTCTTTTACTTTGTTTAAATTTTCTTTTGATGCTTGAATAACTAATTCACAATCTCCTAATGTATTATATCTTGGTGACCATATAGCACTTGAATATGTGTCAATTATATATATTTTTTTTAAGTTTTCATCTAATAAATATAGTTCCTCCATAACTAAACTCCTAAATAAACCTTATAGTAATTAAATTGAATATCTACTGACATATCAGAAGTTCCATCATCAGCTAAGAAACTAAAATTATTGTCTCCTATACCTAATTGAAAGAAAGTGGATCCACTTCTTACATAAGGTATTAAATTATATGCTAAAGCATCTCTAGTTAATATAACTGATTTACTTCCTCTATTGCAATTTATAATCAATTTATCGTTTGCCATAAAATTATAATCTATTATAAAATTCTGGCCATTATCTATGTTACGAATTTCTAATTTATCTACTCTGCCCATAAATGTTACATTAACAATAAGACCTGTTTCGCTCTCACTTTCATTAATAACATTTGTTATTTTTTCTAATTCTATTTCTGAAAAAGCGATTGGTTCTCCTATATTTATTGAAAATGGAAAAGTAAATTTTTTTAGAGCCTTTGAGATACTTTGTACTATTGTTTCTATATCTTTAAAATATGGATCTGGGCATAATATAGAAATTTGTGCAACTTGTTTTTGTGTAAAAATAGGAGCTTCAAAGGCTTGTACATATCCTTCAATATATACATCCCTTTTGTCATCAGTATAATAAATTTTACACCAATTCTTATTTCTAAAATATTGATATAATGTTAATCTATTGGTTTGAACATCTCCATTAATATAAACGGTGATAACTATTTCTCTATTAGGTATTTTAGAACTATTAAAAGCTGAGCCATCTCCATTTGCAAAATCTGATGTATTTATCGTTGCATTTGGAGGATTCAAACCTTCAACATTAGTTACTTGAAAATTTGTTTCATCATTTGTAAGTTCTAAAATCGCACCTTTAGCATTTTCAACTTTTAAACTAAACATATTTTCCCTCCTATTTTACTGTTACTAGGTTTAATAAGTTTTTTGTTTGTCTATATAATTCTAATCTTGAAGGTTGTTTTGGAGTATTTATTACTTGAGTAAAATTATTTACATTCGATGTTGTATTAGATACATTATTTATATTTGATGCATTGGTTTTTACTATTTGGTCTTTCATTTCATTGGCCACAGCTTTTATCCAATGTTTATTTCTTTCAAGTGGTACTACAGCCTCAGCACCAGAACCTTCTAATAATCCAACTTCTCCTTTTCTTAATACTCCACCCTTTGCAAGTCTTGGAAGATTAACTCTATTAAAGTTACCTATATTTACTCCGGGTATATTATTAATTAAATTTATTGCACCATTTATCATATCAATACCTTTATTAATTACATTTTCAATCATTGATATAATACCATTAATTCCTGACTTTACTGCTCCTCCAATGGCATCTCCTATTGTTGTTCCTAAACTTGAAAATTTATTACTAATTGTATTCCAAAGTCCTCCAAAGAAGTCTCCTACTTTTCCGAATATACTTGTAATATTATTCCAAGCCTCTTGGAATTTGTCTTTAAACCAGTTTCCTACATTTGAAAATGCACCACTGATACTACTCCATGCATTAGATGCCCATTCTTTGGCTGTTGACCATGCTTTTTTAGAATTTTCATTTGCTTGTGTAAATTTTTCTTTAAACCAATTCCCTGCATTTGAAAAAGCACTTGTAATATTATTCCAAGTATTAGATGCCCATTCTTTAGTATTTGCCCACGCATTTTGTATATTTTCTTTTGCATTAGAGAACTTCTCTCCAAACCAACTACCAACATTTGAAAATACATTTTTTATTCCTTCCCATGCTCCACTAAAGAATTCTCCTAATTGAGCAGGTAATTGTGCAAGTCCTTGGAATATTGCTGTAATAATTTGTGGTATTGCTTTTATTAATTCAATACAAATTTGAGGTATTGCAGTAACAAGTCCCATAAATAATTGTACTGCTCCTGCAATTAATGTTGGTAGATTTTGAAGTAGGGTTGTTACTATTGTGGTAATTATTTTTGGAATTTCTGGAATTAATGCTTGTATAATTTGTGGAATTGCTTGTACTATTCCCATAAGTAATTGTACAGCACCATTTATAATAGCATCTAATCCATTAATTAGTCCATTTACTATTGCTTGTATTATTGTTGGTAATGCATCAATAAGAGCAGCTATAATCTCTGGAATTGCATCTATAATACCCATTAATAATTGTATTGCTCCATCAATTATAAGAGGTATTCCAGTAATTAAGCCATTAACAATACTATTTATAATCTGTGGTAGAGCATTTAAAATAGCCTTAATAACTGTTGGTATTGCATCTATAATTGCCATAAAAAAATCAATCGCTCCTTGAATTAATTGTGGTATTCCATCAACGAGAGATTGAACTATTTGTGGTATTATATTAACTATTTGTACTAAAATTTCTGGTATCATTTGGCCTAGACCTGTTAGCAAACTTTGTATTATTTGAGCTCCTACTGATACTAACTTTGGTAACATACTTAACAATGATTGTGTTATCTGCGGTATTAAATTCATTATGGTTTGAATTACTTGTGGCAATGCATTTATAATTCCTTGTATCAAAGATGTTATTATTTGTACGCCTATGTTTAAGATTGTTGGTAATGCCTCAGTTAGTTTTGATAGTAGCATATCTAAAGTTACAGATATTCCACTTGTCAATAATTCTGCTGCTCCAGTAGTTCCTTCCATTAGACCTCTAACGCCATCTCCAATTTGTTCAAGTCCAGGTAACATTGTATTTACCAAATCAGCAATTCCTTGCTTAAATGCAGTTATTATTGGCATTGCCACTCTACCCATTTCTGACATTGCTGTACTCATATTAGCTGTTGCTTCTCTCGATGCTATTAAATCTCCATTAACATCTTTGTAGGCATCTGCAGCACTTTGATATGTTTTGCTCAATGTTTCTGTAATTAATGTTGCTCTTTCTTGTTCACTATTACATTTGGCTAATTGTTGATTGAATTTATCTTCAGATATACCTGCCCAATTTAAAGCATCAGCTAGAGGACCTGTAACTTGTCCCACTTTTGCAGTTTCGTTAGCCGCTTCTGTTAATCCTTCCAGAGGTAAGCTATCGCCAAATGTTGCATACACACCTGTTGCTATATCAGTCCACTTTGAAAGTTCTTCTTCGCTCTTTGTTAATTTTGCCAAATGGTTTACTGCTTCAACAGACTGATCTGTTTCTCCTAAAATTCCAACCATCCCTTGGAAAGATTTTTGTGCAGTTTCTGTAGAATGACCTGCACTTGTAAAAGCAGCCTCAAGTTTTCCCATATCTTCCATGGTATCTTGTGTTGCTGCTCCAGTAGCCAAAAAACCCGCAACAGCTCCTGCTGCTGCGGTTGCTATACCCATTAAACCTTTTTTAAGTCCTCCACCTAATTTACTTGCTAAACTGTCGCTATTTTTTTCTGCCTTTTGTGCAGCATCTCCTACATCTTTTAATTCTTTTGCTGCCTTATTACTAGATTTGTTCGTATCATTTGAATTATTCTTAACTTCATCAAGTGCATTGCTATATTGCCTTATTTCTTTTTCTGTTTTATTTACCGTTGCTTGCTGATTTAAAATAGTTACTTTTAATTTGTCTGCAATATTTGCATTTGCCGTTTGTTCTTTTTCTACATCTGTAAGAGCTTTTTCATACTTCTTATATTCATCAGATGTCTTTGAAATACCTTGACTTGATAACTGTTGTAGTTTTGTTCTTAATTCGTCTGCCTTTTTTCCGTTTTCTTGTTCAGCTTTTTCTACTGCTTGCAATTGCGATTTGTAACTATCTAATTTTTTGTTTTCTTCAATTAATACGGAATTTAATTGTTTCAGCTTTGCACTTAAACCATCACTTGATTTTGTCCAGTCATCCATTCCTGCACTTGCAGCTTTGAATTCTGCATTTGCTAGTTTTATATTTTTATTTGCTTCTGTTATACCCTTTTTTAATTCAGATATATCGACTTTAAATTTTGTGGTTACATCTTCTCCTTTTGGCATTTGTCTACCTCCCTTTTTAAATTAAAACCATGCATCACTTGCTTGCCTCCTAATCTTTTTAGGTTTTTTAGCTTGCTTGTTATACACATTTAATCTTCTAATTAATAAAAAAACTTCGTGGAATCTTTTCTTCCTAATATCAAATGGAGATAAACTTGGGAATCGATCACAAATCGACATTTCAACTTCAAATAGAATTTGATAAAGGGTGATGCTTACATCACCCTTGTCTAGTTTTTTCCATTTGTTCCTTTAGTAATTTGTGAAATTGAAAACTTTACAATTTCAACTAAAGCTGTACTAATTTCAGATACTTTTGTGTTTTTCAATTCTTCGTCTGTTAAACCTTCAAAAATATCTTTTAGCAATGGTTTAATAATTCCCATTCCGTTAATTATTACTTTTCCAACTAACTTTATTATTTCAGCATCAGTTCCATTTTTTAATTGATCTAGGTCTATAAGATCTATTAAATCTTCAACAGTTCCAAACATCAAATCGTATGTTTCTGCTGTATAAGTCTTTACAACTTTTTTCTTTTCATAAATATTTAATTTTAGATCCATTTTTTATAACCTCCTATGCCTTTGCTTGTAATGTATCTGGAGTAGTTACTTCATCAAAGAATGTACTTACATCTGCTAATCCTTTTGCAACATCAACATTAATAGCCTTAGCACCTTTTTTATTTCCATTTTTATCAGTAACTTTTTCAAATTTATGTGTTGTATTAATTCCTGTATATGTTAGCTCTTGACCATTTGCATCAGTTCCATCATTTTCAGTTGCATGTGTAGATTCTGGAATATTAAATGTTCCTTTAAGTCTCCAAACATATACATAATCTCCATTTGTCTTCTTAGTCTTATATCCAATAGCAAAATATTTAGTTTCTCTTTCTCCTTCTATTAATGCACCAGTAAGCTCATCATATTTTTGTCCTGTTATTTTTGCTAATGTTTCTAAAGGAATTGCAGATACTGATAATGTTACTTCATCTGCTCCTGTTGAACTAACAACAACGGCTGGCATGTTATTATAATAATGAGATTCATTTGAACTACTTGTACTCTTACTTATTTCTGCAACACCTGCTATGCTAAATACCTCTCCTGTTTGATATCCTTCTTCTACTGCATTATTATCTGATAATACTTCAGCAGCAACTAGATCTTCGACGCCTCTATACTCAACGATTTCTTCTTCCATGTTTTTTTCCTCCTATCTTTCTATTATCTTTACATCAATTCCACGACCTGTATGTGTTGGTTCATCACTTACAACATCGTGTCCTTTTCCTGTAACAATAAAATTATTTTCTTTTAATACTTTTTTAGCTTCCATTAATTTTGAATTAACTAATGATGGATCACTTGAATAAAAATTTAGATCAAAATACCATATTGTAGAATGTTCTTTATTATCGTAGAACTCTTTTCCTTCCGACAGGTTATTCCAAAAAGTAAAAAAGCTCTCTGGATATGGTTCATCTGCTCCAAGTGAGCCTTGTCGAAATATTGGATAGCCTAACGATTCAATCAAACTTATTAATAAATCCTCCATTAACCGTTTAACCTCCTTATTTCGTTATAAAATATTTCTTCTTGTGCTTTTTGTACTTCATCTCTTGTACTTTTACTCCAAAAAGCGTTATACATCTTCTGATCCTTACCTTGCCTTGGAGTTCCATACATTAAAAATATTGAAGCAAGTCCACCCTCAGAAATACTAAAACCTGTTTTTACGCTTGCTATTGTTCCAGCCCATTCAATTTCCGCTTCTTTTCGCAAGCTTTTTTCAGTTTGACGAGTTTTATTATGTGGAGTTATAGCTTCTTCAGCTTTTTGAGTAATAATTGTATGTGTTTTTTTTAAAGCTTTTTCAGTGGTTCCTTTTATATTTCCACCTAATTTATTTAGTTTAGAAATTACATTGTCAAATCCTTCAAATTCTAAATAAACCTTATTACTCATTACACTCCTCCTTTCACTCGTTTTACTTTAAATTTCAAAAATTGATTTCTCATATTGATATTTTCAGGTTCATTAATAATGTCGAAAACAGCCTCGTCATTTGCTCTTGCTATTCTACAGTTACTCGTTATATCTGGCCTATACCATGTTGATATGTTTGCTGTATCTTCTATGGAGTAGATTCCATTTACTGTTTTCTCTGTTCCTCCATAAGTTTGAAAACTTCCAAAGAATAAATTAATTGAATTATTATTTTGATCTTTAACTGATAGAGCTTCTTTGACTGTTGGATATTCTTTTTTATTTACTCCACTAATTTTTGAAGTAGATTTAGGTATTAAAAGTACAAGAGGAATAGGATCTTTTATTTCTAATCTAAAATCACTCATCTTTTGCCTCCTTTTCTACCTCTTCATTAATTGGCTCTAGTTCTTCCACAGTTTTTTCACTTAATTGAATAGCTCTTTGAATGAAATAAGGAGAGAACGATGTCCCTCCACTTCCATAATTCCATAAGTCTGATACTCCTCTGGTTATAATTCCTACTGACGAAGGATGTTCAACAACTTCTTTTAACACTCCTCCATCAATAAGAAATCTTTTTACTTCATCAATATATTCTTGTATTGTTTGGTCTTGATATGAACCTGTAATACCAAGACCTTTCTTTACTTTTTCTAACATATTAATTTCTCCCTTTAGTCTACTTTGAAACTAATTTTCTTTTATCATTTAATAGCTCTGTAGCTCTTTCCTTATCAACAGTAATTACATCATTTAATTTATATTTTTCATATGTATATTTATCTGTAAATGGTACCAATACTTTTAATTTAATTTTTGAAGTATTAGCTTTTGATTTTTTTGTTTCCTCTTCTTTTGCATCTTCCTCTGCCTTTGGTTCCTCTGTTTTTGCTTCTTCTGACTTTGTTTCCTCTTCTTTTGTTTCCTCTGTTTTTGCTTCTTCTATCTTTGGTTCCTCTACATTCTCATTTGAAGAAACTGCTGTCTCTTCAACAGCAGTTTTCTTTACTTCCTCTTCATTTTTTACAATTTCATCATTTTTATTTGACATAATAAACTCCTTTCTAAGCTGTTACGCTTTTCTTTAATAAATATATATAGTTTGTATTTAATGGTTTTCCATCTAATATTACTAGACCCTTTGTAATCCATTTATTTTTGTCTTCATCAAAGTATCTCTTATATCCAAATGTCATATTTGAATTAATACCGTATGCTTTTTCAGGTACCCAGAATATACCGAAGTATTCTCCATCGCCGCATAAATCATAAGACTTAAATAAATCTTGTTCTGTTCTAAGTACAGGATATTCATTAAATTTATATTGCTTATCAGTTACATCAAATCCTGCTTTATTTATAGGTTGATTATTATTATCTTTCATTGTACATAAATTGCTTACATATGTTTGTTTTGCCATTGCAAATTCTGGATTTGCACCCTCCATTTTTATTGGTATATTAGCAAATAATTTTTTCTCCCATGCTGTCCAATCTCCAATTTCATCTTCTGTAAATGATATAATATTAGCTGCAGGAATTCTTTGTAGACCTGCTGCAATATTTGTTAATATTCCTGTTGGTTGTGCATTACCTGTACCTCTTAATACAGCTTCATCTCTAGCTTTTAAGTATGCTGTCAATAGAGCATTTATTAATTCTTTCTCAAACACTTCTACACTTAAAATACTTTGTAATAATGATTGAGCTATTCTTATTTCTCCTATGTGATAAGAGAATACAACACTACCGGTTACTCCATCCACACCTTGGTCTTCACTTACACCATGTTCTGTGTCAGTTCCTTCTTTTCCACCCCATGTAAATGTTGCTTCAAAATCTCCAATAGGAATTTCTACACCGCCTTGAACATTTAACATACGAACTCTTGAAGAAAATTGTCCATAAGAACCTTCAATTTTCTTTATTAATTCTTGTAAAACTGTGTGTGGAATTAATACGCCTAACTCTTCGCTTGTTACTTCTCCTGCTGCTCTTGTTTCTGTTCTGTAATTTGCTAAGATTTCATTTAATCTTGCACTTCTTTCTCCAGTTTGAGCATAATGTTTGAATGCTGTTCTATATTCCATTGTTGAAAGTGGATCTTCTTCATTTGAAGCTTGACCTCTTTGATTCATTTGTGTTGTTCCTAGAACACTTAATACCGCATTTGGATTAAATCCATTTGCACTTCTTCCTTCATTTGCATCTGCGTTATTATTTTTGTCATCATTATTGTTTTTATCGTCGCCATTGTCTCCATTATCATTATTTTTATCATTATCTTCTAATTCTTTTAATTGCTTTTCAGCTTCATTAATTTCATCACGCAATGCAACTAATGTTTCTCCTAGACTTCTAACTTCTTGAAGATCTTGTGACTTTTGCATTCTTTCTTCTTTTTCTTTTAGTTCTTTTTTCTTTCTTTCAATTAATTTTTTTAAAAAATTTTTCATTTTAAAATCCTCCTAATAAATATTTTAATTTTAATTTTTCTAATTCTAAAGAAGTGTCCACCTCTTTACTTCTAGCAGTCTCCACCGCTAGGCGTGCAGTCTCCACCGCACTTTTATCTCTAGCAGATATTGAAGTAGCTTCGTAAGCTGGAAATGTTACTGCACTAACTTCAACAACTGTTGAAATTGATTTTATATGTCTTGTTGGATAGTCACTATCAAGGTCTTCCCATTCTTCGTCATCTATTCCAAACATAAAAGACATACCTGTTATGTCTCCACGCTCTATTGCACTATATAAGTTTCTTGCTTCTGTATTATTTTCTACATCTAACTCAACATTAATTTCCATTCCTTCATCATCAACAGACAATTGCATAGTAGAATTTTTAGAGTTTCTTCTTGACCTTGCAAGTGGTATTTTAGATTGATCATGATTTACTAAAAATCTAACATCTTCAAGGTTTGTTTTTTTCAAGGCTCCTTTTTCAATAATTTCTGCAAACATTCCACCTATATCTGTTTTGCTTCCATAAACAATTGGCCTACCTATAATTATGTTTCCTCTTTTTTCGTCTTTTTCTGCTCGAATTTGAAAATCATAATTCCTTCTAATTAATTCATTCTTCATTTTCATTACCTCCAATACTTTGGTTTCCTTCATTTTCTATTTTGTTATTTTCTGCATTTGATTTATTGCTTGACATTGCAATTTGTCCTGCAAGTTCTGGAAGAGGTCTCATACCAAAAGCTGTACGAAGTTCATTTTTATAACAACTTGCACTATCTACCAATAAATTAAATAATTCTATTTTCTGACTTGTATCCATAAAAATTAATTCGTGTGGAAACATTTTAATTTTATTTCCAAATCCCTTTTCTCTTCCAGTAAACATTGGCATTGTAAAAGATTCCCCTGTTCTTTTTAGAATAGGCTCTAAGCTTTTTTGATAAAAAGCTTCATATTGTTCTTTTGTATAATCTCCTGTCAATATTGGAAGAGAAACTCCAAAGTTTCTTAGTATCTTTTCATCTATAAATTTTAGAGTAGTAGCATCTACTAATTGGATTTTATTTTGTAGTGGTATATATTCTCCTTTTATATCTAAAGGTAAAAATCCACTTTCATTTTTTGCTAGTCTTTTTTCAATCTCTCTTATGTTATTTTCCATTTTACCATCGTCCATTAGTGTGTTATATTTAATAACACCATTGATTGAAAAAGAACTTTTTAGTGCTTTAGCAACACCTTGAAGTAATGTATCATTTAGTTCAAGTGTTTTTAATAATGCTTTATTGTCTGGTTGTCCAAATTCATTGCCTCCCATAAATTCATTGACTGAATATCTATACCTAATATGTATTACATCAGCATAAGCTAGCATTGTTTCATATCCATTTGCGAAAGTAAATTTTATACCTAATTTTCCGCTAGGATCTTGTAAAATAGTAACTGTTGTTGGTTGTATTGGATAAAGTCCAGTATATCTTTTATTTCCTTTGTTATCTCTATAATATGTTGGAATAATGAATGCATTATAATTTAAGAATAATTGCCAATATATTTTTTCAAAGAAATCCGTTTGTGTCATTCTTTCATTTGGTTCTTCTAATAATCTTTGTATTTCACTATTTTCTACTGGTACTAAATCGCTTCCACTCTTTTTTATATGATATGGAGTCGCTTTTGTTAATTCTGTTACTAAACATGCAATAGCCTGTTGTACAACATCACTAGCATATATGTCTTGACCAAATTGTGAAAAGATAGGAGTGTACCCACTTAACATTTTTGCATATTTAATATCTTGCTTTACTTTTTTAAATTTGCTTATAAAATCAATTAGCCCCAAGGTCTTTTACCTCCTTAATTTCTAAAATATCAGCATTTTTATTGTTCATATAAAAAATATAAACTGCCTCCTCTTGATCGTTTGCTTGAATATTTTTAATATAAATGTTATCGCCTTTTTTATATTTAATCTTATATTTTTTCATATCTTATCCTTTACCTATTTATTAATTTGTGAAATTCATTTCGATATCTTCTATATATTTCATATAGAATTATCAATGTTACAGCTCCATCAATTCTTTTATTGGCTTGTTTCTTTACTTTGACACACATAATATTGCCTAGGTTATCCATTTCTATTGCAGAATTTCCTAGACACCATTTATCCATTTCATTGCTATTATAATTTATTACCTTGTCTTTCAAATCCGCTTCAACATATTTCATCGCATTACTTAAAACCTTGCCTTGTAATATCATCTCTACTTCCAAATTATAATCGCTCATTCTATCTGTAAATGCCTTTGAAAACCTTTGGTCATATCCTGCAATATAAGATTTAATACCGTAATCTTTGTATAATTGATAAAACCAATCTGCTATTTTTGTTATATCTATTTCATTACCCTCATGAATTGTTAATAAACCTTTTCTTGCCCATTCCTCATATTTAGCTCCTGCAGCTTTATCATCACTATCTTCTAATTTGCTTTCAGGTATCCAATAATGTGAAAATATATATTTTGTTTTATTATTTGGTTTCATTAATAAGATTTTTGCATTTGACAAGTCCGTTGTTGCTGATAAGTCAACTGCACCCAAACAAAAAGAACCTCTAAAGTCTTCTAGACTAAATGGTTCTTGTTCATAACTATAATCTTCATACATCAACCAAGCCTGAGCATTGTTTTGCTTTATATTAAAATCTTTACATAATGTATGCATTCTTTTTGATTTTGAAGTTTTTGATTTTTCTATTTCACTTCGTAATGATTTCCACTTTTTAACCACTCCTAATCCCGGATTTGATTTATACCAACTTTGTTCATCTTGCCATACTTCTTCTTCACTGTCTTGTGTATAAAGCCATGGTAAATAATGAATATCGTCTGTTTCGTCAAATAAAACTTCTCTTGCATATTTTAATTCGGTATCTAAGTAACCATCATTAATAAATCCCTCGGTTGTAAGATTTATGAATAATGGTTCATCTTTGGTTGACATTGACTTTTGCCCGGCTTCAGCAATTTCATCATTTGGTGCATCGTGGCTTTCATCCATATACATTTTGTCTATGTTTCTACCATCTTTATTTTGAGTTTTACCTGACATTTTAAATATTGTTATATTTTTTTGTGTGTTACAAATTTCAGACATATTTTTATGAGTAACTTTTGAATGTGGATCTATTCTTTTTCTCATATTGTCTATTTCATTCCAAAGTAAACTAGCTTGTTTGTCATCATTAGATGCACAAACTATATCCATTCCACCTTCGCCAATTCTCAAGTCTGCATGAGCATCTGCGGCCATTAATGTTGTTTTTCCATTCTTTCTTGCTATTAATAAAAGTATATTTTGAAATCTTCTTACCCATCTTTTTAATTCTGGATCATATACTTTGAAAGAATATATTACTTCAATAAAAGCCTTTTCCCATAGTAATAATTGCATTGGCATATTATAAAATGGTCTTTTACTTTGCAAACATAGATGCTCCATAAAATCAATTCTTAAATGTGCCTCTTCTGTGTCATATTTATAGTTAGGATTTTTCAAATCTTTAATTAGTTTTTGTAATTCTGTTTTTAATTCTAAGCCTACTATTATATTTCCACTTTTAATTTCTTCATAATATTGTTCTAAGAAGTATTTACTCATATTGTTGTCTTTTTCTTTCTTCTAGCCATTTTGTAACAGCATCTTCTTCCACTTCATGGCCATTTATCATTGAATATAACATTCTTATTGCATTCATGTAACTCTGTGAGTGTTCTTTATATAATTTAGCTGCTGTTGTGGCTCTTTGTTTTGTTGGATCTTTAGGATGAACCTGTATAAATGGATGTTTTTTTAATTCTTCCATTCGTTCTTCCAAAAAGGCTATATTATCTAAAAGTGGATTTATTAATTTTTTCTTATTTTCATCAATATCCTTAAAAATATTGTCTAATTCTTCCCTTCTTGTCACTTAACCTTCCTTCTTCCTATATATATTTCTATTTTTTCAAAAAAAATGAAATTTTTGCCTCGTGTGAAAAAGAGGTACCCCTTACAGTCCCCAGCCAATGTATTTTATATCTTGGTAGGGGGGACTATGGTTGAAAGCTTTCAAACCATTCTTCTATATATTCTTTCCAATTATTATTTTTTGCACGATTTAAACAAATATCTTTACTACATTCAATGAATATCGTTTCAGCTCCAAGTTTATCCGCAAGTCTTTGTCTTTCCATCTTTAATGGATAAGTACCTATTATAAAAGCATTCTGCCAGTTTCCTAGTCTCATCTTTACTTGTTCTAATAGATTGTTCCTTGTTTCAAAAACATTTTGCTGTAGTTTCTTAGGTTTATTATACTTATCACAAAAGCTGATGCACTCCCATATTTTATCTATATCTATAATTAAATCATCTGTTGTTGCCATTTCTTCTACCCATGTTGACTTACCAGAACAAGGAGAACCATAAACTATATATACTTTCTTAGGTAATTCATATCCAAATCTATAATGTACTGCATTATGACATTTAAAATGTATTAGCATTATGTTGTCTTTGTTAAGGCTTATATTGTAGTCATTTACATTTGCATTGTTTAATGGTATCTTATGATGTCCTATACAGTCATAGGCTTTTACTATTTCTTTTCCACAGTATTCACATATTAACTGTCCTTCATTGTTTGTTCTTTCTAGTTTCAATTCTTCAAGTAATTTCTGCCATTCTTTAGACTTATATAGTTCATGAGGATTTGCAAACATATTTTTCTATCTCCTTACCAAATATCATTTTCAATTTGTTTTTCTTTTAGTTCTAACATCTTCTTACTAAATCCTAATTTTAGCATATTCTCTCTGCTCTTTCGTTTTGATTCTTGAACTCTTGTAAGTCCATCTTCTATTCTTGCTATTGTTTTAGATACTGCTTCCGCTTCTGTTATTGTTTCTGTATCTCCTCCATTATTTTTCTTACGAATAGAATTTATCATCATATCGCTATTTTTACTTTCTAAAATTTTTATTCTATTCATCATTCGCATTTCTCTAATTGTTAATATCTTATACTCTCTTGTGTATTCATCTAGTAGTAAATTATCTATATCATTATCATTGATTGTATAATTGTTATAGAATTTAGTTTCCTCTTCTGTCAGTACATCTTTATATATTTGTTCATATTCTCCAGTAACAACAGCATTTTTGTTATTGCTAGCTGCTCCTGTTCCTCCTTTGTTTTTCTTTGCATTTTGGTTTCCCTTATACAGTTCACTTTTATTTCTAGTTAAATTATATTTATATATAATCTTCTTTAAATCAGATAAAGTAATGTTGTGTTTTTTATAAATGTCTTTATATGTCATTCCATTTAAATAATCATTTTTTATGTTCTCTATTTTCTTCAAGGTCAATGCATCTCACCCACCTCCATTACTTTTTTACCAACTCTGCTTTTTGACCCGTTAAGGTTTCCCATCTTTTTATTATTACATCACAGTATTTAGGATCTAATTCCAACATATTACAAGTCCTATTTAATTGCTCACATGCTATTAATGTCGAACCGCTTCCTCCGAAATAAATCTAGTATGCATTCATCAATTCTACTGCTGTTTTTTATAAATCTGGCTAATAATTTAATAGGCTTCATTGTTGGATGTAAGTCATTCACTGTAGGCTTATCTTCTTTTATAATTGTTGTACTTATTTTTCCTGCATATATATCTTCAAGTAATTTTATTAATTCTTCTTTTTTCATTTTCTTAAAATCCTGATGTTTATCTTCTATTACTGTAGCTTGCGTTCTATCATCTGTAAAATAATGTGCTGCTCCATCTTTCCAACCATATAGGCAAGGTTCATGCTGCCATTGGTAATCTTGATTACCTAATATGAACATATTTTTTACCCATATTAATTCTTGTCTTACTTTTAGTCCATTCATATTCAAGGCTGTTTCAAAATTAATATGTTCTTTTGATGCAAACCATATATAAAATGCTCCACCAACTTTTAATGTTTCAGATATATTTTTAAATGATTTAGATAAAAACTCTCTAAATGAATTGCTATCCATATTATCATTTTTAATCTTCATTCCTTTACTGTTTTCCACATCTACATTATAAGGTGGATCTGTAAGAACCATATCCGCTTCTTTATTATTCATAAGTTTATCAACATCTTCTTCTTTTGTGCTATCTCCACACATTAGTCGATGTCTTCCTAAAATCCAAATATCTCCTTGTTGTGTGATTGGTTCTTCTATTTCTTCTAATGCTTTATCTACATCGAAGTCATCTTCTGAAGCTTCTAACATATCATTAAATATTTCATTTAATTCATCTGGATTAAATCCTGTTATATCTAAATCAAAATCTAGGCTTTTTAATTCTGCGAGTAACTCTTCTAATTTTTGATTGTCCCATTCTCCACTTATTTTATTAAGTGCTATATTTAATGCTTTTTCTCTTGTTTTATCTAAATCGACAACATTGCATTCAATTTCAGTATATCCTAAATCTTTTAATACTTTTAATCTTTGATGTCCTCCAATTACTGTCATATCAGAATTAACTATAATAGGATCTACATATCCAAACTCTTCAATGCTTCTTTGAATTTTTCTCCATTCTTCGTCTTCTGGTTGAAGGTCTTTTCTTGGATTGTATTCTGCCGGTTTTAATTTTTCTATGTTTATTAGTTGAATGTTCATTTTCCTGCTCCTTAAAACAATTTATTTCATATTTACAATTTTTGCATTCTCTTAACATACAAATTTTATAATTCATAGGCATATATCCTTTTTTTCATTGGTTGCGGACATAGGATTCGAACCTCGTCTATGGGCTATGACCCCATTGTGCTGCCTTTGCACCATCTCCGCAATATAAAAAGCTACCTAAAGGGGTAGGTAGCTTACTATTTTGGAAAAAGATATATGAAATTTCATATTTGCATTTTTTTGCAATTATAATTGTAACATATTATTTTTTTAAATAATACGGACAAAATATATAAATTTTATGTACAAAACTAGGACAACTTTTTATTCTTCTCATATTCTTTTTGCATTTTCTTAATTGATCTATCTATTGTTTTCTGTATAGCTCCATATCCTCTATCCTTTTTTACTGCTATTTCCTCTATGCTAATTTTTTGATAAAAACGCATATCAATTATATCTTGATTATATTTCTTTAATGTTTTTACCAAATCCTCTACAATTTTCAAATCGCTTTTCAGATCATCTATGTATCTTTGTTTTTTATTTATTTTTTCATCGCAATTTACAATATCCTCTTCTAATTTTGACATTGTATAACCTTTAGCTTTTGGCATTCCATCTAATTTTGAGCTTTTTAAATCATACATCTCACTTTTTAATTCTTGTATTTCTTTTTCAATAATACTTATTCTCAATTTATATACATTATAGTTCTCTAAAACTTCTTGTACATTCATCATTTGCACCTCCCATATATTTTTATGACTTGTAACACTCTGTCCACCTACCTTTCCGCTTCTCGTTTTTCTATTGTGTTCGTTTTTGTTTTTTATAAATTTAAAAATTGTTTTTGTTTCTTTTTGTTTACATACTACTGTTGTTATCGTTTTTTTATTTTTTGAAAATTAGAAATTATATTATAATATCTTAGATAAGTATATTTTTCTCTATTATTTTTTATAATTTCATTTATTTCATTTCTTTGCATTCCTGCACTTCTTAATAATTTTATAAACCTCTTCTTAGAAATCTTTTTATTCATATTTTTGGTAAGGCTTTCAGCTAATTCTACTATCACTTTAGTAATAGTTTCTGCTACTTCTGCAATTGCTTTAAATGTTTTTGTAAAAGCATCTGCTACAGGTTCTATTACATTTTTTATAACTTGCTGTATTGCCTTTTCCATTAACGCATATTCTTCATCTGATATTATTATTGCTTGTTTATCTGCATCACATATAACTTCAGTAATATATCCAAATTTCATTATATTTTGTATGTTTTCTATTGAAATTTTTTCATACTCAATTTTTTTCATTTTCTACTCCTTAAATTAATTTATTTTTCCTCTAATATTTCTAATTGAGCCTCTATTCTTGTGATTTCGTTACTTAATGTTTCTAAACCTACATTTTCAAGAGCTATTGTGTCATAAATTGTTTTATATATTTCTAGTTTTAATTTTAGCTTTTCTTCTTTGCTCATCTTTTTTTACCTCTTCTTTTATTAAATTCCAGTGTTCTGTGCAATAATCTTTTTTGTTTAATTTATGTGTACATTTATTGCATAATGGTTTACTGCATTGACTCCTTTGAATTGGCTTTTTTATACCATTTTCATCTGGAGCATCAAATAATAGTCCATCTTCATAATCGCATAATCTTGTAGCTGGTCTAATTTTACATTCTCTACACCACACCGTATTTTCATTATCCTCATGAAATATTATCTTTTCACTAGGAAAATTAATTATATTGTTCACTCTAACACCACCTAACTTTATTGTTAGCAATAAAATAATGAGATTTACAAGGAATATTAAAGTTTCCGGATACTAGGATTTAAACTTGCTATTCCATCTCTTAACCATAAATGCCATCCATTTTCTCCTAAAGGTGTTACTGTTTTTTCTCTGCATCCGCATGCACATAAATGAACTGCCACCTTACATTCTAAACATATATACAATATTCCTTCTTTTAATTCGTGAGGTATCCTCTCTACTAACCTAACTTCAAATTCACTTACCATTTTAACCTCCAAACATCATTGTATTTTTTCTTTCTTGTCCGCTTCTGTTTATTGATTCTCCTATGTCAATATTTATTCCAATTTGTTTATTTATTGCCTTTGTTATTTCTTCTTGCATACTATCAATTGGTGTTATAGGATTAGTTGCAGGAAGTGCTGCAATAGCCATTGCTTCTTTTAATTTTGATGGATTTGGATTATCAAAATTTTTTATTTCTAAAATTTCAAGAATTACTAATATATAATATTTTTTATTTGGCTCTGCTCCCCACTCTTCTTTTCCCACTCCTATATTTAATTTACACTTGCATTTAATTTGTGGACTATCTTTTTGATATCCGTTTCTAAAAACAATATCTACGATTTTAAACTGCTTTTCATCATATGATTTTATTGACTCAAAATTTTCTATGATATCTGCTGTAAATGGAAATCCAATGATTGCATTTCCTAAGCATCTATTATAATATGGTTTTATTTCTCTATATTCTTCTTTCTTTTTTCCATTTGCTATCATCTCAAACCACTGTTTTTTTATTGGTAATACTAACATTATTTTTCCCTCAACTTTCTATTATTTCAATTTCTCCCACTATTTGCATTCCTGCAAATACAATTATTTTTCCGTCTTTTGATTCTTCAAAATCAATATTATGCGAATATAAATAAGGTCTTACTGCTTTTAGTAACCATTTGTAAGTTAGTTCATTTTTGCATTCCTTTATAAAATTTGCATTTCTGCTTCCTATATTTATAAATTTAAATTTCATTATTTCCCCTTTCTTTATGATACTTAAATATTTTTTCTATCTTTCTTAATTGCTTTTTTAATGAAATACTAGAAATTAACTTAAATTCACTAAATTTTGCTGTATATGTATTTTTTTCTAAATACTTACTTGTTAATTCTAAGGATGTTTCTTTTTCTACTTTTTCTTGTAATTCTGCAATTAAAAAATTTTTATTATCATAAATTATAATTTTACTCATTTTATTTTTCCTCTTTCCTTTTCTTTGCACATTTTAAGTCTTGTATTACTCTTGGTGTATATTGCCTATTTTCTTGATTACTTTTTAATGTTGCTATATTCTTTATTGTTACATCTGTTTCTGCACAAATACCTTTTGTTATAAATTTACTTGTATATGGTTTGATTGTATTTATTAGTTCAATTTTGTCTTTTATGTTTCTTCTTTCTTTTAGCACTTTTTCTAATCTTTTATATGTACTCATTATTTCTATTGCATTTAATTTACTCAATTCAATTTCATGCAATAAATCATCTCTTTCTCCTTCTTTTTTGTATAATTCAGTGTTTAATTTCTTTTCTGTCTCTTCTATATTGAAGAAGAAATATTTTATATTTTCTAATAAATCTAATGTTTGTTTCATATCTTCAATTATCATATTTTTTCTTCCTTTCCTTTGTATTTTAGATAGTAATATGGTTTCCCGTCTTATCTTTGTAATCATTACATTTCTCAAGTGAATTAATCGTTTTTAATTTTAATAAGCAATATGAGAACTCGTCATTTAATGTTGGGATATACCATTCACAATTTTGGCATACTTTAGTTCTACCCATTATTTCCTCCTTTTTTTGGCTTGTAATATAATATATTTTTGTAAATCTATATTCTTTTTAGTTCTACAAGAATTTAAATCATTTATTTCATTTTCTAATTCAATTATTTTATTTTTCAATTTTCTATTTTCATAAATAGCATCATAATATAATTGCTCATAATCAATATTTTTACTCATTTTCATCTACCTTGTTTTTGCTTTATTTAAGACTTTTGCAATTACAACTCCTGTTTTTGTTAGATCTGGATCTTTTCCTATTAATTTTCTTTGATTCATAATTAATTCTTCAGCATAAGAAACTAATATTAGGTTGTCCGGATCAAAATTTCTTTTGTTACAATCTGCAAATACTATCTTATGATTTTCGGGTATTTTTCCATGTATTTGTTCATAAATAAGCCTATGTTTTAATACCCAATTTTTATTTAAATGACCATCTTGTATTTTTACTAAAATATAACCATCTTTATCTACTCTTTCGCTTCCTATTTCTCTTCTATTTGGTGGGATATTTCCCTTTTTAAACATTGTTGCTTGACACTTTTTATATTGTTCTGGACTCATAGAACCTTTCTTTCCTTTATTTGCTGGTATATTACCTTTTTTAAATCTACAGTCAATACCAGATTTAATATCATGGTTACTTTTACATGATTGTATTTGACTTATTTTTAAATTTAATCCGAATTTATTATTTACTAATTCAGTTATCGTTTTAGTATCTTTTCCTTTTGCAATTTTTCTAATAAATTCTATTTGCTCATTTGTAAAATGGTGCATTACTTTCCATCTCCTATTTGTAACATTGGTGGTAATTGTTTTTTGTCTCCATATTCTTCATAATGTTTTGCTGCTTTTAATGCTAATTCTCCATTGTTTATAATTGTTTGAGCAATATTTGCCATACTTTTTGCTCTTTCTCTTTCTTCTTGCAATGCCTCTCCTTTTAAATCTTCATCATTTAAACGCTCTAATTCTTCAAATAAATGATCATTTAAATCACTTAATTTATTCTTTATTCCCATTTTTTACTTCCTCCTTTTTGTTTTGTATCTCATAACAAGCTTCTCTAACTTCTTGATATATCTCTTGTGTACTCCACTTTTTGCCTCCAGTTCTAATTTCTTGTGGTAATAATTTTTCATATCCTGCATAATCTCCATAGTGAGCATAGTCCCAACCTATAAACCACCCATCTATCTTTTGATTTGCTGATATATATAAGTAGTCATTTACATAGGTTACTCCTCCATGGACATTTAAGTCAATTTCTCCCATATCTTTACCGTAATATTTTGAGTTTTCTGGTATTTTTATGTATGCAGTTGGATGCGAACCTAAATTTAAAATAAAATATAATAATCCTAAACAATACCCTGTATCAAGAACTTCTCTTTTAAATTCAGCTTGATATATCATTTCTTTCATAATTTCCTCCTAGTATTCTGATATTTTTACTATAACTTTTGGTGTTTTTGCATATTTCTTAAAGATTCTAACATCTGTTATTTGTGCATCATCTTTAAAAGCAAACTTGTTTAATGCATCACTTATTATTTTTCCTATGTTATCCCAGTCTGGTTTTTTCGTTGGACTTATTTCGCCACATAACATTTCCGCTTCTTTCTTCTTACTTGTACTCTTTGGTATATCGAAGTATGCTATTATTGTCATAGTTACTCTTCCTTCTATCGGCTTGTAATTTGGATATTTAAATACAAATATTTGACGCACTAAATATTCATAGTTCTTTGTTTTGGTTGGAGTATAAGCTCGTCCTGTATATGTATTCATTCGTGGCCTTGCCTTTCCTGTTATCGACTCATTTATCTCAATTTCATAAATCATTAGTTTTACCTCCATTTATTTCTCTGGCATATAATATACTTTAGGTATGTTATAATATTCTGATTGCATGGTATTTTGTCTATTTATTTTTAATCCTACTTTTTTAAATTCTTGTATGATTTCTTGTAATATTTCACTACATTTTTCATAACTATCGTAGGTTCCCAATACATCCCAATATTCTTCTCCATAGCTTATTTCTATGTCAAATTTATCTTTATTGGGTTCTATCCTTATAAAATTTATTCTTTGAAAATTTGTTATTACATTTTTATTTTGGCTCACAATTAACATCTTCAAACCCTCCTATCTTAAATTCAAATGTTCTTCCTGCCCTATAATACATTTCAAAAAATACCAGTCCTATTACTGATCTAAATTTATATTTTTTCATAAATTCATTATGCATTTTAATTGCCTCATTTTTTTGATATCTCATTCCCATTAAGAGTTTTATAAATCTTTTCTTCGTTATCGTTCTTGGCTTAACTTCAAGAGTAAGCTCTCCAGTTTGGTTTGCTCCAACATTGCAAAAGTCTACACATTTATTTTTCTTTCCTGTTGCTTTTCCTACTTTAATTTCAGATGTTGAAGCTACCTTTCCTAATTCTTTCATTTCTCCAGTTTCTCCATTAATTGAATAAAAAACTACACTTGGTTTATTTTCTTCTCCCATATATCTCACTCCTTTGGCATTTGGAATATATCAAACTGTTCATATTTATGTTTCAAAAGATTTATAATATAATTTTTCCCTTCTTCAGTCGCATTTTTGAAATAACTAAAATTACTATTAGCAGTTATTATTTCTTTCAACACTTCTTTTGCTCTTTCTTCTGTTTTATAATTTCCAAGTATATTCCATTTGCCCGCAGTTGTAATGATTTTTATAGTATTTTCTTCATCTATTCCTATGCTAGTTGTATTACTAAAATTAAATGACCATTTTTTATCTTGACTAACTATTATCATTATTTATTTTCTCTCCTTCCATATTTTCCTGTATCATTACCATAATTACTTTTTGTTTTCTGTGCAAACTCTTCCATCGCTTTTACTACATCTTCCCTATTAGCATTTGATACATATAACATTTCTCTGTCATTACTGTCTCCAAATTCAAATGCTAATACTACAAATCCCCAGTTCTCTGGTAGTTCTTCTTTTACTTTTCTTGCAATTTCTTGCATTTTACCTTTTACAATTTCATTTTTCATTATTTCCCATCCTTTCAAATTCTCTTATTGTTGGATTTACGCATTTATTACATAAAGCTAATTTGATTTCTCCTCTTTTAGTAAGTGTGTGTGGTATAATTGCTATTCCTCCTGTCATATCATGTCTTTTCTTTGTAATTATTATTTCATCTCCACAATAGTCACATTTATAGTAGTTATATAATTTTTCTTTTTCTGAATTTACAACTTGATTTCCATCTATTATTGTCTTCATTTTTGTATATATAGGTACTGTACCTCTACTTATTAATTCATAGTAATTGATCATGCTAAAATCCTTTCTTATTTTCCATTTCTTCATGTAGACAAACTATAAAATAATTTATAATTTCTTCTAGCCTGTAATGTGGTTTTTCTGTTATGTATTTTTTAGTTTTGTAATATTTTAATGTGAATTTTTCTCTTGTAAGCTTATTTAAATAAACTCTATGCGGACTAAGATATATTTCTTTTAATGCCCAGAACATTATCTTTTCATCTAAAACTCTTTCTTGTGGCATTAGATTATATATTTCAATATTGCCGACAATACATTGCTAATCTCTTTAGTAGAACTATTAAGCATTCCCTGTCATTTTCGGTTAGTCCAATTTTTTCTCCGCCCTCTTCTTTATATATATAATTAAATAATAAGTTTAGTTTAGTTATAATGTATTCGTCTGTCTGTTCGTCCGCTTGTGCGTTCGGTGTTGCGTTCGGTTGTTCGTCCGCTTGTTCAAATTGCTCATCATATAATTTTATTATTGTATATGTAGAAGCATCATTTTGATTTATTCCGCTTCTTGTATAAAATATATTGATTATTGATTAATTCATTTCTTGCTCTTTGTAGAGCTGATATATTTAAACCTTTCACTTTGCTCATTAGAATAGTATTTGTTACTTTAAACTCTCGAAGCCAGTCTGTCTTACAATCTATCTGCAGTAATACTAAATATATTGAGATAGCATTTGCTGAGATAGGCTTGAAGTCTAATGTAGAATAAAATTCAGAGAGCTGTTTTTGAAAGTCTATTTTGTTTTTCCTATTCACACATTCCCCACTCCTTTCTTAATGTTTATCTATTCGACAAAATCTCTTGTTGCACAAGTAACTTATTCATTTTGTGCTTCTGGAGTGTTGTGCATCCTATTTATAACTTCATCTTTTAATAAAAATAGCAAAGCTGTATTATTAATAGGATAGTCAACATTGAATTGTTGTTTTAAGTCTAATTCTAAATGTACATATCGCATTGCTCTTTCAACTTTTGAAAATGTTGTTTTATGTTTTCTAGCAATACGAGCATATAATTGCATCATTACTATATTTCTATTTTCTGATTTTTCTTCATCTTCTATTACAAGTAATAATGCTGTTACCCAATACTTAAAACCCAGAATATGTGTTTTTATTCCTATTTCTTTTAATAACTGCTTTGCTATTTTATTTATTATTTCTGTTTCATTTGGTTTTATATTTTCCTTTATATCTTTTTCCATAGTCCCTTTCCCCCTTTCTATTAATTTTAAAGGTTTCTTTTGTGCTTATTTTCCCCTTTGTGAATGATCCTCTTCTTCTTTTTCACTTTCACTACTTGCTCTTAACAATATTAATATTACAAATGATGCTATGTATCCTATAATAAATCCTAAAATAAACTTACCCATTTGATTCCTTTGTCTCCTTTCTATTTTGATGCTCTTGTATTCTTCTTGGAATTACTACTGTCGCATTACACTTATCGCAGCATCTTCCATTATTTACTGGTTGTGCATTATTTCCATATTCTTCATATGTTTTTCCACAAATACTACAAATATGTTGATTTTTCTTATCTTTGAATATAATTTCATCTAATTCATTGGTAATTTGCGTATATTGTTCCAGTATTTTTTCTAAATGTTCATTAATTCTTTTTATGTTGTATTTTTTTGCACTTTCATCAATATCAGTTCCTACTAATTCCCCTATAAATATTTCAAGATATTTTTCTCCATACAAAATTTCAGTTCTTAAATCTAGCATTTTGAGTCCTTCACTTTTTTTGGATTCTTCTAATTCTTCAGTATCATTTCCAAATACTTTATTTTTTAAAAGTTCTTCTAATTTTTTTGAACATTCAAAATCATTTTTCCAATTTTCTATTTCTTTTTCCATTCTCTTGCCCTTTCTAACTTTCTGTGATAAAATATAAACAGAAAGTATTTATATAAATATTTTTCAAAAAGAGTTTAATTTTTTATACTTTGGTCGGTATTTGAGATTAGCTCTTTTTTTCTTATTTCTTTTAAGTTATTTTTCATTTTGGCTAGTGTTATAATATGCCAATAATAGCATTGATCTAGTTTATCCATTTTCTCCTCCTATTCTCTTTACAAAATTTATAATTCCTGTTTTCAATTTGTAATTTTCTAGATTACATTTTTCTAATTCTATTTTCATTTTTTCAAAATTTCTTTTATCTTCTTCTATACAGTCTTTTTGCCATTTTATATGTTCCTTCAATTCCTCATACTCTGAAATAGCAATTATCATTTCATCTTTATTGACTCTTGCGTTAAATACTAATTTATCATTATCGCATCTTTCCATTCTTATTTAATCTCCTTATATATAATAATTGTTAGTTCTTGTCCTTCATATATAGTTGCAGTTTCCATATTATTTAATTTTTTGATTTCAAATATGTACTCTCTTATGTCTTGATTTGGTTTTTTATAATCTTCGGCAATAGTCCATAAAGTTTCATCTTCTCCTATATATATTGTTTTATATGTTTCTTCATATTTAGGTTGTCCAATATACATATTAATTAATGTAATTATAAAAAGTACAATTATTAGTAGCATTATTATAATTTTTTTTAATTTTTTATTATTTGATTTTTTCTTCCTAGATTTTTTCATTCTATTCTTCTCCTTTCGTTCTTTTCTTGCTATACCATTCTCTTATTGCACTCCCCAAAGCTACTTTTTCTTTTCCAAAATTTTCACTTGGAAAGTCTTGTGAATTATAAATATTTAGTGCAGTTAGTATACTGCAATTTCTTAATTCTGCAAATTGTGTTGGTGTATAAAAAACATTATCTTTTAATTCCATTTTCAATTTCTCCTTTAACTTTTTATATTATTTTGGATTTTTTGAATTTCATATCATAACTTACTTTTCAATTTGTAATATTTTGTTATATAATAACCTTTGAAAGCGAGGTGATTATTATGCTAATTGATACTGATTATAAGATTTCTAAAATTTGTAATGAAGATGTTCTCGTTACTAATGATAGTAAACTTACTATTTCTGGTATTTGTAGTAAGAAAGTAACTATAAGCGAAAATTCTCAAGTTGTAGTAACTGGTATTTGTAATACATTAGAAATTTTAGGAAATTGTTCTGGTATTATTAATGGCACTGTAACTCATTTGATTAATAATGGTAATGTAAACATTTCTGGTACTGTTAAAAAGTTAGATAATAATTCTAATAATGCAATTATTGATACAGGTGCTATTGTGAATGACACTCAATATTAATCACTGTAATTAGTATAATTATTAGTAATTGTTATATTAGTTGAATTTAGGGATTGGATTAGTTCGTTTGCTCTCTCTAATAAACTTACTAATTCATTCACTTTTTTTATTTTGTCATCAATTTCTTTATCTTCCATACTTACCTCCTTCTTTTATTTTTATTGCATTTCACAACCTTGAATTATGTGTGTAGTTCGGCATTTTTTACTTTTTCCATATTTATAATTCATTCCTTTCGTTTTATTTTTTTGTCTTATGTGATATAATTCCCTCGAATGTGAGGTGATTATATTGAATAAACGTAAAATACAAAAATTGCAAAATACTTTAATCAAAGAAGACGATTTCTTTGTAGAAAAGGATTTTATTATTAAAAATACTAATTATAAATCTTGCGTTGAATTTTATAATTCGCTAGGTGTTTATACCTTATATGATCAAATTAAAATGGCTAGTAACCCCAATATTGATACATTAGTTGCCCAAAATTCCAAATTTAAAAATTTCAACGAATTTAATGATGCTATGATTGATTTTTTAAAAGCTGACTTACCCGATTTCTATAAGGATATTTTGTAATACTTGCAGTTTTCTATTTATCAATTCAATTTTTGTTTTAGAACATTCAGACTTGTTCTCTGTTTGTTCTTTTTTTATTTTTTGTAATTTGCATTCAGCAATTGTTAATATTTTTAAAACTTCGTTTAACTTTTCATCCATTTCTTTTCCACCTTCTTTTTGTGTGTCGTCCGCAATTTTTTATTTTTTTCATTTTTGATTTATATTTCATACTCTCCCTCCTTGAACAATGTATGTAGTTCGGCATTTTTTAATTTTTTCATATTCTTTCCATTTCTTTTTGTTAGGTTGTTCCTAAGTTGTTTCGTAAAAAAAATTTGGTATTTGATCTAGTGGAATATCCAAAAGTACGCAAAATCTTACTACCTCTTTACTTTTGAAATCCACTCTCCCACTTAATTTGTTAATTAAGGTAGGGATGCTCATTGGTACTTTCGCTGCGAAGTTTTCTCTAGTTTTGAATTTTTCAATAATTCTTCCTGTTAGTTTATCAAAATTGAATTCTGCTGCATTTTCCTCCATTCTTTTCGCCTCCTCTCTTGTTAGGTTATTCCTAAGTTGTCATTATATTATCACTTTTATTTTTTTGTGTCAATACTTTTTTAATAAAAATTAGTTTTTTCCTAAGTTTTTATAAAAAAACATTGATTTTTCCTAAGTTTTGTTTTATAATTTATTCATACAGGAGGTTATCATGAATAGTAACATACCTTTTTCTTTTGCTAATAGATTAAAAGAAGCAATGAAATTAAGAAATTTGAAATCTTCTCAAATAGAAAAAATTAGTCAAGATTTATATAATGAAGGAAAAATTAAAAGACCTATAAAAATGCCTCTTATAACAGATTACCTAAAAGGTAGATATGAGGCTACTCAAAGTAATATTTATACTTTATCTTTAATTTTAGATGTTAATGAAGTTTGGCTTATGGGTTTTGATGTCCCTATGGATAGAAGTTATGGTAGAACTAAAATTACAGAAATAAATGTAATAAATCTCACAACAAATGAAGTAATACAAAAAATCCCATATGCTTATAGAACAGATATTTCTGAAGATGACCCTAAAAATTTTTTTGCAATATATGCTTCTGATAATTCTATGGCTCCGCTTCTTGATGTCGGAGATATTGCAATAATAAAAAAATATGATACTTTCTCTAATAAAAAAACTTATCTGCTAAAAATTAGAGGTGGTAATCCTATTATACGTAAAATTATTCAATCTGATGATGGAAAAATAGAACTTCAAGCAATGAATATGTGGAATTTTCCAATACAAGATAATTTAACTTTAAGTGATATTGAAATTTTGGGAGAAGTTGTAAAAGTAGAAAATAGAAGTGCTTTTAAATAAAGAAAGGAGATATTAAATGATATTGCAAGATGTAATAAATAAAATTAAAAAAGTAATTAATAGAATAGATTTTGAACATCATTTTAATTGGTTTACTCAAAAATTTAATCTAATAGATAAATCTCATAATTTAGACAACATTAAAAGAAATGGTATCCACCCTATACGACCTAAAAAAGGAGATATTTATTTAATTGAATTTGGTCAAAATATAGGTAGTGAATTAAGTAATACCCATATGGGCATAATTATGCAAGATACTTCAAAAAATGTTGTTTCAAGTACTGTTGTTGTTGTTCCAATTTCTAGTTCTAAAAAACTCTATGATACACATGAAAAAATACTTGCATCGGATATTAAATTTGGTAAATTAGACAAGTTGCCATCTAAAGCAAAAGCTGAGCAAATTATTTGCATTGATAAATCAAGACTTATTCACAAAATTGCTGAAGTAACACCAGACTTTATTCAAAGATTAGAAAAACGTTTGCTTAAAAATCTTGACATAAAATAAGAGAGTAGGCTAAACCTACTCTAAATCAACCATATACCTGATGTAATACATTGCTATATATAACAAGTATATGCAAGTTCCACCTTAAGTGGAAAATAAATATTTTACTAACTAAATTTTAACATAAAATATTTATTTTGTCAAATATCTGACTCTATTATTTTATGCAAATTTAATAAAAAATATACTATTTTTAAGAAAATTTTAAAAAAGGATAATGTGTTTAGTTTTTGCGGAACACCACACATTACCCAAAAGATATAAACATCTTGCGAATGCTTACATTTGTATTATATATAAATGTGTCTCCATTTGCAAGTGTTTTGTAAAAAATATTTTGAAGACTGGAGGTTTTTTATTATGGGAACATCAAAGAAAAGAGGAAATGGAGAAGGAACCATATTTAAACGAGAAATAAAAGGTAAAACATATTGGATTGCCGAATATACTATTGAAATGTATGACAAAAATGGTAAGAGAAAAAGAAAAACAATTTCAGGAAAAACTAGACAAGAAGTTAAAACAAAATTAGAAAAAGTAATAACAGAATTAAATACAAATACTTATGTTGATAAATCAAAAGTAACTTTTTATAGTATTGCAAAAGAATTTATAGACAATGGTTATAAAATGAATAAATTAAAGGAATCCTCATATTCTCGTAAATTACATACACTAAAAAGTATTTCTTCTCATTATATTGCAAATATGGAACTACAAAAAATTACTGAAAATGATTTAAAAGACTTTTTTGTATATATTACAAAATACTCCGATTCTGTAATTGCTAAAATATATGGTATTGTTAATAACACATTTAAAATTGCTGTAAGAAGAAATATATTGCGTTATAATTTTTTAGATGATCAATTAGAATTTGAAATACCTGTATCAAATAAATTTACAAATAAATCAAAGTCAGTTTCTGCATTTACAATTGAGGAACAAAAACAACTTATTGAAGTATTACAAAAAATAAAAAAATTTAGATATAAATATCAAATCTTTTTAAGTTTATATACAGGCATGAGAATGGGAGAAATAAATGCACTAGATGTAAATGATATTGACTTTGAAAATAAAATAATTCATGTTAGAAGAACCATAACACGCACATTTGATGATAGAGCAACAATAGGTTCATACACAAAAACAGTAAATGGAATTAGAGATTTACTAATGGATCCTTTTGTTGAAAATTTATTAAAAGAATATCTATCATCAGAATATTATACCGAAAATGATTACAATTTACTATTTTGTAATTCATATAAGCAATGTATTAGTACAGATACGGTTAATATGATGTTTAAATCATTTTGCAAAGAAAATAATATAAGTAAAGGTTATGATGTTCATCAACATATGCTACGTCATACATTTGCAACTAGATGCATTGAAGCTGGAATGCCTGCTTCTGTTTTAGCAAAAATTATGGGACACGCTAATGTTGCAACAACATTAAATGTATATTGCGAAGTATTTGACAAATTTAAGAAAGAACATCTTGATATGTCTTTTGAGTATCTAAAAAAACAAGGGCTTACAATTGATTTTAAATAAAATAGAACTTGAATTTTCATTTTTCAAGTTCTAATTTTTTATATTATTCTTTATATATTTTTTGTAATAAAGCTTCTTCTAGTGTTTTAGAAAAATTTATTTTTAATGTTTCAGCTTTAGTATTAACCCATTTTGGAATATTAACTGTTTTCTTTACCAATTCTTTTCCCCATTTTTCAGCAAACGATGTTATATCTACTGCTATATACGTTTTAAATTTTGAAATATAATCCCAATTTTCTATATCTAAGCTTTTTTCTAATTCATCAAATGTTACATCTTCAATTTTGCTTGATTGTGGTACTTTATTGTTTTCTTCCATTTCATCTAATACAATACCTGCAATTAAATCTTCTGCCATAGACATAGCTTCTTCTAATGTAGATCCACAAGTAGAATTATTTTGTAAATCTGGAACAAAAACTGAATATCCACCTTCTTTTTCTTCATAAAACAAAACTGGATAAATGACTTTCATGATTATACCTCCTATATATTTTACAAGCAATGGTTTATTTCAACCCTGCTTGTTTTAAGATTTTGTTAAGAGTTCCTTTCGGAATATCTCCTTTATGGTTTGGTACTGGCATACTTCCGTTTTATCTCGTTATGTCTATATATGTAATGTGAACCGTTAGTATGATGATGGCACCAGCCTTTAGAGATTAACAATTTCTCTAATTCTCGAAACGTCATGACTATTCCTCCTAACAATTATATTATACTACGTAGTCTACGTAGTTGTCAATACTTTTTTAATATTTTTTCCAAAAAATTTTATTTAATACATAATAAATATTTAATACAATCACTTAAATTTTGCTATTTTTGTATTAATATTTTTACAGCCACCGTTACAGCCTTGCATAAAAATTTCA
>ERZ827478.504-NODE-504-length-39402-cov-15.613871_pt1 | contig 39402 bp, 30 predicted proteins | sample MGYA00519705_ERZ827478 | MGnify/ENA primary metagenome ERZ827478 (study PRJEB31778, sample SAMEA3449318) | human gut metagenome | biome: human gut; feature: human-associated habitat; material: faeces | place: United Kingdom | collected 2010/2012 ...
GGATATTCATTATAGATTATGCGCGCAAGATGAGATTCGTCGAACTCACGTTAATTAATAAGTTTGTCAGCTATATATAATCCGTTTTCCTACTGGTTATTTAAAGGTTTTAAGCGTAAAGATATGAAAGAGCGAGGAACTAGCGGAAGGGATTATTTCGTGGAATGACGCGCTCCTTTTCCAAAAAATCGCCAAAAAGGTTGTAACGCTACAACCTTTTTGGCGATTTTTCCTTATCTTTGCATGGTGTCTCATCAATTTTTGAATTCATGAAATATCTTAACGTCAAGAAAGCATTGGCTGCCTGGCAGCAACTACAGCCGCTATCAGAGAAGGACAGGGAACGGCTCTGCCGTCGTTTCATGGTGGACTTTAATTATAATAGCAACCACATAGAGGGCAATACGTTGACGTATGGCCAAACAGAAATCTTGCTTCTTTTCGGCAAGGTGGTTGGCGAGGCAGACTTGCGTCACGTGCAAGAGATGACTGCCAGCAACGTGGGGTTGCGCATGATGACAGAGGCGGCATCCTTGAAGGATATGCCCTTGACGCAGAATTTCATCAGAACGTTGCACAAGACCTTGTTGCGGGAGGACTACATAGTGTATCGTGGTTTGCCTGATGGAGGGCAGACGAGTTACGTGATACACGCTGGGCAGTATAAGACAAGGCCCAATAGCGTCATTACCCGTTATGGGGATAGGTTCGAATATGCCTCTCCCGAGGAGACGCCCAGTTTGATGAGCGACTTGGTGGACTGGTATAACGAGGCGGAGCAGGACGCGAAGCTTTCTCCAGTAGAATTGGCCGCCCTTTTTCATTATCGCTATATACGCATTCATCCATTCGAGGATGGCAATGGGCGTATTGCCCGACTGATGGTGAATTACATCCTGTCTCGCCATGGTTATCCGATGGTCGTGGTTCGCAGTCGCAAGAAGAATGAATACCTAGAGGCATTACACCAAACAGACCTTGAGGTAGGTCCGGTTCCTTATGACGGGGCGCATGCGGGGATAAGGGAGATTCGTCCTTTCTTGAAATTCTTCAATGAATTGGTGGCTACAGAGGTATATCATGACGTATTGTTCGTGAGCGAGAGAAATGAAAACGTGTGGTGGTATGATGGGGAGCGGATTGTATTTCGCACCCCCAATTACACGAAGATTCTCAACGCTATGCGAACCCAGCCAACGTTGACGTTGAATGACTTGAAAGAAGAGACGGGCATTAGCGTTACGGCTATACAGAAGTTGCTGGATCAATTGCTGGCCAAGAATTATGTGGCGCGTGGGGAAAGGGAAGGCAGCTGGAGGGTTTTCCTGGCGCAATGAGGTGGAGTACCTCTTTTCTCGCTTTTGAAATTAAAAGCTTGCGTATTTGCGATGAATCATATAATTTTGTGGCTGCATTTTCAGGGAAATGCGATCAAAACAGAGGAGGCAGATGATGTTTAAGAATGGATTGGCGGTTTTTATGTGGATAGCAGTCCTTCTTTCCGCTTGCGGCGGAAGAGGGGAGGGTGAATGGGCGCACCCCACGCTCCAAGAGGCTGATAGCCTCGTGGAGGATGCTCCCGGGAAGGCTTTGTCTCTATTGCGAAAAGACTCCGCGGCAATATGCGGGCAGGGAAAGGCGGGCGTGATGGGTCTCTGGTTGCTGAAGATCCATGCCGAGGACAAGCTTTATGTTACCCATCTTTCGGATTCCATCATGCTGGAGGTAGTGGAGTATTACGATGCCCATGATACTCCCGCCCAAAGGGCGCAGGCTCATTACGTATTGGGCAGGGTGTATTGCGACATGCGCCTGTCTGGATCGGCTATTTCCGCTTTCAAGAAAGCCATTGAAACGCGGGGAGAGGATAGTGTCACCTATTTGTATAAGTACAAGGCGGCTTCGTGGCTGGCTGACGTGTATAAGAACAAGCGCTTGTGGCAAGATGCCATGGCAGCGGAGAAGGAGGCATATGGCTATGCCAAAAGGTCGGGCAGGACATCTCCCGTGGTATATGCCTTGCGTGATATAGGTCGTCTGCATGATTACCAAGGACGGGGTAAGCAGGGCATCCCTTATTACCGCAAGGCTTCCGCCATAGCCCGTAAGGCAGGAAACGCTTACCTATATAATATGGTGGAAGAGGAACTGGCCAGCGTGTATATTGGCCAGGGAATGATGGCGGAAGCCCGCAAGTCCTTGTCTACTCCTGTGGAAGAAGGAGCGGACGTGCCATCGGACGTGGCAGCTCGCTATGCTATATGGGGCTATTATTATGAGCGGAAATCCATGCTTGATAGTGCTCTCTTTTTTTACAAAAAGGCAATTCCATATAGTGAAATGGAGGCGTTGCAAGACACTTATGAAGACCTTGCTTCACTTTATAAGCGGATGGGCAACTATGCGGATTGCATTAAATATTATGACCTCTATAAGGAAACGACAGATTCTCTGAAACGGTTAGAGAGGGCGGAAGATGAAAATTTGTTGGATTATGTAGACGAGAGTTTATCTGCCAACAAGGAAATATTAAGGGTAATGAGTCAAAGAACAAACTTGTTGGTCATTACAATTAGTTTGCTCTTGATCTTGGTTCCGCTCAGCGTATATGTGGTATATATGTTCAAAAAAGGGAAGATTGAGCGGCAACTGCAGCATGAGAGGATTAATGCCTACCGGGGCAAGATAAAAGGCGTTCGAGAAAAGGACAAGGAGGAGTTGATGTTCTTGAGAGAAAAGTTAAATGTTTCTTCTCAATCAATGACCGATATGCAACAAGAAATGTTGCAAACGGCAGAACAATTCTCCGCATGTAAAGAAGAAATGGAGGCATTAAGGCAAAAGCTAGAGAAGTTTAAGATTACGGATTTGCAGAAATCAGAATACTATAATAAGTTCCATAATGCCCAGTTTCAACCGCAACGCCAGGATTTCATGGAACTTCAGCAAATGATTGATGATACGTATGGTGGGTTTACGTCTAATCTGAAAGACCTTTATCCTGATATTCGTGATGATGAACTTTGGGTTTGTTGTATGATCAAGATTGATATGAGTCCAACGGAAATGTGTAGAGCTTTATCATGCAAGCCCAATTATTTGAGCATGATGCGAAGACGACTTTATAAAAAAGTGTTTAGGCAAGAAGGAAGTGCCACAGACTTTGATGCTTTTATTAAAGAATTATGATGAGAACCCCTTGATTTTTATAATTGAAAATCAAGGGGTTTGCATTTTGTGCACAAATGTGCAATGATTTTCTTTGGCTTGCCTCTGGCTTTTTCGTAATTTTGCCGCACAACAAAATAATTTGATGATATTATGAAGAAGACATTAACATTTTTAATGCTGTTGTTGCTTGTCAATGCGAATATGTTCGCAGCAACTTATCAGCAGCAGATTGAACTGCAATATGAGAGGGAGCCAAAGCATGATAAGTCTCCTGGCCGCTCCTTACAGATGGACTTAGAAGCCTTTTTGGATGTACCCTATCTAGTGTTCTGCTCTAGCATGATGGACGAACAAGAGGCTGGCGTCTATGTTCTTAATGCCAGCGGCGAGAAGGTGATGTCCGAGACCTTGCTTCTCTCCCCTTACAGCGAGACATCTCTTAATATAGGAGACTTGCCAAACGGGACATATCAATTGGTGATAGAACTGGAAGATGCTGCGTTATATGGAACTTTTCTAATATTATAAATAACCTCTTATGAAAAAAACAAACTTATTTTTCTTTGCACTATTCATTGCAGCTAACGTTTTTGTGGGCTGTGATAGTAGCTTGTATGATGATGTTCCAGTCGCAGAATTTTAGATAACTTCATCCTGCTTGCCATTCAAATAAATGGCAAGCGGGAAGTTAAAAAGCTCAAATAATTTGGAGCGTAATCATTAATTCGCTTATTTTGCTAGATATTAGCATGACAAGGTGGCAATACGCCATTATAAAAACGATATGTGATTATAACCATAACCAAAATATGAAAAAGAAACTTTTAACCTTAGTTTTACCCTTGATGGCATTCGCATGCTTATTCACCGCTTGCTCTTCTGATGATGACCTTAGCTCTGTGCAGCCCATCACTTATTCCCTGCCTGCCCAAATGAAAGTGGACACGGAGGATTGTGAGCCCGTCCTCATTAAGTCAGAAGCGGAGTTCAATACCCTGTTTGGTGCCTATAAAGACCATATGGGATGGGTGGACTTCAGCCAATATGATTTGGTGTATATGCAAGGAAATACAGGAATAGGGCAGAAGATAAAGACCATCAAGTCCTGGATTGACACGAGCGTGTATCCTTACCAGTTGCATGTTCATACCGATTGTGCGACAATCGATGGCAGGTTGGAGAAAGAGCGTTGGGCAGTAGCTTATCTCTTGCCTAAGAGCGATAGCAACAATGTCATATGTGACATCAAAATATATGCGTATTGATATTTAAGATATTAAGACTATGCAAAAGACATTAAGATTTCTCGTTTACTCCATGCTGGCCATGGTATGCCTGTTCACCGCTTGCTCAGATGATGATGACAATGACTCTGTAAGGATTGTACAATACCCCTTACCAGAGCGGATGCAGCTGGATGTTGCGGACAATGAGCCTGTATTGGTGAAAACCGAGGCGGAGTTCGATGACCTGTTTGGTTCTTACGCCAGCCAGTTGCCGAAAGTGGACTTCAACCAGTATGACTTGGTCTATGGACAGGGAGGGGCGGAACATGGAGTAGTAAGCTTTGAGTCCTGGATAGACGGGGACACGCCTCCTTACAGGTTGGTGGTACACATCGAGCAAAATTATACGCATGAGTATGTGCGTTGGGCGGTTGCTTACCTTTTGCCCAAGAACGACAACAACCAGGTGACCATGGCCGTGAGCGTAGAGATGGCCGAGGGGACGGCTTCTAATGAGTAAACTCTTCGGCGACACCGAGGAGATGGAGCGGCTGTAGAGACATAAATAGAAAAGGATTGGGAATGCCCTTTACAGGGCATTCCCAATGTGGTTGGCATGCCATATATTTGCCAGTTTTTATTGATGGGCAGTGACCTTATCCTGGGTCATGTCGAAGTTTAGCGTCATGCCGTTGAAGTTGGGCAGGGGCTCTTGGTTCTCGCCCTCACCCAATTTGACTTCCGTGACGTTGAGGCTGAACTCCACCTCACTGTCCTCCACGGAGTAGGCTCCGCCAGGCACGGGATCTACGCTTACTTCTACTACCAGGGCTTGCGTTTCTTCGCTATTGGTGGCGGAAGGTATTTGCACAGCCAGCTTCAGAGGCTTTGTGGCGGTGCTGAAGTGGACACTGTCCTTGGCCGCGTTGAGCGTGCCTTTGTAGCCTACCTTGTAGCTGACCTGTCCCACGGCTTCCACGATTTGGTCTGCCATGGTCTCGTCTTTCACGATGGAAAGCACGATGTCCTTGATGGGGAAATCCGCGAAGCAGATGCTGTCTTTGTCTATGGTGGCGGTGATGTCCACGCCCTGGGCGGTTTCCTCGCCGTCATTGCCTGTATTCAGATCTTGCGCGCTGAGGTAAAGGGTCTTCATCTTGCCCGTGTAGTTGCCCTGTATGACTTCCGCGGTTACTTCTCCAGGAGGCGTGTTGTTGTTGTCATCATCGCTGCAGGCGGTGAAGCCCAGCGCACAACCTACGAAGGCCATCAAGGCCAGAACACGAATCGTTTGAAAGCTTTTCTTCATTTTCTTTTTTGTTTTTATGAGTGAATAAATAAGGTCACGACATTTTGTTCAGTCGTTCGCGCTCTAAATGAGAATACCTGGGAAATCTTGCTCCCAAGAGAGTGTTAAATAATATTTCATTATTGGGAATCAGAGGGTTAGGGTGCTGTATTTTATGTTGGAAACTCATTCCCCGCAAGCGGGTTTCCATTTCTCCAGTCTTGTAAGAAAGGGCGATTTGGCATTGTTAACGTTTTCTCGCGCAATGTTTGGGCTTTTTCCGCCTTTTAGGGGTAAATCTATCACCTATGGATGAGCGTACAGAGAAAAGACTGATAGCTTTCGCCTCCCAGTCCGTGAGGCAATATGGGATCCGTGCCGTGCGCATGGACACGATCGCACGGGACATGGGCGTGTCCAAGCGCACGCTCTACAAGGAATATAAAAGCAAGGACAATTTCATACGGACTTGCCTGGAGTCTTATGTCGACCGCGTCGGCAACCTTTTCCGCCTTCTTCGCTTGGAGGCCACAGACCCACTGGAATACCTTTGCGCCTTGACGAGAGCCTTTGTCGACAACCTCTACAAGGCGGAACTGGCCTTTTGGCTAGACATCACGGAGCATTACCCCCATGTTTATGAAACGATATGGGGTATTTGGATGAGTGAGCTGGAAACGGCGGTGGGGGAATGCCTCCAGGGGAGATGGCTTGTCGACGGACTGGACCCTCGGGAATATGTCTCCGCTCTTTCCACCTTGTTTTACCAAGCCCGCATGGCAGGCTCCCCCTCCCAGTCGGTGGCCTACTCGGCTTACCTCATGCTGCGGGGGAGCATGACCATGGAAGGGATTTTACGGTTTTGAAGCAAGAAAGACGGGGAAATGTTTGGCGGTTAGCGGAAATCTTCGTATCTTCGCGCCGTTCAGTGGAATGAGGGGCTCAGCCGAGCTCCTCATTCTTTTTTAAAAGACGATATATGATAGACAAGAACGTCGTAAAGGAATTAGTGGAAGAATGGCTACAAGGGAAAGATTATTTCCTGGTAGACATAGAAATCAGTGAAGACGACAAGATCGTGGTCGAGATAGACCATGCCGATGGCGTGTGGATAGAAGACTGTGTGGAGCTGAGCCGCTTCATAGAGAGCAAGCTCAACCGCGATGAGTGTGATTATGAGTTGGAGGTAGGTTCCGCCGGGCTGGGACAGCCCTTCAAGGTGGCCAGGCAGTACGTCAACTTCATAGGCAAGGAAGTGGAAGTGCTGACGGCTGACGGCAAGAAGGTGCGAGGCATATTGAAGTCGGTTGACGGAAGGGAATTTGTGGTTGCCGTCAAGGAGAAAGTGAAGCTGGAAGGCAAGAAACGCCCCGTTTCGCAAGACGTGGACCACACCTACAACATGGATGAAGTGAAATATACAAAATACCTAATAAGTTTTAAGTAAGTCATGGCAGCAAAGAAACAGACAGAAGTGACGCAGAGTATGATAGATACTTTCCGCGAGTTCAAGGAGACCAAGAATATTGACCGCACCACGCTGATGAGCGTGCTGGAGGAAAGCTTCCGCAATGTGCTGGCGAAAATATTCGGCAGTGACGAGAACTTTGATGTCATCGTCAATCCCGACAAGGGCGACTTCGAGATCTATCGCAACCGAAAGGTGGTGGCAGACGGAGAGGTGGAGGACGAGAACAAGCAGATCTCCCTTTCCGACGCGCAAAAGATAGAGCCAGACTACGAGGTGGGCGAGGACGTGAGCGAGAATGTCGATTTCAACAAGTTCGGCCGCCGTGCTATCTTGAACCTTAGGCAGACCCTGGCTTCCAAGATATTGGAGCTGGAGCATGATTCCCTTTACAATAAGTATAAAGACCGCGTGGGTCAAGTGATAGCGGGAGAGGTTTACCAGATATGGAAGCGTGAGGTGCTCTTGGTGGATGACGAGAACAACGAGCTGATATTGCCCAAGAGTGAGCAGATACCCGCTGACCAGTATCGCAAGGGCGAGACTATCCGCGCCGTCATCTTGCGCGTGGACAACGAGAACAACAATCCCAAGATAATCTTGAGCCGCACAAGTCCTACTTTCCTGGAGCGTTTGCTGGAGGCTGAAGTGCCGGAGATAAATGACGGCCTGATAGCCATCCGCCGTATAGCCCGCATTCCGGGCGAGCGTGCCAAGGTGGCCGTGGAGAGCTTCGATGACCGTATAGACCCCGTAGGAGCTTGCGTTGGCGTGAGAGGCAATCGTGTGCATGGCATCGTAAGGGAATTGTGCAACGAGAATATAGATGTCATCAATTATACCGCCAATACCAAGCTGTTCATCCAGCGTGCGTTGAGTCCGGCGAAGATTTCCTCTATCACCATTGACGAGGAGAAGAAGAAGGCGGACGTTTATCTGCAGCCCGAGGAGGTGAGCCTGGCTATTGGCCGCTCTGGCATGAATATCAAGTTGGCCTCCATGCTGACGGAGTATACGATAGATGTGTTCCGCGAGATCAATGACAATGAAGCGGAAGAGGATATTTACTTGGATGAGTTCGCCGACGAGATCGACCAATGGGTCATCGACGCTATCAAGGCATTGGGACTGGACACCGCGAAGCAGGTGCTCAACGCTCCCAGGGAAATGCTGATAGAGAAAGCGGACCTGGAAGAGGAGACTGTGGATAACCTGCTCAACGTGCTGCGCGCCGAGTTTGAGCAGTGATAGATGGTTTGGTAAGAACGATAAACGAAATCCGGAGATTATTTGAATGAGCATCAGGTTAAATAAAGCAATAGTAGAATTGAATATAGGGCTCCAGACGGCTGTGGAGTTCCTGCAGAAGAGACCGGAGTTGGGCGAGGTGAAGGCAGATACCAACTTCAAGCTCTCAGACGAGCAATATGACGCATTGAAACAGGCCTATAAGCAAGATGCGGAGGTGAGGAACAAGGCGGGTAAGCTCTTCATGAAGAAGCCGAAAGAGAAGAAACGTCCTGTCGAGAATGTGGAACGCCCTGCCGAGAACAAGAGCGTGGGTGTGCAGCAGTTTAAGCCTCTGGGCAAGATAGACTTGGATAGCTTGGGCAAGAAGCCTAAGCCCGCCCCTGCCGCTCCAGAGAGAAAGGAGAAGGAAATCAAGGAAGAGGTTCCCATGGAGGTTGAGGAAAAGAAAGTGGAGGAGACTCCCGCTCCCCAACAGGTACAGGCGGAGGAACCTGCCAAGACCGCGGAAGTGGCGGAGGTAAAGAAGGAAGAGGCTCCCCGACAGGAGCCCGCGGTTGTGGCTCCTGTTGCCGAACAGCCCAAGGAGGCATTGCCTGAGGACAAGGAAGAAGAGAAAACCGAGGCCAAGCAAGAAAGTGTCTTTACCTTGAAGAGCGAACAGCGTCTGAGCGCTAACGAGCCAAAGGTGTTGGGCAAGATAGATCTTTCACAGCTCAACCAGAGTACCCGCCCAAAGAAAAAGAGCAAAGAGGAACGCCGCAAGGAACGCGAGGAGAAGATGGCGCAAGCACATGGCTCCAACGAGAAGAAAAAACGCGTGCGTATCAATAAGGAACGTGTGGATATCAACGCCGCCGCCAATCAGGAAACTTCTTCCAACAATAATCAAGGGGGGAAGAAGAACGCCAACAAGAAGAACAAGAAATCCGGCAACCGAAGCGTGAAGTCTTTGGAGGTGGACGAGGAGGCTGTTGCCCGTCAGGTAAAGGAAACCTTGGCTCGCCTTACCAGCAAGAACCAGAACAAGAAGGGCGCGAAGTATCGCCGTGAGAAGCGAGAAGCTGCCCAAGAAAGATTGCAGGAGGAGGCTAAGCAGGAAAGCCGCGAGAGCAAGACGCTGAAACTGACAGAGTTTGTCACGGTGAGCGAACTGGCTACGATGATGGATATTACGGTCAATCAGGTGATTTCCACCTTGATGAGTGTAGGCATCATGGTTTCCATCAACCAACGACTGGATGCCGAGACCATCAACATGGTGGCCGAGGAATTTGGCTTTACCACCGAATATGTCAGCGCGGAGGTACAAGAGGCGGTCAGCGAAGAAGAGGATGACGAGAACGACTTGGTTCCCCGTGCGCCTATCGTTACCGTGATGGGCCATGTAGACCATGGTAAGACTTCTTTGCTCGACTTTATTCGCAATACCAACGTGATAGCGGGCGAGGCCGGCGGCATCACCCAGCATATCGGAGCCTATAGCGTGACTTTGGAAAATGGCAGCAAGGTAACTTTCCTGGATACGCCTGGACATGAGGCTTTCACCGCTATGCGTGCCCGTGGAGCCCAGGTGACTGATATCGCCATTATCATCATTGCCGCGGATGACTCCGTGATGCCTACCACCAAAGAGGCCATCTCCCATGCCCAGGCGGCAGGAGTGCCCATGGTGTTTGCCATCAACAAGATAGATAAGCCCGGCGCCAATCCTGACAAGATCAGGGAAGACCTGGCCAACATGAATTTGTTGGTTGAGGAGTGGGGCGGTAAGTACCAGTGCCAGGAAATCAGTGCCAAAAAAGGTATTGGCGTGACCGAACTGCTCGACAAGGTATTGCTCGAGGCGGAAATGCTGGATTTGAAAGCCAATCCCAACCGTAAAGCTACGGGAACCATTATAGAGTCTTCGCTTGACAAAGGGCGTGGCTATGTTTCTACGGTATTGGTAAGCAATGGCACGCTCAAAGTGGGTGATATTGTGATAGCCGGTACCAGCTGGGGACGCATCAAGGCCATGTTCAATGAGCGTAACCAGCGTATAGAGAAAGCGGCTCCCGCCGAGCCTGCCATCATATTGGGACTGAATGGCGCTCCCACCGCGGGCGATACTTTCCATGTGTTGGAGACGGAGCAAGAGGCCAGGGATATCGCCAACAAGCGTGAACAGCTGCAGCGTGAGCAGGGTTTGCGTACGCAGAAGCGTTTGACGCTGGGAGATATCTCTCACCGGATAGCCCGTGGAGAGTTCCATGAGCTGAACATCATCGTCAAGGGTGATACAGACGGAAGTATCGAGGCTTTGAGTGATTCGTTCCTGAAGCTTTCCACAGAGAAGGTACAAGTGAATGTCATCAGCAAGGCCGTGGGCCAGATATCCGAGAATGACGTGATGCTGGCCAGCGCTTCAGATGCCATCATCGTAGGTTTCCAGGTGCGTCCTTCCAGTGATGCCCGTAAGTTGGCGGATCGTGAAGGCGTGGAAATCAATACTTACTCTATCATCTACGATGCCATAGACGATGTGAAATCAGCCATGGTCGGCATGCTCGACAAGTTGAAGAAGGAGATTGTCACGGGACAGGTAGAGGTAAAGCAGGTATTCAAGATATCCAAGGTAGGTACCGTGGCCGGAGGTTTGGTGACCGAAGGCAAGGTTCACTCCAAGGACAAGGGACGTGTGGTCAGGGATGGTATCGTGATTCGCACGGCGGACATCAGTGCCTTGAAGCGTTACAAGGACGACGTCAAGGAGGTTGCCGCTGGTTTGGAATGCGGTATTAGTCTTGTGAACTTCAACGATATCCAGGAAGGTGACATCATCGAGACCTTCACTGAGATAGAGGTTGAGCAGAAACTGTAAAGTAGTCAAGTCTTTCTCCGTAGGGGAGTGGGCTTGTGAAGATAGTTGGTAGGGGCGGTTCCTGTTATGGGGGCTGTCCCTATCAATGCCAAGAAACCAGATAATGTATGGCAGAGAAAGAAAAAAACGCCTTCGTGAAACAAGTGGCCGAACAGAAATATGAGTTCGGTTTCACGACCAATGTAGATACGGAAATCATCGACAAGGGACTCAATGAGGATGTTGTGCGCTTGATATCCCGCAAGAAGGGAGAGCCCGACTGGCTGTTGGATTTTCGTCTTCAGGCTTTTCGCTATTGGCAGACATTGGAACAACCCAGTTGGGGACATGTCAAGCTGCCCCAGATAGATTATCAAGACATTTCTTACTATGCGGACCCCTTGGCCAAGAAACCGCAAAACAAGGAGATAGACCCTGAGCTGGAGAAGACTTTCGACAAATTGGGCATCCCTTTGGAGGAAAGGCTGGCCTTGAGTGGCACCGCGGTGGACGCCATTATGGATTCCGTCTCGGTGAAGACCACTTTCAAGGAACAGTTGCGAGAGAAAGGGGTTATTTTCTGCTCTATTGGCGAGGCAGTCAAGGAACATCCTGACTTGGTAAGGGAATATCTTGGTTCCGTGGTGCCTTATCGTGATAACTTCTACGCGGCACTCAATTCCGCGGTATTCAGTGATGGTTCTTTCGTTTATATCCCCAAGGGCGTGCGTTGTCCTATGGAGTTGAGCAGTTATTTCCGCATCAACGCTCGCAACACCGGACAATTTGAGCGTACGCTCATCGTGGCGGAAGATGGCGCTTATGTCTCTTATCTGGAGGGTTGTACCGCTCCCATGAGAGACGAGAACCAGTTGCATGCCGCTATCGTGGAGATTATAGTCAAGGACAATGCCGAGGTGAAATATTCTACTGTGCAGAACTGGTATCCTGGTGACGAGCAGGGCAGGGGAGGTGTCTTCAACCTGGTGACGAAGCGGGGAGACTTGCGGGGAGTGAACTCCAAGCTCTCTTGGACACAGGTGGAGACGGGTTCGGCTATTACCTGGAAATATCCTTCCTGCGTGTTGCGCGGCGACAACTCCCAGGCGGAGTTCTATTCCGTGGCGGTGACCAATCACTACCAAGAGGCAGATACGGGCACCAAGATGATACACATGGGCAAGAACACCAAGTCTACCATCATATCCAAGGGCATTTCGGCAGGACATAGCCAGAACAGCTATCGGGGACTGGTGAGAGCCACGGCAAACGCGGATAACGCCCGCAATTATAGCTCATGTGACAGTCTTTTGCTGGGTAGTGATTGCGGAGCGCATACATTCCCCTATATGGACATCCATAATGATACGGCGGTGGTGGAGCACGAGGCCACTACCTCTAAGATATCCGAAGACCAGCTTTTCTATTGTAACCAACGAGGCATTCCTACCGAGCAGGCAGTAGGCTTGATAGTAAATGGCTATGCCAAGGAAGTGCTCAACAAGTTGCCGATGGAGTTTGCCGTGGAGGCGCAGAAACTGTTGTCGGTATCATTGGAAGGTACGGTGGGATAATCCTCTTGTTTGGAGGCTTTTAGTGTCGTAATATACATATTATATATATAAGGTATATGTTAGAAGTAAAAAACTTACATGCCACTATCGCGGGCAAAGAAATATTGAAAGGCATCAACCTCACGATATGTGATGGAGAGATACATGCCATCATGGGACCTAATGGCTCAGGGAAGTCTACGCTCAGTGCCGTGCTGACGGGCAATCCTCTCTATACGGTGACGGAAGGTTCCGCCATTTTCAATGGCAAGGATCTTTTGGCCATGAAGCCGGAAGACCGTGCCCGTGAGGGATTGTTTCTGTCTTTCCAGTATCCCGTGGAGATACCTGGGGTCTCCATGACCAACTTTATGCGGGCGGCTATCAATGCCAAGCGGGAATATCAGGGACTGGAACCACTCAACGCCGCGGATTTCATCAAGCTGATGAGGGAGAAGCGAAAGATTGTGGAATTGGATGCCAATCTTTCCCGTCGCTCTGTCAATGAGGGTTTCTCGGGTGGCGAGAAGAAACGGAATGAGATATTCCAGATGGCCATGCTGGAGCCCAAGCTCAGTATCTTGGATGAGACAGACTCAGGACTGGATGTAGACGCGATGCGTATCGTGGCCGAAGGAGTCAACAAGATGCATACGGCGGAGACTTCGGCTATCGTGATTACCCACTATGAGCGGTTGCTCGACATGATTAAGCCCAACGTGGTACATGTGCTCTATCAAGGGCGGATTGTGAAGACCGCCGGTCCCGAGTTGGCCAAGGAGATAGAGGCCAAGGGGTATGATTGGATAAAAGCCGAGGTGAGTGAGTAACAAGGGAAGGTTGGCTTATGGCAAGTGAAAGACAATATAAAGAGCTTTACGAGCAGAATGCCCGGCTTATCAAGTCTCATGCCTCCGCGCCGCTCAATGCCGTGCGCGACAAGGCTTATGAAGACTTTTGCCGCTTGGGCTTCCCTTCTCGCAAGGTGGAAAGATATAAGTATACGGACATCGACAAGTTGTTCGCGCCCGATTTCGGACTGAATCTCAATAGGCTGGAGATACCCGTAGACCCCTATGAGGCTTTCCGTTGTGACGTGCCGAACCTGAGCACTTCGCTCTATTTTGTCGTCAACGACAGTTTCTATGGCAAGATGTTGCCCCAGGCGAGTCTGCCCCAAGGGGTAATAGTCGACTCCTTGGCTAACGTAGCCGCGGTTCGCCCCGAGTTGGTAACTTCTTATTATGCCAAATTGGCTTCTACCGCGGAGGATGGTATCACCGCCCTCAACACGATGCTGGCGCAAGACGGGCTTTTTGTCTATGTGCCGCGCAACGTGAAGGTGGACAGGGCGATACAGGTTGTGAACATCTTGCGGGCGGACGTGGATTTGATGGTCAATCGCAGGGTGCTTATAGTGATGGAACAGGGCGCTGAGGCAAAGTTCCTTTTCTGTGACCATGCGGCTGATGATCGTAATTTCCTGGCGACACAGGTGATAGAAGCATTCGTGGGCGAGAATGCCAACCTGGAGTTGAATTGCCTGGAGGAGACACATTTGAAAAATGTCAGGGTAAGCAATGTCTATATAGAGCAGCAAGCCAATAGCCAGGTAAATCATAATGTGATTACTCTTCATAATGGCATCACCCGCAATAAATTGGACTTGATGTTGAAAGGAGAGGGAGCCTCTTGCCGTTGCCATGGCTGCGTGATAGCCGACAAGGACCAGCGAGTGGACAACAATACCCTTATAGACCATCAGGCGGGACATTGCGATAGCTATGAACTCTACAAGTATGTGCTCAACGACAATGCCGTGGGCGCTTTCGCCGGAAAGGTGCTGGTAAGGCATGGCGCGCAGAAGACCACTTCCCAGGAGACCAACCAAAATCTTTGCGCCACCAAGACGGCCAGGATGTATACGCAGCCCATGCTGGAAATCTATGCCGATGACGTGAAGTGTTCCCATGGTTCCACGGTGGGTCAGCTCAACGATGCCGCTCTTTTCTATATGCGCCAGCGTGGCATCAGCCTGGAGGAAGCGAAGTTGCTCCTGCAGTTCGCCTTCATCAACGAGGTGATAGACAAGATGGAGTTGGCTCCGCTGCGTGACCGTTTGCATCATTTGGTGGAGAAGCGTTTCCGTGGGGAGTTGAGTAAGTGCGAGGGATGTAAATTATGTAAGTAAACAGAAAGGAGAGCCGTCTAGCGATGTATGATGTCAGCAAGGTAAGGGAAGATTTCCCCATCCTCTCCAGGGAGGTTTATGGTAAGCCGCTTGTTTATTTGGACAACGCGGCTACCACGCAGAAGCCTCTTTGCGTTTTGGATGCTATGAGGGAGGAATATCTCAATGTCAATGCCAATGTCCATAGAGGTGTTCACTGGTTGTCCCAGCAGGCAACGGAGTTGCATGAAGCCGCCAGGGAGACCGTGCGGGCGTTTATCAATGCCCGTTCCGCTACCGAGGTGGTTTTTACTCGTGGCACAACTGAGGGTATTAACCTGGTGGCGTCTTCTTTCTGTGACGCTTTCATGGGCGAGGGAGACGAGGTGATTGTCTCCGCGGTGGAGCATCATTCCAATATCGTGCCTTGGCAGTTGCAAGCGAGCAGGAAAGGCATCAAGTTGCGTGTGATACCTGTCGATGATGAGGGAACGCTTCAGTTAGACGAGTTGGAGAAACTTTTCAACTCCCATACTCGTTTGGTGAGCGTGACGCATGTCAGCAATGTGTTGGGTACGGTCAATCCCGTGGCCGACATCATCAGGATGGCGCATGCCCATGGTGTGCCGGTATTGGTGGATGGCGCGCAGAGCACGCCCCATTTCCGGGTGGACATGCAGGCGTTGGATTGTGATTTCTTTGTCTTCAGTGGTCATAAGATATATGGACCCACGGGGGTTGGCGTATTATATGGCAAAGAGGAATGGCTGGAGAAACTGCCTCCCTATCAGGGCGGCGGCGAGATGATAAGCCATGTAAGTTTCGAGAAGACCACTTTCGAGCGGCCTCCCTTGAAGTTTGAGGCGGGTACACCCGATTATATAGCCACCTCAGGCTTGGCTAAGGCTTTGGACTATGTTGCCTCCCTGGGCATGGACAATATAGAGGCCCACGAGCGTGACCTTACCCAGTATGCGCTTCAGCGGATGTCCCAGATAGAGGGCATGCATATTTATGGCCCGATGGGTGGAGAGCACGATGCCGTCATCAGCTTCCAGGTGGGGAACATCCATCACATGGATATGGGAACGTTGCTCGACAGGCTGGGCATAGCTATCCGTACGGGTCATCATTGCGCCCAGCCCTTGATGGATCGCTTGGGCATCCTGGGCACGGCTCGTGCCAGCTTCGCCCTCTATAACACCCGTGAGGAGGTGGATAGCCTGGTGAATGCTATCCAGCGGGTGGCGAAGATGTTCTAGATGCCCGCCCGTTTGCATTTCCTTACGCTCCAGGCAAACCATCCCATGCAGACTGCCCGTAACCATAATGGGCTGTCCATGGGCAGTATTCCCAAGGCGAATGCCACTTGCGCCTCTATCATCAACCATGTCTGCTTACGGCTGATGGGTTTCTCCAACACATGGCTATAGTATTTCCGCAACCATTCCACGGGCTTTCCCGCGCTTTGTGCCAGCAGGCGCAGGTGGTTGCCGACGGTTTCTTTCATGTTGATAGCACGACTCTCGTTGGTAGTTAATATCAAGTTCTTTTCCATAGTTGCTTTGATTTTGTTGTTGTTTTGTTTATCTGCGACAAAATTAGTCCCCTTTTGTGCAATATATGTTCCATTTCCAAGTTTTTATGTTAAAAGTGAACCTTGAGAACAGCAGAGGTGTGTAGAGACGCATTCTTGCGTCTCGGCAAGTTGTTAGGCAGGCTGTTACTCTTACTTGCTGAGACGCAAGAATGCGTCTCTACACTGTTCTGCTTGATATTTGCGAAATAGGAAATGATATATGTGCGACAATAAGTTTTTAGATAAATACCGCATTCAATCTTCTCGTGCCACTTGGCATCATTATGATGGAGGTGTATATTTTGTTACTATCTGTACACGAAACCACATCCATTACTTTGGTGAGATTTCGGATGGCCAGATGAGATTGTCTAGCATGGGGGAGATAGTGTGCGCTAATATTATGGACATACCTTTTCATGTGTCAAATGTAGATATACCGCTATATGCGGTTATGCCCAATCATGTTCATTTGGTAGTCGCTATTAGTGGCGTGGAGAAAGGGACTACCACATTGGGTTCAGTCATTCGTGGTTTTAAAGCGGGTGTCACTAAGCGGGCGAAGGAAAATCACTTCTCCTTTCAATGGCAATCCCGCTATTATGATCGCATTGTCCGTAGCCAAGAAGAGCTGAATCGCATTGGTGAATATATTACCAATAATGTTGTGAAATGGGATCTGGAATGCAATCATGACCATTAAGCGATACCATCAACTGAAATATGTAGAGACGCATTCTTGCGTCTCAGCCAGCAAGGTGGCGCAATACAACCGTTGCCCTGTCGGACTGCTGAGACGAGAGAACACGTCTCCATATATAATTAACGTGAATTCGACGAAAAGTTGTAGAGACGCATTCTTGCGTCTCAGCAAACCGCCAGGCCTTCGCAAACGGCGATTTCATTCAGCCTTCTTGCTTGCCGAGACGCAAGAATGCGTCTCTACACTTTGCAATGACAGATTATGTGCACAAGCCGAGACTCGTCGAATTCACGTTAAATACACAGCAATCTTCATATACGCGACAAAAAAATGTCCGTTTCCCCGCGAAAAGCTTGGGGAAACGGACTTGCACTAGATCACTTCCCGTCCTCACGACGGGGACACTTACATTATTTAATTATCAATTCGCATTGCTTAATGCGTCTCCGCCTCGCGGCGAAGAGCGCACGTTACTTGATAATTATCTTGAATGTATCATTATTGTTTGCTGTCTTTACGATTACCACCGCTACCCCGCTGGCCACGCCGTCAATGGTGCAGGTCGTGTCACCCGCTGGCGTTACCCTGCGCAGCAAGGTGCCGTTGGCGGAGTAGATGCTGATGCCCTCTATGCCGCTGTTGGCGGTCACCACCACTTGGCGATGGATCATGGAGTTCACCTGTATCTCGTTCTCCGCGGTCTCTACGTTTTCGATGCCCGTTACCAACGGTCCCTTGGAGGTGATGAAGTATTGACCGAAGTTGTCACCTGTCACCATTACCTGATAGCCGTCATAGAGTGGGGTAGAGGTTTGGTTCTTCGCGTCATAGAGCGCGGGTTCGCGGAAACCGTCCATATTGTGGAAGGTCAGCGTCACTGCCTCGTTGGCGTCAGCGTATACTCCCAAGGGGATGCGAGTCTGTCCTTGCAGCTGGTTGACCGTGATGGCCATGTTGTCCGCGGCCGTGAACACGCGGGGAACGGCGTTCTCGCCGATGCCCGTCAGCAGTGCGGCGTCTTCCGTGCGCAGATAGTTGTCGCTGGCGGTGGCGGAGTAGTTCACGCTTGCCTTGCTGGTGCCCCGCTCGCTCGTGGCTTCTATGTGCATGGCGGTAGTTGCGCCTGTTCCTTCCTCGGGCGTTTCCGTGCTGGCCACGGGAGTCAGCCGCTGCATGCTCTCACTGAACTTCACGGTCGCGGAGGTCGCCCCCTTGGTCTGTGGCAATGCGTAGAACACGCCGTAAGGCTTGATGAAAGCGTTGTCCGCCTCCTCCACGCCGTTGGTCACCCATTTGCTGGTTTCCGTGTTGTAGATGGCTGTGGCGGTCTCGCCCGCCGCGTTGACATAGGTGTATTGCTGTTTCAGCACGTCTTTGTTGGCCTCCAGGAACTTCTGCAAGTCCAGTTCAGCCATGTAGGGATTGCCCACCATCAGGTAGTTGCCATCGCCATTGGCGGCGGTCAGGCTGACGCTTACATAGTCATCGGTCTGCAAAGACTCGGGGTTGCTCCTGTCATAGAGTTGCCCGATGAGCATCTTGCCCGCGTTGTCACGGCTGAAGCTGCCGCTGGCCAGGTCATAGCTCGTGTCCGCTTTCGGCATGCGGAAGACGAGGGTATTGCTGTTGCCTACGGGTCTGCCGCTGATGGAATAACCTTCACCAGCCAGGTAGGGAACAGATGCGTCGTTATAAGCCGCGCTCCAGTTGTTCTGGAATGACACGCTGCCGTTGAAGCTCTGCCCTACGATGTTCGCGCTGCTCCAGCTGCGCTGGTATACGGCAGGCTTCAGGCGGTTGTAGTCCGTGTTGTTGAAGGTGATGTCCTCAAAGTAGGGAGTCTCCTGCGTGCCTGTGGCGGTTTGGGTATACCAGTCGCCGGCCACGATGTCTTGCAACGGCGTGCTGATGGCTGTCCATGCGTTGGTAGGCAGGCTGATGTCCATCCATGCCTTGTTGTAAATCAGCTGCTCTGCGTGGAGCATCTGTGCCCCTGTCTCGAAGTGGATGTCGTTGCAGAGGTTCACGCGATACCTTTGCGTGGAAACCACGTTCTGGTTACCTTGCTTTTGTTCGAAGGCCATCAGGTCATACTGTATGTTCTCGGTAGGAGCTTCCATGCCCTCGGGGCGCGCGAATTCCTCGGTGTTGTTCCAGTACCATTCGTCGTTTTCTCCTTCTCCTTTGTCGTAGCCAGCCATATAGAGATGCACTTGGCTGTTGGCGGGCATCACCACGTTGCTGAACAGCATGGGCACGAAGCCGTTATTGGTGGTGTTCTGCGTGTTGGTCTCGTAGATGTCGTCGGCGGCCTTTTTCAGTTCGTCCTTGTCGGCTCGCTTCCAGTTCTCGTCATTGTTCCAGTTGGCCGTGCCGTCCTTTCCTTGCCATACCAGGTATTTGGGCACTATCTTCATGGGCACGCTGAACATGCCATAGCAAGCCGTGCTTGCCTGTGCGTCGCGCCGCATGATTTCCTGGTAGTGGACGGTGAAGGTATAGGTGTAACCCTCCTTGGGCGTGAATTGGAATTCCTTGCCGTCGGCGGTTTGGTGGCGGGTCTTGGTGTCAAATTTCACCACGGCGACATTGGCGAGCGAACTGCCCGGGAGGTACTCATGCGCCTCCAGGTCTATCAAGTTGCCGATGGGCAGGCTAAGCTGGTCAAAGCCACCTTCCTCGTCACTGAAGAAGTCTTTATAGGCTGGGTCGTCCGTGCCTATCAGATATATCTTCTCATAGTCTCTCCCGTTGGGCTTATCGGTAATCCTGTCCAGGTGGTCGACACCGTCTGTCGTATATTTCGCGCCGCGCAGGCTGATTTGCAATGGCGTATTGCTGTCGGTGGTGGCCATTTCGATTTGGTCCAGTCCTATACGCAGGCTGGGGCTATACTCTTTGTCCGTTGGATATCGGTAACCGTTAAAGCCCGCGTGCAACTCAGGCGCTTTGCTGTTTGTGGTCAAGGTCAGCGGCACGTAGCTCCAGCATACTTGCTTCCAGTACTCTTCGGTCACGTCGGCCGGTTTCACCACGGGGATGGGCTGCACCACCAGTTCCAGACCTGTTTCCAGTAGGGTGATGTTGAGGCCTGACTCGTGCAATACCAGCTTGGCGTTGGTACCGCCTTGGGCAGGAACCTCGTCCAGGTAGTGTTGGATGATGTCTATTTGCGCTTGGGTCAGTTCCACGTCCGTGCCGTCTGGGGCTTTATAAGTGCCACGTGTTACGCCGTCCAGGTCTTTCTTGTCCCTGAACTCCGCGATGTCACGGAACGTCTTCAAGGCCATCTCCAAGGTCTCGTTGCCATACTGGTCATTCTGGGCGATGAACTCGTCAGCCGTGCCAAAGAACCAGTCAAAGTAGACTCCTCCGTCCACGGTGTCGTAGATGGGCAGTCCTGCCTCGTCTTTCTCCCCTGTGGGCACACGCACCTGGGCGGTGAAGTTGAGCACTTGTCCCGCGCAGTAGTCTGAGGTAGGCACGGTCACCTGGCCGTTTACGCGTATCAGGGTCTGTGCGCTTACGTCGAAAGGAGTCCTGATAGCGCAAGGCGAGTCGATATCTTGCGCGAACCATTTCGCGTCTACGGTTCCCGTATCGCTGTGCGGCTTCATGAGCATCCAGTATTCCCTGTTGGGCACGAAGGCCGCGTAGAAGTCTCCCGTCAGGTATTTGCTCCCGCGTTCGGTCATGCTATAGAGGTAGTAATTGCCGTCGTCTTGTTTGTTGTTCACCAGCAGATTAGGGTGTACCACGGTGCCTTCGGCATTCACTTCAGCTGCTTTGTTCTTGTCGAAGATGTTGTGGAAGTAGATGGTCACGTACTTCTGGTTATATTGCGTATTGTCGCCTATCTCCACGATGGCGGCTTCTATGGCTTCCGCGTATTTGGTCTCATTTCCAGGCTTAGCCAAGAAGTCATTATAGGTCTTGGCATCCACGAAGCAGTAGTCGAATGCGGTTACGGGGTCACTGCCCGCGCCTATTTCTCCTGCGTTGGTATTTACACCCAGTCGCTGGGTGAGTCGTTCCCAGTCCAGCTGTATGTTGGTCATGGTACGATCATTGGTGCAAGTGGCTTCCAACTGCGTAACCTTTGCGTCGGGCGTGGCGATGTAGACGCGGATATCGTCGATATAGATGTCACCGCCTCGGGTTGCGGCGCAGTTGTTGTCTACCTGAAGTGCATAGCTGTCAAAATTTGCATCGGCTTCGTTGATGAACGAGAAGTACACCTGCATCCAGTCGTTTTTTCCTTGATCGTAACCTTCATATCCGCTGATTACTTCACCTCCTGCTGTATCATTTCTTAGTGTATATGGTATTTGGCCAGTTTGGAAACGATAGATAGGTGTATACACTGTTCTTTCTCCATCAGCGGTTTGGGTGTTTGTTACACCCATGATAGAGAATAACGCGGATGCGTTGTTTGAGCTTGGATCATCGCGCACACATTTTACCCATGCTGTTATAAACAATTCAGTTCCGCTACATAGCTGTTCGGAGAAGGGTAGCCTGGCGATGATACCTGGACGGTCGCTCACGTCAGCATATAGGTGAAAAGTACTGTTGTTCCCTTCGCTATTTTTTCTCACAGTGACATTGTCTTCTGGTGCTACTCCTTGGTTTGTCCAGCCACTCCAGTTCCCAGCTTCTACATATCCTTTCGTAATGGCATAATATCCCCATTGGGGTGCTCGGCTGTCAATGCCCTCAAAGCAGTTATAAGAACCATCAAAAAAGCCATACGAAATGTCATTCCATCCCAACGGGTAGGGATAAATCTGGGATCTTCCTCCAAATACACTTGCGGCGGTAAATTGTTCATCAAAATCAAAGTTCATCTCCGTAAGCAATTGGTAGCTTCCTGAAATTGCCGATGGTGATCTAAAAGTATAGTTTGATAATATGCCCTCTTGTTGATAATCTCCATCTTCAATTTTTTCAACTTGCGTCTGGGTCAATAATCTTGAATCTTCTTTAAAAGTGATGTTAAATTGCGCAACTAATGTTTCGCCTCGTCTAACCTCTATCACAGATGACGACTGACCATTTTCAAGATTGTTTACAGACATTGTTCCATTACCATTGTCTTTTGGATATTGAAAGAATATGATACGTTCCTCTCCTGAAAGATTCAACTGGTCGGCGGTTGAATATGTGTTATTTCGTATGTTTACGTCTAATAGCTGAATGCCTGCATTATTAGTTTGGTCAGGTATTGTAACTTCTAATTTGTTATTGTCAAGACTCTTGTCAAGAGTCAGGTAGCTTTTTGCGTCCATCTGTAGGGCAACCATTTCTTGCGTCATGTTATTGATGCGTGTGGCAGGCATAGAGATATTGTTCACTTCAATTGGTTCTCCTGCCTGTAAGGCTATATTGGCAGGAGTACTTGTGTCTTCAATTGATCGAATGAAAAATATGTACCTATGTGACAAAGTTGGCTCATAATGCGTGCTGAGAAAGGCCGATGTGCTTCCGTCATTAGCGTACTTTTCCCTGAAATCCTTATACCCTGATACATCACACCCCACGAGATAATAGTCCTGGCCATTCTCGGGAAAATGGAAGTCTACCGCATATAGAGAACTTGTTCCAACAGGTTGCCCTACATAGCCGTTTGCAAATTGATACATTTCCCCATTTTGTATGGGAGTATCCTTGTCAATTGTTGTGGGAAGATTTTCTGTGGCACGTGTTAACATGCCGTCATTAAATAAGCTGTCTGTCTGATAATTGTACCATCTTTGGTAAGTACGGTTGCTCATACTGCCATTAGGATGATAGTCAGTCATATACAAACGAACAGTGCTTCCTTTTCGAGCATAGATGGTTTGTATGGAAGTATGAGTAGCCTGGATTTCACCACCCTTAGCGCCTGGTTGCCAAGGAGTGTCCTCGTCAAAGTCATCGGCTGGCGCTTGTGTTTGTTGTTCTCGCACGTCATACCATTTGGCTTTTTTGTGTTTGATAGTGATGTTTCTGTAGTTGTAGTCCTGCGCCACAGCCCCTTGCGCCACGAAGATGGCGAAGAGCAGGGTGAGGCAGAAATAGGCGGTATGTTGGTATTTGTGGTTCATGCTTTTTTCCTCCTTATATTATTTTTTGATGAACATGTTAAGATACTCTTTGTTGAGATAGAGGGAGCGGGATTCCCTGCTGTTGGTGTTTAAAATGGAGTATTCAAAGTTATCCCATTCCTCTGGGGCGATGAGGATGGTGTATCTGCGGTTGTAGGTCCTGCGGCTGTCACTCCATCTCGCCGTGAGATAGACGGGGTATTCATTCCCTATCTGGGACTCTTTCGCCGAATTATATCCCCATACGGTTGTGCCCGGGATGGACCCCTGGCTTTCGGGCAAATCTTCGGAACTGCCCTCTACAAGGTCCTGTCTCAAGGCCAGCAACGTATTGCCGGGGTCGTTCTCCCAATGGCAGCCTGTGGGATCGTAGGTGATGCCATCCGTGTTGGCAAGCGTCAAGTGGAAGAGACCGCCATAGGGTATTCTCAGGCGATAGGTGCCTTGTACTCCGTTTATGAGCTCCATCTTGCAATCTTCCACGGAAACGCCTATGGCCAGGAGGTAAACCTCTATGGAGACATTGAGTTCACCCTCGTTCAGGTTCAACTCCACTGGATAGATGTTGTTGCGGGGCAGCTCCGTGCGCTCCGTCGTGGCCAGGTAGGTGACACCCTCGTGCTCGTCGGTAGTCACGCTGATGGTGAAGGGGGCTCCCTCTTGGGTCTCGTTGACGTAGAAGTCTTCGAACTTTCGCGTAGTACCATTAGACAAGGTGAAGGGCTGACTGATGACTTCTTTGGTCATGTCGCGGCTGACATTGGAAAGCTCAACGTCTTGGATGAGGCTGACCTTGTCGGCATAGCCGCTGAAGGTGACGTTTTTCACGGTCACGGGATCCTGGCTGGTGGTGCCGATCCGCATGCGCACCTTGCTTACCAATCTGTCCAGCCCTATGGAGACGCTGCGGGTAGCGGCTGTAATGGTGATTTCTTTCTTGGCGCTCATGGGGATGAACTTACCATTTTTGAAGTCCAGGTTGCCCGCCGGGTCTTCGATGACGATGCTCTCGGGCAGGGCATCTCCTGACAATGTGACGCCTTCAATCCACTTGCCGTAGTGGTCGCTGATATTGGCGAAGGCATAGACGGTATATTTGCCCGCCTCCAAGCCGTTTTGCTCGCCGGAGGTCCATGCCTGCAGGTTGCCTTTCTGCGCGCTGGGGTCGCTGGAGAGGTCGGGTTGGAGCTTCAGCTTCACCACGTTGCCTTGCACGAACAGCACGCAGAGGTCGTGCATGAACTCGCCGTCCTGGCCTTCTTCGGTAGCGCGGGCGTTCAGGTCGCCTTCTTGTCGCGCGCTCACCGTAACCTGCAAGGCGCTGGTGCCAGACGTACAGTCTCCAAGGTCATCGTCCATGGAGCAACCCGTGAGAGCCGCCAGTCCCAGCCATGGCAGCAGGCGGAGCGCGGGTTTCATGATAGATTTCAATGGGTTCATATATATATTATAATATGTATATTTGTTGTTTCGGCGTTTTGCCTCTTGCTTGCCGAGACGCGGCACGCCACGGCTCCGCGTTTTCGCGCGGAGGGGGTTTACATCTCGATGTGCTCTTTCTCCAGCAGTGTCCAGTCTTTTACGTAGACGGTGACGATGAAGCCGTGCTCCTCCTCGTTGGGAATATAGCCGCCGAGGGAGTAGATGTCCGTGACATCCAGCTCATAGATGTTGTTGCGCACGATGGCGTATTCCATCACGCCGTTGGTATCGTCGTTGCCGTCGTTGGCGTGGCGTATCCACCACGTGTAGTAGCAGGTGGCGTCCTCGTAGGTACGTGCGCCATACTCGGCCAACAGCTCGGCGGTCTTCTTGTCGTCTTGGTCGATGCTGACGGTATAGATGCCGTTCGCCAGCGTGGCGCTGTAGCCGAACTCGCTACGCATGTAGCTCGTCCACGTGAGGGAAGCCTTCACGGCATCACTCCAGTTGTCGCCTTCGTCAACCTGTTTCAGCAGCCATGCCTTGTAGCCACAGGGGTCACCGTTGTGCAGGGGCCGGGCGAAGGTGGTCACGTCCTCCCAGCCAACGCAATTGTTGATGGCGGCGTCCATCTCATCGGTGGTCTGTTGGTTGAAGTCGGTCATCATGTCCTCCATGGAGGCGTAGATGGTGCTGCCATAGGCGAAGAAGGTGTTACCCGCTTGGTAGCGGGCCACACTGCCATCGGCAGGCGTGAACTTGGCCTTGAACACCACGGCCGTGTTATAGTCGTGTTTTGTCTCGTCGGGCGCGGTGATGTTTTCCAGTGTATAGCCCAAGATGTTCCATTGTTCGTTATTTTTCGTGATGGCCTTTCCCGTAGTGGCCTTCCCGCTCCACCAGTTGGGGTCGCTGGCGTTTCCGTCTTTCCAGCTTACGCCAAAGGTAGCGGTGGCCTTGTTGTTTGTCGTGGGATCCAGCACCCAGTTGTTAGGCAGGCCGCCGGTGCCCAGTGTCTCGTTGCCAAGATAGTTGAGCGTCCCGCCCTTGGTGGTGGCGGCCACTCGCTTCATGGCGTAGCTGCCAGGCTGGGTGAGATTGTTGACCAGCACGGCTCCCTCTATTTCCACGGTCGCGTTCGTATAGTTGGGGTCTGTGCAGGTATAGCTGTTCAGCGTTTTGTAGTCTACCCTGGCGGCCATGCGCTCCACGTCTACCGTGGTGTTGGCGGCAGTGGCGGTGGTGTTGTTGGCCTCTGATATCTCTATGGTGGCGTCCTTGGCCGAGGACATCAGGAAGTTGGTTTCATTTCCGTCTGTTCCCGTCCAGGCCTCGGTGAGTATCTTGTCTCTCACCGCGCCCAGCGTCGTGGTTTCGGTCCACCAGTTGTCCGTGCCGGGATTGGCCACCACCAGCACGTTGTATTCGCCGTAAAGGTCAGTGGGCATGGGTGCGGTCTTGTAGACGCGGTCTATGCCGTTGCCGTTTCCTTCGGTATCTGTGAAGTCGTCGAAGTACATATACCGCACGGGTGTGCTGGCATCGCCGTTCACGCCCGCGCCGTTGTTCTGGAAGAAGAAAGCCACGGCGGTGGAGATGTTGTTCTCGTTGTCTTGCCCCATCTCGTGGTCGTCTCCGTTTTCACCTCCCGTGGGGTTGCCGGCTCTGCTGCCTTCCTCTTCCGCAGGCATGGTGAAGGTGAGCGACACATATTGCTTGCCCGCTCCCGTAGAGGGTTGGCCGGCCTGCAAGTCGTCGCTCTCGCCGCAGCCGCTGAGCACCGCCGCCATCAGCACCGCTCCCAGCAGGGGCCTATGATGTAGTCTCACGTGTTTGCGCTTCATTTGTCTTGCGTCTTATGTTTGCCGTATATCGTGCTGTTAATCCAACTCGCTGAACTGCACGCGTACACTCCAGTCGAGCACGCTGATGGAGATGTTGACGTATTGCAGGCGGGTGCCCTTCAGGAAGAACTCCAGTGAGTAGTCGTAGCCCCTGTCCAGGAACTCCTGGGCGGAATAGCGGTGGAGGTCGTCATAGTTGGCCAGGCGGGCCAGCAGGTCGGGCAGATTGACGTTGATGATTTCCTCTCCCGTCTCGTTGAAAGTAACGATGAGCTGCCCGTCCTCAGTGGCGTTGGCGTGGTTCATGATGCGTGAGGTCATGAAAGCGGCGTGGCCTATCTGTCCATACTTGCCCGCGTTCTCGCCGTCGGGCACTTGGGTGAGGTCTTCGGTGTTCCAGGTGGCGTAGGGCGTATAGCTGGCCCAGTCGGTCTCGTCCACCGTGTTGTCCCACAAGAGGTGGGTGTTGCGGTCACGTATCTCCAGCGTGTAGTCGTCGATATCCATCAGGGTGGGGTCGTCCAGCTCACGCAGCGACACGGTGATCTGCTTGGTGTCGCGCATCAGGGAAATGGTGTGATAGGTGGGTTTCTCGGCGAACACCTCCACGGGCGTGGTCTCCATGCCGTGCCAGAGGGTGTCGAGGGGAGCCTCCATGTTGTCTACCACCAGCACGTTGCCCGTCTGGGTATCGAGGCGGATGTCCAGCTTGCTCATGTCGTCGCCTGCCGCCGGCAGCGTGCGGGTGAAGTGGGCGCGCTGACGGGCAAGCTGGTCGGCGTAGCTGTCCTGTCCGGCCAGCACGATGAACTTGTATTTGCCAGGGTCCAGATCCATGTGCATGCGATAGTTGGGATCGGCCAGGGGCGCGAAGTTGGCCGTGTTCTCCTCGCTCTGCGTCTTGATGAACTTGCCTTGTTCGTCGAATACCAGCACGTCCACGGCTCCTACGTGGTCATTGAACATGTCGGCCCGCTGCAGGTTGTAATCATACTTGAACTGCAGGTAGAGCCCCGTGGGGCAGTCCTCGCGGTCTTCTTTCATCATGTCGCATGCCGTGAGCGCGGCTGACATCACCAGGGCTCCCATCATCCCGGCGAGTGTCTTGATAGATAGATGTTTCATCTTATTATAGGTTTTATATATTTTGTTCGCTTGTGATCTTCTTGGAGGGTTGGCGGAGTTCCCTTGGGTTCTTTGCCCTTGACCCTTGGGTTCTTTGCCCTTGACCCTTGGGTACTTTGCCCTTTACCCTTGGGTCGTTGTCGGAGTATCCTTGGGTACTTCCTGTTTGCTCCTTGCTTGCCTCTTGCTTGTCCTTTGCTTGCCGAGACGCAAGAATGCGTCTCTACAGGGTGGAGGACTTTTCCGCGTGTCGCCGCTTGGTTGTTATATAGGGTGGGCAGCCTTCTTGGGCCGCCTCGTTATGGTCTTCTTTGGTGGGGACGGTCATTCATCGTCCCAAGGTAAATCTCCCGGCGCGGCGCACATGTCCGCGCCAGGATGTTTTGGTTTTGTTTGTATGTCTATTTGTGTAAGACTGCTGATTACAAAATCACGCTTTGGCTGCGCTTAGCCCAAGAAAGGATGTTGATGGTGACGGCGAGGTTACGAACATCGTCATCATAATTGTTGGTAACATCTGGAACAGTTGCAGAACCTAATTCGCGTGCTCCGGTAATGGAAAGGTCATACCAGTTGTTGCGAACTACACCGAAACGACCAAGCCACTGGTTTTCGCCTTTTGCGCCATCCTTTACGTCGGGATAAGAGTCGTTGTCAACCTTGTCTGTGTCGGCCCAAGGCGTATCCTTGTCGCCGAAATGCTTGATAAGTACACGATAGTACGCGATACCGCCCTTGTAGAGTTGTGCGTCAAGGTCACCGTTGATGGTGGCGATATAAGCGGTGATAGCGGCCTGCAATTCCTCTTTGGTTTTTGTCCATGTGGTGACATCAGGGCACTCTCCTAAAGTGATGGATTCAACGGAAACTTTACCAGCTTCGTCTGAGAGTGTTACCGTGTAGTCATCACCATCTATGGTGCCTGCGAAGTATTCAGCCTTGAGCGCCTCTAGTTGATTTTGGCACTGCTCTTTCACGAGATTCTCAACCGTTTCCTTGGTGTTGATGGTGGTCTTGTCGCCATTGAGGATGTAGAAGTCATTGCCTTTGTTGAACTTCACTTTAACGATAGCGGCAGTGGTGTGGTTAACCGTCTGGTGATCCGTGTCAAAGGTGTTCTCTAAGCAATAGAGTGGATTGGTTGTGACTGGCTTCACGTAAGTGGTTGTTGCGCTTACGTTGTTGAAGGTTCCGGCGCTCCAAGCCGTATTATAGTTTCTGTCGGTGCCCCAATAAGTTCTGTACAAGCCCGCACCGGTTTTGACCTCCTCGTCTTCAATGAAGCGATATTCTGGAGTGGGAGAGCTTGTCTTGGTGCTCTTGTAAGCCCACCATGCGTCACCAGCTTTCGCGTTGCGGAAGAGGTAGCTGCTCTTATTGGTGTTGTCAAGTGCCCAGCTGTCTACTTCCATGGTAGAGAATCCTTCGGGATAAGTGTTGATGGTGCCTTGTGATAACGTGACCTTGGCGTGGATGCGCTCTACGTAGATATTTGCGGCGGGATCAGCCTCTGCGGCAGCGGCAGTAGTCTTTATCTTGCTGCTGTCAAAGCTGGGGTACTTCAAAATGGTAACACTTGAAGGAGCCTTGGATGAGCTGCCACCTGCTACATTTGCCAAAGGAGAGTTGGTCATCATGAAACCCGTCTTTCTCAAATCGGCCTCTGCGGCCTCTACATACTTCTCCTCAAATTGGGCAAGTGTAGTGGTGCCTACGGTTAAGCCTAAGTCTTGGCCGTTAGCGTTGAGCACGACTGCGGCGAAGAAATTTGGACCATTCATGGTTGTGGTGTTAACAGGAATGGTCTTGGATGTGGTGATTTGATCATCTGCGTCGGTGGCGAATCCCGTTACGTTCAGGGTGTATATGGCCTGAAGCGTAGCGTCTCCCTCTGTATTACCTCCGAAGATGATGAGTTGGCCATCGTTTACGGCATACTCACTTGCGGCACCATCATCGAAACCATCTACAGAGCCACGAGTGCCTTGCATGGCTGCGGTGGGAGCGTCTCCCGTGGTGGTTGGCAAGTTGATGGCCACGCTCATGTAGCCTTCCCCTACAGTGGCGCTACCCGTGGTGGAGCCACCGCCATCGTTGCCTACTTCGTCAGAGCAGCCCATCATGAGGCCTGCCGCCAACGCTAATGCGAGAAATGAAAACTTTTTCATGTTAGTTTTGTTTTTGTGAATAGTGTGATTGATATGTTTATCAGTTTTGTTTGTTGCTGTTTCGCACAGGGTATCCCCGTGTTCTGTAGAGACGCATTCTTGCGTCTCAGCCAGCCGCTAGGCCGATTGCCTCGTTTCCCGCTTGCAGGTTTCCCGCTTGCGGAGACGCAAGAATGCGTCTCTACAGGGTGGGGTTTCTTTTCGCTTTTTTGTTCTTCCTGCTTGCGGAGACGCAAGAACCATAGGTCGACGAAGTCAATGCTTCTCTACAGAGGGGTGGGGCGGTAGTGGACTCCCAATGGGAGGGAGTCTCACCTAGCATGGCTATTCCGCCAGCTTCAGGTTCTCCGTGGCTCCCTTCGCGCCAGCCTGGGCGGCTTGGGTGAGCAAGGACTTGGCTTGGGCGGTGTCGCCCTTTATCATGGCGAGCACACCCTTGGCGTGGACAGCCTCGGGAGAGTTGCCCGCGCGCTCCAGGTATTCGGCCGCTCCCTGCAGGTCACCTGCCTCCATGCGGGCGCAAGCGGCGTTGAGGTTGGCCGTCTGGTCTTGCGGATAGAGCCTTACGGCGGTCTCCATCACGTCGTTGAACTCCTTGGAGCCAGGCTCGTAGGTCTGCGCCACCATGAACATCTCCTCCAAGGAGAGTTGCTGGGGCTTGGTTTTCAGCACCTCCTTGGCTTCCTCCAAGGAGAAAGGCTTCACGGTGTAGCTCACCACGTAGTCAGAGTGGCGCAGGGCGGGATAATAGGTGGAGAGCATGAAGCGGTAATCCGCGGGATACTTCGACTTGATGCGCTGCTCCTTCACGTCAGGGTCAAGACCGCCGTCGTCTATCAACTCCAGGATGGCCTGCTTGTGCTCCAGGTTGCTGGCCACCACTGCCTCGCGCAGTCCCTCCCAGTCCTCGGGAGTGGAGGAAACGGTAAACTTGTCGCCAGGCAGCTGCACCAGGTTGCTCACGTATTCCCGCAACGTCTTGGCGCGGTTTTCCGCCAGGTAGGCGTTGTGCTCGTAAGGTGATTCGGGAGAGGCATAGCCATGGATGTCGATGTTGGTGATGGTGGTGTTCTTGTCATTCTTCACCAAGTTGATGGTCTCTATGATTTTCTGCAGCTCCGTGGGGTTCTTGCGGTAGTTGGGATGCAGCTCCACGCGGTCCACGGGGAAGTCGATGAAGGCGCGACCCTGCTCGCTGCGCTGCTTTTGGGCTTCTGCCGCGGGGCGCAGGTAGGGCATGTTGGGCTGGCGCAGACGCTTGACGATGTGGGTGTTCTGCTCCTCTATCTCGTTGCAGCCGCAAAGATCCTCGGCGATGACCACGTCGCTGTTGCGCATCCAGTCCTGGTAGGGCACCACGGCGGTGTAGTGCACGGTCTGCTCGGTATTGTTCTTGCGGCGCACGGCCACCGCGTCGTCGGCGTAGTCCTTGTGGCCGCTGCGGCGATAGGAGATATCAGACTTGCGTCCGCTCACCAATATCTGTGGCATCAGCACCTGGTTGCCCCCGTTCTTGTCTTTCACCATGGGGGTGAACACCAGGCGGGCGTTGGAGCGCAAGTCCAGCTCGCTCATGTTGAGGTCGAGGTCTACCATCAGGTTGGAGTTGCTCTTCTCAACCTTCATGTTTTCCACCTTGATGGCGTCTGCCGCCAGTCTTGTGTCGGTGGTTTGCGCCTGCGAGGCCGTGGGGGCCAAGAGCAGCGCGGCTAAATATATGGGTAGTCTTTTCATGCTTGAAAATAAGGAAAAGGGTTCGTGATTAGAAGATGTAAAGCACGCTGATGGCGGCATTGTTGGGGCCGAAGTAGTTCTTGTGGGAAGAGGCTATCTTCTCACCGCAAGTGCCGCACTTGTATTTGTCGAACTTGAAGTAGTCGTAGCCCACGCCAATGGCGGCCTCCACGTTCCAGTGCTTGGAGAGCACCCATTGGTAGCCGGCCGTGATGCCTCCGCCCATAAACCATCCCTCGTAACGATGGTCTTTCAGCTCGGGCACCAGGCCAAAAGGCAGGTCGAGGCTGCTCACGTTGAACTCGCCTCCCTGTAAGTGGGCTCCAACGAACCAGCCATTGAAAGCCTCGCAAAACCAATAGCGGTATTCAGGCATCAACATCCAATGGCGCGCGCTGGTTTGGTCACCACCCGACTGCTTCCAAGGATTCAACCCATAGGAAAGCTGCACGGTGCTCTTCTTACTCACGGCGGCCTCTACACCCAAGTTCGGGGTTGTAGTAGCCCAGTATAGCGCATTGGTCTTGACGGCCACGTTTTGCGCCTGGCAGGTGAAGACACCCGCCAACAGGATAAGTGTGGAAATGAGAATCCGTTTCATTTTAATATATGTATTACAGTCTATTGTTTTTCTTTCCTTTCTATTCCTTTCTTCCCGCGGGAGTCGCGCTTAGCTCCCAAAAACTATCCTAATTGAGATGCGGAATTAACATTCATGCGTAATTCGATGTCAAAAGTATAAAAAAGTCTTATTGTTACCCCTTCCGAAGTGTTAAAAGTACTTAACAAACATCATTCATGAGGTATTTTTTGTTTATTTGCCCGTTTAATACATCCTAATATGAAAGTCAGAGATTGCAAAAGGAGTATATGGGTGTACGCTTTACAACTTGTTTGCGAAGGAGGTGAAATTGTTCTGAATTTCCCGTAAAACATGTGTCATGCTGTTTGGTGGCATTTCCCAGACTTCCCGTGGCGTTCATAAACGGTAGGTATATGCGCCAGAGACCCTCGAAGAGGTCCCACCTTACCTCAGCGTCCTGAAACGCGCTAGGGTAAGGTGGGATCTCTTCGAGGGTCTATAAGGTTAACGTTACGCGAGCAAGCCGAGATTCGTCGGACTCACGTCAAGGTCAGGTTGATGGGTTGAGCCCGCAAGGGCCGTCTCACGTCATTTGATGACGCGGAAATAATCCTCCTTGCGGGGCTTCACCGTGTGGGGATGGGACGAGGCGTAGCCCAACGAGAGCGCGCCCACGCCCACCAGTCCTTCAGGAAGGCCCCAGTCGCGGAGCATCTGCTGTCCCTCGGGTGAGGCGAACATCACGTCCTCGCGGTTGATCCAGCAAGAGGCTAGCCCAATAGAGTGGGCGGCTAGCATCATGTTGCCCAATACCAGGGAAGCGTCCTTGACGTTGTTGTTCCAGTCTGCCGAGGCGAATACCAACACGATGGTAGGCGCGCCATAATAAGGGTCGGAGTCCGTGCCCATTACTACCGCGTTCATCTTGCGGAGCCGGTCGCAGACCTCGGGATTTTGCACTGCCACAATCCAAGGGTCTTGTTTGCCCATACCCGTGGCGGCCCATGTGCCGGCCTCGAGCACGGTGCGCAGTTCCTCGTCGGTGATTTGCTCGGGTTTGTAGCGGCGTATGCTTCTACGCTCGCGAATGGCTTTCAGTACTTCGTTTTCCATGTTGTTTTTGGTTTTATGGTTTTACATGTGATTTCTTCGCGCTCGCCTTATATATATATAATGTATATGCTTGGCGGCCTAGCCGACATATCGCCGCAGCGTGGCGACAATACGGCGAAGACCCTCCATCATCGTGGCGCGGGGGCAGCCGATGTTGACCCGGATGAAACCCTCGCCTGTCGCGGTGCCGAACTCAGTGCCCTCATTGACATAGACCTTCCCTAGACGGAGCAAATCCTGGAAGGCTTGGGCGGAGGAGACACCAAAGGCGGAGATGTCGAGCCACACGAAATAGGTGGCCTCCAGCTTCGTGACTTTCACCGCCGGCAGCTCCGCCTGGAAATACTGGCGAAGAGCCTGGTAGTTGTCCCAAAGATACTGGCGCAGCTGGTCGAGCCACTCCTCGCCATGATCATAGGCCGCCTGCAAGGCAAGGTAGCTGAATACATTCACGTCGCAGACCTCATGGATGTTGACAACGCGGTTGACCTTGCGGCGCAGGAGGGTATCGGCGCACACGATGTTGGCTATCTGCAGTCCCGCTATGTTGAAAGCCTTGGTGGGCGCGCAGCAAACGACGCTGTGGCGGGCGGCTTCCTCGCCGAGCGAGGCGAAAGGCACGTAGGAGTAGCCCGGCATGGTGAGCTCGCAATGTATCTCGTCGCTGATGACCGTCACTCCATGGCGCAGGCAGATGGCGAGCAAGCGGGACAGCTCCTCGCGCGTCCAGACACGCCCCACGGGATTGTGTGGGTTGCAGAGCAGGAATACCGTGGTCTTCTCGTCAGCGCACTTGCGGTCGAAATCCTCGAAATCTATCTCGTAGGTATCGCCCGTGGGGCGGAGCGGATTCTCCAGTATCTCACAACCGCAATTCCTGATGGAGGAGAAGAAGCAATGATAGGCGGGCGTTTGCACCAGCACTTTCTCTCCTGGCAGCGTGAGCGCGCGGATGGCGCAGGAGACGGCCGGCACCACGCCGCTGGTATAGATAATCCAGGCGGGGTCTATCTTCCACTGGTGGCGGCGCTGAAACCAGCCGGTCACTGACTCGTAGTAGGCGGGCGGCACCATGGCATAGCCAAACACGCCATGGTCTACCCGCTGGCGCAAGGCTTCCGTAACGGCGGGCGGAGCGGGAAAGTCCATGTCGCCCACCCACATGGGAATCACCTCGGGATCGCCAGCGGCATCCCACTTCATGGAGCCGCTGCCTCGGCGGTCTGTTATTTTGTCGAAATCATATCTCATAGGTCGCGTGGTCGTTACAAAAAGAGCACCCCACCATCGCGGTGACGTGCTCTCTAGTCGTTGAAAAATATTAAGGGGGTTTTTGTTACAAGTTAGGATTGATCTTGCTCCAGTCCTCGACGGCAGGCATCGCGCCCATGGCGATTACTTGGTCACGCATGCCCTGCAAGTGCTTGTAACTAGCGTCGAGAGCGGCAATCTCCTCAGCGGTGCCGTTGATAGGCTTGGTGTAAACACCATCGCTGGTGACGCGGGTTGGCATAGCCATCATCACGTGGTCATAGCGAGCTGTGTTGGCGTAAGTGCCCACTGGATAGTAGAACTCCTCGCCGCCCATGGCAGCCTCTATCATCTTCACGGACAGATAGGCAGGACTTTGGAAAGAGCTGCGACGGCGCAACTCGATAATCTTGGCACCACCCTGGGTAACGTCCTTCTGCATCTGCGCCCACTCTTCCTTGGAGAGACCCTTGCCATTGACTTGGGCACCCTTCTCGATGATGTCGAGCAACTTCACGCCACAAACAGTGGTGGGAGAAGCGAATACGGCCATCTTCTCGCCATGGCCGCCATAGGTGTAGGCGTTCTCCACGCAAGCCTGGCTTACGCCGAAGTGCTTGGCCAACGCGCTCTGCAGACGGGTGGAATCCAAAGCGGCAAGCGTAGCCACCTGGTTGGGCTTCAAGCCACTGTGAACCAAGGTAACCAAACCCGTGATGTCAGCGGGGTTGAAGATTACGACCACGAACTTGGCGTCGGGACAATATTTCTTGATATTCTCGCCCAGCTCCTCAGCGGCCTTGGAGTTGCCGGCCAGCAAGTCCTCGCGGGTCATGCCTTCCTTGCGGGGAGCACCACCAGAGGAGATGATATACTTGGCACCGGTGAAAGCCTCGGCGGGATCGGTGGTGGAAACGATATTAGCGTCGTTGAAACCACTTTGGCGCATCTCCTCGGCTACACCCTCCGCGGAGAACACGTCGTAGAGGCAGATGTTGGGAGTCAACTTCAGCATCAAGGCTGTCTGAACCATGTTGGAACCAATCATGCCTGCGGCTCCAACGATAACCAGTTTGTCATTCGTTAAAAATTCCATAACTACAAGTATTTAATGTATTAGAATCCTGTGATAATCCGTTTCGAAGCGGACGTGTCCGTCTCTTTCACTTTGCGAGGCAAAGTTACGAAAAAGTTGGGAAACGGGCGCATTTATTTTGTTTTTAATTTGTGATTTATTCTTAAAATGATTATCTTTGTCAACTCTAACTAGCAAATCTATATGGAAAACGAGATACAGAAACGGTTGACCCAGCTGAGGGAGCTCTTGCGCAGAGAACGCTTGAGCGCCTACATCTTCCCCAGCACAGACCCCCATCACAGTGAATACGTGGCCGATCACTGGAAGGGGAGGGAATGGATATCCGGCTTTGACGGGTCGGCGGGCATTGCCGTGGTGACGCTGGACAAGGCCGCTTTGTGGACTGACTCCCGTTACTTCCTGGCCGCGGAAGCCCAGTTGGCGGGAACGGAATATGAGCTGATGAAAGAAAAAGTGGCGGGCACGCCCTCTATAGCCGAATGGCTGGGCGAGGTGTTGCGTGACGCGCCCTGGCCGGAGATAGGTGTAGACGGCATGGTGAACGGCTACGGCATGGTGGAAGACCTGAAACGGGAAATGCGCCAGCGGGGTGGAATCACGGTGCGTACCAATTGGGAACCCCTTTCCATCATTTGGAGAGACCGTCCTCCCTTGCCTGACACCCCGGTGGAAATACATCCCATGGAATATGCCGGCGAGACCGTCGCCAGCAAGATGGCCCGTGCGCGGATGGCGTTGAGGGATTCACACGCTGACGGCATGCTGGTGAGCGCGCTCGACGATATCGCCTGGTTGCTGAACCTGAGAGGCTCCGACGTGCATTGTAATCCCGTGTTCGTCAGTTACCTGCTCATCTCCACTTCCTCTGCCACGCTTTACATAGACCGCCGGAAATTGACCCCTGCCGTGAAGTCATATCTGGAAGAGAACGGAATCATGACCGATGACTACGCTAATGTGGCGAAAGGCGTGGAGAGGTATTTCGAATACAACATCCTGCTAGACGAGCAAGATACCAACTATACGTTGGCCGAAGCATTGAGGAAGCACCGTGTGGTGAGGGCAGCCTCGCCCGTGCCCGAGATGAAAGCCCACAAGAACGAGGCCGAGATGGCGGGCTATCGCCGCGCGATGACCCGAGACGGCGTGGCGATGGTGAAATTTCTCAGGTGGTTGAGGCCTGCCGTGGAGGCCGGCGGGCAGACGGAGATGTCCGTGAGCGAGCGGCTGGAGGCTTTCCGGGCAGAGCAGCCCTTGTATAGAGGCATCTCTTTTGACACCATCGCGGGCTACATGGAGCATGGCGCCATCGTGCATTACGAGGCTACGCCCGCCACAGACAAGCCCCTGAAAGCCGAAGGTCTCTTGCTGTTGGATTCTGGCGCGCATTACCAGGACGGCACTACGGATATCACCCGTACCATCGCGCTGGGTCCCGTGACAGAAGAGATGAAGCACATATACACCTTAGTATTAAAAGGACATTTGCAGTTGGAGTGGGCTGTTTTTCCCGATGGAACCACGGGAACGCAATTGGATGTGCTGGCTCGCAAGGACATGTGGCGGGAAGGGTATAACTACCTGCACGGCACGGGACATGGCGTGGGCAGCTACTTGAACGTGCACGAGGGACCCCATCAAATCAGGATGGAATGGAAACCTACCCCGTTGAGAGCCAACATGACCGTGACTGATGAGCCGGGTATTTACCTGGCGGGAAAATTCGGGGTCAGGATAGAAAACACCTTGGCCATCGTCGCTCACAGGAAAGGGGCCATGGGCGATTTCCTGCGCATGGAGCCTCTTACGCTTTGCCCCATAGATACTGCGCCTATAGAGGTCGGCATGCTCACCGACGAGGAGCTGGGGTGGCTCAACCGATATCACCAAATGGTATGGGAAAACCTCTCGCCCCATCTCAATGAGGAGGAAAGCGCGTGGTTGCGGGAAGCCACAAAACCCCTAGGGCGGTGAAAATATCGAAAAAATATAGGTAAAAGTTTGCGCGGTTGGTAAAATAAATGTAATTTTGCACCCGCTAATAATGGTAACAACCAAGAAAATAAGTTTAACACATAAAATAAAAGACAAAGAAACATGATTATCGTACCAGTGAAAGATGGTGAGAACATCGAGAGAGCTCTCAAGAAGTTTAAGAGAAAATTCGAGAAAACAGGTGTCGTGAAGGAGCTTCGTGCCCGTCAGCAATACAATAAGCCATCTGTTTTGAAGAGGCTCAAGATGGAACACGCCATCTACGTACAGAAGATGCGTGCCGCTGAGGAATAAAAAAGTCGCCGAAAAATTTGGCGGTTTGGGATTTTATTCGTAAATTCGTTGCCAAAACCAAATGCGGTGGACGCGACGAAGTTTATGATTGAAAGATTCCTGGACTACTTGCGGGACGAGCTCAATCGCTCGGGAAGAACGGTTGAGTCGTATGAAAAGGACTTGTGGTCCTTTGAGCGATTTTTCAAGAACATAGATAGCCAGCTCTCTTGGCAGTCCGTGGACGCCGATGTCATCCGCCAATGGATGGAGAGCATGATGGATAAAGGAAACAATGCGGCCTCAGTCAATAGAAGGCTGAGCGCATTGCGTTCCTTTTTTCGTTTTGCCTTGTCCCGAAAGCTGGTGGAATCAGATCCCGCCCATCTCATTAAGGGACCCAAGAAGGGAAAGCGCCTGCCCCAATTCGTGAGAGAAAACGAAATGGACGCATTGCTGGATAAGCAAACTTGGGGGAAAGACTTTGCGTGCGTGCGCGCGCGTATTATAATAATGGTGTTCTACGAGACGGGCATACGCGTCTCTGAGCTTTGCGGACTTAACGACCAAGACGTAAGCTTCGTTAACCAAGAGCTAAAAGTGACGGGAAAACGCAATAAGCAGCGCGTGATTCCTTTTGGTGAAGAACTGGCGGACGGACTGAAGGAATACATCCGCTTGAGAGAAGCGACGGTGGAAAGGCAATGTGATGCTCTTTTCGTCACGAAAAAAGGCGCACGCATAACTATCCATCAGGTTTACAAGATAGTGCGAGAGCAGCTGCAAAGGGTGTGCAGCCTCAAGAAGCGCTCTCCACATGTGTTGCGCCACACTTTTGCCACTGCCATGCTCAACCACAACGCCAACCTGGAAAGCGTGAAGAAGCTGCTCGGCCACGCGAGACTCTCCACCACGGAGATCTATACGCATACCACTTTTGAGCAGCTGAAAAAAGTATATGAGAATGCCCATCCTAGGGCTTAACCCTTAAAAATGGAGGTAACTATGGAAATCAAGATTCAGTCGATCCATTTCGACGCTACCGAGAAGTTGGAGGCCTTTATCGAGAAGAAAGTCTCTAAACTGAAAAAGACATTTGAAGATATCCAAAACGTGGAGGTGCAGCTGAAAGTGACCAAGCCTGCCACCGCACTGAACAAGGAAGTAAGCCTGTCGGTGGCCGTTCCAGGTACTACGCTCTTCGTGGAGAAGACGTGTGACACCTTTGAGGAAAGCGTGGATCTTGCCGTAGACTCCATGAAGGTGCAGCTCACAAAATACAAGGAAAAATTGCGTGAGAGATAAAAAAAACTCCGAAAAATTTTGGAGAATAAAAAATTAGTCGTATCTTTGCAGCCGTTTTACATCACGTCCTACTTCAGGTCGCTAAGCGGCTGCAAGGATTTGCCTCTTTAGCTCAGTTGGCCAGAGCACGTGATTTGTAATCTCGGGGTCGTTGGT